>ERZ778026.2283-NODE-2283-length-20702-cov-13.901342_pt1 | contig 20702 bp, 24 predicted proteins | sample MGYA00375756_ERZ778026 | MGnify/ENA primary metagenome ERZ778026 (study PRJEB29350, sample SAMN05389820) | bioreactor metagenome | isolation source: Ammonium sulfate bioreactor | place: South Africa: University of Cape Town | collected 2014-02-18 ... | reverse complement strand
CCAGGCACCTTGGTGTTCGTGCCAGACGATACGACGTTGGAGCAGCTCGACCAACAAGCAGCCAAGGCCGTGGAGCCGTTCCTGCTTGGTCTGTCGCCTCCTTCGTGTACCTCATGCGCCGTCGCCTTCCATTGTTCGCAAGTATATCGTGAGTGTGCGTCAGTCGTTCTGCCTGATGGATCCAGTAGTACGTCAGTGGCACTGCCACCATCCCCTCTCTTTCTCGCTCTCACTCTCGCGTTATCTATGTTGTTGTCGTGGATGAGCATATCTGGCTTGATGTCGCAAGTGATATCTATCTCTCTCTCTCTCTCTCGCTATCACTCGCGCGCAAGAGACTTCTACTCTGTCTACTTGTCTTCCTCTCAAAGCATCATTTAGCAGTGGCACAATGCCACCCTCGATCACACTCGCATACTCATTACTTTGATCTCTGAATCGATCGTAGCCTTCCTCGTCACGTCGAGCTGCAAGAGACAATGCGCAGCGTACGAGGCAGCGTGTGCCACTACGCTCGTTCAGTTTCAGATGCCAGCACCCAACTGTGACACGGCGCTCGACTCTACTGGTGTCGAAGCCTTCCCCTACGATCATTCAATCGTCGAGGTTGCTCCAGGCCAACAGGTTCGCCCTTGCTGTCGCATTGAAGGTGCCAATGGCGAATGCGTCTCTCATATTGATATCGATGGAATGCTCTCGGCACCAAGCAGGTGGCTGTGCCATGCACCCACACTCGAACTCATTATGCGGGCCTCCACCAAGTGCCGAGAGCGTCGTGCCAGGCGACCAATGCCGCCTCGTTCCCTCGCTCTCAGTGCCAAGCGGTTGTCAACTATCCCGTCTACGTTCCGGCCAACTCCTCCCTCTCGCACCTCGATGATTCTGGTACGGCCGACCCTCTGCCACAACTCGTTGGTGCAACCCTCAATTCACTCGATCAATGTTCGGGTGGAATCAGCTTCGAGCCTCGTGGGTCTTGCGCTCTTGGGTGTGGTGAGCGACTCGTGCGCGAGGGCTCTAATGTCGTTGGCTTGTAGCTCCGTGTATCGACCATGCCACTTTATACCAGTGTGTGCGGGTGAACAAGGTCCGAACTCACTCAATCACATCTGCCCATGCGGAGAACCCTAACCCGATCGCGATCTTTGTTCGCCGAACCCTCGCGTAGTGTTGCTTGCGTCTCCTCCATGCCGACAAGTGTGCGATGACTTGGCACTGCAATGTGCCTCGGATCCGATCGTGTGGAGCGTGTTGCCACCGTCCATCACCAACTGCAACTCTATCGACTCCAACACGAACTCTCCAAGCTATCCGGTATCATCGGCCTATTTGTCTCTTGGAAACTCAAACTTCTCGGTCCCTTGCAGCTCGGCTACTCTCAACATCTCTCGCCCGTTCCAGGGCCTCCACAAGGGCCGATGCGATAGCTTCGTGACCCCGACTCTGTATTCTCAATGCTCTCAGGTTGTGAGCTGGAATCGCGTCTTCGTGCCTGAAGGAGTCACCCAGGCTCAGCTCGACTACCAAGCTCTCAACTCGACCTTTCATTTGCTGTATCGGCAAGTCGACGAGCGCTGCAGTGCCGCGGCTTTGGAGTTCATTTGCGCTGGCATCTTTCTCGGATGCGAGACGGTGATGCTCGATTCTCTACAAATCGAACGTACGGCTCTTGATCCGACAAGTTGCAAGCAATATCAACTCATCTCCAGTGTGGCTGTGTGTTCTTAGTGGCGATTCCTCGACCTCCGTGCCAGTCGACCTGCCACAAGTTCAACGAGCAATGTGGCGCACTCCTGGCAGCGATTGGAGCTCCTCCCCAAGACTGTTCGACTCTGCCAGAGACCTATCTGACCCTCCAGTTGGGTAACTTTCAAGGAGTCTCGGTCCATTGCACGGAGAACAAGAGAAAATCAGTCACCAGTACGTCGTACTGCTGCCACTGCTGTTGGTGGTGGTTTGCATGAGATTCGTACCTTGATTCTGATCAATGTCGAGAATCGATCCGAGTACAGTTCATCAGACGTGTCCTCCATACTCAACCACGTCCGAGTATGAACCCAACACTTGTGTCCCCGTGTGTCCGGCTCCGTTGATGTCGGACCAGCAGCAACACGTACTCACGATCATCGTCGGAGTGGAGGGTCACGTTGCGATCTGTTGCACCTTGCTGGTGTTTTTTGCGTACATGACGCATCCATGGAAAGCGAGCTACCCTCGTTCGAGCGTCGCGTGGCTCCAAGTACCGCTCTTTCTCGCGAGTGTGGCGATCGTGATCGGAGTGTGGGTCGGCTGGGAGAAGGTCGGTTGCGACAAATGCAGCGATCCGAACAACGGATACACCTGGATCGGATGCTGGTTCTCTCATTGGTCCTGGTGTTGGGTCAGCGCTTGGTTGCTCTTCTTCGCATCCCTATCGGCTGCCGTCTGGTATTGTTTGGTCGGTGTCGGGCTCTTGATTTCGATCAGTACGGTTCGAGTGCCACTTTCCGATCGCGCCCAGGCTGTGATCTTTCATATCCTAGGCACAGTGATTCCGTTCTTGTATGCGGCATCGTTTGGATTGGCCGACCAATTCATATCCAATGGATATGGCCCGTGCTTTGTATCGAGTTCCAAGGTACTGCCTCTCTCTTTCTCTTTCTCGCGGTGCCTCTTGCCACCATATACTAACAACCATGAGTTTGATTCCATCATAGTGGGATGGCTGGTTCGCCGACGTGGTGTTCTGGTTTCCGTACACGACCATCGTCTTGATTGCTGCCATTCTCATGTTGTATGTGGTGCTGAAAATCTGGTGGCTCTCCGGATTCAGTGGAATCTACAAGCATTGGCGCTTGGTGGCGTTCTTGTTTTATGGAATCTCGGCTTACTTGTATGCGAGCATCAACCACTGGGTATTTGACCGAGGATCTCGCACACAGCTCACCGAATCCTTGACTGCTTGGTATTTGTGCCTGGCCACTCACTTGGACCAGAGCGAGTGCTACGCTCGGGGACACGTTCCCGGCGGCTTCAACGTCACTGCCTACATTGCCGACCTTTGTGTCAACCTCTCGCCCGAGATCGTTTTTGCGGTGATCCTGTTATCAGACCCAGAGATTGCTCTCCATTGGTATGATTCATTCCGGCGTCTCGTTCTTCGACAGAATGTACCCGATCGATGGGCAAGCCAGAAACGAGCTCTCAAGTTAAGTCGCAGTATCATTTCTCAAGATAGCTTACCACCACCCTCTTCCGAATCCGCTTCGTTTTTGTCATAGTATATCAGAGCGAGAGAGAGATCGTATCATATTCGTATCGTATTCGTATCGTATCATATTCATTCCTTTTCGTATTCGTTGAGTTATGACATTGTTTGTCTGTGAATTTTGCTCGAGATATTTGTTCTATTGTACCGTAAATCCCACACCTTCTGTATGTTTAATAAGACTCTCAGCCGAACAAACTATTCTCACGAGTGCCATTGGGTGTCGGAATTGAGATCATGACATGATCGTTCGATTGTATTGTTGGAATGCAGAGGATGGGGGAGAAGCAGCTATCAATCAGCGCCATCTCGATAGATATGATACAACAAGCTCTCGATAATTACTACCACCTACTCACTGCTGGCTGTTGGCGCATTCGTGATGGGGATCAGTGCGGTAGCCAAGCCAGGCATCTCGAAGGCGCCACCCGTGAGCGTCTTGAGCTGTGTGTAGAGTTGAGCCATCTCCTCCTCGCATGCCAGTAGCTGCCGCTTGGTCTTCTGCACGAGTTCCATCTGTTGTAGCACCTCCTCTCGCGATCGCTTCAACTCTTGAACCAGCACTGCGAGCGTCGAGCGCAACGATTCCTTCGAGGCACTGCTAATGTCGGCATCCATTTGGCCCTTGAGTGTCGTAATCTGGCGATTGAGATTGTCGATGGTTCGCTTGGCTTGGGCCATGTCGGCGGTCGCTCGCTCCCATTCGGCACGCGCCGCTGGGTGTGTGGTGGCATTGATAGCCGCGAGACGATCGCGTGCTTGCTCGATCTGCTCGCGGCGCTCGGTCTCCTGACGCAGCACCGCCAGCTCGCGCTCCAGCAGTTGGCAGCGCTGCTCCTTTTCGTTGTACTCTTGGAAGCCCTTGGAGAGCTGCTGCTCGAGCTCCGCGACACGCTGTGCCTCGCGACCAAGCTTCTCGACGTTGCTCGAGAGCTCGGCCTTCTCGAGGCGCAGCAGCTCGAGCTCGCGCAGCTGTGCGTCGTGTTGCGTGTTTTCGCGCTCGAGATCGGCGATACGCTCCTCGAGCTCACACACACGCCCGAGTGTCTCGTTGAGGCGAACCTTGAGCGACGAGTGCTCGGTCTCGATCTCGGCCTTGAGACGCTCGGCGTCCTGCAGCGAATCGGCAAACGTGCGACACTCTTGCTCCTTGATCGCGAGGTTGGGCCGCAGCTCGTTCAGCTCCTGCTCGAGTGCGTGCAGTCGGTCGCGAGTGGCTGCCGCTTCGACTGCCGCCTCATCGCGCTCTTCGAGTTGCTGCCTGGTCTTCTCGAGCGCCGCCTTCCAGCTGGCAATCTCGGCATGTGCCGCAGCGAGTTGTGCGCTGCGTTCGATGCCTTGTTGTACCTCCTGCTCGAGTTTCTCGCGCACGAGAGTGAGCTCCGTACGATGGCGCTCGGCGTCGACGATCGAACCCTTGGCACTTGCGGCCTCGGCTTGCATGGCCGTCAGCGACGCCTTGGCGGTCTCGAGCTCTGCGGTCTTGGCCGCGAGGAGCTCTTTCATCTGCTGCGCGTACTCACTTCGTGCGCCGAGCAGCTTCTTGTTCTCCTCGACTTCGAGGTTACGAGCCTGCAGGAGCACCTGCGCCTGCTGCAGCTCGGACTCGAGCCCACGCTTCTCGTCCGCCACACGAGCGAGCTGCTCGAGCTCGGCCGTGCGTGTGCGTAGTATTTGCTCGAGTCGCTGCTGCTCGGCGTTCGCCTGCTCGAGCTTCTCGTTGCCCTGCGCCACGAGCGACTTGGTTTCCTCGAGCTCGACCGTGCGCGATTCGAGGTCTCCCGCAAGCTTTGCGAGAGCCACTTCCAGCCGACCGACCTTGGCGTTGGCCTCGCCGGCGTTCTCGAGCGCTGCTTGCAATTGCGTCACCTGCGCTTGCAGCGATCGTTCGCGCTTGCCGCTCTCATCCAGCCCGAGCTGTAGCTCGTTCTTCTCAGCCAGCTGTTCGTTGAGTTGCGAGATCACGGCGTCGCGCTTCTCGAGTTGCTTGCGCGCTTCGCCGAGCTCTCCCTCAAGTTGCGACACCGAGCCGTTGGCACGCTCGAGCTCCAGCGCCAGAGAGTCCATCGCTTGTCGTAGGCCCTGCGTCTCGACCTTTTGCTCGTCGAGCGTACGCTTGGCTGCCGCCTCGCTCTGCTCCAACTCGGCGCACTTGCTCTCGAGCTCGCGGCACTTGAGCTGGCTCTCTTCGAGTTGGCGGCGCAGATCGTCATTCTTGAGACGACTCTCAGCAAGCTCGGCTTCGAGGCGCTCGACCGTATTCGAGAGCTGCGAGCGTAGTGCCTCGAGCCTTTGATTCTGCTCGGTGGCCTCGGTGGCACGCTGCTCGGCAGCGTCGGCTCGCGTCTTCTCGCCAAGGAACTGCTCGGCCAGTACCGAGTTGGTGGTCGACAGCGACTCGCGCATGGCGCCGATCGCGCTCTCGTGCTCGGCCGCCTGGCTCGAGAGCTGCTCACGAGCCGACTGCAGCTCGGCTTCCAACTGGCGTTGCCGCTCGTGGGCCTCCTCGAGACTCTGCTCGAGTCGCTTGTTGCTCTCGCTGCTCTCTCGCTGCACACGCTCGAGTGCAGCGCTGTGCTCGAGCGTACTGGACGTGCGAGTTGCCTCGAGCTCTTGGGTTCGTTGCTCGAGCTGCTGGCGTAGTTGCTCTGATTCGTGGCGTTGTTGCTCGAGTTGCTGTTGTACCGCTTCGAGTTGAGTCGCGGATGCCTGGCGTTGCTGCTCGAGCTGTTGCTGCACTTGTTCTGTCTCGCGGCGATGTTGCTCGAGCTGTTGCTGCTGTGCTGCTTCCAGCTGCGTCGCAGAAGCCTGGCGTTGCTGCTCGAGCGCGGCTGCAGCTTCATGCTGCTGTTGTTCGAGTCGTTTGCTGTGCTCGACCTCGAGCGATTCACGCAAGCGTGCGAGTTCGGTAGTGCTCTCGCTTCGCTGTTGCTCGAGCTGAGCGAGTAGCTGATGCTCCTTCTCGCGCGCTTGCTCCATGGCTGTATCACGCTGCGATACGAGCTCGGCTACTTGAGCCTTGAGGCTCGAGACCACGGTTTCGTGCGAGGCAGCCTCGTTGTTGGCCAGGGCGCTGTTCTCGAGCCGCAGGATCTCGAGCTGCTTCTGGAGTGTCTCGTCGGAGCGCTGCAGGTCCTCGACCTTGCCAGCCAGACGATCGCGCTCCTCGCGCAACGCACGCACTTGGCGATCGCGCTCCTCGATGGCCGCCTCCTTCTCGCTTCGCAGCGTCTCCTTCTCGCGCTCGAGCGTGCCGACCTTGGCCTCGAACTTGGCATCGAGTGACGAGAGCTGCGAGCGCAGCTCGCCGAATACGCCCTCCTTCTCACGCTCGAGGTCGGCCTTGCTCGCCTCAAGGCGCTTGTTGTCGGCCACGGCGCTTGCTGCTTGCTGTCGGGCCTCGTCGAGCTGGCGTTCGAGTGCGCGGATCTCGTCGTCCTTGCTACGTCCCAGCAGATCCTTCGCTTCGGTGATACTGGCGACTTGTTCGCGCAACGAGCGAGCGAGCTCCTCATGCTGTGATGCCTGCTGCTCCTTGGCTTCGAGCGAGAATTGAGCGCGTTCGAGCTGCGAGCGGAGTGATTGTTCGAGCTCACGACGAGCACTCTCGGCCGCGGCGGCCACAGCCTCGAGCTCACTCACTCGAGCCTGTAGCGAGGCCTTCTCGCTCGCGAGCTGCTCGCTGGTGCTCTCGGCGGCCTTGAGCGCTTGTTCGTGCGCCTGCTTCAAGTCGCGAATCGATGCCTCGAACTCGGCCTTGCTGTGCGTCAGTTCCTGTTGCAGACGCTCGAGCTCGGCCTTGTTGGCGGCCGCCGTCTCCAGATGCTGCTGAAGCTCGAGCTTGCTGGCAGCGAGCTCCTGCTGCGTGCTCTCGAGCTTGCCGAGCACTTGCTCGTGTTCGAGTCGCTGGCGCTCACGCTCGGCGGCTGCCGCGGCATCGTCGGAGCGAGCGGCCTCTTCGTTCGATCGTCGCATCTGTGCCAGTGTCATCGACAAGGCCGATAGCTGCTTCTCCTTGACATCGAGAGCTCGGCTCTTATCGTCCAGCAGCGATTCGAGGTCGGCGACACGCGTCAGCAGCGATGCATTGGCGCTCTCCTTGGTCGCGAGTTCGGCACGCAGCTTGGTGATATCGACACCGAGGAGTCGCGTGGCCTCCTTCATCTGGAGAGCCTTGCGTGCGAGGGTCTCGATCTTCTCGTCACGATTGCCGCCGCTCGTCGTGACGCGCAGAAGCTCGTTCTCGGCCTGTGCCGCTTGCGCTTGTTCGATCCACTTGACGCGCTCGACCTCGAGCGCCTGCAGCGCCTTGTTGAGGTGCGAGATCTCGAGCGTCTTGGCATCGAGCTGCTGTAGAATGCCATCGATGCCGATCGTTCCCTCCTCGAAGCGGCGCTTCAGTTGTGCCATCTCTGCAGCGATCGAGCTCTTGAGTGACTCGAGCTCCTGTTGATGTCGTCGCGCACTCTCGAGCATCGCTTGTTGTTGCTGATCGAGTTGCTGCTGTTGTTGTTCGATCTGTTGCTGTTGCTGCTGTTGCTGTTGTTGCAGCTGATGGTCTTGAGGTCGCGAGCGTTGGAACTCGAGCATGGCATCATCCGCCGAGCCGAGATCAGGCGGCGCGCTATCAAAGTCCATGTCCTTGAGACACAGCGAGAAGTCGACGACGCTCAGTGGCGCCAGCAGCGCCAACATCATGTTGCAATCGTCCTCTTGTCGCAAGATCGCATGTGGCTCATAGAACTCCTCGGTCAATCGTTCGTTGCGCACCAACGCTGCAAAGTACGACTCGAGCGACTTCTCGACCAAGGCGCATCGAATGAACGCGCGTCCTTTGCCTGCTGCCGACTTGACCTTGGATAGATTCATGACGTTGTTGATGCAGCTCTTGGCGAACACATGCGTTCGTTCGAGGCTCTTGACATAGTCCCAGAAGTCGCCTGTCGTCTGCGTTCCAAAGAACCCTTTCTTCTCTATACACACACACGAATACAAACACGAACACAGACGCATAGTAGATATGATATTATACGATCAAAGATGATGATCGATCATTGGATTGATGAGACTCTTCGTCAGTCACACACACAGTCACACACAGGCTCGATTGATTGATATCACCATCCGAACCTTTGAGTCCATATCGAAAGACACGCTCGAGCGCCACACAGAATCGATCGAGATGGATACTATTATCAAAGACGACGTCGGTCGCGGCATCTCCCGAGCCATTGGCGACCGAGGAAGTTTCGCAGGTAGATAGGAGGATCTTCAAGAAGATACGAAGATCTTTGAGGAGCCTCTGCCGTTCCTCGAGTACATCCATCTCATATGTGCACGCTTGTGTGTGTGTGTGTGTGTCTCGAGTGTCAGAGAGATACTATGAGTAGGGTAGGTTGGATGCCGCGTGTGAGGGTATCTATCTCCTCGAGGTGTGAGCGAGAGCAGGCAACGAGCGATATGATGAAGTGGTCGAATGGCATCGCTGTTCTTATCGTCGCTCCCTCGCTGCTTCTTCACGATCTGCTGTGAGATACTAGGAGGTTGAGAGCACTCGTGGATCGTTGGTTCATTCGTTGATTGGTATTGTGATAGATATAGTTGTGAAGCTATCGACAGAACTATCGAAATTGATATTTACATTGATACAGGTGTCCACGCACATCAAGATGATACAAGCTAGATCGCTGGTCAGTGGTTTGTTGTACTCGTATTGCTAGATACTCGCTCGGTGGTTGTTCAATGGTCCAGGTTTCTGATTCGAACTAGCTGGTTCGTGCTATCGTACGAGAACTTTTTGAGATTTCGCTGGAAGAACGACTCGATTCCGTACGGCAGCATGCTTATCATGGACCGATTGGTGCGTTGATGGAATTTCTATGGTTTGCCAGCAACGATTAGAATCGATCGATCGATGGAATGCGAGAAAGCCAACGAACAGTCTCTGGATGTAGACGTTGACGTACTGCTTGTGCGATCGCAATACTGAGCGTATCGCGCTGCAGAACCTCGGCCAGCTCCTGTACGACGTATTTCTCAAGCTTGTAGTCTCTAAAGAGCCTGAGCGCAACCTCCTTGGCAGTGAGGGTTGTGTTGCCATGGACGTATTGCATAAAGAGCGGCATCGAAGACGCTGGCATATTCACTTCATCGGGGAAGTGGCCTCGAACTGCAGCACGACGTATTGATAGAGAGTCAGCATAATACGCGTAAAGGGCAGATTCGATGGAAGGTGAGTGGGTTTGTGATCCATACCATCGCGAATAGCGCTCGAGAGCTCAGCTGCTCGACGGTTCTGTTGGTCGAGTTTGAGTTGCTGCTGGCGGTAGAGTTGCTGCAGCGTTTGAGTGAGGCTCTCGCGAGTGTGCGCCTTTGCACCCGTGACAAACCGCTCGCATTCGACGCGAGTAGTCGAGTACACGGCCTCGACGCTCGCCGAGAACTCGTCAGCGAGCGTCATAATGATCTCTCGAAGCATGCGCTTGCGATTCTCGAACTCTTGATGGCGCACACGGTCGACCAGCAACGATCGCGCCAGAAGGTGTGCTGGTGTGTCGTCGGTCGTTGATTCGATCCACCTCGAGATGACCGTACGCTCTTCCGGCTGGAGCTGTTGCAAGTTGACCTCGGCGAGCGCCTTGTTGATCTGCCAGTGACGCTGGTCGTAGACCGACACCTCGCGCTTGATCTGCGCGAGATTGCTGTCGAGCGTCTCAGGTACCTTGGTGATCACGACGTCAGCGCCGTCGAGATATGATACAAGATTCGCACAACACCGACGCTTCTGTAGATCCTCGATGCGAGGGAGCTTGGCATACACGAGTGCCTTCTCGAGTCGGCTCTTGCGGCCGTGCAAGTAGGCTGTGCGCTCGTGCGATTGGAGTGCGAACTTGACGCGATCGACGACCTCGGGTGGGATCATCATACCGATCACTCGGCGGCCTGTGATTGCAAAGTCCTGGGAGGCATTCGGTGCTGGGTCTGCAGGTGCTGCAGTTGACGCCGATGCTGGCTCTGTAGGCTCTGCCGTTGAAGTCGAGGTCGAGGTCGAAGTCGAAGTCGAAGTCGCGGTCGAAGTCGTGGCTGACGTCGAAGTCGAAGTCGTGGCTGACGTCGAATCCGAATCGGAATCCGAATCCGAATCCGAACTCGAGGGGGCGAGATCTTTTCCAAGGACGAGTCGAACCGAATCATTCACTGGAGCGCAGTGTACTCGAACGATTTGGAACTTGTTTGCATCCTTGACGCGGCGTGTCTCGAGCGCCTCCATGACGACCTTGGCGACTTGAAAGATCGAGCCATACAACATTGAGTGCACGGTCAGACGTTGACCCTTGCCGGTACCGCCGAACGTCGTGTACTTGTGCTCCCACAGGGCCTTCGCTTGGTGCAGCTCCTGTGCGCGGAACTTGGAGTCGAGCTCGTAGCGTGACAATGTGTTTCGCTGCCGACCAATGTGTGGCCGTGTCACGTAGTATGTGGTAAACGCCTCTCGGCGTTGCTCGACAAGCACCACCTGGCCGCTGCGCACTTCGACGTAGAAGCCATTGGGCGGGAAGAGGTCGTCCCTATGGTTCGGGTTCTGCTCAGCGTACGCCAGTCGGCTGGCGACCGAGTCGCGCCACATCTGCTCCGCCTTCTCCCAAGGTACTCCACGGTCGGTGGCCACCCTGAGCAAGAAGGTCTGCTCACGAGCATCGTTCGGATTCTGGTACACGAGCTCCTCCGAGAGCACGTAACCCTCGACGTCATAGACGCCGTCGTCGAACGTGTGCTGCTTCTTGGCAATGTTTACGAGCTCCTCGTATTTCGCCTGGAAGAGATTGAAGACCTGCAGTTGCAGCTCGACGGGAAGGCCTGTGACGAGCGTAAGTACACCGATACATACAGATTCAGACATCCAATCTCACCGCAACAAACTGCTCAGCCAGCCAAGCATTCATACCGAGCAGCCGATTCAAGAAGCGTTTGAGCTTCGCAGCGCCATCGGTAAAGATTCCCAAGAGATTCAGTTGCTCGATGTCTCGCGGTTCAAACTTTCCCACACAATGGTCTCGAGCCTTACTGAGAGCCTCGATCGCATACGCCGGCACCAGCAGGAACTTGGACAGCGACCTTGATCAATCAGATATGAGCCTGGGATTAGTAGTGTAGGGGCTTCACAGTAGCGGCGGCAGGAAGGGATCGATGGTGCGTACTTGGAAGCTGCACCTGCACGACGATCGGCATTGGTGATAGCACCTAAGCTCGCCATTCGAGCGGCAATCGTGCTCGCCAAGCGCCACTCGCCTCCAAGGTTCGTGACGAGGAGCTTGTAGATTGGTGGTGTTCGCTGATGGCTGTGGGGATCGAGGTCAGTCGGCAAGTACGACTGGCAACGAAACCGACGGAAGGGGTAGTACAGTACCTGCGATGCGTTCGACCCAGTTGCTGTACGGCCTTGTCAGCAGCCCATGGAAGTTGCAATATGATATGCACCCGTTGGAGTTGATTCTTGCAGCACAACGAAGACTGCAACGAGATGCCCAGAGAAGCTGCCTCACTGATAATGGCCACACGCTTTTCTCCATCCATGAATGCATTTCTGATTCGTATACGCGTACGTTGTTGCACAAACAGTCAGTCAGTCAGCCAGTCAGTCAGGGCCCTTCTTGCAATCCGATGGGTGCGTCTCATACCGTTCGGAGAGGTTTTCAGACTTGGGATCGCGCGACGTCAAGATGAACATTCCATCGCCACCACGACGTAGGTAGCGCTTAGTACGCCCGGTCATCTCGGCTACGGCGCTCTCGCCACCGAGCTTGTCGATCAGTTGGTCGAGTGCATTGCCAGGGAGCGAGAGCGTATCGAGTTTGGCACGCCAGAACTGCTGCCGCTCCTTGCCCTCGGCAGTTTTGGTCGGAAAGTACCGCTCGATCAAGGCCTCGAGAATAGCTCTTGGTGCAGAGATAATATCTTCGAGCTCGCGAATACTGTTGTCGAGATGCGACTCACCGGTCGAGAACAGTCCAATCACAACAGCGCAACTCTCGCTGAGCGCCTGTTTCGCGAGGGCAGTGCAGTCTTCGACCTTGCACGCGAGTACCAGTTGCAAGAAGAAGCGCTGGTGGCTGTGGGGTGGATGAGACAGTGAGATGGAGTCCTGCAACCGATGTCGGTCGTAGTCGAACGAACCTTCCCCAAAACAACCGCACGTTTGCTTCCTTACCCGCGATTCGAAAGTAGTCGTGCTGAAAGCCTTGCCAGAATCTGTAGACGAAGGAAGGTGTAAGTATTGGTGGCCGGCCAACACTCAATTGCGAGTAATCGGGAAGGAAGGAATGTACGCGACGTACGCTGCTGCTCGATCGTAGATACGCCGCTCGACGGGCGTCAAGTCATGGCATTGAATGTCGAACACCGTGCCTTGGAAGCTAAGGTTGCGGCTGCAATACATTCCGCTGCGCTTCATTTCCATTGCAACCATCTCCATAGCTGCAACGCCAGCACTCTCGATTCTGTGCATCGCGACGGTTCGCCAAGTCAGTGGAACGAACTGGAGATGGTATCGAGGGCAATGACGAGGTACCGTTTGTTGAACTCTTCGAACGAAGCAAAGTTGGCATTGTTCCACAAGCCGAGGCGAGTCATGTAAGCCATGTGCCGTGGCTCCGAGGCTCCAGTCGCGCTCACATACACAACTCGCGCCATTGGCAACAGATCTACGCAACGTCATCACCATCGTCTCGTTCGTTGAGTACCAATCCGGTGTCTGTCTGGGCGTCTATTCCAGCAGCTCACGGACCTTGCAATAGTTGAACCAGCTGACCGGTCTTACTGCCCTTGTTCATCTTATCGGGTTGGAGATTCTTGGCCATGTGGCCTTCGTCGAGCACGAGAACTCCCTCAAAATCACTGCGCATCACATGACAAGTAGACCCGGTCAGGCAGGAAAACATACACACGAGGAGACACAGCCAAGCGAACGAACGAACGAAACGTACGGATTCCGCGAGTTGGTATCAGCGCCGCACCAGCGCAGAATCTGACGCAAGCGCGTGCAGCCCTCATCCTTGCGGCTGCCCTTCGAGATCAAAGTGCCGTACGTCACGAACAACACGCCCTGATCGCGCTGAAGTTGGGTCCTAGGAGACTGCGGGAGATCGAACAGTGGAATGCGCCATTGCCCGCTGCTGTATCATCACAACCGTCATATTGATATGTGAGTATCAAGGGAGGTTGCCGATATGGCCCCTCGAAACGAGAAAGGAAGCGAGACATACTTGCAACCGATGTCGTAGAGATCAGCTTGTGCTGCAGCTTTGAGCGAGGTCGAAGCAGAGAACCAGATGTGCTTCTTGCGGCCCTTACCAAAGTTATCGGCAATGATTGCTATTGCACATGATGATAGCGACGTTAGATTCTACATGTTCGCGGCAAGTCACTCGAGCTCGCCATCTACTGTACCAGCAATCTGGCGGCCCTTGCCAACGCCTGTGCCATCTCCAATAAAGTAGCCAGCTCGCTGGCCGTTTGGGAGGAGTTGGCCATGTCGCTGTCCAGCGTACATGACAGTCTCGAGCTGGATGGCCGAGAGGCGCGACTGATTTCCGAGCTTGGTACAGCACTCAGGCAATGATGCTATCAAATCAATCCATAAACTCTTGTGAGAAATGGACAAGCTCGCAATACGTGCGAAAGTGAAGGAGAGCGAGACGCCTTACGTTCATAAGTCAAATCAGGCAGCTCGGCCGTCGCCAACGTGACTGCTTCGACGATCGTGGCTGGATGAACGCAGTGAACCGCGAGCTTCTGCGGTGTGTACGAGCTGTAAATGGCCACATGTTGAGTCTCCTCCCATGCAGCATCATCCACATGTTCAGAGTCCTCCTCCTCGAGTACAGAGGTCGGCTGGTCGGATGATAGATTGATGGCGTTGGTTCCGTCCGGGATGGTTGTACTAGCGCCAGCACCTTCCAATGGTTGATATTGTTGTAGCTGCAGTTGTTGGTCGTGTGGTTGATGTGTTTGTTGGTCGTGGCGTGAGAATATCTCATCGACAATGATCATCGGATCGAACGAGCTGGTGCTTGATGAGACTGATGAGACCGATGATGGAGAGGACGACGAACGCTCGGCGGTCAATGACGGAGTATACTGTCGCGGTGTGGCGTCGTTAGATAAGTCGTAATATTGCGGTTGCTGTTGCAGGTATTGTTTAGGCTGTTGGACAGCGCGCTTCTCGCGTGCGAGCTTGTTTGGATCTGGAATGACTTTTGCCGAGCGAAATCGAACGAGGAACTTGAGATCTGCTGCTCGTGCCATGTCGAGAAACTCACGCAGTCGAGCCTGCTCGTCTTCGGTCAGTCCCTCAGCGAGAGTGAGCCAGTCGCGGGTCGGATCAGAGCGTTGCGAATCTCTATCAGAAGACCGGTGATCGGTGAGAGATGCTTCGGACTTGGTGGAGGATGCAGCAGCGACCGATGTCGAGGCCTTGGCCGAAGCTAGGGAAGGGAGGACGTGATATGGCTTAGGAGCGAGTGTGGCGAGTTTGGTGGATGATGCAGCAGCGGGAGATGTCGAGGGCGCTGGCCGTCGCTGGTGGTACAACGATTTGGCCGAAGCGAAGGCAGTGTTCGAAAGGCGCGCGAGACTGGCGGATTCGGAAGTTGCTGTACTCGAAAACGACGCGAGTGAAGCTTGGTGGTCGCCGTGGTCATCGTCCTCGTCGTCAAGAACGATGCAAATCGGCACCACCGAAGAGGCGGAGCTGGTACGCGATAGAGGTCGCTCGAGCTTGACCGGCATAGGAAGTAGGATCGAAGGTTCCGATGCAGCTTTGACCATGGTGGATGATGAAGATGATGACAACGACGACGCCGAAGACAACGAGATGTCTGATGGTGCCAATGCGGACGAAGATATCGAAGCCATTGTTGGTGCTCGAAGAAGCGGTGAAGATGGAGCTTGCGGCCCGTCAGTGGGAGCCAGGGCCGCAAAGATACTCGTCGGAGGAAAGTGCTTGAACGTCGTGCCGTGTGTCGGCTGTACTGGCCGAGATTCTTCGTTCTGCGCTTCGGATCGTGAGTTGACTTGAATGATAAAGCAATCGTCATCGGTGTTGCGGGTGCGGCCGGCCTCCTCGTCGTCGCCGTCATCGATGCCGTCAGTAACGCTGAGGCTGCTGTTGCTAACAGATGTCTGGTGAACACCATTGCCATTCGACGATGGCTTCAATGTTGCGCCCATACGATCAAAGTCGGTTGTTGATTGGGATTCGGTTTTCACTCGATGTGCTTGCTTACCGTCGTCCCTGATAGTCTCGCCAGTCGAAGCAAGCCGAAGGCCGACATCGAAGAGTCCTTCCTCGTCGTCGTCAGTGTCCTCATTGTCGTCGTCGTCATCGTCATCGTCGACATTGTAGCCGTCATAGTCTCGGTTGTTGTCACCGTCGATGTCATCGTTCGCTGGATCCTCCTCCACACCACGTTGCTTCTCAACTTTGAGCGGCGGTCGCACTTGGCTGAGACCTTGCTTGTGAACCTGCGACATGATCTCGCTGAGGTGGGTGGAAGGAGAGGTGCCATTCGAGTGCGACATCTTTTTGAGGGACGGTAATTGATGTTGCATTCTCTCTTGGAATTGGAGTTGTTGCTTCTTGAGATGTTCGACTTGGTGTTGGAGGCTTGGAACGCTCGAGCCGTGCGGCTCGCGAAGTTGATGTTGATGTTGCCATTGAAGAAGACGCTGCGCTTCTCGCTCGCTCACACACGTTGGTGCGTGTGCGCTTCCAGTATCGCAGTGCAGTGAGTGTTGTTGTGGCGGGAGGTCGTCGTCCGAGTCGTGCGCTGCGAACGCGGTTTCATAGGAGGTGGGAGATTCAAGAAGAGCGACGTCAGTCGTTGCTGTCGTCGTGGGTGGTATCGGAGAGGTGGCTGGTGTGGCCAAAGATGCCGAGGTCGGCAGTACAGGCGATGAAGAGGAAGAGGTTGTTGTTGCTGGTGCTATCGTGGATGATGGCAACGAAGATGGAGCTGATGTCGTGGATGAGGATGGTGGTGATGGCGGTGATGATGACGATGTAGTTGTTGTAGTTGCTGCCATCGATGTTGATGAAGAAGAAGAGTAGGAGGAAGCTGTGGTCTTTGAGGGTGATGATGGAGACGGCAAGAAGGAGGGGGATGGAGGTGCGGCGATCAACTCGGTCGCGGTTGGAAGCAGCGATACGCTGACGACCGGCAGCGGTACCAAGGAAGCATTGGTAAAGAGGCGCAAGTAGTTGGTTGGCAAGAATACGCGCACTGTGTCGAGGCTTCCTGCTTGAATGCGCATGGCACACTCGTCTCCGTACCAAGGATGGCTCGGCACTTGGAACGGAGAGCGACGCGGTCGAATGGGAAGCTTGTGGATCGACTTGGAGAGGCGCCAGGTGAGGTTCGAGCTGCTGCTGTTCGGTGGCGCACGCAAGCCGCCCAAGTGCGGGAGGTGTAGATCGTCGCCGTGTTCGTTGTAGTCGCACTCGAGCGAGTAGACCACGACCTTGTTGGGGCCCTTGGTCGTGGGGCGTGTAGATGTCGACGACGCGGAGGAGGAGGAGGCCGGCGTCGTGGGCTGCGACCACGTAGGAGGGAGTATCGAGACCTGCACGACGATGTGCCCTGTAACCGGCAGCAAGAGCTGGGTGGGGCTCGAGTACGAGCGCCAAACACCGTCGCTCTCAGCCGCGGTACATGTCCACTGGCGGCTGCCCGCGCACAGCCACACGCCCGGGCCGTACTCTTCGACGTGCTGATTGACGTCGGGCTTCGGCGGCCGACGCATCGGGCGCCGATGCTCGTCGCCGAGGCATCTCGAGACGAACACGCGCTGACACGCGGGCACGCTCAACGAGGGGTCCGCCTCGTCGGAGATCGATACCATCAGCTCGAAGGTGCACGACGGCATCAGAACAGTGGAAGTCGGCGGGCTGTCTATCTCGTTGGCGGCGGCGGCAGCAGTAGCAGTGGCGCGGTCGCTCGTGGGCGACTCGAGGCACTGGCGCTTGGTAGCAGACGGCATGGCTGCAACTGCTTGCAGCGCATCGTCGCCATCCGCATCCACATCCAAGGTGCACAATCTACGCTTCATCGGTGCGTTGATTTGGGCGTGTCACCGCGGATTGAGGTGCTGGGAACAGCGAGTACCGCGCACGCACACACGCGCGAACCAAAAGAGCTCGCTGCTTGCCGCGCTGGCGCTCTATCTATTCCAGCTGTGTAGAGAAACGATCGAAGAGGGCTCGAATCGATCGAATAGACGAGAGAGTCGTGAGGGAGAGGTTGATACTCGCGTGAGCGTGAGTGTGTATGTGTAAGTGTGTAAACTCCTGCGCGTGTGCGTGTGTGCGTGTGTTGTGCGAGGAACGAAGAGAGCAAACGAAGAGCGCGAGGAGAAAAATAAGCGGGAAGAAAACCCCGAAAATCGGCCTGAGCTCCCTTCGCTTTATTGCGGTGAGCTCGTGGTTTTGCTTTCTGATGTAGGCTCGCGCTTGCTCTTCTTCGCGCTTTCGCCAAACACCGGTGATATTCGTTGTTTCGCGTTTCATCGTCATTCGCTCCGTCTCCCTCTCGCGTGTGCCAACCGCTCCGTTCGATCTCTCAATCGATCGATCAATCGAACTCTCGTGACCTTGCTGTTATATTGCCAACACTATGTTCTCACGATTGCTCAATCGCTCGGTGGCTACGACAGTAGGCCGTGTCGTTACTCGCTCGAACTCGTCGGCTTCGCACGCTGCTGCTGCTGGCGGTGCTTCTGCTGCTTCGAGCAAGTGGAGGCGCGTAGGAATGGCGGTCGTTGGTGGTGCGGTCGTTGGTCTGACGGCCTTGTATCAAGCACGAGCTCACTCGGCTGATGGAGCTGCGCCGGCTCTCTCGCCAAAGGAGTTCCGATCGTTCGTGTTGCGTGAGGTGCATACGGTACGTTCATTTCCTCACACACTCTCTCGCGTGTTGCTCGTTGATCGTGATCGCTGTTGCTCACTCGCTCGCGATGGCAGCTCAACTACAACACCAAGCTCTTCCGTTTTGGCTTGCCGTCCGAGGAACAACGACTTGATATGCCCATCACCTCGTGCCTCGTGACGCGAGCGCAGATCGATGGCGAAGAGGTCGTGCGTCCGTACACTCCAGTTTCGGAGGCCGATGCCAAAGGTCCGAGCGCATCTCAGCTCAACTTCACGCAATGATCATGTATGTGCGTATGTGCTGACATGGACGCCGTTGGTGTACGTACTCAGGCCACTTTGATCTCGTCATCAAGGACTATCCTGCTGGCAAGATGAGCCGTCATGTTACGCAGTACGTCACGATTCGCGAGTGAATCCGCTGCTCGTAGACACCAACAGCTTGTCGTGCGCCAGAATGAAGGTCGGCGAGGCGCTGGAGATGAAGGGACCGTTCCCCAAGCTGCCTTACAAGCCCAACATGCGTAAGAACATTGCCATGATCGCTGGTGGCACTGGCATCACCCCCATGTTGCAGGTCCGTCATTATCGCCATCGTCATCGTGTCGTTCTCTTTGATGGACTGCGGCATCGATGCTCAATCGGCGTTGTCTCTCTCCACAGCTGGTGCGTGAGATCCTGCGCAACAAGGAAGACCACACCAAGGTGAAGATCATCTTCGCCAACGTGACCGAGGAGGATATTCTTCTGCGTGGCGAGCTCGAGGCCATCGCTCGTGAGTCGCCTCAGGTCGAGCTCTTCTACACGCTCGAGAGGCCTCCTGCTGGCTGGTCGCAAGGCGTACGTTTGGCGCGTGCGCGTGCCTGCTCTTCCATCTCTGGCGGTGCTGCAGGCGCGCCGCTCTTCTAACACCGCCACCACCACCCAATCATGCAGGTCGGCCGCGTTGACTCCAAGATTCTCAAGGCTCAGCTGCCGCCACCGAGCGAAGACGTTCTCGTGTTGGTGTGCGGTCCGGAACCGATGCTCGCTGCCGTGTCAGGACCCAAGGGCCCCAACTACACGCAAGGCGAGGTCGGCGGTCTGTTGCAGCAGCTCGGCTACACGTCGGAGCAGGTCTACAAGTTCTGAGGGCTTGCGTGCCATGGTGCAGTCGCGATAGCTAGACACAGTATGTCGCTTTCCGGAACCTGAGCTTGAAGCTCTGCCAGAGGCTGCAGAACCACATTCATAAATATCGAATATACGCCGGTGGCTCCGTTGAATGCGCCGGTCTTGCTTCGATGTATGTGTCACGTAGTGGCGTACCTCACGTTGAGACAGATCTGCTCGCACGGTTGCTTTCATATTCATTTCGTTCATTCATGTGAGCCGCGCCACGAAATATATGTCAAGCGCCTGGGCCGGGTCGAAAGCACCAGATAGGCTCCGTATCCATCTATCTCTCTCCCTCGCAGTGGTTGTCGCAGTCACTCGGTGTTCGTGAGTTCTCGGTCATTTCATGCTCACTCACTCGTTTGAGCCAGGCCACGAAATATATGTCAAGCGCCTGGTGCGGCCGGGGTCGAGATTGTGTCCAAGCACCAGATAGGCTCCGGGGTCCATCTATCTCTCGCCCTCGCAGTGGCAGCCGGTGTCGCTCGGTGTTCGCGAGTTCTCGGGAAGTTTCTCGTCCAACGCATCGGCCACCTCGCTCGTTGCTTGGCTCCTTCCTTCCTTCAGTCTCTCGCTCGCTCGCTCCTCGCCGCACCTCCACCCAACCCACCCCTTCTTCCTTCGAAGCTGAGCGAGCAGCTGCCCTTCTCCTTCCTCCTCTTTCTTCTTCCTTCTTCAAGAGAACGAGAGCGAGAGCGAGAGAACCAAACAATCCTCCGTCATCATCATGGGGCATACCACCATCATGAACCTACTCGTCGTGATGGCTGCGATGGTTCTGCTGCTGGGCACCGTGATGCCACGCGGTGCCATGGCCTCGCAGGCCAAGTGCGCTGAGGCTCTCGGCTTGCTCCAGAAACCAGTCGATAACTCGACGCTCGTGCGAGCGATCAAGAGTACGTATCAACGCCGCACGATATTCGTTGGTTGGTAGCAGCCTACTGACAATCATGCACGCGTGTGTGTGGATACGTCGGTGTTGATCTACGTAGTGCACGCACAGAATGGACACGGCAACTACGCCTTCACTCAAGGAGGCCTTGTCGATATTGGTTCATGGCGTGGTTGTGGAGGTGCGTGAGATACTCTCATGATTTGGAGCGCGAGATGTCTAATGATATCCACATACAACTCGATGCGACACGATGCGACATGATATGATGATGATGCGATACGATGCCGATACAGCGATCGAGAACACGCGATACTGCACGGTCTTTGATAACGTCACGAGCTTGGGTCTCGCTGCATGCGCTCCAGTGGAGTGTACCGCCGAATACCTCGAGAACCTTCCTCGTTCGTTGGTGTGTATCGAACGATTGGATCCATCCATCCATCCATCCATCCATCCATCCATCCATCCATCCATCCATCCAT
>ERZ778026.2261-NODE-2261-length-20886-cov-110.817484_pt1 | contig 20886 bp, 27 predicted proteins | sample MGYA00375756_ERZ778026 | MGnify/ENA primary metagenome ERZ778026 (study PRJEB29350, sample SAMN05389820) | bioreactor metagenome | isolation source: Ammonium sulfate bioreactor | place: South Africa: University of Cape Town | collected 2014-02-18 ... | reverse complement strand
TTGAAAATAGTCAATCGGTTATATCGCCTTCGATTATTAACGAAAGCAATCAAACAACAACTACGTCAGATAATTCTACTAGTCAGCCACAAGTTAGTTTTCGTTTATTTTGAATTATGAATAAAAAAAACTAACAACGATTTTCTTTGATTTTCAACTAGGTACTCGACAGTTTAAAAGAACTCGATGCTCTACTTACAAGTACATTCAAGAATTCTCAGAAAACAACTGGTACTGCTCACAATAGTGATACAGAAGTTACGACTCCATCAGTAGCATTAACAATCAACGGTGAAACATCAACAAAATCGTTTGATTTCGATAGTGATAAATTGATCACATCTAATAGAACATCTGTTCAATCTCAACCGAGTACATCATCAATCATTGTTCAACAATCGATTCCTCAAGTTAAATCCCAACCAACAACAAGTCAATTTTCGGCTGATTTCGATCCATTATTATCTCCTGAAAGGACTCCAGCTGAACTCGATCAATCGGTTAAAAGTCTTTATGATAAATCACTTTCGAATGACGATACTATTACAGTATCATCAACATCGAATAATGATCTATTTGAATTGAAAATGATGCTCATGGATTTGAATAAAACGTTTCATCATCGAATGAATGTTATCGAAAGTAAAATCGATGAACATCGAAATCAAACATGGAAAATTAATAATCTTTTGACGAAAACAATTCTTCCATCATTGGTTGATCTAGCGGATATTATTGATCAAACACCAAATCTTGATTCTCGTGTTAAAACGAAACTTCAAACAATTCAGACTAATCTTCGAACATGTCAACAACAAACTGAAATAAAAGATTTAATGGAAATTTAATCTTTTCGCTTTCTTTCTTTTTTTTAAAATTAACTTATATATCAGTGTCTTCTTCTCCCTGATCTTCACATGTACAGTCTCTCGTCTTCTTTTTGTTCTCACTCGACAATCATCATTATCCTTGACAAATGTTTAATTATGAGACTACTGACAAAATAAATAAATAAATAAAATGTAGTAACCAGTGCTGCCAAAACCGATAGACTTTTTCTTTTTTTGTTTACTATTTGCATAGAGGTAGTAAAAAAACAAGCAGTAAACACGAATGGGTTCGGTGTGTCCAATCAGGTTGTCTTCGATAAGAAACTAGTGATTTGTTGTGATTCATTCAATTCGATGTCACCAGTTCGTTTAATTGGTATTTGTGCTAAAGATTCAAGGGATTTGTTTGATACATGTCAAATACCAGTCAATATCGATGAAGATTTGACAGTAAATTAAATTGAGTTTATCGGTTGATCGTTTTTTTTGTGGTTAAAATGAAAAATTTAGATAAAACTTCAATTTGATCAATATGAAATTAGCAAGATTAGTTCGATTGATCAAAGATTTAGTCAAAATTATCGTCAATTCACAAATAATAAACTAGAAAGAACGTTAAATGTTTCGGTAAATCAAATTAAAGAATATACTCCTCGATGTATATCGTGTGTTGGCTGTCGAACGAGTATCGATCATTTTCTTAAAACAATCATTGAATATCGTTATCAAGTTTTCGAACAGTTCCTTCTTACTGAGAACAATACATTTATTTTAAAATCGAATCATCGTCTATCACCTGAATATCTCTATTCATTATTCTACATTCACAAGTAATCACACGACATTTGTTTAATTTCTTTTATCTTTGTTTTTCAGTAAAAAATTAAATTCGTTTATTCAAACAATTCCGAAATCAAAAAAGAATCGTCGATGTAATCTTCATTCGTTAGAAAAAACGAAATTATTTAGCGATTGGCAGCTGATTTGGAATCTAATGAACGAAGAATGTCGAGATGAATTAACTCTAGTCGAAACCGATCGTTTTCTCGATTTCTTAGAAAATTATTTGCACAAACATCGGTTTGCAGAATTCATTCGAAAACAACAATACTAATTCTCAATGAACTATGATTTCATTCTCTAGATTTTGTCCCGAATGTAAATTAAAAGTTTTCGAAGCTTATGATCTTTTACTTGATTCCAATGAAAACAAAACGAATTCATCGAAATTCTACGATGGTTTGAAATTGTGTGCCAATGCAAAACATATACACATTCAATCCGATGGGAATTTTCTTGAACAATTAATATTACATGCTCAATTTGAATTGGAAAATCATCAACGAGAACGACATGCTAAGACAATGGAAATCGCTCAAGAAGAAATTGTGATTTGTATTGGAATTTATTTATACGAAAGATTCGAGAAAATCTCGAAAATTATCAAATCCGAAGAACAAATATGGAAATGTTTGTTTTATATTATTGTTGATTGTTTGAGATTAAGTAAGATACTTAATCGATCTACAATCGAAATCAAATCATCGTCTTTCAGATTTTGAAACGATGACGCAAGATTTTAATTTAACATTGAAGAATCTAAGTGAAGAATTTCGTTTGATAGATCATAGTAAATCGTCGAAAAAACCCAAGAAAATCAAAAAGAAATCTTCTCCATCATCATCATCGTCATCAATCGATTATGTTGAACAACGAACTCGTATTCATTCGTGTACATTTCCTGAACATCTAAATATTCGTTCACCATCGCTAACTAAATCTCAATCGTATCCAAAATGTCTTTGTGAAGAGACAGATAATGATTTAAGATTGAATCCATGCATGCGATGTTCGAGTACACGAACTGATCTTGGTTATTCGTCTGGTATTGAAATTTTAAATCGTTTTTCTTTTCTATCGAGAAAAACAAAGAGTTTCACTCGTTTAGAACAAGATGGTGAAGATTATTCTTCATGTGATTTTAATTGGACAAAAACTGTTGAATTAACAGATCGAACTCGAAAATTCAAACTAAAGGTGACCAATTCAAAACTTTTCCCTTTCGATTTGAAAGTTTGCATTTTAGATTGATTTATGTGATCATTACCCGTTTTTTCATATGGATTTTAAACAAGTTTGGGTAATATTGAAAATGTTTTTATTTTCTGAAATCAATATTTGTTTTTCTTCGTTCAGGATGAATCTCTCTCAATCAACGATGAATCGAATTCTTTCATATCCGATGTTGATCTTCAAGATTTTCTTTCAACCTATTCATGTCTTGATTGGCAACGTGCAAAATTGCATAAATCATTTCAATTCAAATTTCAAATTTGGAGACAAAAACTACGATTTTAATTTCTGTTTGTTTTTTTGTTAAAATTCATGTCAAAGAGAAAACAAAACAACCTTCAATAAATCCAATTTCAGTACCAATATTTATTTAAGCACATGTTTTTTTGCAAATCAAAAAAGTATAATAGAAATAAGCACTCAGTGGACACGGATCATTGTTAAATTTTTGTTCGTAGATTATCCAAAATTGTGTTAAAATCTTGCCAATTTCATCGTTTGATCTTCCGCTAGCTTCTAAAGTTTGTTTAAGTAGTGGTTCAGACCAACTACGCATGATTAATGTAGTCATTTTTGCATATTGATTACGAGACAATTGCCCATTTTTATATTGAATCGAAGCTTCCATTTCAAACTCATGAAATTCAGCTTTGACCAATTTGAGTGAACATCGATCAAAAAGTTCCGGATCGATACATTCTTGAAATGATCGATAGTATACGGGAATGGAGTAATCGAGTAATTCTTGTTCTGTTAAGCCAACATCTTTGGCCGATTCATAGAGAGTTTTAAGTCCAATATCAAAACCGACCGAACCATCGGCATTCATACACGGTATGTTGAGAACAAGAACACCATTGGGTGCGAGTTCACGAGAACGATGTTCGAAAAATGAAGCTAAATCTAATTTTGCTTGTTGTTGAAAAGCTTCACGTTCAGTTGTGTTATTTGTCGAATTAATAGCACAATAATTCGTTATATTACAAGGCTTTTTTGTTAGCCAATGCAATGATGTAGATGAAAAGCCACATGTAAGTGTTTCGGGTGGAAAACATTGTTCGTAAAAAGATCGACCACTGGCTACAGCATGATATGATTTATCCTTTTCAAGCAAATTGAATAGTGTTTTCCAATCGTTTGTTGGCAAATCGTTATGAACAACGAGAATTGATTTGTCATCTTGTATCTTTTTAGTTTCTTTCAAAAGTTGAATCATTAGTTTCATTGCAACGATCGAATTTGCTCCATGCGCTGAACCGAAATCAGCTATGATAATAGGATTCGATGAAAGTGCTACGTCTAATAGATCGATAGCTTCATGAATATATGGTGTTGTTAAATCGACAGCAGATTTTTGAGGCTGACTATTAGCATTGTAATCTTTATTCATTATTATGTTGGTATTCGTTTTAATATTTAATCTCAATCAAAAAGTTACCTTTTAACCGTTCGTATTATCAGTGATGCGTGACAAAAATAAACACAAAAATAAATACGAATCACAATCACTTCCTTTGTGTCACGATGGGCTATAATTAGTCGTAAAGCTACCTGACTCACTTAACCATCATAAGTTCTAGTATTTATTATTGAATTAATTACAAAAGATTATCTATAACTATCAAAATCGATGTTTCATTTGTTCATCTTGTTCTTTTTGTTCGTGACGCATTTTTTCAATTAAATCCGAACGGTCTAACAGTCGATCGATATGCTCATCTGAGATGAGATCATCTTCGCTGATCACCGTTCGTTTGTCGATTTTGGTTATGCCTTCGACTAATTCAGCTAGATTAACTGCTTTGGCTTGTTCACCTTGAGGATCAAATTGCAAAACCTAAAAGTTTTTCGTGAAAAATCAAACGACAATTGCTAAATTTCAATGAATTTACTGTATCATAAGCGTCGAAACCTTGTTTAAGTTCTATAAAAGACAATAAAAATCGAAATTCTACTTCTCAAAACAACGAACCATCATGAACAATTAATTTTTCCATAATTTGTTTCGAACAAGCTCGTTTATAAACACGTTCGTCGATCGTATTTCGAACGATAAATCGATAGACAACAACGGGTCGCGTTTGACCAATTCGATGTGCACGATCTTGTGCTTGCAAATCGATCATTGGATTCTACAGATCAATCAGCTAGACTCAAACTATCAATCGAATTCTCTTTACCCAATCGGAATTGAACAAAATAACTGTATCAGCTGCCATTAAATTCAAACCTAAACCACCTGCACGCGTGCTGATTAAGAAAATAAACACGTCAGGCTCTTTATTAAATGTTGAAATCTAGGAAATCAATTGAATTGAACTTTGATTTGTCGACGAAAAAGATTCGTCTTACAGCTTCGATTCGTTCTTCGAATTGCGTGTTACCATCGAGCCGAACGAACCGATAATTTCGATGTAAACACATATCTTCAACTAAATCCAAGAAAATCACTAAGGTTGAAAAGATTAAAACCTAAAGAGAAATTGTGCGTGAGAAAGTCAAGTTTTCAACTGAATCGAAATACTTTATGATCGGTTTGACGAAGTTTATCGAGCATTTTATCTAATAAAAGAAATTTGCCGCTACTAGTAATCACTTCTTCACTGATTGATATTTCGCCATTTTCATCACGAGGCGCATCGAGAAGGTAGGGGTGCGTACAAGCACGAAGAAGTGGAAAAACAACGCTTCGACCAGTGATTTTCTTTGCTATTTTATCTTCCCTAGTGATTAGTTCGTTGTTTTTCGAGAAATGAAATCGTATTTTTTGAACTACTTTGGAACTATCGGATCATCACTTGGTCGTCTTTGACTACGTAAACGTTGAGTATCATCGAATACTTGAATGAAATCATCTTTTTTACGCTAGAAAAACCAAGATAAAGATGAAAAGTCAAGGCTATTTGATTTACCTCGTCGACATAACGACGAACGATTTCATCGACTAATTTATTGTACCAATAGACTTGCTGATTTGTCATTTTTGTGTACACGGTTACTTCTTTTTTCGGTGGTAAATATAAATTAACATCAGCTTTTCGACGACGTAAAATAAAAGGAATGAGAATCTATTCAAGCAAAACTTTCTTTCAACACTAAGAACCTTCACTTTCGCAAACATACTTGATGAAAAATCGAGAGAACTGAACGTTCTTGTTCTTCTTTAAAACTGATATTTGTATTATCAATTTCAAAATATCGTTCAAAAACTTCCTAAACAACATTAGAAAAAACTATTTTCTCGATTAGACTTTTGTTTTTCGTAATTACAGGTTCATCGAATATTTCCGGTAGAAGAAAATTCATTAGTGACCACATTTCGCTCATGTTGTTTTGCACTGGCGTGCCAGTCAGTAGAAAACGACTGCTTGTATGAATACGCCGGAGCATGACCATCAGTTGACATTTAGGATTCTTCAGTCGATGACCTTCATCAACAACCAACAACGGCCATTGTTCACGTTTGAAAAAAGCTCTGATAGAAAAAAAAACATGCACAAAATTCTCTTCGTTAGGCAAGAGTTAACTAACTTATCGCTAACGATGATATGATAAGCAGTAACTAAAACAATTGGTTTTGCATCGTTTCCTTGTTGAAACTCTTTCATTTGTTTTCGAAGTTCAACTAATTTTTCCTTATTTCCATGATAAACAATACAAGTTATCTGAACAAAAAAAAAAGACAAGGAAATCGACGTTTGTTTGCAGAATTTCGTTACTTCGGGTGCAAATCGAGCGAATTCTGTACACCAATTTGTTAGAGTTGATAATGGTGCAACGACAAGAAACGGGCCTGTTGCACCGTCTTGAACTAAACTGCAAATAAATGCAATGACTTGCACAGTTTTACCAAGACCCATTTCATCGGCAAGAATGCCATTCAAACCGACTTCATGTAATGTTCGTAACCATTCTAAGCCAGCTAATTGATCTATTTCAAAATACCGAAATCAATCTTTTTTTTTCTATCGAGTTTTGTGAGTTTTTACATGGTTTAAGTGAACCAACAAATAGCTTTGGTTGTCGAGCTTGAATTTCTTTGTCACTCATTTTGTAGTATTTTTTCAGTAGGCCTGTTCGTTTCATATCGTCTTCTTCATCGATTTGGTTTTTCGCTTTTTTCTTTGCTTGATGTTGGGCAAGTGACTGTTTGACTTTAGTATTCAAATGATGAACATATTTTTGACATCGTTCAAGAAGTGTTAATAATTTTGAATAGACATTGTCGTAGAGTGCACGACGTTCATCATCGTTCATTTTCTATTTTTCAAGATTTAAAAGCACATTTCGAAAACAAACGGCTCGTACTTTGTTTGGTTCAGGTCGGACTGAACCTTCGAGATCTTTGATAACAATATTATCGCCTTGTTTTTCTTCTTGTTCGATTTCTTTATCTAATTGTGTTGGCCCTTCATCGGCATCTTCTTCTTCTTCTTGATCACTCGATGATAAACAAACTAAAACCGAATCCTTATCCATTGTATTTTCACTTTTTTGTCGTTTTTTAGTTGATTCATTTTCCTTTGTTTCTTTATCTAACAGAAAAAACCGATATGATGAATTTATTCTTCAATTAAAATTACCAGCAATTTGAATTTTTAATTGATCAGTACCATTTAATCGATTAGCTAGATTGATTTCGTTGATTTCACGTTTTCTCTTGTTCATGATGAATGGTAAACGATAAAGATAAAAAATATTATGCAACGATCCGAATAAGAACGATCAATATATATATACTAAACTTCGTGCCCTAGATGAACGTTAAAACGAATTTAGCGACATCGATCTATTCGATTTGAATAATAAATAAGAAAGGAAATTTTCTTTGGGATTTTTTTAAATATTAGAATATACTGAATTGTCAGGGAGGTGTCGAAAGGTTTTTAAAGAACCAGATTAGATTCACACTAATCAAATGTCTATAACAATTTCAAAGTTGTGTTCATTGCTCTGACTACGAAATTTAGTTTTTAATAAAGTTATTTCACTTCAAATGAGATTACAGTCATCATTCGAAATCGATAGTCTAACCTTGAGATGATATAAATGAATATAGCCCTAGACGAACTTTTTTTTTGAATTTCTTGACCTGCACAGACCTCAAGATGTGTCCATAGCGCTGGAGTTTCTTTCCATTGACAAGCACTTGTACGCTTGCATATCAAGCGCATGACGGGAATTGGTTGTATAATATACTTGAAATTCGACTTTAACCCTTTGATTTGTTGGTGATCGTTTCATTTACTATGGATAGGTAAAAAAAACAGCACAGAAGAGAGTAACAAAATTTCGATTATACGGCACCGATTCATAGTCGTTAGTACAAAGTAAATATACGGCACAGACATCTATCGCCTTTGAAATTGATTCATTCTTTGAATTGAAAAGAAAGATAAATTTAGACCAAAAAAAAATTACATCTGATTCTATATGGATACGTTGAAAGATTTTCGTTCGTTTTCTTCGAAAATCATCTGTGTTGGACGTAACTATAGGTAAATGTGTAAACAATGAAATGAATACGATTTTCTCGTATTAATCCTTTGCCGTTTTCTAGTGAACATGCACATGAATTAGGCAATGTAAAGATTCGTAATTGTTGAATTCAAATCTATCGAATTTTACTTAAGGACGTGCCGAGTGAACCGATAATATTCATGAAACCACCTAGTGCTTTCGTCGTTGAACCAAATGATATCAAAATTCCTGCCGAATGGGATGAAGTTCATCATGAAGTCGAATTAGGCGTGATTATCGATAAAAAATGTCAAAATGTTAGTCGAGAACAAGCTGAAGAAAACATTGGTGGTTATTGTTTAGCACTTGATATGACTTCACGAAAACTTCAAAATAAATTGAAAGATCAAGGTCTTCCATGGCTACTATCCAAAGGTTTTGATACATCTTGTCCATGCGGTGATTTTATCGAGAAAAATCAATTTGATCTATCATCATCATCCGTCAATCTCTGGTTGAGTGTTAACGGAAATATGAAACAGAATGGTTATACTCGTGATATGATCTTTTCAGTAGTTGATTTAATCGTTTTTGTTTCGAAATATATTACTCTTGAACGTGGAGATTTGATTTTAACGGGCACACCAGCTGGTGTTGGATCAGTTAAACGAGGTGATCAAATTCAAGCTGGTATTAATATCAATGATCAGCTAAAATATTCAATGAAATTCAATATTAATTAAATTCATTTTTTTTCCTAATTTTCATCATTAAAGTTGAGCGTAATTCTATTGATTTCAGATGTGTGAAATTGCCAAGGAAAAACTAACTACTCTTTTGCTCGAATATCCAAAACCGAACGGTATTATACTCGGATATGGTACAGCAGGTTTTCGAGCTCGTGCTGATACTCTTCCATGGATAATGATACGCATCGGTTTACTAGCAGCACTTCGATCGAAGGTTAAACAAGGTGCGTGTGTCGTATTTAATTTTTTTTTATTTCTAAAAGAAAATGTTTAGCTTGTATCGGAGCCATGATAACTGCATCGCACAATCCCGAACATGACAATGGAGTCAAATTGATTGATCCACATGGTGAAATGCTCGATCAATCATGGGAAGTTTATGCAAACGATCTTTCTTCTCTCGAGTAAGATTCGATTTGTTGTTTTTGTCTTGTTATTATTATTATTATCGCCACCACTAGTGATGATATTCATGTTCTGTGGAAATATATCGAAAGTTTATTTACTAAATTGGACGTTAAATTACATGACCAAGCAATTGTTGCCGTTGCTTACGATACACGGTTCGATTTGTTTTTTAAAATTACAAAAAAACAACAACTAAAATCTTGATTTAGCTCAAGCAGTCCATTGTTATCAAGTATTCTCAAACGTGCAGCTGATATTCTCTATGCTACAGTTGAAGATTACAGTAAATCATTTCGATTTTGAAATTCACGTGCAGTTAAATTCGAGTCTTCATAGAATTATTGACAACACCGCAACTTCATTATATCGTTCGTTGTTATAATGACGATGGACTCTATGGTAAATGTAGTGAAGCTGGATATTTCGACAAGTTATGTAATGCATTTCAACAATTGATTCAAATGACACCAGGTGCGAAATGTAGCGAAACCTTAGCCATCGACGCTGCCAATGGTGTAGGCGCACAAAAACTTGTCGATCTACGACGAGAATTGCCTGATATTCTACCGTTTCAAGTTTTTAATGATGGTACCAGAGGTCATTTAAATGAAAAAGTATTTTCAATTTGCTTTTGATTGATAAATTCATATCGAAAGAAACGAATTTAGTGTGGTGCTGATTATGTTAAATTGTATCAAAAAGCACCTGATGGTCTTCCGTTGACGAACTATCCGAAATATTGTTCGCTCGATGGTGATGCTGATCGTTTGATTTACTTTTTTCTCGATGAAAATCAACATTTTCATTTGCTTGACGGTGATCGATTTTCCGTTTTATTCGCTCTTTTTATTTCGAAGAAATTGAACGAAGCAAATCTTTTCGATCAAGTCAAAATCGGTGTTGTTCAAACCGCTTATGCCAATGGAAATTCAACTGATTATATCATCAATACGATGGTAAAACCAAACGTCTTGTTCTCAGCAAATCAAATTTCGATGTTTAGAAAGTGCCCGTTGCTTGTGTACCAACTGGTGTCAAACATTTACACCACAAAGCTCTTAACTTTGATATTGGCATCTATTTCGAAGCGAATGGCCATGGAACAGTAGGAGAAATTTATTTGATTTGAAGATAAAAATGCTTGTTGATGTTTCAGGTTATTTTTAGTGACAATTTGAAAGCAAAACTTCAAGCAACTATCGACGATTCAAAGTGAAAATTGAATTTGAAAAAGTTAGATTTCTCGAAATGAATATTTTTAGTCGAACATCAGCAGAACGTTTAGCTGCTAAACAACTTCGTGTTTTTATTGATATTATCAATGAAACAGTGGGCGATGCTATTGCAGATTTACTTGCTACTGAAGCGATTTTAGCTACGATGAACTTGACGATTCAAGGATGGTTAGATCTTTACAAAGATTTGCCACAACGACAACTAAAAGTTGCAGTTAAAGATCGAACATTAATTCAAACAACTGATGCCGAGCGACGTGTTGTTGCTCCAGCACATTTACAAGACTGTATTGATGAATTAGTATCGAAATATCCGTCAGGTCGTTCATTCGTTAGGTATGAAAATGAATCTCAATTCAATTTAAAAACACATCTTTTTTGTTTTTTTCTTCTTTTCAAGACCATCCGGTACTGAAGATATCGTTCGAGTTTACGCCGAAGCCTCGACACAAGAACAAGCTGATAAACTTGCTGATGAAGTTCGCAAAGTCGTTGAAGAATTAACGAAATAAATCGACATCATTTGTCTTTTCTTTTTATCCTAATAAAAAAAACTGATTGACAAACTAAAAACACAACATTCATTCTTTTTTACAGTTGTTTCCCTTCGTGTTGGTAGGTTTTTTTTTTATTCTTGTATGAATTAAATCATTCATAAAACAAAATCACATCAAAACAACGAGGAAAAAAACAATCGGAGTTCATCGACGTTATTGTTGATAAAGTTCGGTTGACCTTGTTTCATGTTGATTGATCGTGAGTTTATTTCGAACGCTCACGCATACCTACAAACGAGGAGAAAAAAACAACAAATAAACAAATGAATAAACAACAACAACAACAAAAATAATAACTTACGACGACGTTTACGTTTCAATCGTCGCATACGTTTCTTTCGCCATTTAGCTCGCATCGTTGATTCTACAAAAATGCGAGATCTAGAAGAATGAAAACCGAAATTAATTTGTTGTTTAAGAAGAAGAAAACAAAACACTAAACGACTAAATAACAAGGCTCATGTCGCTAAAAGTAAATGCGTAGTGTGTATGTGTATACGTTAGAAGAAGAGAAAGAGGATGGTTTTTTCTTATTGGTTTCGACTGTCGTACTGGTTGGTAATGTTTTAACCTCCATTTTACGATCAAAAACATTTATGCATTTGATAAAAAAACGAATTTTTTTCGTGAAAAACGTTTGGATTTGAAAAATAAAATACGAAATTATTATTTTAATGAAATGAATCGAAATTGAACTAGTTAATTCCTTTGTTCGCGGCTGACGATAAAAGCTCATCGTCGAAAGATTCTCGCGTGTAAAACTGATCGACATTTTCAATATCAATCATGCGTCCATCAGTCAAACAGCCGACCGTACTTATGCCTCGTCCGACCAAAGCTTCCTTAGCTCGTCAATTAAAAATTCGAAATTCAATTTCAGCCAGCACAACGACGACGAGTCTCAATCCATTGAAATCAATTCAAAATGAACAAATCAAGTCCGAAAACGATCTTCGTTCAATCGGCCTAACCAAACGTACAGGCTTAATCACGAAAAATCATGCTCTCTTCAAACGACGACGATCGTGCAATAAACTAGCTGTCATTGTCTCAAGTTCATCGTTAGATAATTCAACAAGTGATGGAGAAACATTGAAACAAGTCGTATGTGTTGTTTCAAAGAAAGAAAAAAGATTTCGATTTTTCTGTTTGTCGAAGATTGTTGCTTCGTTAACTGAAAACGTCAAAAAAATGGATCTTATCGGATCTGATCATAAAGAAATTCGAAAACCGACAATTATAAACAAATCATCTGTTCCATTACTCGATGCTTATCTAGCCGAGAAGATTACCATCGAACAGATCGAACCAACAGCAACAGTTGACGATCGATTCGATGACGATGAACCGATTGATCCATCCTATGCTATGGAATATATCAGTGATATTATGAATCTTTTATATACTCTTGAAAAGAAATATTCAATTGATTCATCGTTTTTAAATCATCCGTCAACAGGCATTATTACAAATGCCAATGGAAGTGCAATGAGACCATGGAAATTAACCGGCAAACATCGAACTATCGTTGTTGGATGGATAATTCAGTTATTTTATGCGAGATTTTTTCTCTCACAAGATGCTATGCATATGTAAATTTCGAGATTTTCCTTTCGAAAATAGTTTTGTCCTTTTTTTTGTTTAGTTGTATCGGTTTACTTGATCGTTTTCTTCATCAATCTTTAACAGGAATAAGTGTTGGTAGTAGTAGTAGTAGTAGTAGTAGTTTGATAACGCAAAAAAATCTACAATTAATTGCCGTGGCAACATTTTTAATTGCTGCTAAAGTCGAAGAAACTCATCATCCACCTGTTGATGAACTTGTTTATGTCACTGATCATGCTTATACAAGTGATCAAGTCAAACGAATGGAGAAGAAAATTCTCCACGATCTACGATTTGAATTAAATCGACCAACAAGGTAACATTCTCAACGATTGCATCTAAATCCCTGAAAAAGAAAAGCAATTCGAATTTTTAGTCTTCAATTTCTCCGTCGTTTTTCTTTTATTTCCAATGCAACTGACGAACAGCATGCTATTGGAAAATTTCTCATTGATATGTCGTTACTTGACGTATCATGTCTCGATTTATCTCCGTCACTTGTAGCTGCAAGTGCAACGTACATTGCACGATATATTCTTCAGACAACTCATCCAACAGTTACATTCGAACAATGTTGGCCTCAAGATTTACAAATTCGTTCGCCGTACAAAACCTATCAATCACTCGTCAATGGAATTGAAATCTTAGCTAAATTAATCGAAAGTTACTTCTCAGGAAATTGTTCGAAAGAATTCGATATTCTTTTTAAACGATACGAACATGAACAATTGTTGAAAGCAAGTTTATTATGTCAACAACAACGAAGTTTAATTCAAAACTTAGTCGGATAAACAAAACAAAAAAAAAAGTTACAAATAATACGGTTTTCTCTTTATTTTTCGTTCACTTTTTAATCGAATTTCTTTGTTCTGTTTGTGATGAAATCATCATAAATCATGATGATTCATATTTTCGCTGTGTCATCGACAGAGATATCTCTACGAGCTGTTTTCTTTTTATATATCCATATAAATCAGTCAGTTCTCTTATTCAAAAATCTCAATATGTATCTACTTATACTCTATTTTTCTTTCTTATTTACTCGTCATTTATGCTATCTACTTCTATTTTCTCTCTCTCTCTCTATTCTGTATGTTTCTTTTTTTGTCCTTAAAATTGAATAGAATATGAATGTAATAACAACAAGAAAATTCGTGATTGATGGCAATTAATTCATAAAGAACAGTATGCACTTCATTGAGCCCATTGTGGTTTTACTCGAACAGCAGTAGTCGTCATTTGTTCGATGATATACGCGTCTATATCGTCAGTTGCATCTCAAAAGCGATGATATCGATTTCATTCAATTCGCATTTAGTGCGTATATAAATAAAGTTGTGAACAAAAAAAGTCATTTGAGAAATCAACAATAAGATGAGGAAGTTAGTGCCTTGAATCGAAATATAATTGTACTCGAATGGTCGTTTTTCTCATAATCATGACATTGTAAGTAACAAAAACAAATAATTGACTTTTATAAACAAATGTTCATCGTTATCAATGTCGGCATCGTCTAGGCTGGCTATTAACGATTGAGAAGAATGAGATGAAATCTTGTTTAAGTCATTTGTCGATTGATTTCTTTGTCAGTGTTTTTTTTCTCTCTCCGTCTCTCTTCTATGCTCTCTTGAGAATAAAAAAACAGCAGTTCATCTTGATCTTTTAACAATCGGTATGCATTCATTTTCTATTTCTATTCATTTAATTCTTTCTATGTGTTAAATCAGGTATGCTACATATCGAGTTATCTTAGTTGAAAACGCATTCACAGCAGTTTCCTATTGTGTATTATCAATTATATAATTTCTTTCTTAGATTTAGTTGTCAACAAACAGTCATGTTTTTCTTGTGGCTTTATTGGCTCATATCTTCTCGTAAATAGATAAACATTTACATTTGAAAGAGATTTCTTCATCTTGTTTTTCTACTTAGAATTCTTGTTAACAGTATCATTCACTCATGAACTACGTAATATTACTGTTATTTACAAGCCAAATTCATTTATGTATCATCTCTGTCAAACAATATATTCGATTAATCCGAAACGTATTCGTTGGCATTACGAATCTCTCTATAGTTCATCTCACACAACTGATTTACATTGCAAAGATTTGCATACAAATTCGAATTGCTTTGATTTTTACTACGGTCCATCGATGAGTTTGTTAGTTATCAAAGAACCTGATATATTCATGGGCAAATATACGTGTCATGTGTATATGAATTCTACGTATGAAATTCAATCCAATGGATGGATTGATGTGAAATTACCATTGAACGAAGATGATGATGATGATGAGGAATCATCGGAAGTTTTTAATGAAAATCATTTAGGACAATTAGCGAGATACTATCAAGTTCCGTTTATTATCAATGAAACTTACGGAAAACGTGTTGAATTAGGAGGCATTTTTCAGAGTAAATGTCAATCGGTTGAAAGTTTTTATTCGATTAATTTTCTTTGGATACATTTGAAAAATTCTTCACTTGAATATAAAACTCTACATATCATCAAACACGATGGTATTCGAATATTTATCAATGAAGATCAATTCTCTAGTTAAGAACTTCAATTCAATCATCAAAAACATTTTATTTTCTCCTTTCAAGGTACATTATCAATTCATTTGGTTGATTCATCAGATGACGGTGATTATATCTGTATTGCATCGAATGCTCTCGGTCGGTCGTATTCTTCAATACGTTCGTTAATCGTTTCCGGTAGGTCTTCCTCTTCAGACATTGCATGGAAACTCTCTCTCTCACTTTAGAACGCATGATTCTCCCACGTATACACTCGAATCTATTCAATCACAGTCATTTCGATTTGTTTGTTAATCTTTTCGAACAACTCGTTTGCTTAGCTGACGGGTATCCTTTGCCTGAAGTCACATGGCATCGAGGTTCTTCTTTCTTTTCTTCTTCTGTATTTTTTCGATTTTTGTTGATTAGTTTCTAATTCGGAGCTACTTGCACGAAATCAATCCTATGCTCGTCTTAATCTAACGAATGTTACTCATCTAGGATTGAATGAGTTCATTTGTCAAGCACAAAATAAGCATGGTTTCACACGAATCTTTCTCACAGTTCTTGTTTCAAGTTTGATCTTATATACAAATCTGTTTTTGTTTCTATACGCTACCAAATCTTCCGTTTATAGATACTCAATTGAAGCCGATATTGAGCTACAATCATATTCAAAGTCGAAGTGTGATTCTTCAATGGGAAATCTCAGGAAAACATTTACATGATTTCGATTATTTTCTTATTTATTATCGACGTGTAAATCACTTTCAAATAGACGATTGGTTCTCTCGAAATGATTACCAACAGATCGTTATTCATCCAAGATTTGTCAATAAACAATTTACATATCGCGTATGATTCTTCTTCGTTAAATGATGATTATTAGAAATCTTTTGAATCTAGGTGATTGATTTGCTTCCGTTTACCAAATATGAATTTCTTATTCAAGGTTACGCCAATGATATACCAACAAATTATTCGAATAAAATCTTTCTTCAAACATCCGAAACACTTCCGGACAAAATCGAAAATCTTCGCGGATATATTCTCAATCGAACATCGATTGTTATTCATTGGTCTCCACCAAATTCGACCAATGCTCCACATTTCGTAAGATAATCAAACACAAATAAACAAACAGATTCTATTCTAGAATCTATTTCAGTATTACGTTCTCTACTATACAACCAATACGTCGATCCCATTCGATCAATGGTCTCATTTGATTATCGAAACAAATCCATTGATTATCCTACCATTAGCAATAACAAATGATTTTCAATTGTATCTTCGTATCGCAAGTGTAAATAGTAAAGGTTATACATTGAGTGATTTTTATATTGTGAATTCAAATCTTTCGAATGACAAGTTTTTACTATCGAAAATCAATCGATTTCAATGTTCAATCAATGAAGATAATCCACAAATGATTTCTCTTCGATGGTCAACTAAATTACAATCGAGTAGTTCAATATCGAATTATATTTTATATTATTCCGATTTAACAAATGAGAATAAGAATTTCATTCAATTGTTAACCATACCAATTAATCATAACGAATTATCATTCTATTCATTGAATGTTTCATTATTAAATTTAAATTCAAATTTCTATCATATTCTCCGTTTCTATTTGACAATTAGCAATCAAGATCAATATCAATTGCCTTCGATCTCATCGGAAATTTATTGTTTTTTCTCAAGTAAATTTGGTAAGAATATGTCATTCGATATTTATTCTATCAGAACTAATAACACGATCAATTGATTTTTCTCTCATAAAAGAGAACAAAACAAAAAAGATCAGTTTGTCAAGGTTAAATCGATTGAGCAATGAATGGATATTCTATCTTATCTACTATAGTCAGAAATACGTGTTACATGTTTGATCTTTCGATGTTGTAATCGATTGATTAGTCCGTTTCTTCTTGAGATTATCTCTTAATAGAAATAATCAGAAAAGTTATTCTGTCTTCTTCGACAAGAAAAAGTTATTTCTTGTTCGATGTATTCATAAATAATAACAAGTGTGATCAACGAATAATGACCATCTGGTTTTGCTCAACATGCGATTATCAAAGACATTTTTTTGTGTTCGCCTGATGAGAATAACTTTTTGTTTCTTATCTCGGTGGTGTTGTTAGTATGGAAACGACGAATCAAGCCTTGTGGCTACCAGACTATCTTGAATAAATCTTCAATGATAGTTATAGAAATGAATTCTAAGACGACCGACGGTCGGCATGATCTACTTTCCTTCGTCTGTCGATTCTCTCTGTTTTCTATATGTACAGTATGAATAGAGGACATTGCAATTATATTCAAAGAATATTTCTCTCTTTTTTTTCCTCTCTGAACCGAACAGACGATGATGATGATGATCGAGGTCGTATTTCTTGTTCTTCATTCATTCATTCTTTATTTCCTTTTCTCCTTTCTATTTCATTCATACAGCTATATGTCTGACAGAGAGAGGGAGAAAGAAGAAAAAAAAATCTCCTCTCTGTTTCTTCTTCTCTTCTTCTTTTTTTTCCTTTCACACTATCGAGCAACTGTCCAGCTTGGCTATTTGTCTGTCTACTTGTTTATTTGATCAACTAAATCAGTAAATGTCCGATCAATTTCAATTCAAATAAACAAATTGATTTGCCAATGATATCTTCAATTGTTTTCTACACAATATTTCTCTTCATATCGATTAATTTCGCTCAAATACCGACTAATATTCGAATACTATCGACAGATAAAGATTTTATTCGTTTATCATGGTCAAAACCGGATCGTTTGACATCGATTCACGGTTATACAGTTAAATATCGTCCCATCCACTCCAATCAATCCTGGATTGTCCAACGAACAAATCAAACTCAATTACTTCTCACTGATCTCCGGCCAATAACGAAATATGAAATTATTCTTCAAGCTTATACGAATTCATCTTATACGGATTCAGCTGGTCCATCGACACGCATAGAGGCGATAACCGATGAAACAGGTAACTTCCTGTTAAATACGAGACGAGTTTAACCAATAGAAAACAAACGACGTTAGAGTCAATTATTCTATTTTAAAAAATCGAGATTTTAATCCGAATGACATCGAGTCATTAATCATTTCACGTATGTGAATATGTCAAACATTTCTTTGTGATCGCGTGGATGATTTCATTCAACATACACACATAGAAAAAAAAATACTCAAATATGTTTTCATGAAATCATACAAATTGATAATTATAGTCTTGTATTTTCTCTACTCCATTGGGAATTTCAAGACATTGAAAATATATCTTTGTTCGACAAAAAAAAACAATCTTCTTCTTTTCTCACCTCTAATGAAACCAGACATTTTCTTTGCATTCATTCGTTTGTCGAGTTTTCCGAGTGAGAAATCGCACCATGCCTGTCTCTCTCTCTCTCTTATTTGATTAACTAAGAGTCAAGTTCAACTACTCAATTCTATTAAAAACTAATACACCTGCTTGGTTAGATCATCAGGCAACTTTTTCATACGTACGTTCGTGACTATTCCAGTCCTAGTCAATGACGAAACCTAACATTTCTCAAGAAAAAAGAGAGAGAGAAATCCCCGAAGAATATATCGAGTCTTATATTGTCGTCATCATCATCGTCATTTAACGTGTCAGTTTTTTTCTTTTTTTTTCTTCTGATTATACCGAGTCGATTCGACTGGTAAAACTGAAAAATTCAGAAATATGAAAAAAGAAACGAGAGAGAGAGAAAGTGATTCAATAACAATATTATTAGTCGGTTGTTATAATTGCTGCCGACAAGAAAAAAGTGAATTTATAAACATAAACGTTTACAACAAGCAGAACGGAAAAAGCAAAGATACATTTTTACTTTGTTTGGAAGATGATTTTCCAAGGTCGAATGTGTTTTTACTCGATTTTTGATTGAATATCAAATAATTGACTGTTATTTTGTGTAAACAGACGAATTCTTTTCATTTAGTTAACAATACACTGAACTGTTCTTGTATTCTCTGTTATGTATGAGAAACAAGAAAAAGAAAGGAGATAGAGAGGAAGAGAAATAGAAAGAGAAAAAGAAGAAGAAGAAAAAGACGAAGATGTAGAGAAGAAAAAAAAGGAACAGTCAGTTCTTGTAGAATTTTCAAGAGTAAAAGAGAATCATTTGAGTCCAAGCATAAGAAACTAAACATGTGGTTCTTATTCTTGATAATTTCAATTCTAGTTCCACTTGTTGCACCCATCAATGTCAGTGCTTACATGATTAATCAAACAACGGCGAATATCTCATGGATTTATCCACTTGATTCAAATAATCCCGATGATATCGCGTTATTAGGTGGAATGATTCGAGGTTTTTATGTGATCGTTTTTGCGCCCGATACTCTTCAACCACCGATTGTTCATCGAAATTATCAAGGCACAATCGGTACACAATATTGGGATATTGTCGAAAATTTAACACCCGGAACGACTTATCATGCTCAAGTGAAAGCTTTTACGAAGAAAGGCGATGGCAAACCAAGCGTGGCTTATATATTTACCGTGCCCAAAGAAGATTTTCGTAAGTCTTGTAAACGTGATTGATCACTTGATTTGTTGATGGTCTTCAACAGTAATCATCAATAATGAACTAGTCTTATGTAATTGACGAGTTTTTTTCTTTCTCATAGTGATGAGTTCTAGCTATCAATAATTATCTATGTATGGCAAAGATTTCCATAGGAGAAACAAAAAAAAAATTTGTATGCAAACTTCGATGAAGATAAATGACTTTCTATTCTCTATCCAGAATTGATAGTTCAATGACTAGAAAACAGCGAGAGAAAACTCGTTTTTTTTTAATTAGAACGAGGCAGATTGTTACATTTAATTAAATCATCTAGCTACTGGCGAAAATTTGTTGTTTTTCCTGTTCATATGCATCAACAGCATAGCATTTGTTTGAGATCATGATCGTTTCTAACTTGAGTTTCAATGTAAAGAACAATTACAAAATAACTGGTCAGAATAATGCCCAATTTAGCATGTCGGAAGTTGTCGTTCTGTATGCTCGACGTGACAGACACGCAACTAGCACTTATTTAACCAACAGAAAAAAGAAACCAAACAACAAACATATGTCTGTAGTGATCAAACTTTTCCCTTCTTCTTTGAGAATAGATCAAAACTGATTCGATCTTGATGATCTTTCAACAATAATGAATATCATCTCAATGATTTCATAGTAGGAATACTTGATCATAAGGTCTTATCAACTGTCAACACTTGATTCATGCAACACAAGGCTATTTTACATATATCGATACTCAACGAATATAATGTGTTCATTCTAGCATACTTAGTGGTTAAGACTAGACCCTCGTTCTCTCGTAAAAATAGTTTTGTTGTAATAATAATAATGCAATCATGTGTGAATGCCATGCCGATGAAGAAGAAGAAGAAGAAGAA
>ERZ778026.2252-NODE-2252-length-20975-cov-72.058365_pt1 | contig 20975 bp, 7 predicted proteins | sample MGYA00375756_ERZ778026 | MGnify/ENA primary metagenome ERZ778026 (study PRJEB29350, sample SAMN05389820) | bioreactor metagenome | isolation source: Ammonium sulfate bioreactor | place: South Africa: University of Cape Town | collected 2014-02-18 ... | reverse complement strand
TGAGATATAAACGAATGAAAACGGGAGGTGTCACCTCGGGTAGTTCCCTCGTAAGATAATCGATAATATTTTAACAATTGAAACTGCTCTAATCTATATAAATTCATTTCCAACAAAAACAATCAAATCAATCAATGAAGATATTGATAATGCAGTCACAGATTTTGAATATGATACTAAAACTTATTCGTCAACAGCAGTAGAACCAATAGTTTCACCATTTGCATTAAATAATTCAAAAATGCCTTTTACTTCGTTAACAACAGATTGTGGTCGAGGATGTTTCGTTTATATTCGATTAAAAATGGATACTCTAACTAGTAGTAGTGCTTTAAAAAGTCTCATCACTATTTGCAATACACATGATCCAATTGAAATGATTGGTTGTTTTCCAAGGAAATCGGCTGATGAAGACGATCAAGGAATAGAATTTATTGGAAGAAATTTTGCATTTGTTTTATTGGGTAAATTACAAATTTCTATTCGAGAAATGAAATATATCGCAAGACAATCGAAAGCAAATCGAGATAAACCATATGATAAATCTCTTATTTTTTCTATGGATGGTTCTTTATCAGTTATTTGGGATTTATCACTTTTACAAGATAAACAGAAAATGTCTGAAATCGAAGGAAAGAAGTTTAATTTGGAAATTCATGAAAATCAAGCTCAATTTTCTGTTGTTCTTTTTGAAATTATATCACCATTTGGTTTACCAAATATTACAATTAATAATTGTCAATTTACTGGAAAATATGAATTTGAAGTAGATAAAAAATTAAAAACATCGAATTATACTCTTGAAGGTACTGTTGTTCTTCGATCTGCAACAGATAGACGATTAGATATATCTTTGACAACAAAATTATATTTTCATTCTTCATCTTTGATTCCAGTTGCTGTTTGTATTGATTTAAAAGATCAAAAAGTTAATTTACTTGAATTATTAATTAAATTATTAACATTAAATACAATAGATAATGTTAATTTCTTGGATATTTGTGTTGTTGATAAAATCTATGGTTGCTGTATCGATACATTTTCTGTTTCTGATTCAGAAAAATTAGAATTAAAAAAAGGTGCTCGATTTACAATTGATTTTTTCGAAATATTTCGAATTTTAGTTGACATTATTTCAGTTGGAAATACATATGAAATTATTGGTACAGCAACTAAACCATTTGATTTAATTATTTTTCAATTAAAACATCATCAAAAAATGGGTAAAGATGGTGAAGGACCAACTGTTAAATATTCATCTGCAGAAAATACTTTATTCATTTATTCTTCTATTGGAATTGGAAATTATATTATTAGTGAAATCGAGTTTCGATATGTATTCAACGAAAATAAATTCATTACTAGAATTACTGTACCAGCTCTGAACAATCCAGCTATTGATATTTCATGGAATAAATCTGCAGGTTTTCAATGGCAATTAGTTGGATTTGACGACTTGAAAACATTGATTGATACTGTTAAATTTACTAAACATCTTCAGGACATGTTGAATAACATGGAAACTGATCTATGTGGAGCAATTACAAATTTAATATTAGAAGATACGATTAGTGGTACAATGTCTGCTTCATTTCGATTTAATAAATCATCATCTGATGAAAATGCAACATCAAAAGTTGTTTTAATTCTTGGTTGTACATTGGAAATTCATCTTGTTAATTCGAGTGGTCCTAGTATTTCGGTTCCAATTAGTGAAATTGAACTTTCTCCTGCTATTCCGGATATAAGTACTGTGAAAGATCCATTATCCTTTATTCGCTGCAGGCATGCCAAATCTCCTGATTTGACCAGGAGTCTCCTGATTTTGTTGATTTTCTCCTGATAAAAAATCTCCTGATTTCAGGAGCTGATTTTGGTGATTTTCTCCTGATTCTCCTGATTTTTATTTTTTTCCTCTTCAGTCACATGAAATATTTGTGGAATAACAATCGAAGTCGGATGAGACACGACCTGGTGGGAGCTGAGCTGAAAATCCGAATGAATACTCATTTAACATGTAAAGAATTCTATAAGTATCTTTTGACAAAACCTGATTTGTTGAAAAAAATTCGATCGTCAGATAAGTATAGTCATGTTGCAAAGATTCCACGAATCGTTTGAAGATAATGGTCATATATGTATTTACTTGATACGTTTTCATTCATTAACTAATAGCTATAGTTTATTTTGATTTTCCATGTCTTTTTAAATGTTTGAATAACTATTTATGAAATAAATGTCGAGAAAAAAGCATCAATTTTTTTTCGATTTTGATTCGATTATTAGAAACTTTTTAGTAGTTATTCTGTAGCAAAATGTATGGGAGTATTCGCATTGATTAAACAGGTTAGTACTTGAGTTAATCCGTTAGAATATCGTTTGATAACCTTTGAGATTTCATAAAAAATCTCCTGATTTTCCTCCTGATTTGAGATAAAAAATCTCCTGATAGACTCCTGATTTTTTTCGGAAAACTCCTGATTTTGAAAATTTGGATTTGGCATCCCTGAAAATAACATCAACAAATGAGATCAATTGTGTTATATCAGTGCGATAGATATCACTAGTATGTACTTAAGTTATGTGAAAAAATTCAATTAATTCGATTAGCTAAGAATACAAAACCAATTTTTCAAATGTCGCAAAACTTTTGGTACACCCGGTATTATAGGATTACAACACCATAATTTATCGTTGCATTTTGAATTTTAAAATTTATATTCTGACTATCAAGAGTTACACCAACCTAATCATACTCTTCAGCGAGTTAAAATCCGTCATCGTAGATATCTACTCAAACTTAAATGTAAATAGTATGTGAATTTTTTAAATTTCGAATGCAACTCTAATATTGAAGCATTTAATCATCTTTTAATTCAGAAATTTCTACGAATGTTACAGTTATTCAAATAACACCACGCCACCTCATGAGATTCCGAAATGAATCGAAATACATCCTAGTCATTATTAGATAAACTCACTCTAGTTCTTTTGATAATTATCCGACTTTTTGAAATTTTAAAAAATTTATCAGGAGGTTATATAAGTTTTCGTCACAAATGCTAAAATATAGCACTATTTTGCTCTTTTATATATAGAATTATTGAATTATTTTGCAAATAAGTTCACAATGTAATTATTTAAACAGTTTGAAATTTTATAGTTAATAAGATGATATAAAAACTGCTAATTTTTAATTCATTGGACTGGTTATGGAGCTCATGACGCATATGAGCACTCATCAATAAATAATTGAAAAAGTCATAAAAACAATTGTTTTTTTATTCACTCTTAGTTATTGGCCTGTTGCTTAGTTTTCATTTATTATTGGTTTAACTATAATATGGATGCATCAGCGGAAAAAAGGTGATGAACATAACAAGAACCAATACTGCGAAAAAGAAAAAAATTTGTGGTCGAAATTAGTAAAAGAGAAACGACATGATAACGTAAAATTAGTGGACCGTAATTTAAAGCAAATAATGCAAGAAATAATATAGGCCTAAAACGAAATGTATTTTAGGTGTTATTGATATAATTATTTTATTAATCTATCTCAGACTTTTCTAGGATACTATGCAGTACCATCAAAAGAATGAATGATAAGAAATAATAAATGTTGCACGTACTCATATTTAAACGTGCAGAAAAAAATTTTCTTTTTTTTCTCTTTCTGTACATTTTAGTTTTAGTTATGCATATATACTTATTTTTTATCATTTTTTCTTCTGACGATGGCCGCGCAATGTTGTTCGTAAGCTTGGAATAAAGAAAGAGATACATGAATTAAATTTTAAAACGTATTTCATTAAAAAGAAGCTGTTGAAAAATATCTGAATAAATACGCAGTTTTTTTCCCGATTGACTGCTGCTAGGCGGGAACAAGCGAACAAAGCTCAAATACAACTAATTTCTGTCAATCAAGATGATGATGATGATGTCGTCACAGAACAAGAAAATGAATTTGATGCAGCTATGACAAACTTCAACGAAGATTGTCTACGATCGCAGGCCTTACAAATACTTCAACCAATATAACTAGTGCAGCTACACACGTACTGTTTGATCGCGCTCATTCTTCTAACGAAAGTCGTACATCAAAGTTAGACTAAGAATTATCATCTGCTTTTCGTTTCTGATAATAGCTTTACGAGAATAATATAATTATGATTCTCTAAAAAAAATATCATGAAAAAATGTTCCCTATTTAGTTAATGAATAAATTTATCTAGAATGAGACAGCAAAACTAAAAAGATACACGCGAATTATATTAGAAAAGTCTTTTTCTATTTGTAACCGATGTCCAAAGGTACTGTGCTACAAGCTGAAAACAAATCTATTGGTAAACTTTGATGTTTTCGCGTCGTTGCTAAAAAAAACATGTCAAAATATAGTTTCCATTGTCCAAAAAAAAAGTTTAGAATCTAAAATGTAGAGAAATGGGATCACTTCTATTCAGTGTTAGATATCAACTGAAATGATACATGTTGCATTTATAAAATAAAGGAATCCTAATTATCACCTTTCTGATCAATATTAGTAAAATTGTTCGTGTTCAACGGGTCTGTCTTCATCATTTTATCCCAGAGTCTACCCTACAGCTACTAATAACCTTACCACTATTTGCATTTCGTTCTATTCAGCACCCATATCTCTACAAACGCTCAATTCACAGACCCTAAGATATACATATGCATATTACAACAACAAAAAATTGTCTTATGACGTTTTCAATTATTTATTGATGAGTGCTCATATGCGTCATGAGCTCCATAACCAGTCCAATGAATTAAAAATTAGCAGTTTTTATATCATCTTATTAACTATAAAATTTCAAACTGTTTAAATAATTACATTGTGAACTTATTTGCAAAATAATTCAATAATTCTATATATAAAAGAGCAAAATAGTGCTATATTTTATCATTTGTGACGAAAACTTATATAACCTCCTGATAAATTTTTTAAAAAAGAAACATACCAAAAGATGCAGCGTGATAAGGGCTACAGCATATAAAAAATTCAGCCTGGGATCTCTTACTTTGATGCGGTATTAATCAATAATACTAAAATTTTATGACTATAATTTTTTCGAATTTAATTTTTTTCGGGGGGAAAAATTATGTTTCAAGAAAAATGGGTAGAGGCAATTTTGTAGAGAAAAAAATTCTCTATCAATTGAGATGTTCCGCCCCCCGAACGGTCGAACCATAGGCGAGAAAATCGTAAAATACGAAAAAACGATTTTTTTGCATAGCCCAAAAATGAGTCCGCTTCAATTTTTTTGTAGGTAAGTCAGAATGAGTTAAAATTTTGGTTTTCGTAGTAACTTTTCATGGCCTTTAAAATGATAGGATCAAAATCAAAATCTAAAATTTTTCGGCAGCTTGCATGGTCGGTATTTTGGCGGACCCTCTCTTAAATAACAAGCACATCATATTATCTCAATTTCGACAAGATAGTTAATTGCTGAGAAGCAAAAGTTGAGACTAGCAGCTTGATTTGTATCTATAGATATACGAATTAGTCTGTTTATTATCGATCTGCTACTGAAAATGATAAACTCGAATTTCATTACTAAAATTTGAATTTATTATTTATTATGCAGATTGTACCACCTGATAAACGATCTCTATATTTAAAATTAGGATAGAAATCCGGAATGTGGTCATTTTATATCTTTAAAACTCACCCTAGTCAAGGGCTCAATGAGTCGGAACGACGAACGTTACTTGTAGGAAATATGGAAAAATAAAGTCTTTTTTTATTTTAAGTAGCTTTGAAAAATTTATTAAAGAATAGGAGCAAATATAATTCCCCAATCATTGAGTACTCGCTTGTTTACAATGACTTGACCAGATTTTGAATCTCGTGTTTTACGTAAAATAGTAAACTTTTGATTGTTTTCATCAATGTTGATTGGTGCTAAAAATTGTCCTTGAACGGTTAAAAATTCTTGAAAATGCTCAACTGAATCTTGTGAAATAGCTCCACAAGCATAAATAATATTAAAATATTCTTTAGTGCATGTAAAAAATTCCTCTAATCCTTTTTTCAGTTCATCTACATTATGCATGTTATTGATTAAAACACATTTGATAATTTGTTTTACCATAGATGGTGCATGATTTCGCAAAACATTTTTAACGTGTCGAAGACCTTGATTATCTTGTGAACATATCCATACTTGACCCTGAAATCCAACTATTTGAGCTGCTATTGCTTGAATATAACCCCCTTTAGCTCCAAGAAACAAAATACGATCACCCGAACTCAATGGTATTAAGCTCAATTGGGCAGCAATAATCTCTGTCGAACTCATGTTTTGTGCTTGGCTAACACGCAATGCCTTTGAATAATTATAAATTGATTTAAGACATTCATCATTATCTGTTATTTTAGTATTATTCTTGTAGACAGTCATATCAACAAATAAATGTTTTGGTATTTGTAACATAGCATTGATAACCGTATCAGAAAAGGCGCTAGTAAATGACGATAATTTACGCATATCATTTATCATTTTTTCGATTAATAATTGTGTTTCTTTGCTCTGAATTGGCCATTTCATTTCTATGATAAATCAATAAAATAATAATTTCATCGAAGTTTTAATAGGTAGTTGAAAAGTTTTTGGACGAAATGACTCCTCACTTTTGACCTGTGAAAAGGTATTTTCGATATGTCAATGGCTACGTTGTTAGAATCCGAATTTTGTTCTTTTCTTGGATATAGGCTTAGGAATTTGGTCAGTATGCTATCATTTTCCACAAATTCCGGCACCCAGAATGTATCCCTAAATTGAATCCCCACTTGTGAATTTTTTAGCTCACAAATCATCTAAATAACGATGAAGTAGGGTTTTTTATGTAGGGATTTTTCAATCTGAGGATTTTTTTCTGAATTAATCGTAAGTCTCCTTTTTATAGAAGAAACTGGTGACTAGCTCTTTCTTTAAATATCCGAAACTGGTCACCAGATTCTTTTACAGCTATATTCTCTTTCTCGTAGAGAAGAGTCTTAGAAAAATAAATCGTTTGCTTGCTTGCTTGTATGTTCGCACTACACTGATAGGTCCAAAAGCAATGCGACTCGAGAAGGATTATTTCTCATAAAACTTAACCAAAGGTAATCGGAGACGATAGGGGGATATAAGAGGGGGCAACATGAAAATGGACCAATCAGAATCAATTACCCATAAAATCGATCAATGAGATTGAAAGACCACTAAAGTCGACAGAATATGATCAGGGGAGGGTGGTAGAAGGGGGCAATATGAAAATGGGCCAATCAAAATCAAGTACCCATAAAATCGACCAATCAGATAAAGACACTTTAAAACTGACAAATCGGATTTGGGGTCAGTAAAAATTGACCAATCAGATGTAGGCACCATAAAATTGGTCAATGAGATTCGAAAACATTAAAGATTGACACAGTTTTTGATTCAGAGAATGAAAGAGTAGACTATCAAATTGAGTGGAATGTGATAGCGGCTAGCCGTTAGTGGCGAATCTTTGGACGCCGACGAAGGACTAGACGCTAATATAGAAAGTTTGTCTTATGTGCGCCTAGTCAGAACTGAAATTTGGAAAAACAAGTATCGGATCATTAACTTCTACGGTCTAAAGTAAATTGACTTTTACCATGAATCTCTTTTAAAAGTTGTGGTAGTTATCGATAGGGGTGCCTTATTACTATTACTTTATTACTTATTACCCTTATTACCTTTTTGATTTTTTTCACTTTAGTGCGGATCATAAGATCTAGAAGTCACTATTTAAGAATAATAGTTATAGATAGTGATTTATACATCTTATAATCCGCATTAAAGTGGAAAAAATCAAAAAAGTAATAAGGGTAATAAGTAATAAAGTAATAGTAATAAGGCACCCCTAGTTATCGATCATTCATATGAAAATAAGTATCGTATTGTTTGAGGATAAAATTTAACATTCCTCGATTATATTTGTAATATGAAGTGCAAAAACCTGATGACATTATCGCCTATTATACACAACAGCAGGCATTCTGTAGGGGCGATTCAAAAAGTCATAAAGGATTGATTCAAGACTCTCTGTAATTTGTCAATTTAGAAGATTCCAATAAAGAACTGAGGAAGATACATCTTTTTTTAAATGATCGTCAGTAACATATTCTAGATATAGGATTCGTTCTGGATATAGCTATTTTTATAGAATGAGCTGTGAAAGGATATGTTAAAAAAAATAACACTTGAAGCATAAATGAAATTCAGTCGAGGGTCAAGTGACTCGCACCGACGAGCGTTACTTGATATTAACTGATTATTAATTAATATTTTTCAGAAAATTTGACTAAAGATAATCTTGGGTGACGAGTTTGAATCTGAGGTTAGTTTGAATTAGGCATTATCTATTATTAGTGATGCGCGTTTTCTATAAAACTGAATGAAAGGTAATCACATAGCAGGCATTCAAATAAAAACATCATTTCTACGAGAAAGAGCTGAGCGAGTCTTTGGACGAGCGTTACTTGTTTTTTAAAACAATATAATGAATCCGTTCACCACATTCCGGTGACCAGTTACAGCGTACGTATAATGAACCTGAAGTACCCCTAAATGTGTCATGTGGAATCTGGTAATCAGTTATATAGTATTTACAAAGAACCTATTGAATCTGTAAATGTCTCTTGTAAAATCTTGTTGACCAGTCATACAATATTTATAATGAGCTTAGTAGATATTTGAATAAATTTAGGTTCTGCAGAATCTAGCCACCAGAATGTGGTAAACAGATTCATTATATTGTTTTAAAAAATAACGAATATAACTGTAAAAGAATCTGGTGACTAGTTTCGGATATTTGAAGAAAACGTTACTCGCCAGTTTCTTCTATAAGAAGGAGACTTGCATTAATTCAGAAAGAAATCCCTACTTCATCGTTACTAGGATGATTTATGAGCTAAAAAACTCACCAGTGGGGATTCAATTTAGAGATACCTTATGGGTGCCGGAATTTGTGGTAAATGATAGACATTTCATTCTTTCTTTAGTTATCCAATATATAGTTCTAGATATTCATCACTTGATCATCAAATCCTCACTTCATTTTAAAAGTGTAAGCCATTTTTACATTTAAAGAAATATTGTTTTAAAAAGCAGCGAATATAGTTGAAGAAGAATCTGGTGAGCTCATCGCGTTACCCCCATGTGGTGCCTAATTCGAGTTGTAATATAAATGAATATCTAAATCTCGATTATCGCTTCGAATATAAATAGAATTATACAAAACAAACGCTATCTACTTCTCACAGCCAAAGATATACATATGGATATTGCTTATATATTTTATAAATTTATAAATGAGCAGGAATATATTTGCGAGTTTAGCTAAAGATGAAGATATTGTTGTGTTCATTTATAAATTTATAAAGAATGTACGACACTACGTCCACAAAATGGCTCTAAAGGATATCATGATTATTCTTGTTAAAACTCAGAAAATTCTGCACAGATTCTATCCATCTTCGAGCTCGTCTGAGATATTGATGAGATAAAGTCGTATAGAATATTTCATGACGATCGAATGAGCCATTTAAGAATTATCGTGTAAACGAACGATCGGACGGACATACTGACCGATTTTAGAGGGCATTCTACACTTTCTGAGTACACAAAAAAGGAGTATTTTCCAGTATTTCAGCACATCGTATTTTGATAATAATTCGATTGTATCAAATAGGGGTGGTGCCTTACCTTTACTTCACAAGTAATTAATTAACTAAGGTAGTTACTTTTCAAAAGTAAATACTTTTGTTTTTATTAAAATAACGTGTCCTTCGTACCTAACATAAAATTATAAGCCGTATCGTATTAAGAATTACTGCTTTTTCTTCTAACATATAAGTTGTAACAAGTAGAGGTTCCACAGTGTAAATTACAATATATTTACTTTTGAAAAGCAACTACTTTAGCTATGTAGTTACTTGTAACAAAACGGTAAAGTGGCACTCCTAGTATTAAATGCTATTGCGCTGAAAATTCTACCATAAAAATATCTCATTGATCTGTAGTATTGGCGAAAACTTCTACTGGTGCTGACAACGTCTTGAAAGCCGGCATATTCTTTCTATGTCTCAGCTTAATTGCGTTAATCTACCTTTAAACTGAACCGAAATCGAGATTATTTCGAAAAACTATAAATCGAACAGATCCCAACGCTGACAAAGACGAAACTGATCATGCTAGTTAAACATCTTTATACTCACCATCACTTGTATGACCCAAAGTTCCAGCAAGTTTTTCTAACTTGGATTGCAAGTATCTTATTTCTTCGGAATTTTCTAAATTTAATTCTTTAATTTTTTCAAGACCAACAGCCATTAAAGTTTGAGCATCCAAGACTTTGATCTTCTCCGCTTCGGTCATAAAATAATCTACCTTTTTAGGATCGGTAGATGACGCAATTAAAGCATATAAATTCTTTTGTCGATCTACCAAAGTAGTATTTATGTCAAGGGTTTTGTTCATATAATCAACGAATTTTTCAAATAGACTCGTTTGAGTCTCCGATCTGCTTCGAGACAATTCAGCCTGAGCTTTGCGAACATCAGCCTGAAATTGTAATATTAACTCTGCTTTATCCAATTCAAACTGAGCCTTGGCTTGAGCTCTTTTTATTTCAACTTTTTCACGATCTAACCGTTGTTGATGCGCATCTATCTTGTCTTCCAATGTTAGAAGTTGCATCCGTTTTACACATTCAAAAGCATTCATCGATCGTTGGTAAGCGGAATCGCTTAAGAATTTGTCGTTCGTGTTACCCATAGCTTTCGTCACAGAATTTTGATGTACACTGGAAAAACTAAACAAAAATAATAAATTTTTAATCAAAAAGAAACGTCAAGAAAGTTAGCGCCAGATTCGCGTTTGTTCTGGCGCGGTTCATTATACTAAATGAGTTGGTTCTAAATCAGGTTGAGTTATATGCAGAACGAAATTCTTGTCGAATAGTACTATTTATGAAGAGGGGGGTGTCATCGAGGAAAAAAATAATAGCTGTACCCCAAATACCAGTTCCAAAGGCGTTGCGAACTGGTATTTGTGGCACAAGTGGTTCTCTTTGCTTTATGATCAGCAGTAAAATAGTACTATTCGATGTAGCATTTCATACTGCATATAACTAAATCCGATTTCGCACCAAATCAGGTATGATAGCGAATCGTCCCAGCGAATACTTTTGAAAATATCCTTTCGAGCTGGTGTTTGCGATACAAGTGGCTCTTTTTATTCGATGATTCGCCTTAAAAGTAGTAGGATTCGATAGAGAATTTCATTCTGCATATAACTCAACCTGATTTAGAACCAATTCATGTAGTATAATGAATCGCGCTAGGAAAAACGTGAATCTGGTGCTAACTTTACTGGCGTAGAATCTAGTAGTTTATTAGGAGCATACAGATAAAACTATTATTTATAATCGATCTTGCCATGTTGAGGACAAAATGCGATCTATATATGCAGAATGTTACAAAGAGAGAGAAAAAAATGTTTTTTTTTAATAGTCGACAGGGGCGTAGCGAAGAGCGAAAAGCTGGGGGGGGGGCGTAACTATATTTTTCGTAGATTGAGCGTTCAAACAGCTTAAAAAAGGTGTTTTCTTACTAGTTTGGGGACCAGAACAAAAACAAAATTTCCAAAAGCTGGGGGGGCGTAACTATATTTTTTCAGTAGATTGAGCGGCCAAACAGCTTAAAAAAGGCCCTTTTTACTAGTTTGACGACCAAAAAAAACGAAATTTTCAAAAACTGGGGGGGCGTAACGCCCCACGCGACCCCCCGTCGCTTCGTCCCTGATAGTCGACGATAAGTTGGTTATGTCACTGGATGACGGAAATGTATTACAAAGTAATTTGAAAAAATGAATTATACAATAATTCAAATTCTATTTATATTCTTTAAATAATCAATCAGATACTAGAAGGTACTACCAGGTACTTGAAGGTACCATAACGATAGGCGAGAGTGCTCAATTCTGTGTACACAGGGGATATCTCTGAGGTGAGGGTGAGGCTCATTCTAGAGACTGAATATGTCTTGAATCTTAGCTAATGTCTATCATCACTGTTTCCTAGATTATGGGGATTATAATATGCGGTTTCAGCTGATGATGCCTCTTAGTACCTTGTAGTACCTGATGGTACCTGTTGGTGCCTGGTAGTACCTGATGGTACCTGTTGGTGCCTGGTAGGACCTGATAGAATCTTATAAAACTTTATAGTGCTTATAGTACCTGGTAATACCTTATAGTACCTTCTAGTACCTAGTAATACCTGATAGAACCTTATAGAACCTTATAGTATTTGATAATTGTACTAGATATAATTATATATATATTATATACTATTACCCATCAATTATGATCCTAACACTATTTTAGATATCTGTATACACATGCATATATTGCACATATACGTGCAAATTTTGAATTATTTTGTAATTCATTTCTTTCATGAAGTCCCATTTAGTCAAAAAAATTCTTCATTTTCCACTACTATTAGTGTTGATTTCACTTTAGTTTCATTTCACCTCAATCAAGTAGCTGTATTTTTCTACTTATTTATTAGAGAGAAATTTAAAAATTCTACTTTTATTCGCTGACGGTAATAAAATTACTTTTTTTCGCTCATCGTAGGTGAAATCACTTTTTGTTGCCCTTTAGTTAGTGATGTTTAGAAAATTGTTTTTTTTTCATGTAATATACTTAAACTGTTTCTCTTTCATTCCGCCCGTATTAATAGAAATAATCATGGTTTTCATTGAATAAAGATATAGACACTATTTATTTATTTCTCTTTCAACATACTAGAAACTGTAAGATTTTTTTCGAAGAAGTTTAGTTAAAAGCGTGACACGAGCAAATGGTTTTCGAGGAAGTCGATCTACAAAACTTAGCAGCATTGGTCTTTATTCAGATGAGGATTTTTGTAAATAGATCCATGACCGTCAAACATAGATTGAGTAAAGATTCTGTTGTCTTATGAACTGAACCAAAATTAGTGTGAGGCAAACAAGAGTCCATAATCTATGCTTTATCAGTTTCAGATATAACGCAAGAAGTGATCAATATACTTCGTCGCTATTACATAATTCCGTATGACATCTACTCATTAGTGGCTCTTATCGGTTTCTCAGGAGTTCATCATGATTTTTTTCAGAAGTACTTACGAATGATTCTTTGCATTTTTCGGGAGTAGTTGAGATTGTCTTATGCCAATTTTGCTGAAATATGGAGAACGAACTTTGATGGTTTCTGAGAACCACCTAAGCATGATGGTCGCGGTTTTAATTGATATGGACAGATATCAATTTTATGTTTTTCACCGTAGCTTGGATACTACGTAGATCTATAATCTTTCGCACTTGATCTAATCATAACACTTCCATGTTCTCAATCTCGTTTTCTTTTATTCAATGACATCGTTGAATAAAGTTTCTGATAGATATTTAGTGCATCTTAAATAGGGGTGATACTTTACTAGTATATAGTAAACAAAATATTTCCTATTTACTTTGTTAAAGTAAACAACGTACATGTAATAATACTAATTTTTCGAGAAATTTGGTCGAAGATAACAGTCCCTTTTCGCTAGAAAAATATCTTATCCTCTAACAGTTAATTTTAAAAAATAGTTTTGAATCACCGATTATTTTCGCGACAGAGAGTTACGATTGGTAATTGCCCACACATGCGATTGTATTCAGCTTATGAGCGTCCCTCATATTTCTCATGCTGAGGTAAGAGTGAAAATATTTTCATAATTCGTGACTCGAATATTTTATTTCTATCCTCTACCATACCTAGTTGGTAATTTCCAGCTTATCAGGAAGAGAACGCAAGAGAAAAATCTTAATATTGTATTTCATCTGTATATCGTTCTGTTGATTTTGGTTTATTTTTATCCTCTACCATGCCTAGTTGGTAATTTCCAACTTATCAGGAAGAGAACGCAAGAGAAAAATCGTAATGTTGTATTTCATATGTATATATTCCTATTCATTCATACTTGCGATTCATTTAGGTTTGTGAGTGTGTCTCATATCTCTTATACAAAGGTAAGAGTGAAAATATTTTCATAATTCGTGACTCGAATATTTTTTATTTCTATTCTTCACTATACCTAATTCATAGAATAGTCCATTTTATTTAAGTGTAAAGTCAAAAACAAGGAAGATTGATTGAATTTCAAAGCGAAATGAGGATATTGTCAGTTTTTTTAAATAAAATATCAGCTATATTTTTTTTATACCCTCTGCTTTTATAGAGTAGAAAATTTATCGAGACATATCATCATCTAAACTCAATATATGCCTTGTATTTTTATAGAGTGCAGCAATTTCTGGATATTCGTGGGTCTTTTCAGATATAGAAGATGACATAATTAGTTCAAAATACTTGTAAATTGCTGCATCCTATAAAAATAGAGGAAATATTGAGTTTAGACGATGATATATCTAGAGAGATTCGCATTACCTGTACCGTATAAAAATGGAGAATATATAGAATATATGTCATTGTATATTTTTGAACAGTATCACGCATTCAGGATATTGCCGATGCTCGAGAAGCGTAGAGAGATACGGCATCTCTCGATAGTCTTAGGCCAAAAATTAAAAAGATATCATGATGGTATATCGCATCTTCTTACATTTCTCCAGCATCGCCAATATCTTATATGTGTGATACCCTTCATATTCTAAATAGTTGCAATTCTATTGTTTCGGATGGTAGTCAAATTCCTCTAATCGTAGCCATACACGAGAATGCGAGGGATTGCCAGGGTAGGATATAGTTGAGAGTCCATTTTATTTCCGAACGTCAATTTTTCATTATGTATACATCGTTCGTAGATAGATATCTATTATTTTTCCTTAAGTTGTGTGACAAATTGACTGATACTATTTTCTCCAACTTGCTTTTGGTTCTCTGTATCCACTAATTTTATCTGGAGGTTTTAGATTGACTTTTGTACCTTCTTGTTTTGTACGACAAACCTTGTAGAAATTCATGCTACGTTCCAAAAGATTACCTTGATAGAACTACTGAAAACTGTGTTCATGGCGAAGAGAACATTTTCATCAGAACCTCACAAGATAGCTTTTGTAATACAGTAACGTAATTTTTTATTAAAAAAAACTGATAACAATACAGTGAAGATGCAAAATAGGATTTACATTTAGTAATTATACCCTTATCACATTAAGCAATAATTGACAATAGATATTGCAAGAAGTTACGAATTAAAAAATGATCACGACGACTAACTTCAAGCTGCATTTGTAGCTCCAGCCGAGAGAAAGTCTTGCAGAGAAATTAAAGGACATAAGAATTTCTGTATACGATGACAGGTGATAGTAACGATCGTATAACTATCATTAGGTTGGAAGCATCATATCTTGCTTAAAGTACGGCGATATCTTCCTATTTTTTAGAAAAAGGCTAGCGAAGGGTGAGGGTGAGGGGATGAGGAGGACGATAGTAACAGTGAGAGTGAAGGGATGAGAAGGGTGATAATAACAGTAAGAGTGAGAGGAGGGTGACAGTAGCAGTGAGAGTGAGGTGGGGTGAGGGCATCGCATGATTTTAGACACTGATACTGAAGAAATCATGAACTCTTCATATATCTATTTTTATAATTTACTCTTAGTTTTTAGCTCTTGATAAAGTCTATCTATTGCGACATGAATAACGTTAGTTTTATGGAAAATAAACACTAATGATTCTGACAAAGTGTCATTAAGTGTTAATTTTTTGAAGCTTTTGGATATTGTAGTACTGAAGAAGTTTTGAACGCGGTATATTTACTTTTATAATTTAGCACCATTTTGTAGCTCAAGAAATTCTCTATCGACTGGTATATTATAGTTGAGGTTTTATTCAAACCATAAAAAAAATATATTGATATGCACAAATTGATATAGGTCAAATTTGCATACAAAATTAGAGTACTTCAGGGTCTAGCTCAGGAAATCCTGGACAAATCATGCTCATCTTTGAACTCGACTGAGATATTGATGAGATAAAGCTATGCAGAAAATTTCATAATAATCGGATTAGCCATTCAAAAGTTATCGTGTAAACGGCCGGACGGCCGGACGAACACACTGACCGATTTTAGAGTGTACTTTTTCTAAGTACACAAAAAGTAACAAATAAATAGGACGATATCGTGTATATAAGCTACCATTCCTATTGAGATATTATCAATTTACATTTAGTGCAAAACACAAGACAATATTCTCCGATACATTAATGGTTTATTATCTTTTTTAGATATACAAAGAATAACTGTGAACGAGATCAACCAATAAACTATCAATTTTACAACGTTTCAACTTACAGTAAGTTACAAAAATTAATAATTACTAAAATCTATCGGTATAACCACTCAGAAGTTACCCAAATATGAAAAGGGTTTAAATTGAGAAAAATGAAGAAAATTACAACAAAAATTGACACTGCACGTACAGAACTTGAGGATTAGGATGACTATTATATAAAGTATCGCTACGACTGTAGTTTCGACCTTTCTCAAGGGTCAATTGTTAATGATAGTTATTGATTACAGACATAAATCTATAGATTAGATAAGAATCAGAAGAAAACGAAAAGATAATATAAACCAACAAAGAAAATACGTAATGTATTGACTCGTGATGGGAAAAGAAATTATTCACTAAAAGGATTATGCTGTATAAATATGTGTATTTGTTTTTTCTTGTATCGAGCAAAAGGTGGAAAGGAAAAACAAAACTGTATAGTGCAGCGTGAGGAAAAAAAGTGCACGAAAGACATTCATGCATGTTCATCACCTCACTGTGTGGATGCAATAGCACGATTCATTGATTCACGTAAATAAACATTACTTGGAAAAAAGCAACGAACTTCGTTGAGTATAAATACGTAAGGTCGTTTACTTCCTACACACATAAAAACAACTTCAATACATTTCAGTATTAATATTCACCATAATTATACCTAATTATCTATACATCGGTTTGTTCACGTAATGTGACACTTTAGGCATAAGTATTTACTCCAGAATTCCAAATAAACGTTTATTTCATGTTGTAGAGTAAAGTCGAAAGTGTAACGAAGTATATTTTATTATTCGAAAAATCTTTTCTGTGTATCTATAAAATGTATACACTAAGCATTAATTGTAGTTTTTTCCGTTGCAATATATTTTATCTTGCTTTACAAGTAACGCTCGTCTATGAACTCGCTAAGCTCTTTCTCATAGAAATGGTATTTGGAGAGTTTTACCAAATTATTTATTTAAAAAATTTTAAAAAGTGAAATGAGCACACTCTCTTTGTGTTTTTCTATTAAGTTCATCTAAACGTGCAAGTTCTGCAGATTGAGCAGGCGAAGGGCGAATTTGTAGGACTTTCATATCGAAAGCAGTGTGGGAGTTAAAATTGGTCGAGTTATAACTGATCAACTTTTCAGTTCAAAAGTTATTTTGGTTATAACCTTTAACCATGGTTGTAAATTTTAACCGCGGTTAGAACCTTTAGCCGTAGTTATAATCCTATGATAAACCTATATATCGTCTCTGATTTTTAATTCTATTACACTCTGTGCTTTTACAGTTTGTTTGAAATATTTTCCGCTCGAACTCATTTCGTCTTAAATGCATTTGGGACGTCTCTCATTCGCATCTCTGAGCTCTTATCGTCACTCTCAATGAAATACAAGCGGGCGAAACGTAATTAGAACGAGATGAAATCGGACTAAAGTCATCAGGACTAATCGTACAAGATGAATAGCAAGCAATGAACTATCATATAACTGAATGGACGGTCACAACAGTCACTGCATTAAATAATTAAAACCAAGTTTAAAAGTTATAACCATAGTTATAACCATTTTAACTTTTTACTCATTTTTTCGACCTTTTACTTTTCAAAAATTAACTTTAACTTCCATAGCGGATTTCGTCCAAGTTTATGTATCTTGAATTTAAAAACTTTTTTTTTCAAAAAAAAAGGTTAATGAAAAACCAGCTTGTATGTATACAAGTCTTTTGAATTTCAATTATTCTTTAATTAGTCAACTTTCAAGTAATGATCTTAGTTTCATCTATTGAATGTGATAATGAGAAAAAAAATCATAAGAGAACATTACTCAAGAAACTTTTATTTATCTAAAAAGGGAAAATCGATCAATTAGGATCACTTACTTTCTTGAAGATCTTCACTAATGACGCCAATATTTTAAAAATAAAGCATGCTTTAATAATAACTACCTACGATTAAGATTAATAACCACGATTAAAGGTTATAACTACGGTTAAAAGTTATAACCATGGTTAAAGGTTATAACCATGGTTATAACCGTTTTAACTTTTTACTGATTTTCTCAACTTTTAACTTTTCAAAAATTAGTTATAACTCCCACACTGATCGAAAGGTCGTAAAATAGTTAAATCTTCCGCTCTCTTAGCCAGACTAAGTAGTACATATATTGATGCTACTCGCGAAGCCGTAGATGGTAGTTGAAGATCAACGACGATTTTTCCCATTGTGAGTTCTTGTGCTTTATAAATAGTTATCGCAAAGGCAGGTACGATAGGTAATTGTGCCCTAGTCACATGAATGGTGTCAGACGCTTTTTCCTGATCTTTGCTCGAGAAGCGGACCAAGCAGCTGTTTGATAGAAATTAGTTTGGGTTGAAGGCCATCAAGGCTTGTTTCTACTCGTGAGGGATTAATTTCCACGAGTGCATATAACGGTTCACAAACATAAATAGTATTCGACGGAAATACGGCGTTACTTATATTGAAAGTGACTAGATCCTGCTGATCATCCTATACAAGTTCACGAAAAATTCCTTAAGTACCATTCGAGAGTCCTAATTCACAAGCAATATTATCAGTAAGGAATACAGGCATATTTTGTATTAAAATAAAAAAGTCAGGAGAAGTTCAGTTTTGTTGTCAGACAGATGAAGGAGACGTTCATAAATACTGTCATACAGTCCGTTTTTCGAGCGAACTTTGTCATGTGCTATAACAACGATAATTGGAGTGCTCATTTCTTTTGCCTTGTCCACGGCGATTCGACTATTTATTTCGGTTCGTAGCTGATTATGAAAGACAAGAATTGGCACCCCACACCATGGCTTCTCTTTCAAGGATTGAACGGCTTTTCCAGGAGCAATGATTCGTTTACACACGTATTCAAAATCGGCATGTGTTGTTTCACCTAAGCGGAGATGATTAAGCAAAGTCAGATAATTTTGATATTCAGTTCTCATCTGTTGAGTCGCCTTCGTAACTGTATTGGTCTGTAGAACCAATGACCGTCCCGTTCCATACTAGACATCAATTTCTGTAGGCATATGATTAGAAGAAATGCGCTCCAGATTAACATATAGAGGTTTATCAAGTACTGGCATATACTACATATGATCTCCCAGAAATATTATGTTGATGCCACCAAATGGCACATCAGGTGGTGCTCGTTTTACAGGAGTTAATATTTCATTTATTCGAGCTAGCAGTTTAAGATCAACCATTGAAATTTAATCAGTGATAAGATATGCTACATTTTTCCAGTCGTTTTCTAAGTTTGAGAAACCTCGCTCCATCGTCTTCTTCTGTCGTTTGGTACTACATAGATATCAGAGATGGGATCGGTTCGGTTCGGTTTAAATTTTTCATACTCGAACCGAACCAATTTCCTTCCGAATTAATATATATCCATGTTTGGCAAAAATTTCGAAAGATATGATTTTAAAAATATTCAAAACCGATAAATAAACTGTAAGAAATATATTTCTAACTTTCAAATATTTTGTCTGCATTTTTCTTTGGACGTTCTCCAGTAATTTTTTCTTTTTTTTTTACAAAACATATTTATAAACTTGGTAATTTTGAACGTGAATAATGTAGAAATAAATAAGAACTAGAGATATTTATGACAGATACATTTGGCTGAAATCAGACGCACGAGTTATAGTTCAGATCGCGAAGTTTTAGTTATACTTTGTGAGATCTTTAAAAATTTTTTGCTAAGTCGGTTGGGTTCGGTTCGGTTTTAGAAGCTTCAGTCCCAGTTCGATTTAAATTTTCAAGAATTCGAATCGATCTTATCTCTAGTACGTAGTATTCAGTCTCTTTTTTCCATTCTTCTTATCGCTTGCTAGAAAATACTAACCAAAAATGCTTACAGAAGGAAAATAAACTAGTTTCTCAAGAGAATATTTCTGTTAATTTGAATGTTCATTGGTTCTTTTTAGTTTGTTTAGTGTACATCAAAATTCTCCGCGAAAAGAAATGGGCGCAATTGCAGACAAATTCGAAAGCAATTCGATTTACCAAAGAAAAATGGATGAAGTTGAACTCGAAAAATTACGCAAGCTTGCCGAATTGGACGCGAAAAAAGATGAAAAAAACTATAAATTAGAGCAAGAAAAACTTGAAATCGAAAAAGCTAAAGCTCTTAGCCAATCTGAACTTCGTAAAGCGGAATTAATACTTCAATTTCAGACCGACATCCGCAAAATTGAAGCTGAACTTTTGCAAACAAGGTTGAAGACTCAATCAGATTTATTTGGTAAATTTGTTGAATTTATGTATGGGACAATGACAACAAATAGTACTTTGATTGAACAGCGAACGGTATTATATAATTTAATTGAAAAAAGTACTGATCAAACCAAGGTAGATTATTTTATGGCTAAAGCAAATGAAATCAAAATAGCTGATGCGAAGGATTTAATAAATGTTGGTCTAGAAAAAGTGAAAGAATTAAATATAGAAAGCTCCAACGAACTCCACTATCTGGAATCAAGATTAGAAATTGTTCTTGGGATTAATGATAATAATAATCGTCAATTACTGAATTTTCAGACTTCTCGTCGATAAAACTTCTTTAAAAACAAATTGATTTGCCTTTATTTGAACAAGACAATTCAATTCGCTG
>ERZ778026.2245-NODE-2245-length-21039-cov-6.872093_pt1 | contig 21039 bp, 23 predicted proteins | sample MGYA00375756_ERZ778026 | MGnify/ENA primary metagenome ERZ778026 (study PRJEB29350, sample SAMN05389820) | bioreactor metagenome | isolation source: Ammonium sulfate bioreactor | place: South Africa: University of Cape Town | collected 2014-02-18 ... | reverse complement strand
CGAGAGGTGGAGCGCAACCAGCGAGGCATCTTTGGGCAACCCTACAAGGAGGATCAAGAGCAAGCTTGAATGACTCCATCACTGGACAGTCTAAAACCCACACAAAAATAAAACAAAATCCCTTTGTCACTTGCGGCCTCGGGATGGTGAACCGGTAAAGAGGAGAGGGAGCATTTTGTGAACAAACAGCGCTCAAGACTTGAGAATAACAATAAGCAAAATGAGAGGGCAGCGATGAGGGTGTCAGAACAACCGCTGGTGGAGGTGGAGACGATGATCGCCATCAGCTATGCCGATATGTAAGAGCATCCAATGCCTACCAACATTGAAGAAAAGTTGTACCCTGTCCTGCTATCTATAGGGCATGAGAAGAAAGGTGGGGCGGGTGAGAAACAGCACTTTCCCCTTTGTGCTCACACAAGGAGGATGTTGAGCCTCGTCTAGGTTTCTGATGACGTGCACGTTTCATTGCACAGACACCAAAACCAGTTTGGGCCTGTGCACGTGGCGCTGTTCTTCCAGCGACCGAACGTTGTGGTGTAGTTGTGGTGTCTGTGGAGTGCTGATCAGGGCTGGAATGAGGAACTTGAATATAACCGGTGTTTATTGTTTCAATCTCCAGACCACACCATTACCATCAGCGGCGGTCGATTTTTCAAAACCAAAACCGGCCCAACATTTATCTCCCGGGAACAGATCATCTGCTGGTTGATGTTGGGGAGTATCATGAGCTCGGAGTAGTTGTCCGCGCAGGTCGAGCACATGAGGCATCTGTAGCATTCGTCGTGTTCGTAATCCGCCGAGGTCGAAAAGCTCTTTGACAAAAGCAAACTCTCTTGCCCTGCTGGTGGTTCTTCGGTGCTTCACACACTGGAAAGGTCTCGCGTTTTTCTTTGAGAAGGTTCCTTCGCAGTCACAAATTTACACAAGCAGATATAAGTTCCTAGGAAATGTCGGTGTTATCCATTTACCCAAATAGGTTTGCGTACCTTTATTGATACAGGATTCGTTGGTGACAGTTTGTATCGAAGAAAGCAAGAAGACGGAAGAGGGAACAAGATCGCAGACGAAGGAAGCAAGCAAAGCGCCGCCTCGTCCAACTTCAAGAGAAAATCACCGAGCTAACAGCACGCGTTATCAGACTTGAGAACCAGCTATGAGGGAGCGACTTCAAACTCTACAAGCGCGGCGTGGATTTCCACCACACTTGGCAGAATTGATGATAAGCCACCATTGGAAATTAGGACCGCACCTATCGAGGAGAAACGCATAACCACTAATGTGACCAACTTAATACAGATATTAAGAAATATTTGACACCTTTAACAATATTTACTTTATTTAGTCTTTCGCATAACAGCACGTTGCGAAGGCCATTATTAAACAGTTTCTCGATTGGACTTTCAACACAGGAAGCTTGTAACAGATTTGGTGTATCTCCAATAATGGTCAGCTGCACCATGGGCACACCGACCAGTATTTTGAATCAGTGTGAGTGGATCACATCCTCACCATAACCAACAGGTACCCTCAATATATTTTTGTTGAGGAAGTATTTTTGTAGTCCCATTAAGGCTGCACCATCACGACCAACTTTAGGTATCCTACCAGAATTTGAGGGAGAAAAAAAATTTAGCAGGCAAAAGTATCCCAAATTTCCTTTACACACCTCTTTCAGTTTTTTAGGATACCTAAAGTTGGGGTTGTGATGGTGCAGCCTTAAGTGGAACTTGACCAAATCATAAACAATGTTTGAGTAATTATGAGTGGCAGAGATTATCAAATCAGGTACTGCTCAGTTTTGTATTTATATGACTACTTTATAATTTTGTACTTTTAATCCTTTTACTTTTAATTATTTTTGTTGGTTCCTTAAAATACTTAAAATACATTAAACATACACATTTGAGATGTGTTTACATTGTGAAAATCATTAGGTTCTCATAGTGCAAACACAATAAACTATTGAAAAAGAAGCATAAAAATACTTATCACAAACTACACTATACTAGCTTTTCATATCATGTATTACAACTTACACAAAATAAATAAGTAATAGTTATTTTTGTAATGAATTTTTTTAAATTTGATTTTGTGATACATTTATTTTAAAATATATAATATAATAAATAATATATAATTTTGGGATTTACACATTCAATTAATTAAATAAAATGTATTAAATCTTTAAAAATGTGAATTATCATTTTTTTTTACATTCCTTTAATTCAAAATCACTATTAAGAAAAATTCATAAATAGTTAGTAAAAATTATAAATTACTCTATCAATAATAAAAGCTTTTGTTATTCCTAAAAAGTTACTTTAAAGAGTATTACAATTTTTTCTTCTTCTTCTCTATCCCTCAAATGCCACTCTCTCGTTACACCTTTTCCATAGGAACCCGCAAGTGGTCCCTTATACTGGACCAAAGCGCAAGCCCTAATAGGCTTGGTCAATCAGGTGGCGCCACTGGTCTCATCATGGAGTTGACAATTGGCCTCGTCTGTGCTGCGGTGTTGATAATCGTTCTCGCTATTGTCCTTATCAGCGTGGTAATCTCTTGCGGAATCGAGTGAAGCATGGAGGTTATCAACTTCGTCTCCCCGGAAGGTACCCAATCGGACCGCGTGTGAAGTTTGTTAACTTAGGGTCCAAATGTATTGAACAACGTGTAAAAAGTATCCCATCATACACATATTGCCTTTCAATTCTTTTTGGTTTTTGGGAGTTGAAGAAATAAAATGCTTTTGGTAGTCTTTGCAGAGGTAGGTTAAACTGGCCTATCTATTTTCCAACCGGAACATAAAATTGTGTTCCTATTGCTGAGGATGGAACTCGCAATCGTAAGACACATATCAGTCAAAAAAGACCACCTTGTTTGGTTTGTGAACAGACGATGCTTGGCGGGTGTTTGTGGAGCTTGCCCAGAACGCATTTAAGTGACAATGTGAGGCATAGCCGCGCCACCAACATGTCTTGGGAAAGCATCAAAGGTGGTATTCCCACCTTACAAAAGCTAACTCGTCGACTTACCTCCTCATGTTGCTTGTATCCAGGCACCAGCCCGCGTGCGTCAGTTACCGGTAGGATTTATCAGGGAAAAAAAAAAGTAGGAATCCCCCCTTTCTTTTCTAATCAACGCATAGCTCCTTTTTTTCGGCCTCTTCGCTTTGTTCGGTCCGGTAATCCGGTCGACGCCGATTGAATAGCACTGCAGCCTCTCCTTCGGCGACATCCCACCTTTTCTCGCTGGCCAGTAGTGCAGCAAGGCGGCCTTGCGTTCTTCTTTCGAGCCGCACGGTGCGTCTCCTCCGTTCATGATATCTGTGGATGTATTCTTGCGTTGTGTTGCTGTTTCCTCGTGTGCGTTGGAAAGAAAAGAGTTTACAGTTCCCCTCGTGAGTGGACAGTGAGGCCCCGAATTCGACTGCAAGCCTTCGAGGTTGTCCCCTCTCTCTTCTCGGTATTTCACGCGCAGGGCAAATGCTCGCAACAGTCAAAGGTTTTCCTCCCGACAGCTTCGTCCCCTCCCCCAAAATGGTTCTCTTCTTCATTTTTTTTTCCATTGCTTTCCAAGAACAACTAAGGGAAGGAGGGAGGTGATGTTTTTTTTGAAGAGGAGATGTTTTGAAGAAACTGGAGGGAGGTATAAATAGAAGAATTTATCACAAAAGTGCAAATGCCTAACCCAAAACACCAAAAGGGCAGCCCAATGGCCTAAGAGCTTAACAAAGAAATAGTTTTAATGTTTTAGTATTAGTCATTAAATTGATTACTCAGGTGATAAAATAAACCACTAATAGCAAATCATACAACTTTCAACATGTAAGAACAAATACTAAATGACTATTTACTAATTATGATTGAGCAATTCAAACCCACTTAATTACGTAGTTACCCTTTTAGTGTTTTAAGTTAGGTGTTTGCACTTCTGCAATACCCTTCAATATGTAGAAACAACCAACACCCTCAAACATCTCTAATATTACAAAAGAGTAAGTAAAGAAACAGCATCATCACTATTAATACATTTCTTCAACATACCACTTGTGTCTTTTTATGCAACCACACTAAGTACAGTGTGTCTATGAGATCACAAAGCAAATGGGTATCTTCTTGTGGGTAAGATTTCAATCTCTTAAAATGAATACCTCCCAAGTGAGGTTCCTGTTTTGGAAAGTTCTAACCTTTTGATTACTTAAACTCATGCTACTAAATTGCCAGTTCTTTTAACTTATGGAAGGGATACCCTAATTTCTTTACACTTGTGTGAGGGTGCATTGCGAGACGATGCCTTCATGCACAACCAATCGCTGTTGATATCGCAGAAGTGCACACGCTGGTGTAACTTGTGCATTGTCATTTGTTCAATATACAAAGTCACATCCTCTAACAAACCCGATCTTCAGGGTTGTTGCTGGTATTCACCATCCTTATTGTGGTTAATCTATTGCCCATCTTCCTCAATCCATGCATTCCTTTCGAAACCCTCCCTCCTTGTGGCATTGATCTTTGTGAAGGGTCCTGCTTCACCATTTTCTCTCTCTCGAAGAAGGAGAATCTCTTCACCCTCTCGCTGATTCTGTTTGTTTTAACTTTAGAATGGGTAGGATTAACTTCGAATACAACCAAAAGAAGCATGTTTGCTTTCCTGTCGGGCCAGGGTAATGTCTCGCCGCAACCAACTCGGTGTTGGATATCGGATGAGGGTGGTAACGAATCGGCTACAACAAAGGGCCTCCCTCGCCGCCTTCCATCTTTGGGGCTTTTTCTGACGTGTAGCTTATTCGCTACTTACAAAAACCGCGAATCACGCCACAGACAAGAACCATCAAGAAAGAATAAAACAGTAATTGTGTTAAACCCTCTTTTTTTTGTTTTTTGATAAGGCCTTTATTGGGGAAAGCATGGTTTCATGAGCCCCACTTCTGCGATAGAACATTGGCGCTGGTGGTGTGGCTGGTTTTTGACTGTGTTCAAATAGTGAAGTCACTCTGCTCATTGTGGTATCTCTTATCTCTTTCATTGCTAAACCAAGGCTGGCCGAAAACGAAACAATTACAATGGAAGTTGAAATCACAAACCCGCTGCAATCCGGCTTCGATGATTCGAAAAAACAACCGGTATGGCAATCAATTGACATTACAAAACAACCTGGACTTCTACACTGCGACAGGCCTTTTTTTAGAACAATTTGAATCGATCTTCAAAGCCAGCGGCAAGAGAGATACCAACTTCTCAACCTTCAGTTCGTTCTTCACCAGGCGGCAGAAAGCTTCACAGCACTTCCTGTCCGATGGATCGTAGGGCAAATCCCGCAACAAATTTGGCCAAGACAAAGGCGGAGGCGAATAAATACGGTGCTGGAGGTGCAGGGATTTTTTTTGCGCACAAAAGAAAAACAAGATGCAACAGGTGCAGCAGTACAAAGGGAGGGAGATCGCATGCGAGGAGGTGAGAGAATGGACCCTAGCATTGGATGACGCGGATGGGACTTTCGTTCTGGGTTGCGATACCAGGGGATGTCACGGCGGGACGACAGCTACCCACAGAGGAATCTTTTCGAGGGAGGGCAAGAAGATCTTATGTAAAGCAAGCGAGATGGATATCAAACAAAATAATAGTGATGGAAGTGAAGCAGGGAAGGTCGAGCAGCAGCCTCAAACCTCTGTGGTCGACGAAACCTTCGATTTCCAGGTTGTGTGGGGTGGACTCAGATGTGGACACATGAAGCTCAAGAAACTCTGAAACAGCTGTACACACCTACAGAAGAAGCAATAAACAAGTTAGGGAAAGTGAGTTTTACAGGAAAGAAAAAGGAGAAGGGAGGGACCTATTACTCGAGATATGGAGGGATAACCTGTGCAGTGCGACTCATTGTAGTAAGCCCAGTGTATTTGGTTCCACTTTCTCCTCCTCTCTTGCCTGTACGTCCCCTTTGTTTCTTTGAAGACGAGAGACACATGCCTGCCAGAGAAGAGAGGCCTTCAGCCCCCCATGAGCGAGAGTGGAGTACACTGTCACGGGCTCGCCTATTGAATCATCCAAATCCTACCGATTCTGAGGTACCCCGCCACAGAACATTCATCATTTGAATTTGAAAGGGGCTCAGACCAGAGCCCTTTGTCATCACCTAGTGGAATAAAAGCGCGTCTTTTTGAACAATGAATAGGACTACGGATGTTCTGGCGGCAGGACAAGTACCTTTCCCAACTTTTGGTTTTGCTTTGGGAGGTTATGGACGGGGAGGGATGCCATCCGGATTAGAGGAGAGGAGAGATGGTGCTCCTTCTGTAAAGGAACAACGGGGAGCCATGAGGAAGCAGATTGCCCGTTGCGTTTGTGGATAAGAGAAAGGAAGTGCTTGGACTGCAAGCCGAACCTTGACGCGTGTGAATGCAAGCGGTATACAGCCGTTTTGGCCGCAAACTTAGCCCTCCGTACGAGTGGGCTACCAGTGGACATGGTCAAGGAATATGGGTTGCCGGAGAAGTTCGAAGAACCTCCGGTGGTCTATGCCACGGAGGAAGGCACACTGGGTATGCGGTGGCCGAGTTGGAAAGAGGGTCTATTCTTCATCATAGCCAGCTCAAGAGGAGCAGGGGTCTTTGATCAGCAGGCCTCCGCGCAGCATTGGCGGGAGGTCTTTAACGCTACCTTCTCAAAGTTGGTAGCTTCCTGGGAACGTGGGGTGTATCGCAAAAGTGCAAACGCCGAACCCAAAATACCAAAAGGATAGCCACCTCGATTGGGTGGGTTTGGACTGCCCGGTCATAACCTTAGACAGTCATTCAGTGGTTGAAGTGTTCTCTGATAAAAAACCCTCTTTAAGCAACCAGATCCTCTCCTCCTCCGGTTTCCTCTCCACCGCACTTACCTGCTCTCTCTCAACACCATCGCCGCTAATGCCCTCACCATTGAGACGAACTGAAAAAGTATTTCCACCCACAAACCTGCAAGACTCTCACACGCGTTTGTACCTCGCCACCATTGTCCCTACATAGCCTGGACGAAATTATCAGAGAACACAAATACCACTGAATGACTGTCTAAGGTTATGACCGGGCAGTCCAAACCCACCCAATTAGGTGGCTGCCCTTTTGGTGTTCTGGGTTAGGCGTTTACACTTCTGCGATAGAATTCCTGTTGGAAGACAGACGTGTGGGAGCGGAGTGTGTGCACCGGAGAGTGTAACTGAATGCCTTGTGCGGCTTGTGTACTGTACGTGTGATGTAACTACAATAGTTTATTGGAGATAAACTCCTGATCTGACCGTTACACACCACAGTGAGGATTGGATAGTGAGACTTCGAGACTCCGCCAACAATTCCCCCCTCGCACTGTCTCAAGGTGATACGTTCCTCAGCAACTGTTCCCCAACGCGACTCTACCTTCTAATACCCCCACCACGGGGCTTCGCTAACACCCAACTCTACTCTCAACTCAAATACTAACAATAAAATATTACTCGTTCTTCAGTGAATAGTCCTAGTCGGATACACATACACCAGTGCTGAACCACGCTTGGTGCAATAACGGGCTCTACGAGAGAAACAAGTGTTGTGTTGCAGGCCCTTTTGCAAAGGATTTCCTTGCGGCGCTGTGCCTCTGTTGCTTCCGAGGTTCTCGATTGTTTTCCTCCAGAACAACACCAACTTGATAAGATTTTTCGCTTCTTTCAACGATGGGTTTACATCGCGAACAGAGAACGATCACTCGCCAGACTCACCCTTAACGAAGTTCTTAATCGCCTCGCTAAAGTCCGTGAGAGAAGGAAGCAAGTCCCGGCTCTCCAAAACGCATAACCCCAAAGTCTGACTAACCAAAAGTGCCCATCATCAGGTCGATGTGACCAGAGAGCCCGAACACACTTGCCTGCGCTTGTGTCGGCACCACCAGATACTCCCCAACAAAATGTGGGGAGCACCAGCGGGATGAGTGTCCAGAAGACCTGTGGGACAAGTGGCTGCAACACACTCCCCGCATAGCAGTCCGTTGAGATCGTTGGGCTGAAGTTTATGGAACACCGGCGGATGGTGGAATATCTTCAAGACCGGAACTTCAGCACTTTACCTCAACAGAGGGAACTTCATATTGACCTGAATCGAGACAGCCAGCTATTTACGTCCATCATGAAGGAAGCCCAAAGAGAAGGAGGGCAAATCAGAACAAACCTTTCTTCAAATCTTCGAAAATGGTGAAAAAACTGGTGGTGTACCTGGAATGTTTGAGATTCCCCGGTAAAGATAATCTATGTTTGATGTTGGCGTTTGTTACCGGGCTCTGACAGAAAGAAACCCAACAAAAATAGACCGATCCGTGGTATGCTTTGAAGTCTTCAATTACACCATTGTTTGTTTTCATCTTTCTGCTATCTGTTTTGGTTTCTTTTGGTTTCGCAGGCAGTGAGACAGTTCTGAACCGACAGAAGCTATCTACCCAACTTCGGGAGGAGATGTTATTTAACATTGGTGGCCTTTCTTCCTGCACCATCCTTTCTAATAGATTTCCTCCTTGACGATGGCAAGTCCGTTATCAATCTTTCACAATAGGATAAATACACGTGCCCGCGTAGCACGACGGTCCCAGCGCTATTGAAAACTCATTATTCCCGGAGCTATGTGCCGTACTAATTAGGGCTTAGCGAATCGTGCAGTTCAGGGGCTGAACGGCAGGGGATAAAACGGCAGCAGCTGTGGGCAACCACAACAATGAAAGCAAAGCAACACACCAAGGAACAGGCGCGTGAGGAGTTTGTTTCCTTGTTCACCAGAGAACTCTCAGACCCTGCCGAAGTTGCGGAATTGGTTTGGAAACAATTCCAAAATGCTTTTCGTCATGATCTCAAGATGGTTGGAAAAAAAAATTTGTTTACATGGCGAAAATTGTGAGCAATTTGTAATTTAATGTACAAAACCCGGATAAAACGCGAGGAAGGTAAACGGGCTTTGTGGGTAGAGGCTCCTTGAAGCTAGTTTTGGGCATGGAACTCACCATGTTAGATGCCTCCAGCGCGCAAACTTTACTCGAAGGTGTAACAAGAGTGTGGGTGCATTATGGTAGTGTTAAAAATAAGTTAAGCAGGGCCGAAACCCCTGACAGGGTTTTGTACACTACCACTGTTCGGGGTTACAACTTGCTCGAAATTTTCGCCATCCACTCGGAAGTTGGAGTTTAGAGGACCGAAGCCCTTTAGTAGAACCCTAAAGCAGATACATATATGTCACATGTAACCATTCATGTTACAATTTAATGGTTAAAAAACTGGGCCATGGCAGTTATAGTCAGCATTTTCTGCTTCGCCAGCTGACAATCACACCCACATTTTATTCCCCACCTGTTCTTCATTTGATGCTAAAGATTGGGCTACAAGACTTACACACTTCACTCCAGTCAGCCTGGAAAACTTCTCGTGGGCCTTGAGCATTGCATCGACCTTTTCGCTGTCGGTTTCCTTGAGCGAAGCCAATAAAAACTACGCTAAAGTCAGCTGTGGAGGAAGAAAAGTAAGCACATTCCTGGATTCCTTGAAGAGAAGATACGCACAAGCGAGCCAATGCATTTTGGCAATTATCATTTGAGGTGAAGTGGCACCAGACCAACCAACCGGTTTTCTTGCTGAAGGCCCTGCAGAAGGGAGGGCTGGTGCGCTTGGAGGTCCTGAACGAATAGCAGGTTTAGCTGTTGCAGGGGTAGCCCGCGGTTTCACTGGTAGCGTACCCGGTCTGTTAGTAACCGGTTGGGGAACAACAGGAGATGGTGCACTCGGAGGACCCACACGAACATTTGTTGGAGCCGTGGTGGTAATCGGGGACTTCACTGCAGTTGAGGGGGAAGGAGTCCCAGCTGGTAGTTGAGGTCTTGCAGTTGGTTTTTAGCCTTCTTCCTTCTTCGTTTTCAACACACGGGCCAACCAAGTAAAGCCCGACTCCTCGGCAAAGTCAAGGGCAGATTCCATGGTGAAGTTGGGATCCAGGCGGGGGTCTATCATTATGCATGTCAGTTTCTGTCTTGTACTTCTTGTTTACTTACGTCAATGAGAAGTTCGGCGGCATACTCGATTGTGTGACATACATTAATGCTGTCCTTCCATGGTTATCTTTAGCATTTACGTCGGTCTCACATGCATTAGTATTTGCCTGTACCAAATTTGGGGCGCCATACCAATATAGGAGTTGCTTAATACCGGGCATCACCGTGTCCCTTCGTTTTTTGAAGGCATACCTATTCACGCTGAGAGGGCTTGCTACACGCACCTATGAGCGGTGTCGCGCCATCGACGTTCCACACATTCGGATCCTTCACTCCTTTCATCAACTCACCCAAGAGGTTGGTATGGCCATTTACAACCAATACATTGCAGTGGATAAAATCTACCCAGAAGCCTTTTATATCGGAAAAGCCGCAGTAGCAGCGGCAGCAGGTGGGGGATACCTCGACATCGTGAAATGGCTTGTTGACGGTGAGCCTGGTTGCAAATGGGATCACAAGGCGATGCAGTTGGCAGCAAGGGGGACATCTCGATGTGATGAAGTGGTTGTTTGAGAACCACATCAATCCGTCGAGTCTTATCAGTGATCTGCAGTTTCAGGAGGAGCTGCACTGCTTCTCCACCCTTGGTGCCTCCATGTAGCAAGTCGAGTTTCTAGACTACAAGATTTCCCTTGTTGTGTGTGTAAGACCCCATGAGGCATCCATGATAATAACACACCTCCAGAAGGTGGGGGAGGAGTCTCAGTAACTTCTTAATGTTTCACAAAGAAACTGACAAGCTATTACCTTTGAGGGGAAGTGTTGACAAGAAAAACATCATTATTAGCCACAAAAACTACCACAATCATAGCAGCCACCCTTTTGTGTAATTGATGTGTACTTATTTTCATTTATACTAATACCATTTTACTTTTGACATATGATTGTACACATCCCATATATTTTTATTTATACATGAGTTTCATTGAATAGTATGTAGTATCAATGTTATAAAACCAAATAAAATGAAGATTATTTATAAAAGTAATTATTAAAATGAATTTTATTATTTGACTAAATATTTTATTTTTTTTATGAGTAATGTTATAATTTATTGATTTGAAGATGGAGTTATAGAGCTGATATAGTACAATTCCTATCTTAATAATATCACTATTAATTTCTTTCTAAATCAAGTTAAATTGACCAAAGGCACTCAAAATGAGGAAAGTATTCATTGAGAGTCCATTACACTGAGTTCATATTGAGTGCCTAGTGATACTCATAGTGAATTTTTAATTATTAGTTGGAATCAAACTCATAACTTATAAATAACAATCAAACACTCTACCTATTGAAATATTTTATTTTTTTTTGTTTTTTTATTTAAGTTTTGAATTTTTTTCTTTGAGAATTTAGAATTTGTAACAAACCTATTGGGTAATTTTTTTAGTGCATTTCAAAATTTGGAATTTAAAAAAAAACAAACAATCCAAAGTGTAAGTTGCTATAGGAATAATGGTTTAAAAAAGGATTTTAGTCCACTAAGCTTACAGAAATTGATAAAAACCCTTACTATAAGAACCAAAAGAGGGCTTTAATCATACTTTTTGGCATCTGACCTACCAATTGCTATTGTTGTGCTTGGGAATAACTCATATTTTGCATTTTTGGTTTAGAAAGGTTTATTAATTTTCTGTGGTTTAGTTTTTCTGTTGTTTGGATGCACAAACGCCTAACCCAAAACACCAAAAAGGCAGCCACCCTGTTTGGGTGGGTTTGGACTGCCCGGTCATAACCAGTAGACAGTCATTCAGTGGTATTTGTGTTCTCCAATAGATTGGGCATTAGACCTACATCAGCCACAACATCATCAACAACGACAACAACTAAAACGAACCATTTTGGAGGAGCTACTGGTGGTGTTGAGGAAGTTGCAACAGCCTCGACTCCCTACCGATCACTACTAGCATAACACACCACCAGTAGTCTTCATCGCCATAAGAAATCGACGAGCTGATCTATAAAGAGGAGGAGGATGTGAGCGCCAACAACTTGGTGGGCTGCCATCCTTTGCTGGCTCAGCAACAGACATACCTTCAGCGTTACCACACACAAAAATGCTCAAACGAGCTTCAGCCCTCCCTCGCAACTCCTCTCACTGCTCGCCGACATGAATCCGGGCATGGAGATCTTGTTTCCACCACCTCTTCCCTTCTTCCCCTTGGGAGGGTGCTGTGTCCCCATCTCCCGGCAACAACCAGGAACTGAGGTCTGCCTTCTGAGACTACACTGTGCTTTCTTTAGTTCAACCGCTGCGCAGGACGGAAGAGATGTCGCACACACATCCAGCGCCGCACAATTGCGGCCAAGGCGCTCTCGCACCTAACGAGGATGGTCGGCTTCGATAGACTCGCAGATGCAAGAGGGTGACCGTCGTCAGGATCTCCTGAAACACGCAATCGAGTTCCCTATCCTTTCGGTGTTTGCTGTCGTGTTCCGCGGCATCGATTGCAAGTAAGATTCCTCCTCCTCCGGCCCTGCAGGGTGGCTTCAATACCTCCTAACCACACAAAAAAAAAAAACCACTGAGTGGGGTCGTGGAGGGAAGAGTCTGTGTTTGTAGTTACTATGTAAACGAGTTCTTTTAACCCTTACTTTAGGTGTTGGGGATTGATGAGTTTTGTGTGTGATGAGTGCGGCATAGCCTGGTGATTCTAGGGGCAGAGAGATAATCTCACGTTGGGAAGGCTTTGATTCCTTTGCGGCCTCAGTCTTGCGCACAGCGCGATGGCGGAACTTCCGCAAAGTCTTCCAAAAAAATCTCTCCCTTGGTTATCCAACCTTGGGGGGGGGACGAGCAGTCTGAGGTGGTGACGGGGGATGGTACCATCTGTGTCGATCTCAATCATAACGTGCCTGGCGAAATGCCACAAGCTAATAAGATCGGTCCCAAAGGGATCGAGGTCCTGGTCAATGCTCTCCCCTCAGCAAGGTCTCTTGATCCCACGCCCCCTGCCTTTAGGAGATGAGAGAGTATCTCCATGCTGCTTTGCAAAGCGCTCAATCTTTTCAACCGAATACTCTGAATCAGTTGAATCTATTGCAGAAGTGCAAACGCCTACCTCGATTGGGTGGGTTTGAGTGCCAGGTCATAACCTTAGACAGTCATTCAGTGGTATTTGTGTTCTCCGATACTCCCCCTCAATGAATGACGGCTACAGGGTCCCGACTGTAGGTCAGATGTCATTGCTCATGCAGGCTAGTTTACATAAAAATGGGAGAACTTGAAAAATTCGGACAATACTTCACAAGCGTCAAAGTCTTTTCTGGCAGAAGGGTTCCCAGGGGGCCACGAAATTTTTTTTTTTATTGGAGCCGGAATTGCCTGTTCGAAGAGAGTGAAAAGCCCCCAATGTGGACAAGAGCTGTTGGTCACCGCTATTGCCCTCTGTCCGAGGGGTCAAAGACCTGCACACAGGTAAATGTGTTCCATAACTAGAATAAGATAGCCTATTTGAAATAGGTTGGAAATGAGACAACTTTGACGAATGAATGGTTCCGGCTCTTAGAAGCATTGGACGCTGGGGCGATTTCGGTTGTAGTGAGGCAGCATCCAGTCTACAATTCGCTTCCGAACGGTAATCCGATTGTGGGTGGAGGGGGAGAGGGTTGACGGTTTGGCACAAGGCACATACCACTGTGATTGGTGGCTGCCGCTCACCTACAAAGACGGGTGGTCGAAGAGATTGCGTTGACTTGCCTGACGGTGAGATGAGTCGCTTGCAGCGGCGTGTTGTTGCTCAGATTTGGGGAAGGTGAGATCTGCTTTGTCTACAGAAGATAGAGAGAAGCCCGTGTTTGAAACGTATTCGGTTACTGTTGAAGGCCCTTCCCTCATCAAGACATGACAGCACGTGAAGATCGGATCGTGTGCTTAATATATCTAACCCCATCTACGGAGACAACAGAGACACAACCATTACGTTATAACGATTAAAACTTCTTTACAAAGAGCTACACGAAAAAAAGGGAAGAAAAAGGGGGGGGGGTAACTCAGCTGCTGCTTGTTTCGCCGCCGAGAACTTCGCTGAGCTGCATCCGTATTTTGTTGTGTTTCTTCCTGCGGCCGTGCTCGAGGTTAGCCACATACGTCACCAAAAAGTCGGGATGCTGATCGAGGATCGATCCGAGCAGCTTCTCGATGTCGCCCCCAAATATTCGCGCGCCAAGCGTTTCGGCCTCCTTCACCATGCGCTGTATCTCGCGTACCCCAACATCGGTACCCCTGGTCCCCTCGAGTGTGGACTAGTAAAAAGGAGATGTGCTTGAGTTTTCTTGCGGGCCGTTAAAAAAAAAATTTTTAACAAATGATCCCTTGCCTTCCACCGAATCTGCTCTAGGCCAGGTACCTGACTCAACGTCGCCGTCAACTTCCTGATGTTTTTGCAGAGTTTCGTTTCTGCGATGACCAATCCTTCTTCTCCGAGGGCACCTGCAGGAGGATTAGGACTCCCGATCGTCGTCGATGATAGCGACGATGGAGGAGGATCGGCTGACGGCTCGGCGCGAGGATCCCCGTAGAAATCCTGTGAATCGAAGCAGCCTCCGATGTTGAGGTTGTTGTTGTTGTTGTTGTTTTGGTGGTGCGAAGATAGGGGAGGAGCTGGCACGCCGAAGGATGGAAGAAGCATGTAAGGCGCTTGAGAGCTGTGACAGGGCGATCCATATCCGCCGGCGAGGAAGCTGCCTTGAGATTGACCCACCGGTGCTCACAGAGCATTCAGAGGGACTCATCGCAGGCGCATAAAATTCCTCGCCCACCAGGACTGGTTCTTCCTGCTGCTGCTGAGGATTCGGATAGGAGGTGCCCGATGAAACTGCTGACGACTGGTCACCGCCAATCGACGGTGATGATGCCGGGCGCGATACGGTGCTGTGGAGGAAGACGTAGGATGCGAACGACTCGTCGTCATCGTCGTCGTTGCCCTGTGCGAGAGGGACGGAGAAATCCCCGCTGTCCAGGCACCGTCGCTTCAATGAATACCAGGAGGGGGGCCATGTCATCTTGCAGGAGAGCCAGGGGATCGATGGTCTTGATGTCTTTATCGCAGCAGCTGCATTTGCGTTTGCCCGTGATGGTGGTCTGTTGATGCAGCTGCGTGACATTGGGGAGGGGAAACCTCAGGGGTTGGGATTGTGTTGCGCAACAGGAGGCGGGAGGCTCACAGTTGGGTATGTCGTCCGCTGCAGGAGAGAGGTCGAGGTTCATGGCTACTGATGAGAATTAGTCCACGCACGCGAAGGCCCCTGCTGCAAAGCACAGAATAAATAAAGGGAGGCAAAGCGGAAGCCAAGAACGACGGCAGGAGGGAGTGCGGCAACAACTGAGGGCCACAAAAACGTGCGTTTAACTGTGTTATAATTGCCACGTGTTAAAGGGATCTCTTGCCCAGAAAAGTGATTTCCTATTTTCTCGCTGTAAAGGGCCAGAAGCCGTGCATTTCTATCGATAGATCGTACCTGGGTTTTTTTTTTTCGCTCGAAGTGCACAGGGCCACGGCTCCGTGCACCCCGAGTAGCGAGAGAAACCCCGCAAGGCCTCCTCCAGCACAGCTCGACGCAGCCCGAACCTACAGGAGAACAACAGGGACTCGTGGCTCCGACGACGCATAGAGGTAATAAGTTCAGCATAGCAATCGCTGGCGCCTGCTGTTCTGGTGTTGCTTGAACGATTTGGGGACTTGCCGCTGTGGGCAACTTGTAGCACTCTTAAAAAAAAAAAAAAACCATAAAAAACACTTGAGGGCCCAGACACTATAACCGTAAGGGCAACTCCGGTCACCATTTCTGAAGTGCGGCCAGAGTCGCTGGACCACTAAAGTTAATTCTTTGGTTGCAAAAAAAAAAAAAAAAAAAAAAAGCTCGTTTCATTTAAGTGAACTCAGACATGAGGATTTAAGAGAGCTGAATCAGCCAAACAATCCAGTTCCATTATTTAATAAACAAAGTAAAATTACTTAACTAATTTAGCTTTTTTATTTATTACAGAAAAACTAAAAACATGAGTTCACTCAAACAAAACAAAAAAGACCTTTTCCACACACAAACAAAAAATAATGTTCTTTTCAGTTTATTCAAAGTGGATTTGTTTTGAAAATAGCTTGAGTAAGGTTAATTAATATATTAGAAGTTGTTTTTATGATTTAATATTATAAGTTTTTGTAAAAACAAGAAAGTTACTCATAAGCTTCAAAAGGGGCTAAATTTAGTTCCTGGTAAGAGTTTTGAAACCAGGTATGAAACTTGGCATAGTGTTCGACCTCTATCTCCTATTTTAAATTGCACATAAATAATCTTATTTCTCTTTTATGCTAGAGGTCAGCAGCAAAAAGAGTTAGCAACAGTTTGTGAGGAGGGTAAAGAAATGGCGACAGTGAAAGAGACGATATCAACGTGTGCTTGGGTTGTATGTGCAGGTTAATACCCTCCACGGCTTAGCTTGTATCGCAAAATGAAGATAGCGATGAGGATGAGTACAATGATGATGAACAGACAAGAGAGCGCGATGATCAGAGGCGATAACGCAGTCTCGCGAGGGGGCACATATTGCGAGATCACCCGGTTATTGAGGGGTTGGCGGGGTCTGTGTGGGGTAAGTTTGGGATGCGCTGGAGGAGGAGGAGGAGGCAAAGCAGTGAGTTTACCGTTCGTCTTGCAACAACACGCCAGCGAAGCCATTCGATTCGGCTTGCGACGCCTGCATCGCTTGGGTGGCAGCGATCCAGATGACACCCTCCGTGCAAGGAGGAGTCGTAAAGGAACCCATCCAATACCAATAGCCTTGGCGGAAGCTGTCCGTGACGAAACCGAGCAGGTCCGGTGTCTGAACGTTCACGGAAAGCCCTGAGGATCGAACAGGTTTAGAGCGATCCACGACGAAGGCATTATTAGAGCATTGCAATCGCAAACGTTTTACCTTCTTCGACGGGAAGACTTGTGGCAAGCGTCGTCAAGAAGCTCGATTGAACGGAATCGTTTGCGGCGAACATGACTGCGACGACCGCATAAGTGCCATCGGGAGCCTGATGAACCAGTTGGACCTCAAGCGGGTACGATACGGCTGTTCCGATCAATCGGGTTAGCACAGAGAAAGCTTTAGGAACGATGATAAGAAACCTACAGGCATAATTATTTTCAGACGGCGCATGGAACTGGAGCTGAACGAGCGCGTATTGGTTATCTTGCAGGGGACCGCCGGTAATATAATCGCCGGGAGGCCAGTTCATCTGTACGGTGTGGCCGTTGTATGCCCAACTGCCGCCAGAAGAGGATCCAGAAGGGGTCTCGCGCTTTGTCCTGAATATAGTTGCTTCCCTTGTTTGTGGGGTTGGAGTTGGGGTCGGGAGAGGGAGATAATGAAGGCGATGGCGTTCAAGGAGTATTATATCTACGACAGATTCCGCGGGATCGATATTGATGGGGGATTGCTCCTGTCTGAGGAAAGGGTTCGGTCTGACAAGATTCAGGGCAACAAAAGAATGAGCTTTTTTTTTTACCCTGTAGCGCAGGTTGAGTAGGCGGAGCAAAGGTAGCCCCAATTTTGAGGACCGTCGGTTCCGAAATAGCTCCAAGGAGGGCAGCCCGCCGTTGTGCCATCCGCATTCATGCTGCACAACGTCCAAGTCGGGAAGAGAAGCACCAACAACGCCCCAATGAAAGAGTCGAGCTGCATGATGGCGGTGTGTGTGTGTTGGCACAAGCCTCGCCGCGAGGGCAACGTTCGCCTTGCGGAGGAACGGAGAAGTTTCCTAAATGAAGCGCAAAAAAAGAGAGGTCGCGTTGACTCACAGAGCAGCACCTCCATCCAACCTACTGGAGGATATCCAACTCCACGCAGCCAATTCATCGCTGCAAAGGAGCCCTAGCTGCCTAGTCAACAACACACCTGCTCGCAACCCTCAACTGCACTCAGGGTCGATAAGTAGATGCGGGAAAGATAATTTATCCAGGTTTGTGCAAGGCAGGATCTGCGAAGGCGGCGTTTTTCAACCAAAGACTCTTCCTCTGACTCCTTAGGCAGGGATTTGGGGACTCCTTTCTCGGCGAAGTCGCTTGAGCTGCGGTCATCTGCAATTTGTGTGAATCACTTGATCCGCTATCTCACGAACATGCCGCTCATATCGGCATCGTTCACATTCCTCACCAACATCGTTAGCACTGTCAGTCCTGACCATTTCATCATCCTTTTCCTCAAAGGGGGCTTGCATGCCAAGCGAGATCATCGAAATTCGGCCGCCCAAGTGTCGCATTAAGAGAAGCGGTAAGTTTCTCAATATCGAAGAGGGCGAAAACAAAACCGGACTGAATGAGTCATGTAGGTTTTGTCGTGCCGATATGGTTCTCTAAGGATGGCAAAACAAGCGCTTGGCAATTGACGAAATTGCGTGCTTGGCAGCGGCACTTGTTGCGGCGAGCTTTCCAAAGTTCCCCGTGGTCTAGCAGCTGATTGACCAAACTGTCGACGAGGGTTGGGGGGGGGGTAAGGAAGCTCTCCTTTCTTGCCCAATCAATCCTATCCTTTGTCAGCAAGGATGTGAAGACAGTCATCTGGGCGGAGATCTGTGCCATCAACAACCAGTATTACAAGAACACCGTTTTCGCGTCGTCTTGGGTCGGTATTTGATATTGCAAGAAAGGAGGTTCTCGTTGATACCCAAATCTCGGGCAGGAAGCGCTATCCGTACCGGAGGTTCGCTAACAACCCCAAATCGCTTTTGTATTTGCGTCCGATGTGGATTCGTAGTACTCCATCTGCTACTATATTAGCTGGCCAGTAATCCCCCTTTCTAGGTCCCCCCCCGGGGCGGTTCCATAAACAAACAGGAAGGAGATCGAAAGGGGCGACTGAATCCCCTGATAATTATTTGTTTGTGTCTGTAATCCTGAATAATATCTCTTCTTCAGTACCCTGGTTTACTGGTATGGAATGGCGAGAACATGATGTTTTGCCCCATTGCGCCTGACATGCACCAACAATGTGTCCACATTTGGAGCCATCCCCACAGGTGTGTGAGAAGAATTTAGACTGATTGCTCGAAGACAATTGTGGTTCCCCTCCCAGTTGCCCTCTACTACCTTCCGCTGATTTGTTATAGGAGTGGCCACATGAATAACATAAGAAATATTAAAAAAAAAAAAAAATTACCTAACGTAGCGGCAAATGCTTGTAGGAGGTCTCCCTTTCCACGTAAACTTTTGCCTTGAGACTGGATGAAGGCTGAGCACAGCACAGGGTTGTTGACGTATGTGCTGACTCCTTTGCTGTTGCCTCCAGAGACGTTGCATCAGGTTGTGCCGGGATGATTCGGGCGATCGGCACATCCGGATTATTTTCCCACTCTTCCCTTTTCTCGATCGATCTGTCGTATTTGCCACCTGGTTTTTTGCACCCGGGCTCGAAGGAACAGGCATAAAAAGAAAACAACAGGATGCCATGCCGACAAGAAAAAGAAAGCCCCAAGAAGAAGTACTCATGGGACAGGTGCAGGAGACCATCAACAGACGCAAACCTCGAGCAGGTGCTTTATACAATAGTAAGGGAAGGAGGGGAAGGGGGGTGGAGAGAGGGGGGAGGAAGGACAACTCACGCTGCTTAATTGTTCAGGAGTTCGCTGAGCCGCTTCAGTATATCGTTGTGTCTCTTCTTGCCACGCCCGAGGTTGGTCACGTAGCCCACCAAAAAGACGGGATGCTGGTCGAGGACCGATCCGAGCATCCCACCGAAGTCGCCCCCAAATAACCGCGCGCCAAGCGTTTCGGCCTCCTTCACCCTGCGCTGCGTCTCGCGTTCCCCCACATCGGGACTCCTTTTCCCCTGCAGCATGGACTGCCAGAAGGAGATGTAATGTGAGCAGTGGGATTTTTCTTTCATGAGAGGAGAGAGAGAGAGAGTCATCAAAATAAATAATATCGCATGAATATTCAAACCCCTTTTACCTGCCACCGAATCTTCTCGAGGCCGGGTACCTGGCCCAACGCCGCCGTCATCTCCTTGATGCCTTCGTTGCTGGGTTTAGTGTCCCGCTGCCGTGAATTCTTCTGCGCCCGCAGGATCAGGACTCTCGACCATTGAAGGAGGACACCATGCGCTCGCTGGCGGAGGATAGGAAGATGGCTGAGGATTGTAGAAATCCTCTTGTGGATCCAAGTGCCCGCCGTTGTTGTTGTAGTGGTAGTAGCGCACAACAAGCAATAACACAACCCACTCCCATGAAATACATTGTAACCCGAAAGCTCTGCAAATAGTACCCTCCCAAAAAGCCCAGTACCTAAAAGGAAAACGACGATGTAATTGTGAAGGGGGCAAAATGACAACCTACCGCAAAGATAAGGGAGGTGGAGGAGCTGGCACGCCGAAAGGTGGAAGCATGTAAGACACATGAGGGCCGCAACTTGAGGGCAATCCACATTCTGTGAGGGATCCCGAGCCCGCCCGATGGACCTCCTCCACCGCCATCGGTGCTCATCTGCGCATAAAATTCTTCGCGCAGGATTAGTTCTTCCTCCTGAGGAGGATAGGATGACGTCGAGAAGGGGATTCCCAATGAAACGAATGATGCCGGCAACTGGCCACCAATTGATGGTGGCGGTGATGACGCTGCCGCCGGGCACGAAACGGTGCTCCGGTGGAGGACGCAGGAGGCCGTGATCATCGGCTCATCGCTGACGCCCGTGCATTGGGCCGAGAAATCCCCGCCGTCGAGACGCTGTCGCCTCAGCGCATACGCGGCCATATCATCTTGCAGGAGAGCCAGGGATCGATGGTTCTGAAGCTGTCGCCTTCTTCGGTGTCGTTGTCATCGTATTTGCGTTTGCGTTTGCCGGTGACGGTGCTGGTCTGTTGGAACAGGCGCTCCATAGCATCGGGCACGGGAGACCTCGCGGGTTGGGATTGTGTTTTACCGGTAGAGGGGGAGGTCTGCCGTTGCTGTGATGCAGGAGACTCGCGTGGGAGTTTCTCGTTTGATGCAGGAGGGAGGTCGAGGTTCATGGCCATTGACGA
>ERZ778026.2241-NODE-2241-length-21052-cov-10.952422_pt1 | contig 21052 bp, 21 predicted proteins | sample MGYA00375756_ERZ778026 | MGnify/ENA primary metagenome ERZ778026 (study PRJEB29350, sample SAMN05389820) | bioreactor metagenome | isolation source: Ammonium sulfate bioreactor | place: South Africa: University of Cape Town | collected 2014-02-18 ... | reverse complement strand
CGAGCAGGAGGCAGAGAACAGTAGAGCCAACGCCCAATCACACGCAGAAACGAAGAGAGGGACGGACCTTGTTGGAGCGGGCAGCAGAGAAGCAGGGGCTGTTTGTTCCTCCTCTGCTTCAGCAGTGCTGTTCTGCACGTTGTGCTTGTTGTCTCTCGCTCCATCTCCATCTCCGCCATCATCGTCGTCGTACACAACCTCCACCAACGCGCGCGTGCTCGGTCTTCTTCGCCAACGATCCTGCGGGCAAAAGACTATCACACACCGACACACACGCACTAGCTGTGCGCGTTGATGAAGCTCAAGCGCGCAGCAAAGGGGACGCGGCCAGGGCCCGGACCAGTTGTACGTGCTCGATCGATCGATCTCGCGGCGTCGTAGTCGTCATCGTCGTATTCGTCGTCGTAGATCATACTGCATTCTATGCGGAACAACAACACCAACGCCACTGCATCTCGCTTTACACCTACTCGATGACCATGTTGCTGATGATGGCTTGTGATTGTTGTGCTCGCAGGCGCCCAAGAATGTACAGCCCTCGATCGCGGCGCTGAGTGAGTGCTCGGATGCCGCGCTCCTGCAATGCCTGCGTGACTTTGCGTTGCCGCCCAAGATCAAGGCCGACTTGTGGGTCTGGGCTGCGGTCTTGAATCGCTTCGACACGATTCTCGAGCATGCGTGCAAGGCTTTCGAGGCCGAGACCTTCATCGATCCTTATGCCGCCGCCACCACATCAACAACAACAGCTGCGTCATCGAGCAGCAGCAGCAGCAGCTCGGCGAGTACGACTGCCCCTTCGGCTGACTTGATCAAGGAGGTTCTCCGTGTCACGCTGGCGATACTCGAGAGCAGCACCAACCGCGTGATTTATTGTTCGGTCGAGGTTCGTATCGATCGCTCCCGCTCTCTCTCTCTCTCGTTCTCTCTCTCTCTCTCTCTCTCGCGATACTATCAACAACAAACTTGGCTGATTTGAACGTGTTGCTCGCCGACGTAAACACTCGCGCGTACAGCACTTGCTCACTCTGCTCCAAGTCGACGATCACGCCATTGTGGCCGCCTCGCTGCAAGTGCTGTCCTTCCTCGCCAAGAAGGGTGTACTGTTTCGCCACGCGTGTATCGACTCGCTTCCCTCGACGCTCTTGTCACTCATCAATGGCTGGGGCGGAAAGTCGGCTGGCCTCTCGCTCGCGGCGCTGTGCACAGTTCCGACCGATGGCACTCCTCCCATCGAACAAGTACGCCTCTCACAGTAGCGGCAGCAGCTCCAAGCTTGTACCCTCCTACTCACGCTCTCTCTCTCTCTCTCTCTCGGTCATTCGTTCATTCAGACTTGTACAACGGCAACCGACTTGAACTTTGAGTTCTTCATCGACATACCCACGGCACCTTCTTCATCCTCTTCCTCATCGTCATCATCATCGTCCTCATCAGGTTCCTTGCCTCGCATCGGCAAGACCGTCATCTCGGTTCCGCGTCTCCATCTCCATCCCGCTAGCCCCAGCGAGATTCTCAAGCAGCTGGTGCTCGAATACAAGGTGCCGCGCGACCTCCAGTTTCCTCTCCTGATGCGCATTCGGCTCGCCAAGGAGTTCGCCGCTCTCGAATCGCGTCGTATTCGTGTAGCTACACAATTGAGCGCCTTCCTGGTTCTGTCGCGAACGAATCACGAAGCACTCTCGCATCTCCTGTCCACAGAAGGCAGCTTCGAGGCTGAAGTCGTCGAGTTGCTGTGTGCCAATGATCTAACGATCCCCAATGTACGAGACCGCTCGTTCGTTCGCTCGAGTTTCTCACTCACTCTCACTCACTCTTTCTCTTGCTTTGCTTTGGTGAACAGGAACTGAGAATCTTGTGCTTGTCGACCTTGACCTTCATTTGCGGCACTGATGCTCGAGCCCGACTGTTTCACGTCATTCGAGCGACTGGGGCCTCGTTGGTCGATGGTGCCATTCCGACGCTGGTGCGCAAATGCACCGCCGCCTTGACCAGTATGTATCTATCGCGCACGCCTCATCGTCATCGTTGGTCACTGGTTTACTCGCTCACTCGTCCACTCACGCCATCGGCTCGCGACTCACAGACGCCGTACCGTCGCCCATGTGCACACCGACGTTTGCTATCGCATTGTTCAAGTTGCTGCTCGCCATCAGCTCGGTCAACAGTGGCGCTGCGGCGCTGCTGTCAGCCGATGTCATCTCGGCCTTGCTTCCGTTCTTGAGCCACAACAAGCCCGAGCACATCGAGGTCGTCATCGGCGCCATCAAAGTCATCCGTCAGTTCATGGATCGCCAAGAGGCCGCCGAGGTCATCAACGCCCGCGGAGGCCTCGAATTATTGCTTCGCCGCATCGTCGCCGAGACCAACGCCATCACTGCCATCTCGGCCTCTTCCACCGCCACCGCCGCCGCCGCCAAGGGAAAAACCGAAGCCGCCACATCAGCTGATTCCGATATGTCGACCTCGGCATCGAGCTCGTCTGTCGCCGCCGTCGAGCAGTCGATGGAGATCGAGGGCGGTGAGGTAGCGCCCAACAAGGCCTGCTCGCGACACGTGTCCCTCCTCAAGATTCTGCTGCGCCTCTTCACGTTGCTCCTTCACTCGCCACGTTCGGGCGGCGGTCTCGCTGCGCTACTGCTGCACGAGAAGCTACACGTGTGCTTGGAGACGATACTCGATAATTGGCGAACCTCATTCGGCTCGTCGCTTTGCTGTATCGGTATGTAGTGAACATCAATTGTTCTCGTCTCGTCGCAGTGTTACTTATCAAACAACTGTGCCGGCGGTGATCTGATGGACGGTTTAGCCATCTCGGTCATCTCCTCGGTGCTGCAGGCCGAGCCCTCGAGCTACGCCACCATCTTCGAGACCAAGTTGCCACAAAAGATTCTCGGCATGATCGAGAACCGCGATTACCCGCACATTGAGGGTCTCGGAGCCGTCGCCAACTCGTTGACCTCGATCGCCATCCACGAGATGGGCGTGCAGGCGATCTTGAGCGCCAACTCGTTCCAGCATCTGCTCCACTCGGTGACGCCCGAAAAGTGCGGCAAGCTGCGCGAGGGCGACCTGATCATGACCGGAGCCATCTTCAACGAGCTCTTCCGTCATCATGCGTCGCTGCGTCCCGCTGGAATCTCGGCGTGCTACGAGTTCATCAAGGCTCTCCTCGAGTACGGCGAGCGTGCTGCTGGCTCCGAAAAGAAGCAAGCGCTCTTTCTCGAATTCCTTGCTCAAGTCGGCACTGTACGAGCGTGCGCTCGCTCTCTCTCTCTCTCTCTCTCTCTCTCTCTCTAATCGTTGACTGATGTTGTGCTTGTTGATAGTTCCTCGAGGCGCTCTTTGGCAACGAGCCTATGCCTCTCGACCCGGTACCGGACGAGCAGTGGGTCGATACTTTGCTGTCGATCTACACGCTACCAGTGTGCGCGACCACCACCGCTCGCCAGAGTTGTACCGCCCTCTCGAATGCCTTCTACGCTCTCGCCACGCAGCATATGCCACTGCTCTTGCGCAGCATTCTCGCGAAGCTCAAGGGTCTCGTCGAGAGCTTTGAGGAATATCCCAACAAGAGCGCCTTGCTCGCACCAGGTACGGTCGCTGCTTCGCGAACGCCGCGCCGCTACCTGAGTACGAGTACGAGTACGAGTACGAGTACGAGTACGAAGCTAACCATCATCCTCCTCCTCGTCGTCGTCGTCGATGCGGTGTCTCTTCAGATTCCGAGCACAACCAAGCACCGCTGCACACGATCTCGGTCATCGGCTTGCTGACCAACGTGCTCACGCGCCTCGTCCAGGAGCCGTCGGCGTACTCGCGCGAGACCTCCATGGCCGCGCTCGAGCAGTGGACTTCTGGTAACGCGTTGGCCGTTTGCGAGTCGTTGGGCCGTATCCATCGGTATGTGTCTAGGTGAGCCGAGAGGGAAGGAAAATCCTCCGCTTACCAGCCAGCGTCCTTTGGCTGCTTCTTGGCGATGCGCACAGATCGTTGCTTTGGCAGCTCGCTGAAGTGCCGCCTGCACACCGAACGGCTGCTCTCGAGAAGCTCGCTCGTTCACGCTGGTCTACGCGCTCGCAATATTCCGGCGAGCGCGGAGCGTCTCGCTTTGCCGAGGTGCTCGGCGGTGCCGAGGCGCCTGCTGCCGAACCTGCCACAACGACAACTTCAACGACCACCAGCGCTGACAAGACTCAAAAACGTACGTCTTGCCCGTTCTCTCGCTCGCGCTCTCGACCAAAGTCTCACTCTCTCACGCGACTCGTATCTCTCAGCGGACACTGCGCCTAACGCCAACGCTACCGATACGTGCCTGTATCTTGCATCGGGCATCTTGGCACTCTCGCTGGGTTTGGTGCGTGTGTTGGCTGAGATCGTCAAGCAAACCGGCTCACCGCGGCTCACGACCGGAATTCTCTCGTCGCTCGCTGAGACGCTCGCTGCGCATTTCGAGTATCACTCGGAAGGTACGACGATGACAACCAATCGCGCATGGCGCATGTGCAACACTCTTGCTCATTCGCAACAACACCAACACACGTACAGTGATCGATGGCCCGTTGATGGCGCAGAAGCAAGCCTACCTTGCGTTCGTCGTATCCGAGATCTTGCAGTTGATCTTTGAGAGTGGTACTGCAACTGCTGCGGCCGGTACACGTGCTCGAATGGCGCGCTAGTTGCTAATGTGCGCTGCGCTCGCAACTTGCTACAGGCAAAGCCGATTCGTCAAATGGCTTCCTGCTCTACGCCTTCTGCGGAGCACACGGCCTCGAGAAGGCAACGGCCGCGTTCCGAGCTGTCGTTCAGCATGTGCTTCACCAACTTAGTGCTGCCGAGCCCGCTACCACAATCGCGACTTCCACGTCGACCTCAACCGCCACCATGGCCTCTTCGTCGTCCACGGCGCAAGCCACCACCACGCCTCCGCTTGATGGCGCTTCGAGCGTGTTTGATGCCAACACTAGCCAATTGTTGCAGTCGTTCACACATTTGTTGCAGCGTTTTGCAGCAGCTTCGAGCTACACACAGCCGCAGAGACAGCCGTTTGGATATCGCAACAGTACGTTACCACAGCGTCGTCGTCAGCGTCTGCGTCGTCGTCAGTATTTCGCGTGTTTGCTTACGCTCGGTCGTTGTGTGCTCGATAGTTGCCAACTCGGGAGGTGCCGGCACAATGACGCCTGAGATGGGCGAGCTACTGCTCACGAATCAGGCCTACTTGCTGGAAGCCATCTCGCCTCTGTGGACAAGTGCAGAGCTGTCCAAGTTCCCTGCCAAGGTCATCAAGAACGTTATCGCCGTCATCAAGAACCTGCTCGCGAGCCAGGATCTCAAGTCCGACAGCTCTTCCTCGTCGAACGCCGGACGCAAGTCATCGGCACCAAAGGTAGACACGCTTGCTCCATCGCTCCCTCGCTTGCTCCATCGCTGCTTTGTTGTTGTTGTTGTTGTTGTTGTGCGTGTGTGGTTGCTCTCGAGACTCACCACTTCCTTCCAACGATACCAGGTTGCTGTCATTACACCGAACCCAGACCTTGTGGCCGGACTGATGGCCATGGGCTTTCCACGTGCTCGAGCCAATCGAGCGCTGATCGAGACCTCGAACGATATCGAGATGGCGACCGATTGGTTGTTCTCGCAAGCCGAAGAGTCCGAGGGCCTGGGTCTGTTTGGTGGAGGTGGCGGCGGTGGCGCGGGCGGCTCGGCTGGAGAAGGCGAGACCGATGAGGACGACGAGTTGGCCATGGCACTCGCCATGTCGATCGGCAAGGCGCTCGAGCTGCCTGGTACTGGTGCGCCGAGCACTGCCACGCCGGCGGCAGCGACTGCGGCACCAGCGGCAGCCGAGGCCGAGCCGTTGACGATCGAGGAACGACGAGCGGCGGCCTACTCGACGCTGCAAGGCAGCTTGCTCGAGCAGTGCCTGGCGCTGTTGCAGTCGACGCACGCGTCGGCTCCCGACGTCATCGAGGCCGTCTACAAGCTCATGACCTCGAACTGCAACGTGGCCGAAGCTGATTTGACCTCGATGGTGAGCTCGCTCATCACGCATCCCGACATTTATTCGCCCGCCAGCGCCTCGAGCAAGGCGCTCTTCAACCTCTCGTTCGTCGTGTCGCTGCTCGTTGCGTCGAGCGCGTCCTTCAGCGCGTCGTTCGTCGCTTCGGAACTGCCGACCAAGTTCGTGAACTCGCTCGATGCCCTTGCGTATCGCGTGCAGTGCCACTCGGCCGGCACCGACAAGCCGCAAACGGCGGTGCCCAAGTGGGGCGCACCAATGATGCTCTCACTCGATAGCCTCTGGAACGCGCCTCCGTCGTCGTCGTCGGGCAGCGGCGACGAACCGGTATTGTCGCTCGAGTCTCCGTGCCGTTTGTCGGCCGATCTTCGTGGACGACTGGTCAACACGTGCGCGAGCTTGCTAAAGACCGAGCTCGATCCACAGACCTTGCAGGCGGTGTTGCAGGTGGTGGCGCGCTTGACGCGTGAGCGCGCGTACGCCGGCCGCTTCCTCGAGCTCGGCGGACTCAAGTCGTTGCTGTCGGTACCGCAGCAGCGCTCGTTCGTGCACTTTATCGACCTGGTCGAGATCATCGTTCGCCACCTGATCGAGGACCCTCAGACGCTGCAAGAGGCCTTCGAGAGCGAGTTGTCGCGCCTCATGCACTTTGATGGCGAGCGCAACGCGAGCACCGGCGTGCAGTTGCAACACTTTGTGGCGCTCTTTGCGCATCTCATCAACCGCGACAGCGAGGCCTTTGTACAAGCGGCCAAGAAGCGCTGCCGCATTACGTCGCGCGACCAGCCGCTCGTACGCCTTCGCGCCGTCGAGGCCTCACCCACTGCCCCGTCGTCATCATCGTCGATGGAGGTGTCAGAGGCCGGTAGTAGTACTACTACAACTGCGGCGGCCACCAGCAGCAGCAGCAGCAGCTCGACCTCATCGTCAGACGGTGACAACCGACCATGCTTGCAAACCATCCTACCGATCCTCGTGTCGGCACTGCTCAATTCGACTTCCAGCACCGGCGAGCAATCGACCGAGCCCGACTGCGAGCCAATGTCCGAGTCTTCTAGCGCTGCTGACAGCGCCACCGTCACCAGTAAGCCCGCCGGCGGCAAGAAGAACAAGGACAAGGACGAGAGGCGCCGGAATAAGCGACCGGTCTTCATTCGAGCGACGCTCCTGCAGCTGCTCGCCGATATCGTACCAATCTATCGCGGCAGCAACGCGCTGTTGGCCGGCGACTCGCTGTCGAGCAACCAGAGCTTCTTGCAGTACGTGCTGCGTCATGTACTGCCGTACCCCAAGAGCGCCTTGGTCGGAACGCAGCAAGCCAACGGCGACCCGGCGCTTGCCACGTGCTCGATGGCCAAGCGGCTGTTGACGTCTCTGTGGTCGGATGGTGAGAGCCGCGAGCGCCTCATGCGCGAGATCGTGCAAGTTCTGCACCAAACCGCTTCGGCCGCCGGCACCACGAGTAGCACGGCGCTGCCATCGAGCGACAAGCACCACGCACACGACGAGCTCCACCGTCTGGCCACCATCCTGTCGCTGAGCGATCTCCTGTCGGCGTTAGTGTCGGCGCGTGTCGGCTCTCCGGCACAGACCATCCAGCACCAAATGGAGCTCGCCAAACTGACGCTCGACACCAACGCCGTCGAGGCGCTCGTCGCTGCACTGCACTCGATCGACCTCGATAGCCCCTACGCGCCGCGCATCGTCAATACGCTACTGAAGCCGCTCGAGGCCCTGACGCGCTTGGTGTCGTTCCACAGCAAGGTGCCGACGCCCGACCAGAAGACCCCGTTCCAGTCTCTCATCGTCACCGGCAACGCCGACCGCTGGTCGATCGACGACCCGGCCGAGGTCGGCGCTACCGATCGTCGAGGTGGTAACCGCTTGCGTACCATGATGAATCAGCTGCTCGAGAACTACCAAGAGCACGAGCATGATGACGAAGACGACGAGGACGGCGGTGGCTCGTCGAGCGAGAGCTCTGACGATGACGACGACGACGACGACGACGAGGACGATGATGGTGACGAGGCAGAGCTTGGAGATGCCGACGAGGACGACGACGACGGCGAGGATGAGGACGACGAGGACGATGATGGGGATCATCTGCACGGTGAGACGATTGACCTCGACGATCTCATGGCCGGCGTCGCTGGTGGTGATGGCCATGGTGATGATGAGGACCGAATGATGGTCATGGGCGACGAAGAAGACGATGACGACGACGATGATGACGAGGACGACGTAGCGGCGGCAGAGGACGACGACGAAGACGACGACGAGGAGGAGGAGGAAGAAGACGACGACGAACGACGTGCACTCGACAACTTTCAACGCCAGCTCTTCGGTGCCGGTCAGCTGCCGGGAGAAGGCGACCCAGGAATACGCCTTCTGCCTGGCGGCATTCCGGCTCCAGGCCAAATGACCGCCAACTGGCTCGAGGGACAGGGCGCCTATCCCATTCGTCACCTCTTTGGCCGACACGCTCGCAACATCGAGTTCGACATGGCCGGCTTCCCACATCCTGGCGGCGTCGCTGGCGGCGTCGCTGGCGGCGGCGGCGCCTCGAATGGTGCCACGGCCACAACGACCGTCGTACATCCCTTGCATCAAGCACTGCGAACTGCCAACGCCACCGGAGCCGGCGGAGCGGCAGCCGCTGCTATGCCGCCGGGACCTCGCGGCATGTTCCCACTCTTTTTGGAGCAGCACCACCAGCAGCGACTCGAGCCGGAGCCCAACGCACCGTACGAGGTGCAGCAGCTACTTCGACAACTCACCAGCCCGCAGACGGCGAGCGCCGCACTTCCGCGCTATCGTTTGTGGACCGACGACTACGGACCACTGACGAACGACATGGTCGCAAGGGCGGCACTGCTGGCGCCGCGGCTACTCGAAGAGCTGTACGAGGAGGAGACCGAGGAGGAGCGTGCTGCCGTGCAGGTGAGCACCTCGACCTCCAGCTCCAGCACTGAGCGTCCGTCGCGCCGAGCGTCGTTGTTCCGTTCGTCACGCACGACCGCCGCCGCGTCACCGAGAGCGCCGATCGATGATGCTGATAGCGATGACGACGAGGAGGTGCTGGTGCAGGACGACGATGGCAACCTATACGCTCCGACCACAACCCAGAGCCCGCCGCCAGCCGCCCCAGCCGCGCCAGCCACGCCAGCTGCGGCAGCCGCTCCGGCACCGACTGCACAGGAGGCGCAAACCGCCGCAGGCGACGAACTACATTCGTTGCTGAGCAGTCTGCTCTCGCGGGCCGTGGGAGCGATGCCTGCTGCCGCTGCCGCCACTACTACTGCTGCTGCTGCAGCGGCACCGACGGCTGCTGGCGAGCCATCGACGGCACCTGCAGCCATTGCAAGCTTGCGAAGTGCCAGTGCCACGCCGACTCCGAGCGAGCCAACGACTCTCGAAGAGGTGATCGAGAACGTGCTTGCTGCACGAGGTCTTTCGCGCTCAAGCACGCCTCCGCTGGTGCGCACTCCGTCGACCGGTGTGTTGGCCGCAAGTGGCCTGGCACGCATCAGCACTCCTCCACCGACGGCCGTCGCATCCACCGCCGGCGGCGGCGATGCGATGGAGGTCGTTTCAGTGGCGCCATCGGTGTCGACCGAGCCGAGTGCCATCGCTCGCTCGGCGAGCCCGGCGCTCGTGGCGGTGCCCGCAACACCGGCGGTCCCGACGCAAGACGAGCGCTTGACGGCAGCCGGCTACGATCCAGTGATCTTTGCCACGTTGCCCGAGGAGATTCAGCGCGAGGTGTTGGCGTCGCTGCCACCGATCAGCACCGGCGCACCGGCTGTCGCGGCCGGACAGGCGGGCGGTGCCGAGGAGGACGACGTCTGGAACCATCTGCCGAACGGCATGAGCCGCGAGACGCTGATGGAGCTGCCGGAGGATCTGCGAGAGGAGATTTTGAACGACGTGCGCGCCACGATGCGTGCGCAGCAGGAGCCGGCAGCCGATCCGACGCACGCACAGGACATGAGCCCGACCGACATTATCGCATCGCTGGCGCCCGAGCTCCGTCGTGAGGTGCTCATGACCATGCCCGAGAATCAGCTCTTTGGCTTGCCGCCGGGTTTGCAGGCCGAGGCGCAGGCGTTGCGCGAGCGCAACCGTCGTGCCGTTCCTGCCGAACAGCTGTATCCGCGCATCGCACGAGGCGGCTACGGCATGCCGGAGCGCGAAGATGAGCGCCGCCGAGCACCGAGCTACTATGACTACGAAGGAGAGCCGCTGTTGAACGAGACCGACCTCGTCGGCATCGTGCGTCTCCTGTATCTCTCGGACCCATGGTGTCGATCGCTCGAGTCGCGCCTGTTCGAGAACCTGTGTGCGCACCCGGCCACGCGCGTCAAGCTGCTCACCATCTTTTTGCGCCTCCTGTGCGCCAAGCGACCGGCCGCCTCTACGCGACCGAGCGAAGAGGCGCTGTCGTGTCTCTCGCTGCAAGATCAGCAGTCGTTGGCTCTCGTGCCGACGAGAAACTTTTCGCCGCTCGCCGATCCATTCCATGCACCACTCGGCTTCCAGCCGTTCTCGTGTCGACGACTCGGTGGAGGAGCTAGCGCTGCTTCTGCAACGAGCGCGCTGGCCACTAGCGGCCAACAGCCACAGCAGCTAACACCCTCCTTGTCCAGCAGTTCGAGTGGGGCGGCGGCGACCACCACCACCACCGCGACACATGGCAGTGCGTACTATTCGCACTCGTACCATAGTGAACGCACGCCGTTGCTGGTGCTCAAGCGCGTACTCGCGGTTCTTACGCATACGGCCAAGTCCAATCCTCGAGTCATCGCGCTGATGCTGGGCCTCGAGGGTGTCGACGAGATCGTACCTCATCTCATGCTGCCCGACAGCACGCGAGATGGAAAGGCGCCAGCGAGCACGAGCCCCGTGACGCCGTTGTGCTTGCTTCTCGAGTTCTTGGGCGATGAGAGCCTTGGCAAGAATGCCGAGATTCTCGAGGCCGCCATGCAACTGGTCTCGTTGTTGGTGTCGCCATTGCTGACATTCGAAGAGGCTGACGAGCTTGCCAAGAAGGCCGCCTCCTCCTCCTCCTCCAGCACCACCAGCAGCGATTCGTCACCTCCTGCTGCTGCTGTTGCAGTGGTAGTAGAAGGCAGCGAAGCAGCACCGAGCGGCGCGACTACCGTGACTGTTACCGATGCGGCACCAATGGAACAAGAGACGTCCACCACTGCCGCCACCACCTCGGTGACGACGACGACGACGACGACGGAGCCGAGCACTACAGCGAGCACGGCGGAGGTCGTCGTTGCTGACGAGGCAGCTGGAGCTACCACAACATCTAGCGATGCCACCGGCGCTGCCACCGGCGCAGTCTTGGAAAGCAGCACGTCAGGCGTAGCCGAAAGCGAGCGTGAGCCTGAGAAGCTTGCGTGCCCATCGATTGCGCCCGAGTATTTGCGCTATCTCCCGCGCGCGTTGACGTTCGACTCGTGCTCGGAGCGCACGTATCAGTATGCGCTCGAGATCTTGCATCACCTGTGCGCCAACAACGACAACCGCCTCTGCCTACTGGAGGAGTTGCTCTCGACCGCCACGACGCTCGGCCAGCACGTGAGCCAGAATCTGCTGGCGCTCAAGGCGCAACTCTCGTCGAGCAGCATCGGCTCGGTCGCCATGTCGGTGGTGTCGACGTCGTCGGTACACGAGGTGGCTTTCCTGCGCTTGCTCAAGCTCATGCATACGCTCGGCTCGTCACTGCCGACATCGCGACTCTCGCTCGATGGCCTCTGGTCGGCTCTCGACCAAAGTCTCGCCGTTATCAATGCCTGCTTGCCGAACGCCGAGCAAGGCCAAGAGGCTGCCGAAGCTGAGTCGTCCGCGAGCACCACCACCAGCACGATAGCGACTCCCCTAGTCGGGGCTCCGGCACGACGCAATGCACCAGCAGCCGAAGCTGCGGCTGCTGCGGGAGCAACAACTGGCGGCGACGCATCGACAGCTTCGCCCGTGTTGTCACTGCTGTTGCCTGTGATCGAAGCGTACTTTATCGTGATGGAGTCGCAAGAGGAGCAAGATGCAGCGACGATGGCGTCCGATATGTCGTCGTCGTCATCGTCGTCGTCATCGTCAGCTGCGGCACTGCGTAGCAGCTTGTCACAATCGACTGAGGTCGAACGCTCGGTGGTGGGTCAGTTCGTTGCACGCAACCGACGCATCTTGAACGACCTGGTGCGCCTGAACAACACGCTGCTGCAGCGGTCGTTCAAGAGCCTGATCAAGTATCCGCAGTATCTCGAGTTCGACAACAAGCGCGCGTACTTTCGCGCCAAGTTGCGCGAGAACGACGGTCGCGAGCACATGCGCTACGGTGGCGTGCGCATCGCCGTGAATCGCTCGAACGTGTTCTTCGAGTCGTACCAGGCGCTGAAGCCGCTGGCGGCCGCCGAGCTCAAGGGCCGCTTGACGGTGCACTTTCACGGCGAGGAGGGCATCGATGCCGGTGGCGTGCTGCGCGATTGGTACGACACGATCTCGCAGGAGATCTTCAATCCCAACTACGCGCTCTTTACGCAGGCGGCCGACTCGTGCTTCCAGCCCAACAAGCTGTCGTCGTGCAACCCCGACCATCTGGACTACTTTCGCTTCTGCGGGCGCGTGATCGCCAAGGCCATCTACGACGGCTGTCTGATGGACGCGCACTTTACGCGCAGCTTCTACAAGCACATGCTCGGCAAGCGCGTCACGTGGCGCGACCTCGAGCCGGCCGACCCCGAGTACTTTAAGAACCTGAGCTGGATCCTCGAGAACGACGGCAGCCAGGAGCTCGAGCTCACGTTCAGCATCAACGTCAACCGCTTCGGCAAGGTGCAGGTGGTCGACCTCAAGCCCAACGGGCGCGACATTCTCGTCACCGACGAGAACAAGCACGAGTACGTGCAACTGCTCGCCGAGATGCTCATCACCGACGCCATCAAGGAGCAGATCGACGCCTTCGTCGCAGGCCTCTGGGAGCTGATCCCGCGCGACCTGCTGGCCATCTTCAACGAGGGCGAGCTCGAGCTGCTGATCTCGGGTCTGCCCGAGATCAACATTGACGACCTGCGCGCCAACACCGAGTACAGCGGCTACAAGCCCGACTCGCTCGTCATCCAGCGCTTCTGGAACGTACTCCACTCGTTCGACAACGAAGAGCGAGCGTTGTTCTTGCAGTTCGTCACCGGAAGCTCAAAGGTGCCGCTCGAGGGCTTCAAAGCACTCGTTGGCATGGGTCGTCCGCAAAAGTTCAACATTCATCGTGTGCCCGATACCGATCGATTGCCGACAGCTCATACCTGGTACGTGAATATCCTCTCCCAACTCTCTCTCTCTCTCTCTCGCTCGTTGTACGTTGATTTGTACTTATCAATCAATCAATCAATCAATCTCGATACACAGCTTCAACCAACTCGACCTTCCCGAGTACGGCACAGAAGAGGAGCTCCGAACTCGCTTGCTGTGGGCTATCCGAGAGACAGCTGGCTTCGGATTCGGTTAATGCGGTGATGACAGAGTTGTAAGCACTCCCATTGCAACATAGCTAGCTCGATAGATAGATAGATAGATAGATAGATAGATTCTACTACTTATGCACGATCACATCATAGAGCACCCCCTTGCATTTCTCTCTAACCTTCTTGTACCCAAATACATACATACATACTACTAAATCTTCTCCCACTCCAGATCAGTGTGGGTATCGCTTGCGAGGAGGCTGATGGAGGGGACGTGGAGGGCCGAGGTGTTCGCTTCGGCTGCGCGGCATTGTCGGTCAGTCGTTCGTTGCCGCGCTCCCACACCCACAGCCCTCGTTCGCTCGCTCGCTCGCTGGACGCCCACTCACCATGCTTGCAAATAGCTCCGATGACGTGTGCGCGGGCCAGGATCTACTGGGCGTCATTGTGGCGCTGCTATTGATCGTAGCGACAATCATTTCGTTTCTACCACAAGTACGTCGCGAGCGCGATGGAACGACGTGCGCTCGTTCGATGCTCATATCGACACTATCATTCGATTCGATTCGATTCGATTCATCAGCTCTACAAGCTACTGTCACGACGATCCTCTCACGGTGTGAGCGGGTGGTTCGTACTCGTGACGAATATCTTCTCGTTCGCGGCGTTGCTGAACGTCTTCCTGCTGCAGTTCGAAGCCTTCCATTGTTGCCAGTCGCTGGTACTGCTTCGCGCCCGATGCACAATCCACCATATCCGCTCCGCCATCGATTCGTGACGACAAGTTGATCGATCGATCGATTGCCCACTGAACCGACGGCGTTGGTTGTTTGTGCAGTCGTTCTGGCAATGCAACAATGCCTTGCTACCCATCTATCAGATTGCCGTGATTGCCTTCAATACGTTGATGATGTGCGCACTCTCTCGAGGCTCGCTCTCTCAACGTACAGGCTCACTCACTCACACACGATGCGCGTTGCATGTATCGATGGCTTGCTCTCGTGATAGATACATTCTATTCGTCGTCTTCTTCAAGACGGAAGAGGCAGACGAGCAAGCACGCATCGCCGACGAAGAGGAGCAACAAGCGCTGCGTCGAGGTGTCGCTCCTCCGACCCAATACCATCGCGTATCGATACTGCTGGACTCGCCAGCTCATGTACTACAAGCTCAGGTACACTACATGGATTATTGGCCGTTCGCGAGGCGCACAGCGTTCGGTTGCATCGGTACACGAGCTAATTAGCTTGTCTGCGACGTCGATCAGCGACGAGCACATACCCTGGTGATGCTCGAGTATGCTGCATTCATGGTGCTGCTGATCAGCAGCTTTGCGTGTGGCATTCTCCTCGTACGCCCTATGCATGCACAATCGTATAGAGAGAGAGAGACGCGGTAGTATTGATGCGATGCTCAACGATCACGATCGTAGCTGGTCTATCAAGGAGAGGATGCCTCGAGCACCCAGAACTTTGGCTTCGCTTGTGGAATCGTCAGTGGCATTGCAACCATGCTGCAGTACCTTCCACAGATCTACGTCACGTATCATCTCAAGGTTCGAAGTTCAATCGATTCATTCAATCGATCCAATTGATCCGATTCAATCGATTCGATCCGATCCTATTCATGACATTGATCGAATGAATTGAATGAATGGCGGTGGTACTAATCGAATCGAATCGTATCGTGTCGTATATATGCGCCACTCTCGCAGGCTGCTGGATCGCTGTCGATTCTGATGAACCTGATTCAAGCGCCGGGCAGCTTCTTGATCGCAGCCTTCCAGGCCTTCTCGCCCAACTCGTCGTTGACGACATGGATCCCGTTCGTTCTCTCGGGCTCGTTGCAGTTGCTCTTGGTACGGACGGCGTGCGCGCCGTTCGTAGGTCGAGTACTCATCAAGGCTTCGTTGTGCGTCTGCCGTTGCTCGACCGCAGTCGTTGCAGTTGATCTACTACGAGTTCTATGTGAAATGGGCCGAGCGCCGGTACGCCACCGCTTGCATCTGACAGACAAGCGGTCGTTGCGCCTCGCTCATCTCAACGGGCATTGGCGTGTGCTCACATTATAGCTCGCAACGAGAGGACCCCGACTTGCCCAAGATCTCGCAACAACGCCGAGCCGGTTCCTCGAACATTGTGGTTCATTCGACGACTCCACGAGGGACCACGGTCAACTACGTCAGCTCGTCCGATAGCGAGGACCAAGGCTTCACGGACGACGAGTCGCTCATGGGCCGCCATGGCCTGGGTGGTGCGGTGGTGGCCGTGTCGTACTACGACGCGCCGTCAAGAGCCACCGTGGGCGCAATTCCGGTGGCGCGCTCCACGTCAGCCGGCAAGGGCCTAGCGTCGGTCAATGGCGACATCTACTAACGCACTGCTGCGTCGAGCAGAGAGCTCGCAGAGAGCTCGCAGACCCGCTGGCGAGTGGCTATTTAAGAGAGTGTGTGTGTGTGCGTGTGTGTTTGTGGAGGTGGCGCTGTTTGTGACCGGTACTGATGATGTTGTAGATTACAAGACACGTGTTGAGTTGATGATTCGCCCACGAGTGGCACTGGCTGCTATCGATGGCTGCTGCCCGTCGAGGGCTCGGTGGCTGTGTTCGACGGAGTCGATGGCACGTGTTGCACTGCTGCTCCTGCTGCGACCGGCGCAGCGGTGGCGTTGTCGGCAGCGTCATCGAGCTCGAGCTCTCCACTCTGGAGGTTGTGAGCATCAGCCCAGCACAGATAGGTGTTCCACAAACAAGCCACCGAGCCATTGAAGAGCAGGTTGAATCGCACGGGAATGAACTGCCGAGCGAGCGAGCGAGCGATGCATCAGCAGTGAAAGCAAACGAGTGCGCAGCACACCGGATGAGTATGAGCGGGAGCAGACGTACTCGAAACATGATCAGATTGGCGATGGGCCAGACCATGTAGCCGCGGAGGATCGTGGGCCACAGATGCGACTGCAGCTTGGCTGTGATCTGCTCGAGGCTCTTGTGCTCGAGGATGCCCGAGACCGTGTAGAACGACGTCGTCATCGAGGGCGCGAAGAATGCTTGGTCCACCAGCAGCTTCTGTAGGCTGCCACGCAATCCCGGCGTGTGTATGACGCGATTCAACGTGCTGAACCTGCGTGCCAACGAGCTTAGCAGCGTGGCGAGCTCGCCGCGCATGTCGCACGAAGCGCGACGCACCAGGTGTGGATGACCGGCGCGCTCACGAGACCCCACGCCGACATACGCAGCACGCGAGCCTTCTGCGACTCTCAAGCACACGGCATCCATGGTATGGCGTCGTCAGTACATGAGGAGGGTCACGCTCTCGTGCGTGACGTACATCGATGCGCTCGAACGGAACGTCCTCGATGACGGTCTGCGCCACGACGCCAGCGACCGAATTGAGTGCGATCGCCGTCAAGGTCTTGGTCGTGATCGGATGCGATACGAGCCACGCACTATATCTGCTCACAACCATCTTGGGTCCGCCCAAACCGCTGCACCGCTGCGTTGCACCTCACGAGACAGCAAGCAACCAAGCGACCAAGCACGTACGCAAGCAGCAGAGCAACGAAGCGAATGCGCGGCAGAAGAGCGAAAGGCGAAACGACAGGCTTAAGCGTACTTTCGCACTATCGCGAAATCGCCAACTTCCTCGCTTGGTTCGCTACTACGCGAGAATGCGAAACACGCGAACTCTCGTTGTTGCCTTGTTGCCTCGCTGCCTCGCTGCCTCGCTGCCTCGCTGCCATGAGCCATCCAGCGTCTCGGAGGTATCGCGCAGGAGCGATCCCGACCTATGCCAAGGGATTGATCGATCCATCGGAGGTCGGGCCTTCGAAGGCACCCAAGTTGCAGCACCAGCTGCTCGCGCAGATACCGCTCACCAAGCAACCCACCGCACTACCACCACCAACAACAACATCTTCAGCAGTACCTTCACAACCGACGTCGCAAGCGCCTCGCGCTGCGACCGCCGACAGTCGATTGAGTCGCCTACAACGAGCAACACAAGAGAAAGGCAGTGGAGGGGGCGCCTCGCGACGTCACGCCAGCAGTAGCGACGACGACGACGATGACGATGACGACGACAATGCTGCTCGTGCCCGTCGTCGCCGACCGATCGAGGCCACGGTCATCATGCCTGCGGCGAGCCAGAGTGCTCCCGCGGCAGTCAATGTTGAGGAGAGCAAACAGCAAGAGGAACGAACGGCTACACAAGCACAGAGCGAGAGCGAGAGCGAGGAGGATGAGGACGAGGTGGCTCGACGCCGCGAGCTCCTTCGACAACGACTCCGAGCGCGCCGCGAGGAAGAGGAGAAGGAGCAAGGGCTCGGACGCCACGGCGATGACGACGACGGCGGCCTCCGGCGAGATGGGGCCGACGAAGAGGACGAGAAGTCTGGCTCGTCGTCTGAGGAGGACGACGACGACGATAGCGACAGCGACGATGATGAGTCGGACTCGGACGGCGGTGGCTTCCGGCGTCCGGTGATGGCGCCGGTGTTTGTCAAGAAGGAGCTGCGGGACACGATACTCGAGAAGCAACGCATCGAGCAAGAGAAGGAGCTCGCGGCCGAGCTCGAACGGCAGCGGCTCGAGGAGCGCGCACAAGAGTCGCAGCAGATGGCGCTCGAGCGCATCAAGGCCGCGGCGCAGGAGATCAAGGAGGCGATCCAGCGAGGCGAGGAGCTCGACGAGGACGAGAACATGAACGACGCCGACGAGTACGCGGCATGGCAGCAGCGTGAGCTGGCGCGCATCAAGCGTGACAAGGACGAGCGCGAGGCCATGGAGCGCGAGCGCCAGGACACTGAGGCTCGCCGGCTGATGAGCGACGCCGAGATTCGGGCGCAGAACCCCGAGCGCTTCACCAAGGACCGCTCCAAGATGAACTTTCTGCAAAAGTCCTACCACAAGGGCTCGTTCTTCCAGGACGAGCTGCAGAAGACCGCCACCGAGAAGGGCTGGGACTGGAACGCCGCCACGGGCGAGGACCGCATCGACAAGAAGATACTGCCGAGCGTCATGCAGGTCAAGAACTTTGGCCGCAAGGGCCGAACCAAGTACACGCATCTCGCCGACCAGGACACGACCGACCGCTCGGCATTGTGGGCGCAAGACCAAAAGCTCAAGAGCAAGTATCTTTCGAAGCTCGGCGGTGTTCACGGCGGCAACGAAGCGCTCCACGAGCGCCCTCCGACATCGCCCTCCTCTGCAGGTAACAAGAGAAAACGCGATTGAGTCAGTGAGTACCACCACCGACGATGGCGATGGCGATGGCGATGACGCCGACGTGGTTGTGTTGTAACTTGAGATTCTGTTATATTATGATGATCCTATCTATTGTTTGTATTGGTTCAGTTTTGATCTTGCGCAAGAGAGGAAAAAACACAAACACAAACACATACACGTCGCACATCACCAACTTGACAAGTTTGTAATAACAACGATACATTTACAAGACGCTTGGCCACAGCAGAATTCGAGCGATGACTCGGCGTTGGTGTGAATTGGTGTTGGGGTTTGGGGAGAGATAGAGATGTTCAGCAGAGAAGCGAGAGGATTGAGGCAGGACGGAAACGAAGCATACGAATGAACGAACGAACGAAGAAATAAGAGCGTACCACTAAAGCTACGCACAAAAACAAACAAACAAACAAGCCAACCAACCAACCAACGAATGGGAAAGTTGGGGCAGGCAATTAGGAAGCAAATAGAGAACGAGATGACGTATGTATATAATGGATGGATGAAATCAACTGATTAAACGTAGGGAAGCAGATAAATGGAATATGGAAAGCGCAAGAGAGGTGCCACCTTCTCCTGGAGCACCGAGGCAAGATTATAGACGACGATAACCAACACACGCAAGCAGGCATACAAAAAAAGAAGACAATAACAATAAAACGACGGCACGATACATGGAGATATATAGGGGGAATGTGTGTGTGTAGATAGAGAGGTAGATAGATACAAACGAAAAATAGATAGAGATATAGATATAAAGTGGAGTAAGTGATTCGTGAGAGTTGCAACACGACAATCAAAATGAAAAATCCACTCACGCACTCACGCACTCAGTCAGTCAGAAAGTAGGCGAAGGCGTAGAGGTAGGAGGAAGCTATTCGCGAGCACCACCGCTACTACCGCTCGAAGGGTCGTCGGATGAAGCGCGCCAGCCGGCGGCGGTACTTGCGCTCGAGGCATTACTGCCGGGTGCGGGAGCGGCGGCGGCGGTGGCGGCGGGCGTCGTGGGCGAACTCGAACCACTTACGGCTTTGTTGGGTCGACGCTCGAGTGGCGACGTGGCACCGGCACTGCCGCCACTCGAGGACGGTGAGGCCGAGCTTGCGCTCGAGGGATTCAGCACACCAAAGGTGCCCTTGTCGTTCATGTCGAACGTCACCTCCTCCCAGTACTGGTTGACGCGAGTCTGCGTGTCGCGGCGAATGTAGACGCCGAAGCCGCAGCGGCGGCCGCTCTTCCACTCGCCCGAGAACTGGTCTCCGTCGCTCCAGATGAAGGTGCCGTGGCCGTGACGCTTGTTGTTGCGATAGCCGCCCTCGTAGATCGAGCCATCGGGATAGATGGTCTTGCCTCGACCATGACGTTTGCCTTTGCAATATTGGCCCTCGTATACGTGACCATCTGGAGGAGAGAACGAACGACGACCGAGTACAGAGTGAGCAGGCAAGCTTAGAGCAATAACAAGAACGTTCGCACAAGCGCGACTGTGGCTGCGCCTGCTTGCTTGAAGTTGACTCAAACTAAAAACTCACCAACAAATAATAGCAACAACACAACACAATACAACAAATCAAGATCGAAAACACGACGCATTCTATCGGGTGGCTCCTGGTAGATTGAAAGCGAAGAGCCATTGACATCACCCAAAAACAATAATAACCAAACCCAAAAGAGAGAGAGCGAGAGCCACTCTGCCTCGCAATGCAAAGCAAACTACCGCCTAGTTCACAACGCAGTACACCAACAGCAATACTACACTCTACGCGCGAGAGAGAGCGCGCGCGCGCAAACTACAACCATAATTCACGCCATACCAGGATACGTGGATTTGCCTCCTGCTCGCTTGTCGTTCTCCCACTGGCCTTCATAGGCACGGCCGTCAGCCCAAGTGTAAACGCCGTAGCCGTGTCGCTTGCTGTCCTTCCATTCTATAGGCGAGTGATAGTGAGCCGACAGAGTACAGAGTCAGTTAGTGGTCGTTGCAAGGTGCACTGCGATAGCGCAGCAGCGGCAGCGAGTAACAACCAGCGTACCTCCGATATATGTGTCGCCACCCGAGTTTTGACCACCGGGCCAGCGGAACATGCCCCAGCCATTGCGCTTGTCGTGTTGGAAGCCGCCTTCATACACACGGCCGTTGGACATGACGCTCACGCCCCAGCCATGGCGCTCGCCGTAGCGCCACTCGCCGTAGTAGATATTTCCGTTGGGTTGCATGAAGGAGCCACAGCCGTGAGGGGTTTCGGTGGGTTTGAATTGATTCTACGCCAGCAGCCACGCACAATAATCATCAATAAGAATGATCTCGCTAGAGACAGCAGACAGA
>ERZ778026.2228-NODE-2228-length-21142-cov-7.147010_pt1 | contig 21142 bp, 19 predicted proteins | sample MGYA00375756_ERZ778026 | MGnify/ENA primary metagenome ERZ778026 (study PRJEB29350, sample SAMN05389820) | bioreactor metagenome | isolation source: Ammonium sulfate bioreactor | place: South Africa: University of Cape Town | collected 2014-02-18 ... | reverse complement strand
TGCTTGGCCGCGAACTGGTGACACGTCCTTATCTGACGCTGGGTATCGTGAGCTGGGTGGTTTTACTGGCGTTAGCGCTGACATCCACGCAATATGCGCAGCGAAAACTGGGCAGGCGCTGGCAGCTTCTGCATAACTTCGTCTATCTTGTCGCGATCCTCGCTCCCATTCATTACCTGTGGTCGGTGAAGATCCTCTCGCCGCAGCCAATCCTTTATGCACTGGCGGCCGTGGCGCTTTTGGCATGGCGTTACAAGAAGTTCCGCCAGTGGTTGCGATAGTTCGCGAAACTGTGCGTTTTCCCGCAGATTACCCGTCAACCGCAAATCTTTTTCGGATAGCGGTTGATAATCTTCCCTGATAAGACCAGTATTTAGCTGCTAAATGCTACGAAATCGTTATAATGTGCGACCTTGGTTCGCCTGACAGCGGTTTTAAGCCTCTGAAAAGGTGACATTTGCGTTTCGAAGGTATATTTTGTTTTTTACCCGAAAATCGCAGGAGATAGCGGCATAATGACTGATAAATTCCATATCTTAGTTTTGAACGGACCGAACCTGAACATGCTCGGCACCCGTGAGCCAGAGAAGTACGGCACGCTAACATTGAGTGAAATTGTTAACCGTCTGGGAACGGAAGCAGCGTCACTGAATGTGGATTTGGATCATTTTCAGTCGAATGCGGAGTACGCACTCATCGACCGTATTCATCAGGCTAAAGACAATGTGGACTATATCCTGATCAATCCGGCCGCGTTTACGCACACCAGTGTTGCTATCCGCGACGCACTGCTCGCGGTGAGTATCCCGTTTATCGAGATCCACCTGAGTAATGTGCACGCCCGAGAGCCGTTCCGTCACCATTCGTATCTGTCAGATATCGCTGCTGGCGTTATCTGTGGACTGGGCGCAGACGGCTATTCATACGCTTTACAGACAGCGGTAAAACGCTTGTCACAATCACACTAAACAAGAGTACGGAACCCACTCATGGATATTCGTAAGATTAAAAAACTGATCGAGCTGGTTGAAGAATCAGGCATCTCCGAACTGGAAATTTCTGAAGGCGAAGAGTCTGTACGCATCAGCCGTGCAGCCCCAGCCGCTAGCTTCCCGGTAATGCAGCAAGCTTATGCTGCGCCAGTGCAGCAGCCTGCGCTCTCCGCAGCCGTTGCGCCAGCAGCTGAAGCCGCACCTGCCGCTGCAGCAGAAATCAGTGGTCACATCGTACGTTCCCCAATGGTTGGTACTTTCTACCGCACCCCGAGCCCGGACGCGAAGGCGTTCATCGAAGTGGGTCAGAAAGTCAACGTAGGCGATACCCTGTGCATCGTTGAAGCGATGAAAATGATGAACCAGATCGAAGCAGACAAATCAGGTACTGTGAAAGCGATTCTGGTCGAAAGTGGTCAGCCGGTTGAATTTGACGAGCCGCTGGTCGTCATCGAGTAACGAGGCGTACATGCTGGATAAAATTGTTATCGCCAACCGCGGCGAGATCGCACTGCGTATTCTTCGTGCCTGTAAAGAACTGGGCATCAAGACCGTCGCTGTGCACTCAAGCGCGGATCGCGATTTAAAACACGTATTGCTGGCGGATGAGACGGTCTGTATTGGCCCGGCTCCGTCCGTAAAAAGCTATCTGAACATCCCGGCTATCATCAGTGCCGCTGAAATCACCGGCGCGGTGGCAATTCATCCGGGTTACGGCTTCCTCTCTGAGAACGCCAACTTTGCTGAGCAGGTTGAACGCTCTGGCTTCATCTTCATCGGCCCGAAAGCCGACACCATCCGCCTGATGGGCGACAAAGTGTCTGCAATCACCGCGATGAAAAAAGCCGGTGTTCCAACCGTACCAGGCTCTGACGGCCCTCTGACCGACGACATGGATGCTAACCGTGCTCATGCTAAACGCATTGGCTACCCGGTTATCATCAAGGCGTCCGGCGGCGGCGGCGGTCGCGGTATGCGCGTTGTGCGTAGCGATGCTGAACTGGCGCAGTCCATCTCCATGACCAAAGCAGAAGCGAAAGCCGCTTTCAGCAATGACATGGTGTACATGGAAAAATACCTGGAAAACCCACGCCACATCGAAATTCAGGTGCTGGCTGACGGTCAGGGTAACGCGATCTATCTGGCAGAACGTGACTGCTCCATGCAGCGTCGTCACCAGAAAGTGGTCGAAGAAGCACCAGCACCGGGCATTACCCCGGAACTGCGTCGCTACATCGGCGAGCGTTGCTCCAAAGCGTGTGTCGATATCGGCTATCGCGGTGCAGGTACCTTTGAGTTCCTGTTCGAAAACGGCGAGTTCTATTTCATCGAAATGAACACCCGTATTCAGGTTGAACACCCGGTTACCGAAATGATCACCGGCGTTGACCTGATCAAAGAACAGCTGCGTATCGCTGCAGGCCAGCCGCTGTCCATCAAGCAGGAAGAAGTTGTGGTGAAAGGCCATGCGGTAGAGTGCCGTATCAACGCCGAAGACCCGAACACCTTCCTGCCAAGCCCGGGTAAAATCACGCGTTTCCACGCGCCGGGTGGCTTTGGTGTGCGCTGGGAGTCTCATATCTACGCCGGTTACACCGTACCGCCGTACTATGACTCAATGATCGGCAAGCTTATCTGCTACGGCGAAAACCGTGACGTGGCGATTGCCCGCATGAAAAACGCCCTGCAGGAGCTGATCATCGACGGTATCAAAACCAACGTAGATCTGCAGATGCGTATCATGAGCGACGAGCACTTCCAGAATGGTGGAACTAATATCCACTATCTGGAGAAAAAACTCGGTCTGAACGAGAAGTAAGAGACCTGTGTTGCTAAAAGGCCGGATTATCCGGCCTTTTTTATTTCTGGGGATCGCCAGGCCCCATCATGTACAATCCCCGCTTTCTTCATCCACAAGGGACAAAAAATGGACAAACGTTTTGTTCAGGCCCATAAAGAAGCGCGCTGGGCGCTGTGGCTGACCCTTCTCTATCTCGCTGCATGGTTAGTAACTGCTTACTTACCTGACTCCGCTATTGGCATCACCGGCCTGCCGCACTGGTTCGAAATGGCGTGTCTGCTGGTACCGCTGGTCTTCATCCTGCTGTGCTGGGCAATGGTGAAATTCATTTATCGCGATATTCCGCTGGAGGACGATGATGCAGCTTGAAGTCATTCTGCCGCTTATCGCTTACTTGTTAGTGGTGTTTGGTTTATCCGTTTACGCCATGCGTAAAAGAACGACGGGCACCTTCCTGAACGAGTATTTTCTTGGCAGCCGCTCGATGGGCGGCGTCGTGCTGGCCATGACGCTGACCGCGACCTACATCAGCGCCAGTTCGTTTATCGGCGGACCCGGAGCAGCCTATAAATACGGGTTAGGCTGGGTGCTGCTGGCGATGATCCAGCTTCCTGCCGTCTGGCTCTCGCTGGGCATACTGGGTAAAAAATTTGCCATTCTGGCGCGCCGTTATAATGCCGTGACGCTCAACGATATGCTGTTTGCCCGCTATCAGAGCCGTTTACTGGTGTGGCTGGCCAGCTTAAGCCTGCTGGTGGCCTTTATTGGCGCAATGACGGTACAGTTTATCGGCGGGGCACGCCTGCTGGAAACGGCGGCGGGTATTCCCTACGAGACAGGCTTGATCATCTTCGGAGTCAGCATTGCGCTGTATACCGCGTTTGGCGGATTCCGCGCCAGCGTGCTGAACGATACGATGCAGGGCATGGTTATGCTTATCGGCACTATCGTCCTGCTGGTCGGCATTGTGCACGCCGCGGGCGGCCTGAGCCATGCGGTTGAAACGCTCGAGGCGATCGATCCAAAACTGGTTTCGCCGCAGGGCGCGGATGACATCCTTTCTCCAACCTTTATGACCTCGTTCTGGGTGTTGGTGTGCTTTGGGGTGATTGGCCTGCCGCATACCGCCGTCCGCTGTATCTCTTACAAAGACAGCAAAGCCGTGCACAGAGGTATCATTATCGGCACTATCGTTGTCGCAATCCTGATGTTTGGTATGCACCTGGCGGGCGCGTTAGGTCGGGCAGTTATTCCTGACCTTACCGTACCCGATCTGGTTATCCCAACCCTGATGGTTAAAGTACTGCCGCCATTTGCCGCCGGGATCTTCCTCGCCGCACCGATGGCCGCCATTATGTCGACCATCAACGCTCAGCTGCTGCAAAGTTCCGCTACGATCATAAAAGATCTCTATCTGAACCTGCGTCCTGAGCAGGCAGAGAATGAACGGCGCCTGAAGCGCATGTCGGCCGTTATTACTCTGGCGTTAGGGGCATTGCTGCTGTTAGCCGCGTGGCGCCCGCCGGAGATGATCATCTGGCTGAACCTGCTGGCATTTGGTGGGCTTGAAGCGGTATTCCTGTGGCCGCTGGTGTTAGGACTCTACTGGGAGCGCGCGAATGCCGCCGGTGCGCTGAGCGCGATGATTGTCGGCGGCGTGCTTTACGCCGTCCTCGCAACGTTTAAGATTCAGTACCTGGGCTTCCATCCGATTGTGCCTTCGTTACTGCTAAGTTTACTGGCGTTTGTGGTGGGGAACCGTTTCGGTCAACCCGTCCCACAACCCGCTATGATTTCTACTGATAAATAAAGAGTTTTGCCATGCCGTGGATCCAACTAAAACTGAACACAACCGGCGCTAACGCCGAAGAGCTGAGCGATGCGCTGATGGAGGCCGGTTCGGTCTCTATCACCTTCCAGGACACGCATGACACGCCGGTCTTTGAGCCGCTGCCGGGCGAAACCCGCCTGTGGGGTGATACCGACGTTATTGGCCTGTTTGATGCCGAAACCGATATGAAAGAGGTTGTCGCGATTCTGGAGAATCATCCTCTGCTGGGCGCGGGTTTCGTGCATAAAATCGAACAGCTGGAAGACAAAGACTGGGAACGCGAGTGGATGGATAACTTCCACCCGATGCAGTTCGGCAAACGTCTGTGGATCTGTCCGAGCTGGCGCGATGTCCCTGATGAAAGCGCAGTCAACGTGATGCTCGACCCGGGTCTGGCGTTTGGTACCGGTACTCACCCAACCACGTCTCTGTGCCTGCAGTGGCTGGATGGTCTGGATCTGGACGGTAAGACAGTGATCGACTTCGGCTGCGGATCCGGGATCCTCGCGATTGCAGCCCTGAAGCTGGGCGCGGCAAAAGCCATCGGGATCGATATCGATCCGCAGGCGATTCAGGCCAGCCGCGATAATGCCGAGCGTAACGGCGTCTCCGATCGTCTGGAGCTGTATCTGCCGGATGCTCAGCCAGAAGCCATGAAAGCCGATGTGGTGGTCGCAAACATTCTGGCGGGCCCACTGCGCGAACTGGCTCCGTTAATCAGCGTGCTGCCCGTTGAGGGCGGTCTGCTGGGGCTTTCCGGTATCCTGGCAAGCCAGGCCGACAGCGTGTGTGAAGCCTACGCCGATCTCTTTGCCCTCGACCCGGTGCTGGAAAAAGAAGAGTGGTGCCGCATCACCGGGCGTAAAAAATAAGAATCTGGCGTGGTCATCTGACCACGCCTCTCACCCTCTGATAATCCTCTCTCCCCCGTTCATTCTTCGGTAAAATAACCCTACAAATCATGTTGATTTGTATTACAAAAATTCACCGGAAGAATATGATGACACACGTTACAGGCAAGGCAGCGCTGCTGGCGCTGAGCATGATTTCGGCTTCAGCATTTGCATCACACTGGAGCTATGAAGGGGAAGGTTCACCGCAACACTGGGGCGAGATGGACGAGGCATACAAGACCTGTCAAAGCGGTATGAACCAGTCTCCTGTTAATATTGATTCGACCACTAACGCCCATCTCTCCCCGCTACAAACCCACTACGTTGATGGCCCTGTTACACTGACGAACAATGGCCATACCATTCAGGCAGGTGAACAGGCGAACACCCGCGATACCCTTACTCTCGATAAGCAAACCTGGACGTTACAGCAGTTCCATTTCCACGCGCCGAGCGAAAACACCGTACATGGCAAGAGGTACGCGATGGAAATGCATCTGGTTCATAAAAATGCCAGTGGGGAACTGACGGTGGTGGCGGTCATGTTTGATAAAGGGGCCGCAAACCCGGAGCTTGAAAAACTGTGGCGCGTTATGCCTCAGCAGGCCGAGCAGAACGTCTCCATCAAACAGGATCTCAACCTGAACAAACTGCTGCCAAAAAATAAAACGTACTGGCGCTTTAGCGGTTCACTGACCACTCCACCGTGTTCAGAAGGCGTTACCTGGATTGTACTTAAACAGCCCCTGACGGTTTCTGCAGAACAACTTGCCAGATTCACCCGGACAATGCATCACGATAATAACCGTCCGGTACAGTCGCTGCATGGGCGCGTCGTGGTCGAATAACACGCATTTTTCGCATGACGATCATGTTCTAAAATGCGACGCAGATCGCAAAGAAGAAGGGAAATCTGCTGTTAAAAACAGCAGATTATCCCGCTTCAGCGACGCATTTATTCAGAAATGATGAGAAGTTACGGGAAATTGTAAGCGCCCATAAAATAACCATTATCATATAACTTAATGATTTAAATAATGAATAATTTTTAACGGGAAGATTGGGCGGCGATTCCTTGATCTACAACAGTGGATTGTTCAAAGTTTGGCCTTTCATCTCGTGCAAAAAATGCGTAATATACGCCGCCTTGCAGTCACAGTATGGTCATTTCTTAACTCATGCGCATCGGACACCACCAGCTTAGAAATCGCCTGATCGCAGCCCCAATGGCAGGTATTACAGACCGGCCGTTCAGGACGCTGTGCTATGAGATGGGAGCCGGTTTAACCGTATCCGAGATGATGTCGTCTAACCCGCAGGTTTGGGAAAGCGATAAATCCCGCCTTCGGATGGTGCACGTTGATGAACCAGGTATTCGCACCGTGCAAATTGCCGGAAGCGTGCCTGAAGAGATGGCAGATGCCGCGCGGATTAACGTGGAAAGTGGTGCCCAGATTATTGATATCAATATGGGGTGCCCGGCCAAAAAGGTGAATCGCAAGCTTGCAGGTTCAGCCCTTCTGCAATACCCCGACCAGGTGAAAGCTATCCTGACGGCGGTTGTCAGCGCGGTGGACGTTCCTGTTACGTTGAAGATTCGCACGGGTTGGTCGCCGGAACACCGTAACTGTGTAGAGATTGCCCAACTGGCCGAAGACTGTGGCATTCAGGCCCTGACCATCCATGGACGCACTCGCGCCTGTTTGTTCAACGGTGAAGCTGAATACGACAGCATTCGGGCAGTTAAGCAGAAAGTTTCCATTCCGATTATCGCGAATGGCGACATAACTGACCCGCTTAAAGCCAGGGCTGTACTCGACTATACGGGAGCTGATGCTCTGATGATAGGACGTGCAGCTCAGGGAAGACCCTGGATCTTCCGGGAAATCCAGCATTATCTGGACACTGGGGAGCTGCTTGCCCCGCTGCCTCTGGCAGAGGTTAAGCGCTTGCTTTGTTCGCATGTTCGGGAACTGCATGACCACTACGGTCAGGCAAAAGGGTACCGAATTGCGCGTAAACACGTCTCCTGGTATCTCCAGGAGCACGCTCCAGATGACCAGTTTCGGCGCACATTCAACGCCATAGAGGATGCCAGCGTACAGCTGGAGGCGTTGGAGGCATACTTCGAAAATCTTGCGTAATGAAATAAAGAGCTGACAGAACTATGTTCGAACAACGCGTAAATTCTGACGTACTGACCGTTTCTACCGTTAACTCTCAGGACCAGGTAACTCAAAAGCCCCTGCGTGACTCGGTTAAACAGGCACTGAAGAACTATTTTGCTCAACTGAACGGTCAGGATGTTAATGACCTGTATGAGCTGGTACTGGCTGAAGTTGAACAGCCACTGTTGGACATGGTGATGCAATACACCCGCGGTAACCAAACCCGCGCTGCGCTGATGATGGGTATCAACCGTGGTACTCTGCGTAAGAAACTGAAAAAATACGGCATGAACTGATACTAATCAGTTAAATGCTTGTTTAAAAAGGCGCTCTTCGGCATGGGGAAGCGCCTTTTTTATTACCTGCGCTTCTCCGTCAACGCATTGTAAACCTTCGCCTCTCCTGCTTTTCAACCCCAGTTTTTCGTGTATATTTCCCCCACCTTACTGGCGATTTTCTCGCGGAATGACACAATGATTCGTAAATACTGGTGGCTGGTTGTCTTTGCAATCTCCGTTCTCATTTTTGATACACTCCTTATGCAGTGGATTGAACTGATGAGCACCGAAACCGATAAGTGTCGCAATATGAACTCCGTCAATCCGCTGAAACTCGTGAACTGCTCAGAGCTCGACTAACCGCCCGATTGCGCAAATCACCCCGTTATTACCCACTAAAAACGGGGATTTAAATCCCTTTGAGCCATTACCTGACGGTGATAATGTCTCGCCCTTCTCAACCGCTCTAGCGTAACCCCACACTCGAGTAGAACCGTCCATGCTGGTCAGCCAATACAACCATATCCTTGTCGTCCTCTCCTTTGTTGTTGCCATTCTTGCTGCGTATACCGCGCTGAACATGGCTGCACGCGTCGCCGGGAGTGAGGGCGTCGCTGCCCGCGTCTGGCTGGCTGGCGGCGGTATTGCTATGGGGATTGGCGTGTGGGCCATGCATTTTATCGGCATGCTGGCGATGGACCTCTCCATGAGCATGAGCTACAACGCCACCCTGACGGTATTATCTATGGTCATCGCCGTGGGTTCGTCGCTGTTTGCGCTATGGCTTGTGAGCTGCGAGCAACTACGCCTGCGCCGACTGCTGCCCGGCGCGCTGGTGATGGGGAGCGGTATTGTGGCCATGCATTACACCGGCATGGCGGCGCTGGAGGTGATGCCCGGGATAATCTGGGACAAGGTCTGGGTGGCCATTTCGGTCGTGATTGCGCTTGCCGCTTCACTCGCGGCATTATGGCTGACCTTCCGCCTGCGTCGCGAAGCCGCGCAGGTCGTGCTGATGCGCATGGGTGCCGCCATCACGATGGGAATTGCCATTGCCGGCATGCACTATGCCGGGATGAAAGCGGCGCAGTTTCCGATGTCCACAATGGTTCACCATGAGGGGATTAACGGGAGCTGGCTGGCGGTGCTGGTCAGCGTCGTCGCGCTCTCTATTCTTGGGATCACCCTGCTGGTGTCGATGCTGGATGCCCGCCTTCAGGCTCGTACCGCCCTTCTGGCCTCGTCGCTGGCAGAAGCTAACCGGGAACTCGCTCAGCTGGCGCTACACGATACCCTGACGCGTCTGCCCAACCGTATCCTGCTGGAAGACAGACTGGATCAGGCCATCAGCAAAGCCGATCGTGAAGGGAATCACTTTGCCCTGATGTTCATGGATCTTGACGGCTTTAAAGCTATCAATGACGCCTACGGCCATGATGTCGGTGACAGGCTGCTGGTCGCCGTTACGCAGCGTCTGCTGCTTCTCCTGAAAGGCCAGTTCACCCTTGCACGCATCGGCGGTGATGAATTTGTTCTGCTGGCAGAGGGAGAAGGTCCGGACGACGCGGCATCGCTGGCGAATTCGCTGGTGCGCGCGATCGATAGCCCCTTCAATCTCAGCCCCTATGAACTGGTGGTGACCCTCAGCATTGGTATCGCGCTGTACCCTCACGACGGCAAAACCGAGCGTGAGCTGATGTTTAACGCCGACGCGGCGATGTATCACACGAAGCATATGGGCCGTAACGGTTACCACTTCTTCCAGCCCTCCATGAACACCCTGGCGCAGACCCATCTCCAGTTAATGAACGATTTGTGGATGGCGATCGATCGCAATGAGCTGCGCCTGCTGTATCAGCCAAAATTTCACGCCCCGGCGGGCCCGGTCCTCGGATTCGAGGCGCTGTTGCGCTGGCAGCATCCTAAGCAAGGGTTGCTGACGCCGGACCTTTTTCTGCCGCTGGCGGAAAAAACGGGGCTGATCGTCCCGATTGGCAACTGGGTGATTAATGAAGCCTGTCGCCAGCTGCGGGAATGGCATCTTCAGGGACATCAAAGCTGGTCAATGGCGGTAAACCTGTCGACACTGCAGTTTGAGCAACCTTCGCTGGTTAAAACGGTTCTCGACTGCCTGGCACTTCACCAGGTGCCACCGGAAATGTTGATCCTCGAAGTGACGGAAACCACGGCGATGAGCAACCCGGATGAAAGCGTACGCGTGCTGACAGAGCTGACGGATGCAGGCGTGAAAGCCTCCATTGATGATTTTGGCACCGGATATTCGAGCCTGCTGTATCTCAAGCGCTTACCGGCCTGCGAATTGAAAATCGACAGGGCGTTTGTGAAAGAGCTCAGCGGCGAAAGCGAGGATGCCACTATTGTCTCAGCGATTGTGGCTCTCGCTAAAACACTTAACCTGAAAGTCGTGGCTGAAGGTGTGGAAACCGAAGCGCAGCAAGCCTTTTTAACCGAGCTGGGCTGTAACACCCTTCAGGGTTATCTGTTAGGTAAACCCGTCAGCGCGCAGACCATAGAGGCACTTTGTGCCCGAGGGGAAATGTTACCTGCCGCTGAACAGTAAGCACCCTCATCTGGCGACACGCGAATAACCGGGAGTGTCGCCAGTATGCTATCGACCAGAGCGGGAGCCTGCTGATAAAGATTAAAACTGTCGTTATTCATTAACCAGTTTTTAATTATTCCGCTAAAAAAACCGTGGAATACAATCAAGGTGAGATCAACATTCACCTGTGGCGAAATGATGTTTCGCGAAATACAGGTCTCCAGCGCGGCGCGTAGCGTGTCATCGTTGAATCCGATACGCTTTCTAATTTCACGTTCAGAAATCATATCGCTGCTAAATTCACACTTATGATACAGAATTTGTAAAAGCGCACATTGCCGGGGTTCATGGGCAATATACTGCAGCGCAGTAATAAATTGCTCACGAAGTTTTAACAATGGATCGTCACTATCGGAAAGGGAAAGCTTGTCGTGAATAATCTCGCGAAGCGGTAATTGCTGTTCCCAGATGGCATTAAATATTTCAGATTTACTGGTGAAGTGCCAGTAGATCGCGCCGCGCGTCACCTTAGCAGCATCAGCGATATCCGTCAGCGTCGTGCTGGCTACGCCCCGCGTCGCAAACTGTTCAATAGCCGCCTCAATCAGCTGCTGCCGGGTTTGTTGAGCCTCTTCTTTCTTTTTACGCGCCATAGGCAACTACTCGTTACTCACAAGGTTTAAAAGTAATATTGCGTTCATGCAAATGTAAGTATTCACTAAAATCCGTTTTAATTTTGCACAAAAAAAGTCACCCCTCTTAATTTATAATCAATATAAATATATCGCCCCAATTAAATTGGCGGAGTGAATAATTAAAAACATTAAACTCATTTACCTGATTAACATGCCTGAAGTATATCCCTGAATGGACCCGGTCTGATTCTGATTTTTTTCTACAAACACGGTTATTCGCACTTATAAATTAAAAAACATTAAATACCCTCATTATTATACGCAGCTACATTTTATTTTTATCCCTCTGCCCTTGCTACCGATTCGCGGCATATATCGGTGAATGGGTATTTAAAGGAACAGTAATGACGAATCATTTCAGACGTTTGCCCTTATCCGGTTTCATTGTCTGCGCGGTACTGCTCACTGGATGCGATGGTCAGGAAAATCAACAGCAACACCAGCAGGTGCCTCAGGTCAGCGTGCATATTGTTAAAAGCGCGCCTCTGGCGGTCACCACTGAACTCCCGGGCAGAACAGATGCATTTCGCGTTGCGGAGGTTCGTCCTCAGGTTAGCGGCATTATCCTGCGCCGTAACTTCGCGGAGGGTAGCGATGTAAAAGCGGGCGAGTCACTTTACCAGATTGATCCTGCGCCCTATCAGGCAGCCTATGACAGCGCGAAAGGCGAACTGGCGAAGGCTCAGGCGGCGGCCAATATTGCGCACCTGACGGTGAAACGTTATCTCCCGCTGGTAGGCACCCAGTATGTCAGTAAGCAGGAGTATGACCAGGCCGTGGCGACGGCTCAGCAGGCAGATGCCAGCGTGGTTGCCGCAAAAGCGGGTGTTGAAAGCGCACGTATCAACCTTGCCTACACCAAAGTGACCTCTCCGGTTGATGGTCGTATCGGAAAATCCAGCGTGACCGAAGGGGCGCTGGTGACGAACGGGCAAGCCGCAGCACTGGCAACGGTCCAGCTGCTCGATCCGATTTATGTTGATGTCACCCAGTCCAGTAATGATTTTATGCGCCTGAAACAGACAAGCCTGCAAAAAGGTGATATCGCCAGCAACGTTGAGCTGCTGATGGAGAACGGGCAGCCCTACCCGCTAAAAGGCACATTGCAGTTCTCTGACGTCACGGTCGATGAAAGTACCGGCTCGATTACCCTGCGCGCCATTTTCCGGAACCCTCAGCATCTGTTGTTACCCGGCATGTTCGTTCGCGCCCGCATTGATGAAGGCACCCAGCCGGAGGCGATTCTGGTACCACAGCAAGGCGTGACCCGTACACCGCGAGGCGATGCAACCGTCCTGGTGGTGAATGATAAAAATCAGGTTGAGCCGCGAACCGTCGTGGCCCCTCAGGCAATTGGCGATCGCTGGCTGGTGACGGAAGGGCTGAAAAACGGTGACCGCGTGATTGTCAGCGGGCTACAGAAAGTCAGACCCGGGGTAACCGTCGTCGCCACGCCTGATATCACCACGACGCCAGCCGGTTAAGGGACGACGAAATGGCTAATTTCTTTATTCAAAGACCGGTTTTCGCCTGGGTACTTGCCATCATTTTGATGATTGCAGGCGGGCTGGCCATTCTCAAACTTCCCGTCGCACAGTATCCGACCATTGCTCCTCCCGCCGTGGCGATATCCGCGACTTACCCGGGAGCGGACGCTCAAACGGTGCAGGATACCGTGACCCAGGTTATCGAACAGAACATGAACGGTATCGATAAGCTGATGTATATGTCCTCCACCAGCGATTCAGCGGGTAATGTCACCATCACCCTGACCTTCGAGTCAGGAACCGATCCGGACATCGCCCAGGTACAGGTGCAGAACAAGCTGCAGCTCGCCATGCCGCTGCTGCCGCAAGAGGTTCAGCAGCAAGGGATTGGCGTGGAGAAATCCAGCAGCAGCTTCCTGCTGGTCGCCGGCTTTGTTTCAGACAACAAAAATCTCACGCAGAATGACATCTCTGACTATGTCGCTTCGAACGTCAAAGATGCCATCAGCCGAACGTCTGGCGTCGGTGACGTTCAGCTGTTTGGCGCTCAGTATGCGATGCGCATCTGGCTCGACAGCAACGCGATGAACAAATACCAGCTGACGCCGCAGGATATTATCAACCAGCTGAAAACGCAGAACGACCAGATAGCAGCAGGCCAGCTGGGCGGAACGCCGTCCATTCCCGGGCAACAGCTGAATGCCTCAATCATCGCGCAAACCCGCCTGAAATCACCGGAGGAGTTTGGCCGCGTGACGCTCAAGGTGAATCAGGACGGCTCGATGGTTCATCTGAAGGACGTGGCTCGTATTGAGCTGGGTGGCGAAAACTACAACATGGTCACTAAAATTAACGGGCAGGCGGCAACCGGTCTGGGGATTAAGCTGGCAACCGGGGCAAATGCGCTGGACACCGCGGCAGCCATTAAGAGCAAGCTGGCGCAACTGCAGCAGTTCTTCCCGCAGGGGCTGAAAGTTGTCTATCCCTATGACACCACCCCTTTTGTGAAAATATCCATTCACGAAGTGGTGAAGACCCTGTTTGAAGCGATCGTTCTCGTCTTCCTGGTGATGTACCTGTTCCTGCAAAACCTGCGGGCGACGCTCATCCCGACTATCGCGGTGCCGGTCGTTCTGCTGGGTACCTTTGCGGTTCTGGCGGCATTCGGTTTCTCCATCAACACCCTGACGATGTTCGGTATGGTGCTGGCGATAGGTCTGCTGGTCGATGACGCTATCGTGGTCGTTGAGAACGTTGAACGCGTCATGGTCGAAGACAAACTGCCGCCGAAAGAGGCCACGCAGAAGTCGATGGAGCAGATCCAGGGTGCACTGGTGGGGATCGCAATGGTGCTATCGGCGGTCTTTATTCCGATGGCCTTTTTTGGCGGCTCGACGGGGGCGATCTATCGCCAGTTCTCGCTGACTATCGTTTCCGCGATGGCGTTGTCCGTACTGGTTGCGCTAATCCTGACGCCCGCACTCTGCGCAACGTTGCTTAAGCCCGTATCCGGCGACCATCATGAGAAGAAAGGCGGCTTCTTCGGCTGGTTTAATGCGCTCTTTGATAAAAGCGTGGAGCACTACAGCAACAGCGTGAGCGGTATTTTGCGTAAGACAGGGCGCTATCTGGCGGTGTACGTCATTATCGTCGGAGGGATGGCGGTGCTCTTCCTGCGCTTGCCTACCTCCTTCCTGCCCGAAGAGGATCAGGGGGTGTTTATGACGATGGTTCAACTCCCGGCGGGTGCAACCCAGACGCGTACTCAGCAGGTCCTCGATCAGGTTCAGGACTACTATCTGAACAACGAAAAGGCGAACGTGGAATCCGTCTTTACCGTAAACGGCTTTAGCTTTAGCGGCCAGGGTCAGAACGCCGGTATCGCCTTCGTCAGCCTGAAGCCCTGGGAGGAGCGCCCGGGGGCGGAAAACGGCGTCGAAGCCATTGTGAGCCGCGCGACAAAAGCCTTCAGTCAAATTACAGATGGCCTCGTGTTCCCGTTTAACCTGCCTGCAATTATCGAACTGGGTACCGCCACGGGCTTCGATTTTGAATTGATCGATCAGGCCAACCTGGGGCATACCCAGCTGACGCAGGCGCGTAACCAACTGCTCAGCATGGTGCATGAGCACACTGACCTGCTGGTTCGCGTGCGCCCTAACGGTCTTGAAGATACGCCTCAGTTCAAGCTGGATGTCGATCAGGAGAAAGCGCAGGCGCTGGGCGTCAGCCTTTCTGACGTCAATCAGACGATTTCGACGGCCTTAGGTGGCACCTATGTGAATGACTTTATCGATCATGGTCGCGTGAAAAAGGTCTACGTACAGGCCGACGCAAAATTCCGTATGTTGCCGGGAAATATTAATAACCTTTACGTGCGCAGCGCGAATGGGGAAATGGTCCCGTTCTCCGCCTTCAGCAACGCTCGCTGGGTGTATGGTTCACCTCGTCTGGAACGCTATAACGGGATGCCCTCTATGGAGATCCTGGGTGAATCAGCCCCGGGTAAAAGCACCGGTGAGGCCATGGCTATGATGGAAAGTCTCGCGGCAAAACTGCCTTCCGGCATCGGCTATGACTGGACGGGGATGTCTTATCAGGAGCGGCTCTCGGGTAACCAGGCGCCTGCCCTGTACGCCATTTCACTGATCGTGGTGTTCCTGTGCCTGGCTGCGCTGTATGAAAGCTGGTCCATTCCGTTCTCCGTTATGCTGGTTGTGCCGCTTGGGGTCATTGGGGCTCTTCTCGCAGCGTCGCTGCGCGGGTTAAACAATGACGTCTATTTCCAGGTCGGCCTGCTGACGACGATTGGTTTATCGGCGAAAAACGCCATCCTGATCGTCGAATTTGCTAAAGACCTGATGGATAAAGAAGGCAAAGGCATTATTGAAGCCACGCTGGAAGCTTCCAGGATGCGCCTTCGACCGATCCTGATGACGTCTCTGGCCTTTATTCTTGGCGTCATGCCGCTGGTGATCAGCACCGGGGCCGGGAGCGGCGCGCAAAACGCCGTCGGTACGGGCGTTATGGGGGGAATGCTTTCCGCAACGCTTCTGGCGATTTTCTTCGTGCCCGTTTTCTTTGTGGTTGTTCGGCGACGGTTTACTCACCATAAAGGTTAATGTTTCCCTGAAAAGGCACCTCTGGTGCCTTTTTATTTTTAACTTAAACAACGAATTAGGTTTTACATAAAGGAAGCATTAAGAATATGATGATTTGCATTAAGTAAAAACAGTCTCTTGCAACTCCATAATGTCTCCATTAATTCCTCCTGAAACCGACTTTTCTCCACGATTTTTACAAACTACATAATTTGAGATTATTCCTCGTGTAACGAGAACTTACCCCGGTGGTAAAATAACTTCCAGTTCGTTAATAGCCCTCCTGGCTTTATAGCGGATGAGAAATAATACTGAGGTAACATCATGAAAAGATTCATTTCCGTTGCACTTCTCGCTGCGCTGCTTGCTGGTTGCGCGCACGATTCTCCATGTGTACCGGTTTACGACGACCAGGGCCGACTGGTTCATACCAATACCTGTATGAAAGGCACCACCCAGGATAACTGGGAGACTGCGGGTGCTATCGCCGGCGGTGCTGCCGCAGTAGCGGGTTTAACACTGGGTATTGTTGCCCTCACGAAGTAACATCTGTTGAGAAAGCGCGGCTCTGGCCGCGCTTTTGCTTTTAATGAGTGCAATATTTTCAAATAAGTAAAAAAATAGCCCTGTAAATATTCACTAAATTAATCTAAGCCTGAAGTCAGTCACAACTTTTTCGCATATTCATTCAAATTACTTATTCTATCGTGATGATTTTCACACATTAAGATTATTGAATACCCTGCCAATATTCACGCTGAAAACTATCTCTTCTTTTTCCTGACCCAACTCGCAACTTTTGCTCCGATTTGTGGCACAGGTTGTAATTTCGCACCGTTCTGGGGCGCTCGTTTTATTTAAGCCTGTCTACACTCAGCATTAAGCGTTCACTCGTCTCTTATTTTGTCGAACGCAAAACTGGCATTACGTTTGCTTTATAAACGTTGGCCAAAGCCACAGACAGGTAAAGCGTTTAAAAACGCCTCTATAACGATAAATTTCGCCACACAGGATGCATTATGAAAAAGACGATGATAGCCAGCCTGGCCGCTGCAGGCATGTTGTTTGCCGTAGCCGGTCAAGCCCATGCGGGAACGACACTGGATGCCGTTAAAAAGAAAGGTTTTGTTCAATGTGGTATCAGTGACGGTTTGCCTGGCTTCTCTTATGCCGATGCGAACGGCAAATTTACCGGTATTGATGTGGATGTCTGCCGTGGCGTTGCAGCCGCCGTTTTTGGCGATGACAGCAAAGTAAAATATACCCCGCTGACGGCGAAAGAACGCTTTACGGCGCTGCAGTCCGGCGAGGTCGACATGCTTTCCCGTAACACCACCTGGACCTCCTCCCGTGATGCCGGCATGGGGATGTCATTTACGGGCGTGACCTATTATGACGGCATCGGCTTCCTGACCCACAATAAAGCGGGCCTGAAAAGCGCCAAGGAACTGGATGGCGCCACCGTTTGTATCCAGGCGGGCACCGATACCGAGCTGAACGTCGCGGATTATTTCAAAGCGAACAACATGAAATACACCCCGGTGACATTCGACCGCTCGGATGAATCGGCCAAAGCGCTGGAATCCGGCCGTTGCGACACGCTGGCCTCTGACCAGTCACAGCTGTATGCCTTACGCATTAAGCTGAGCAACCCGGCAGAGTGGATTGTCCTGCCTGAAGTCATCTCCAAAGAGCCTCTCGGCCCCGTCGTTCGTCGTGGCGATGAAGACTGGTTCTCCATCGTTCGCTGGACGCTGTTTGCCATGCTGAACGCAGAAGAGATGGGCATCAACTCTAAAAACGTTGATGAGAAAGCCGCTAAGCCATCCAACCCGGATATGGCACACCTGCTCGGTAAAGAAGGTGATTTCGGCAAGGATCTGAAGCTGGATAACAAGTGGGCTTACAACATCATCAAACAGGTGGGCAACTACTCTGAGATCTTTGAACACAACGTGGGATCGGAAAGCCCGCTGAAGATCAAACGCGGCCAGAACAATCTCTGGAACAACGGCGGTATTCAGTACGCACCACCAGTTCGTTAAGTCATAGCTGTAACGGGCACTGCTCCGGCAGTGCCCACTCCAGAGTCATGGTTACTGAGGTTTCTTTATGTCCCATCGCCGCTCAGCCGTAAAAGGATCGCTATCCTTTTCTCATCCCGCGGTCCGCGCCTGGCTATTCCAGATTATTGCTATTGTTGCGGTTGTTCTCATCGCCGTGTATCTCATCCATAACACCATCACCAACCTGAATAACCGCGGCATTACCTCCGGTTTCGCGTTTTTAGATCGCAGCGCGGGGTTTGGTATTGTTCAGCACCTTATTGATTACCAGGAAGGTGACACGTACGGACGCGTGTTCGTGGTCGGTTTACTGAATACGCTGTTGGTATCGGCGCTTTGTATCGTCTTCGCGTCGATACTGGGCTTCTTTATTGGCCTGGCGCGTCTTTCTGAAAACTGGCTTCTGCGGAAACTGTCGACTGTTTACATCGAGACGTTCCGCAATATCCCCCCGCTCCTGCAGATCTTCTTCTGGTATTTCGCCGTACTGCGTAACCTTCCCGGTCCCCGCCAGGCCGTCGACGCGTTTGAGCTGTTTTTCCTCAGTAACCGTGGGTTGTCCATTCCTTCTCCTCAACCGGGTGAAGGACTGTACGCTTTTATCGGCGCGATTGTGATAGCGCTTGCGCTCTCTGCGGGGGTATTCCGTTTTAACCGCAAGCATCAGATCAAAACCGGTCAGCTTCGTAGAACCTGGCCCACGGCAGTTGTTCTGATCGTTAGCCTGCCGCTAATTGCACACTGGCTGTTTGGGGCCGCTTTGCACTGGGATATTCCACATCTGCGTGGCTTTAACTTTCAGGGCGGGATGGTATTAATTCCCGAGCTGGCAGCCCTGACGCTGGCGCTGTCGATTTATACGTCCGCGTTTATCGCAGAAATCATCCGTGCAGGGATCCAGGCCGTACCTTATGGACAGCACGAGGCGGCACGCTCGCTGGGATTGCCCCATACCGTGACGCTTCGCCAGGTCATCATTCCGCAGGCTTTACGGGTCATCATTCCCCCCCTGACCAGCCAGTATCTCAATATTGTCAAAAACTCGTCGCTGGCCGCTGCCATTGGTTACCCGGATATGGTGTCACTCTTCGCCGGAACCGTGCTTAACCAGACCGGACAAGCCATTGAAACCATCGCCATCACGATGTCTGTCTATCTGATCATCAGCCTGGTGATTTCACTGCTGATGAACCTTTATAACCGCCGTATAGCACTGGTCGAGCGCTAAGGATCTATGATGACAAAAGCGATACTGTCGCACTCCTCGCGCCCTGCCAACTCGACAGGTGGACGTTTCATTCTGTGGGCGCGTAAGAATCTGTTCTCCAGCTGGAGTAACAGCCTGCTGACGATTGTCTGCCTGTGGCTCATGTGGGAATTGATTCCTCCCCTGCTGAACTGGGCATTTTTACAGGCCAACTGGGTCGGTTCAACCCGAGCTGACTGTACAAAAGCCGGCGCCTGCTGGGTGTTTATTCATGAGCGTTTCGGTCAGTTCATGTATGGATTGTATCCCCATGAACAGCGCTGGCGGATAAATCTGGCGCTGGTTATCGGCCTGCTCTCTGTCGCGGCTATGTTCTGGAAAAAGCTGCCTCAGCGTGGACGCTATATTGCTGCCTGGGCCGTAGTTTATCCGATTATTGTCTGGGTACTGTTGTATGGCGGTTTCCTGGGACTGGAACGCGTTGAAACACGCCAGTGGGGCGGGCTGACGCTGACGCTGATTATCGCTTCAGTGGGGATAGCTGGTGCTTTACCGTGGGGGATTTTACTGGCCCTGGGACGGCGTTCAAAAATGCCGATCGTCCGTGTGCTCTCCGTTATCTTCATTGAGTTCTGGCGCGGCGTACCGCTTATCACCGTGTTGTTTATGTCGTCGGTCATGCTGCCGCTGTTTATGGCAGAGGGAACAACCATCGACAAGCTGATCCGTGCCCTGGTGGGGGTGATTCTCTTCCAGTCCGCCTATGTCGCTGAAGTTGTACGTGGTGGTCTGCAAGCGTTGCCTAAGGGCCAGTACGAAGCTGCGGAATCACTGGCTCTCGGTTACTGGAAAACGCAGGGACTGGTCATTCTTCCACAAGCACTCAAGCTGGTCATTCCGGGTCTGGTCAACACGATCATTGCCCTCTTCAAGGATACCAGCCTGGTGATCATTATCGGATTGTTCGATCTCTTTAGCAGCGTGCAACAGGCAACCGTTGACCCTGTCTGGCTGGGTATGTCCACCGAAGGATATGTCTTTGCTGCCCTGATCTACTGGATCTTTTGTTTTAGCATGTCGCGCTACAGCCAGCATCTGGAAAAGCGCTTTAACACCGGGCGTACACCGCACTGAGGAAATTATGAGCCAAATAACTATGACACCCGCCGACGCGATGATTACGCTGGAAAATGTGAATAAATGGTACGGACAATTTCATGTCCTGAGGGACATTAATCTTAAGGTAAAGCAGGGAGAACGCATCGTCCTTTGCGGCCCTTCGGGCTCCGGAAAATCCACAACCATTCGCTGTATTAATCATCTTGAAGAACATCAGCAAGGACGCATTGTGGTTGATGGTATCGAGCTGAATGAAGATATCCGCAATATCGAACGCGTACGTCAGGAAGTAGGAATGGTATTTCAGCACTTTAATCTGTTTCCGCACCTGACCGTTCTGCAGAACTGTACGCTTGCGCCGATTTGGGTACGAAAGATGCCGAAAAAGGAAGCGGAGGCGTTGGCAATGCACTACCTGGAACGCGTACGTATCGCAGAGCATGCCAATAAGTTCCCTGGCCAGATATCGGGTGGCCAACAGCAGCGTGTGGCTATCGCCCGTTCGCTGTGTATGAAGCCGAAAATTATGCTGTTTGATGAACCGACATCTGCCCTCGATCCAGAAATGGTGAAAGAGGTTCTGGACACCATGATTGGGCTGGCACAATCCGGCATGACCATGCTGTGTGTGACGCATGAGATGGGGTTTGCGCGAACCGTGGCCGACCGGGTGATCTTTATGGACCGCGGTGAGATTGTCGAACAGGCGCCGCCGGATGAGTTCTTTGCCCATCCGAAGTCAGAACGTACGCGAGCATTCCTGTCACAGGTAATTCATTAGTTGTTTGCTCTGCCGGGTGGAGGCTTCGCCTTACCCGGCCTACCTTTTTTCGCGCATAAACGCAAAAAGGCCATCCTTTCGGATGGCCTTTTCACTTATTTGATGTCTGGCAGTTCCCTACTCTCACATGGGGAGACCCCACACTACCATCGGCGCTACG
>ERZ778026.2224-NODE-2224-length-21158-cov-9.678008_pt1 | contig 21158 bp, 18 predicted proteins | sample MGYA00375756_ERZ778026 | MGnify/ENA primary metagenome ERZ778026 (study PRJEB29350, sample SAMN05389820) | bioreactor metagenome | isolation source: Ammonium sulfate bioreactor | place: South Africa: University of Cape Town | collected 2014-02-18 ... | reverse complement strand
CTTGCCAAGCTTCAGCTTCGCCTTCAGCTTCAGCTTCAGCCTCGCCTTCGGGTGCGTCGTCGCTCGTTGCAGCATCGGCAGGTTCGCGAGGTTCGTCGGCAGATGGACTGTCCTCGGCAGGCTCGGGTGCAGGAGAGTCGCTCGTCTCGGGCGTTGTATGAGCGTCACCTTCGTGAGCAGTAGGCGGTGCCGTGGCCTGATGATCGTCGCCGGTACCGCCATCGCCGCCATCAGCGTGGGAGTCTGGGCTGCGCTCCTCGGTTGTAGTCGCGGCGGCCTCCAACTCAGCGAAGCTGCCTGCAACTTTGATCGTGAGCTCGATCGGATCTTGGTCTTGTTCTTGAGCGTGTTCTTGTTCTTGTTCGTGCTCGTGCTCGTGCTCGTGCGCCGCTGTCGCAGCGGCCGTAGTGCCACCAGCACTCTCGTCCACGTGGCTCGCCATCGGCTCGCTCAGCTCGATATCCGACACCGCGCGTTCGAAATACACTGCTTCTCTCTGTGTCTCTCTCTCTCTCTCTCTGACTCTTGCACACCGCTGCAACGACAAGCGAATACCAAACCTCCCTTGGACAACGTCGTCGAAGGAGGTGCGTGAAGCGCGCGGTGGCTGTGCGGGCGTGTGGCGAGGGAGGAGGGCAGCAAGCAACTACCACACAGCCGCCGACAACCGCCTCTCCTCCTTCGATATTGCCGCCACGCCCCTTACTGTCGGCCCTCTCGCGACCAAAACATTCGCTTCCTTTATGGCGAGTGCGAGCAAGAGCGAGAGAGTCTCCGCCCGATTGGTGCTGATTGATCGGCAGCTATCGTGAGCCAGCCCAGCCTCTATTGCAGCCAACCAACGCCGACCGATGCCGAGGCAACCTCGCGCACGGTTGTCAGCGCCAGGCTCGCGCATTCTTTGACGCTTGCTGCAAGGACAAGGCTCGGGTTGGTGTTGTCAGTGTTCTTTATTGTTGATGATGATGATGATGATGATGATGATCGAGGCGGTACACAGCCAAAGCTCAAGCATTGATTGGATTAGCACAGGTTCAGCATCGTGACTTCGTTGGCACCGCCGCCCCAAGTGCACGAAACCTTGACCCACTCGCACAACGGAGCGATAAAGTACGGCGTGCAGTCGAAGTCACCGCCGCTCAGGCTGAACCAGCCCGTGTGCACGAGCGAGTACTGCGAGGCGCTGGCTCGGCGGACGGTGAACGACCACTGATCGTAGCCGCCCGACGACACGGGCTGGCGGGTGTGGACGCCCAACAGCATCACGGTGAAGTTGCTCGAGGTCGACAGGTCCACATCGCGAACGTCGCCTTCGGCCAAGTAGGGCGTGCGCTTGAGCAACGAGGCTTGCGCGTAGTTGCTCGTGATGGCAAAGTAGTCATACGTCGGGCCGCCGATCGTAGTGTTAAAGCGCAGGTGATAGGCGGCCGCGGGCGACACCGCGATCGCGGCGATCGTCACCAGCATCAAACACAAAGTCAAAGAGGCGTTGGCCATGGCAAGAGAGGAGGACGACGACGACGACGAAGAACAAATGGTCCGATCCGAAGCGGTGAGGAGGAGGAGGGCAGGAGGAGGACGGCAACAGGACGGCAAGAGCGCACCAAGTGCTGCGGATAACGACAGCGAATCTGCTGCGGCGAGTTCCGGCGATATCGCGCAAGCCCGCGATCGCAGAGTACTCTCTCGCTGTTCTTCGCGTCGCGCATTCTCTCTCCTCGTCGGGTGCTGCCACGTCGTCGGTCGGTCGCCCACTGCGCCATGGACCACTCCCAATGGACGTGGAAGGCCCCACACTATAGTGACATCATACTATCCCATGAGGATCTGGTTCTCCATGTGCCAAACTCAAGCTGTCACGGAGGTACCCGCACGTCCGATGGCGCAACACCTCGATCGTATCTCTCTCTCTCTGTCTCTCTCACTCACCGAGTCTCGTGAGCAGGCTACCTTGTGTTATCGACTCTCGAGCTTGACGTGCCGTGTTCGGTCGAGTTCTTCCTCGAGATTACTGGCACCGGGGCGTACGTCGGTGTCATGCCGCGCAGCTCCGCAAGGCCCAAGGACTACTTGCGAAAGCAGGGCGGCGCTTGCTTGCGGTGGAACGCCAAGCGCGGCGACGGCGTTCGCAAGTTCATGGTGCACGTTACTGAGAGCAGCGCACAACTCATGGCATGGCCGACAACGATCGTCGATGGCCTGGTTCTCGATCCCGCACACGCCTCCGCCCTGCCGATCGACATGGCCGAGTACAGTCTGCCAGAACCCCTGACCAGCGTCGGACCCCTTGCGGTAGTCGCTGGGCTGTCGCATGGCACCACGCTCCGAATCGTGCATGCCAGAAGAAGTTGGAGCCCCGCCATGCATCACACGATAGCAGTGCATGGATTCCGCCTAACGGTGCTGACACTGTTCTTGCTTCGCGACGATGGTTCGTGCATCTGGTCGGCAATGCCGCGCGAGTTGATGTACGAGATTGTTGCTTATATGTGGAGTACCTGGAACGCCGCGCACGAGACTGCCTAGAACGATACCGATATGCTGCCACAATACACATGTGTAGATTGATGGATGATCGATCGATCGATCGACTGGTGGATGGGCTCGTCGTTGTTCGTGTGTACACATGGTATTGGTTTTGTATTCTCTATGCTATACTGCTCGTAATCAATCGAGCTGCTCGAGCGAGGATCGACTCTGCGCAGCCGCCGCCTGTTGTTGCTGCTGTTGCTGAAGTTTCTTGCGTTGCTTCTTCTTGGCGTTCTTGGACAGCTCAGGGCCGCGTGGTGGCGCCGCTGCCGTTGTTGCACCACCCGATGGCGTTTGTTGTGGTTGCTGTGGCTTCTGAGGCTGTGGCTGTGGCTGTGGCTTCTTGGGAGCTGCAGCTGCAGCAGCAGGAGGAGGAGGTCGTTTGTTCGACGCAGCCGAACTCGAGCTCGAGCTGGAAGTCGATGTCGAGGTGGCTGATGCACCGGAGGCCTTGGCTTTGACCTTGGGCGAGGTGCCAGCTGCCTGCTTGCGCTTCTTAGCGCGAGGCTCGATCTTCTCCTCGTCGGGCGTCAAGATGTGGCATGGACGACCGCTCGCTCCTGACCACCGGCACCACGAGGCGTCGTTAGCTCATCCGCCTCGGTCTCGCTGTGCGTGTGCCTACATGTGTGTGCACGCACCAGTAATGACCCAGCCGCAGTCGTTGTAGATGGCACTAGGCCCGTAGATCGTGCGCTCGTCGCAGGTGCTGAACTCGTGCTCGTTGCCGTCGGCGTCGACGTAGTACTCCTTGCCATCGCGCATGGTAAGGTTCTCGCCGTAGTCCTCGCTCTCGAGCAACTCCTCGTCGACGTCGTCGTAGTAGAAGCCGCCGTCGTCATCGTCATTGTCCTCGCCGTCGTCGAAGAAGTAGTCATACATATCGGCGGCCTCGTCAATGTCATCGTCATCGTCATAGTAGTAGTCGTCGCTATCGTCGTCGTCGTCGTCACGGAACTGGCGATGGTCGGTCTCCGGGTACACAAAGTAGCCGTCGCCAGCCTTACCAGCAGCACCGCCGCTCGGCGGCATCGCGTCTCGAGCGTGCGGGTTCTTCGACGCCGGAGCCGCAGCCGCAGAGCCTCTTCGTGCACCACCTGCACGCTTGGCTGGCTGAGGCATACCGCTCGGGGCGCTGCCCGCTTTACTGCCACCACCTCCACCACTGCTGCTCGTAGTGGTACTAGCGCCACCGCGGCCACGAGAAGCGCCACCACCTCGTCCCTTATCTGCCAAGCAGGTATAGATACATGCTCGTGAACATGAGGTCGATACGGAGAGCGAGAGAAGGGTACATCATAGACGTACTCTTGCCCATAGCGCGAACGCACAAGCTCTGTGAAGAAACCAACAACCAAGAGCAATATACTAGATGTCCCTTGGGAGGGATGTGGTTGTAGCGAGCGAGGTATAGGTAGGTTGGTTGGTCGGAGAGACCGAGCAGCGGCGGCAGCGACACGAGACGACTGATGATGCTGAAGGTGCTGCGGTCGTCCTCGTCATCCACGACCCACTGCCCATCCTCCTGCTCCTACTCGCCACTGGATCAGATCGACCCAGCTGATTGTACACAAGATATATGCTTGTTCATTGTAACCATTACGAGTACAGTAATCTTGCTATTCTACCAAACTATCGATCCCTCAGGTGGTATAAATAAGTAGCAGGAGGCCCATTCGAGCCTCTCGGAGCGCCTAGGTTCTCGTTCGTGCGTCGTGGTCATCGTCTTCGTCGGTATCAAACGACTTGGCGCTTGCACTTGATCGGGCGTTTGCCAGGTCGAACATCTCAGCGTCGCCGTCCTTGTTCAGCGAGCTGACTAACTCGATCGAGCCCGAGCCGTTCTTGCTCGCTCGCTCTTGCGTCGCCACGAGCTTCTCAAAGATGCGGCTGACAAAGAGAGCGTCGCACACCCACAAGGCCACGAATCCGAGCGAGACCAACGATCCGGTTCGAATCAACGACTCGACTGTCTGGTCCACCATGGCCGAGATCACTCCGCCAAATGCCTTGGCTCCACGACCTGCTCGTGCGATCATCATCATCATCACGTATTTGCATCGCGTGAGCTCACCCGCTGCACACGCAAGAGAGAGAGAGAGAGCCACTCTATGCATATGATGGTGCGAGGCGTACCTCCAAACATGTCACACCAACTCTTGACCTTGAACTTGATGTCGGGGTTGGTCGGGAGGTAGAGGATCTCCTTGGCGGGGTTGTTGAGGGCGTAGCTCACACCCTTGAGCATCACTTGCGCCCAGAAGATGGCCATGATGTTGGGATAGAGCAGGATCAAGAAGAGCGAGATCGCCACCGAGAACGGATACACGAGCAAGCACGCGCGCAGACCGAGCTTGCGCAGCAGCGACGAGGTGCCAAAGAGCGCCAGCAGCAACGACAGCGTGTTGACTGCGACACCGAACTTGCTCAGGAACGACGTGTACTGCTGCGTGTCGAGCTGCAGATCGGCGAGGCTCTTCATCTGAAAGTCCATCACCGTGCCAATGACCTCGTAGATGGTCGTGATGCCAAAGATGCCGAGCAGATACGGCTCAGCCAGCAGCAGCTTGAGCCCGACGAAGAAGCCCGGCGTCGTCTTGTGCTTCGAGTCGGCCTCGTCGTGGTCGTCGGCCTGCTCGCTGTCGGCGTTGATGGTCTTGCGCGCGGCGTTGGCTTCAAGGTCGCCGCTCTCGGCCTCGTCACCGTGCCCGGCCAGCAGCTGGCCGACGATGCGTGGCGCAGAGGACGAGAGGTGCGCGTTGGCGGCAGCGAGGCGGTCGCGTTGGTACGGAATCTCGACGAGCGTCATGTACAGCCACGTGAGGAAGACCGACAGGAACACGACGCCCGACGCCATGAGCATCAGCAGCGGCAGACTCAGATAGTCGGTGAAGATGGTGATGGTCGGCCCGATGATCGATCCCACCTGCCCGCCCGTGACGACGAGCGAGTAGCCGCGCGCCGCCGACTGGTGCTTGGTCGTGATGGCGACGAACGACCAGAACAACGAGACCGTGATCGAGCCGTAGCTCTCGATCACGACGAACGTGAACCAGCCGAGCAGGTTGGCCGGGCTCGCCGGCACGTCGGGTCGGAACTGCAACAAGACCGCGATGGTCGTGAACGTGGCGCCGAAGGCGCTGCAGATCAAGTACAGCAGCCAATGTCGTCGGAACAGGTCGACCAGCTTGGCGTACAGCAGAATCAGCGGTATGATGAACACGAGCGACAACATGCGCGCGTACGGCATGTACTTGACGCCGACCGTCAGCTTGAAGATGCCGTCCTTCAGTGGCCGCAGCATCCAGTAGCCACCGACGATCGACATGAACAACAGCGCCAGGAACGAGAACTTCTTGATCTCGAAGAGGCTCATGTCGCCCCACAGCCAGCGCAGAGGCCGCGGAAGCTGGAAGCCCTTGCTCGCCTCATTGGTCTTCATCATGCACAAGAGAGAGCGACCACGATATCGAGGAGTATCGAGCACGGCGCGAGGAAGGTCCTGATGCACGAGCGAGCGAGGCAATGAACGAATGAGCGAGCGAGCGAGAGAGAGAGAGCACCATCAGCACCTCGAGCGAAGGCTGAGAGAAGTGCACGCGAACGACACCACGACTCGCTGCCGATGCCGGCACCCATGTACCTACGAACGCACGCCTGTATGTAGCTAGGTCGGTGAGTATGCCCGTATCGACATGTCACGAGGACGCCCAAGGCCTTCACATACTCCCCCGAGAGAGTACAGCAGCCCGTCCGCGTCGTCGTCGTCGATGATGGCTCGGGGCCTCGACGGCAGCGTCGGTCTCCTTCGCTTCGTCGCTTCGTCGCATCAACAGCAGCACCGACACCGCCCTGCTCTTCTCACCCTGACCCATACCATGCTCTCGACTCGTTTGTTGATGCTCGCTCGTACGCGACTCGTGGCGTCGAGCGTCGTTGCCAGCACGGCCGTGCGTGCTGCCTCGAGTACCAGCACGCAGTCCAAGGCTGCGCGACTTCGCGATATGCTCCGCTCGCCCAAGCTCGAGTTCATCATGGAGGCCCACAACGGCCTCAGTGCCAAGATTGTCGAGGAGGTATGTATGAGTGAATCAATCAATCAATGAATGAATGGATGGATGGCCCGCTCTACCATACGGCGACTGACCGTGATCGCGGCTCGGTCGCGGCACAGACCGGCTTCAAGGGCATCTGGGGCAGCGGCCTGTCGATCTCGGCCGCCATGGGCGTGCGCGACAACAACGAGGCCTCGTGGACCCAAGTGCTCGAGGTGCTTGAGGTACGAGAGACGCACGCTGGCGCTCGCTTCGTCGGTTCTGGCTCAGGTGCTCAGCAGCCGACGACGCATCGGCGCAGTTCATGAGCGACAACACGTCGATCCCGATCCTGCTCGATGGCGATACGGGCTACGGCAACTTCAACAACGCGCGCCGACTCGTGCACAAGCTCGAGCAGCGAGGCGTCGCCGGTGTGTGTCTTGAGGACAAGCTCTTCCCCAAGACCAACTCGTTGCTTGACGGTAGGTGCTCTTGAGCCCTCGCACATCGCATCGCATCGCATCACATATGAGACCTCCCAATGCCTCTGGTCTCTCACATACGCGCATCTCTCGATCGATTCGAACACTGCACATTGCATCGTGTGTCTTGTAGATGCTGCTCAACCTCTCGCCGACATTGAGGAGTTCTGCGGCAAGATCCGAGCTTGCAAGGATGCGCAGGTCGACCCGAACTTCAACGTCGTCGCTCGAGTCGAGGCGCTGATTGCCGGCTGGCCTCTCGAGGAGGCGCTCAAGCGTGCCGAGGCCTACCGCAAGGCCGGTGCCGATGCGATTCTCATGCATAGGTACGTATCGATGAACGTTCGATCGAGCGTTCAATCGAGCGTTCGACCATAGTATTGACACCTGTCTGTTGCTGACGACGTACCCCCGCACCCTCTCGTTCCTCAACGTCCGCCTTCACTACAACAGCAAGAAGAAGACTTGCGATGAGATCGATGCTTTCATGAAGGCATGGGATCGCCGCCATCCGATCGTGTATGTCATGATGCAGTTGCAATCACACTATCGCGTCGCGCCATCGTCGTCATCGTCGTCAGCGCTTCTGTGCATGATTGACTCATCGAGGGAAATCATTGATCTGAATCGACACTTTCGAACTATGAACAGATTGGTGCCGACCAACTACTACACGACTCCGACGCAGCACTTTGAGGACATTGGAGCGAGCTTGATCATTTGGGCCAACCACAACATGCGTGCTGCCATCACGGCAATGAAGCAAGTCTCACAGCAGGTTCGACTCAAAGCTCGCTCTGTCGTACTTGTGCACGAGCGCTCATTCGCCCCACCAATGGCTGCTGCCGCTGCTGCAACCCTAGATCTACAAGGATCAGCACTTACAAGGCGTCGAGAAGAACATCACCAGCGTCAAGGAGGTGTTCCGATTGCAAGGCATGGATGAGATGGCCGAGGCTGAGTCCAAGTACCTTCCCAAGGCCTAACACGGGTCAGAGGCTGTGCGTGTTTGTGCGTGTGCGCTCGTATGCGTGTACACATCAATTCATGATTCAATCCAATGGTATATTCATTCTACAAGTGTGCTCTTGGGCTTCCTATTGCAAGTTTACGACAACCTCAACGTCAGGTTGTGCGTGATCGGTGCCGTCAGCAATTTGGTCGTAGCCGGCTTTCTTCGAGGACAAGTGGCACCAATCGGCCACCTTCCAGAACCAATCATCAGGAGACTGATAGGGCCTTGCTTGGTTGCTGACGAACTTGAGGCCGATGAAATCCATCAACTGCCAGGCACGGTTATTGATTCGGTCCGGCAAGTGAACGGCCGTAAAGTACACCAACGAGAGGAACAGCTGCAAGATGATCCACGAGAAGACGCCGAGCACTCCGGCGAGTAGGTACGTCGAAATGACGGTCGGGCATGCGATCAGCAAATCGTCAGCCGCAGTAGATGACGGCGGCGAGAGGAACGACACGGCGAACGCCTTGGCGGTGAGGTTACTCGCGGCGCTCGGCAGCACGGTGAGCAAGGCTGCACTCGAGGTGGCGTTGCCGGCAGCGTTCGAGAACAAGGCTCGAAAGTACGATCCCGAGTCGGCGAGCGTCGCGCTCCACAAGAGTACGCCCGAGGTGGCGTTCGCGAGTATCTCGAACGTTGCCGTGTCGTTGATGGCTCGCTCCCATTGCACCGACGGCGCCGGCACTCCCGAGGCCAAGGCCGAGAAGGTGGCCACCGTGTTCTCGAGCACCGTTTGCGGCACCGGGTTGGAGGTGACGAGCGGCGCCACGAAGCTCGAGACATCGCTGCACTGGAGCGTCTGCAACTCGGCGAACGTCAGAACCAGGAAGAGGTTCACCAGCACGACGAAGACCGTCAGCGAGTAGCTCTGCTGCTTGAACTTGTTCTGCTCGGCCTCGATCTCGGCCTGTGTGCCGCCCGAAGGTCGGTTGCCCCAAGACATGTCCCACAGTCGAGCCAGGCTGTAGGCTCCGAACCACGCCACTAGCATGGGCACGAACGTGTAGAACTGCACGATCGAGATGGCTTGGTAATAGGGCGACCACCAGTCGGCCAGAAATCCGAACACCATCGGCGAAAAGGTCACGGCGAGGATGACGTAGAACAGCACGTTGACCAAGTCGTGCGGGTCACCGCCCGACGCCACCAGGTACGAGAAGCTGGCGCTGATGGTCGAGACGATCGTAAAGAGGCCGACCATGTACATGGCGGCAAAGAGCGGGCCGATGTAGAGCTGCTTCGCATGGATCCACACGAACGCCACGTAGAGCGCCACGATCGCGATCCATGTGGCGTCGAGCCACACTTGCGAGTAACGCGCCGCCGGGAACCACCACTTGAACGCCAGGTTGGCGCTGCACAAGAAGATCGACGGCGAGAGCAGCACCACCATGTTGGTGATGAACTGCAGCAGCAGCAGGATAAAGATGGTGAGCTTGCGGTACCAAGCGATCGGTGCGTGCCACAGCAGGCCCATCTCCATCCACGTAAAGTACACGTAGCCGGCCGCCGTGCCGTTGAGCCATCGGCGCCGCTGCAACACCAGGCTCCTGAGTGAAAGCTCGGGATCGTAGTAGAACTTGGCCTTTGGTACGAGTCCGATGAACCATTCGCCCTTGGTCTTGAAGACCGCCGCCGCCGTCAGCAGTCGGTCCTCGGCGATCTTGAGGTTGCCAAGGACCATGCCGGTTTCCGACGGGTCCTTGTTGGCCACCGAAAAGTACCACGCGCTCGGCGAAAGCTCGTCGTCCGACGGCGGCGTGCAGAGCGCCGACCAGCGGTACAAGCCACACGGCCCCGGAATGACCGGCAGGTAGCCCGACAGCGCAAAGGCGCCCATGTTCACGATGAACGATGACTCAAAGTCGTATCGCTGCACGTTGCGCAGATAGCGACCGAGCATCGAGTACGCATCCGAGTTCTTGTCGGAGCTCTGCATCTCGGCGCTCTTGGTGCATTGCTTGGCGGCGCACGCCGAACACTTCTCGTTCAGCTGCATATAGTCGACGAGGTTCGCGATACACGAGCGGCTGAAGAGCGTTCCGCAGTCGGTCGCGAGCGCAAACTCCGGCTCGAGCGCCTTGCAGAATCCCGCCTTGTCGTGCAGAAACCACTCGTGGCTGTTGTGCTTCTTGCGATTGTCGCGCTTGACGATCAGCGTCAGGTTGAGATTGCGAGCCTGCGGGCCCGGCAGTTGCTGGCGTTGCTTCTTGTTCTTCGCCGCTCCAGAATGCATTCGGCAGCACCCAAAGATGCCGCTGCACTTGCAGCCGTCGTTCTCCTCGAGATCCGACACGAACCGGTGATCCTCCGTCGTGTTCGAGTGTACTCCGAGCCAGTTCAGTATCCCGGTGGCCTTCTCCGTGGCCGTCTCGAAGAACGTTCGCTCGTCTGCGTTGCCGCCCGACTTTTCGAGATTCCGCAAGAGCTCGTCCCTCTGAGTGTCGTTGAGATTGAACGGTGGCGGCGGCGGCAGCGGCGGTTGCGGCTGCTTGCCACTCGTGCTCCGCTTCCTCCTCTTCTCGTTGTTGTACTTTGGCAACGAGATGTTGGTGTCCGTCACCAAGTTGTGTGAATCGAGGTGCTCGATGATCAGCGTCTCGGGGTTCTCAAAGAACTCGATGGCCTGTCGCGCCGTCCAGTACACGACACGAATTTCCTCGGTCTTGAACTCGAAGCCGCGCTGGTCTTGCCTCTTGATCACAACCTCGTTTTCGGTCAAGTACTGGAGGAGGTCGGTGTACTGAGCCGTGTCCTTGTACTGCTCGGGCTTCTTGGCGATCTCGATGGCTCGTAGGTACATGATTCGCTGCTTCTCGAGGCTTTGAGCCCATGCCGATCGAAGGCAGAGTGGGTTGTACTGCGGGTCGATAGGGCCGCCATCCTGCTGAAACATCGAGTCCAAGTAGACCTTCATCGATGGCGACATGGGACCCCAACCGTCCATGACGATCGCTGCATGGAACTTCATCTCGTTGTGATTCGAATCTTGCAACGGATGCGATTGGCATACGAGGAGGTTCTCCAGCGTAGCGTGGAGCTCGTTGGCCTCCTCGTTATAGCACGGAACAACGACGGCCACCGGGACTTGGCGCTTGCGTGGTGCCGGATGGTTGTGAAAGTAGACTGTGCCGGCCTTGGGCTGCTTGTCATTGCAGTAGAGTACGCTGAGGACTGGCTTCGGCTCCGCTTGAATCGCTTCGCCATCGTTCTGAGGCGGCGGCATGGCGGCACTCATCGTACTGGTGGCGGGCACTATGGCATCCTCATCGCTGATTTCGACGTACTGTTGACGATTCTCAATCGGCGAGGTCGGTTGAAAAGATGTTGCCACCGATGACGATGACGATGGCGAAGGCGAAGGCGATGGCGAAGGCGGTGGTGGTGGCGATGGCGAAGACGATGATGATGACGATGATGGCGATGGCACTTCACCATCGTCGTCCACAACGACAGTTCGAGTGCCGCCAGCAACATCCTCGAGAGCAAGTTGGTTCGCCGCCTTCCGGTGCGGCTCAGTATCGCGCCAACGTAGCTGTCCAACGAAGGCAGCCGCCGGAATGGCGAGAATTCCTCCGATGCCGAGCGAGTAGGAGAGTGCAAGGAACTGGCTGTCGATGACGCTGGTGAGCAGCGTGATGACCGAAAAGACCGCCAGCTGTCCAACGACGAGGAAGAAGTTCAACCAACCCATCCAAGCAGCGATCTCGGCCTTGGTCGCCAAGGAACACAGCATGGCGTACGGCACGTAGCTCGCAAAGGAGCTCGGTATCGAGTTGAGCATGATGAAGGCGAACGCCATTCCGGGCTCGACGCTCATCGGCCACACCAGGAACCACAACATTGGCAAGCAAGCCAACGGAACCCACGCCGCAAAACGAATCATTGTCGAAGGATTCAAGTCGTGCCACACGGTGGCGATGATGAACATGTTGATGAGCAGCACGACGCCATCGTTTGCGAGGAACGAGTAGTCACCGAGAGGAATATCCTGGACACGGCAACTCGAGCGATGAGTGAGTGGGCGACAATGCAAAGTGGGCTTGGGAGCATGCGTACCTGGTCAGGAAATGCGGCGTCGTAGTACTTGTTCGCGACCAATTGTGCTGGTGCGAGCATGGCTGAGAGCACCAAGAACGTGAGCGCGACGCGCGATAGGATGACCTTGTCGGTATCGGCGGTATCGCTGGGCACGACGAGTTGGCTCTCGCTCCGGGGACCCAGGACGATGTTCGCCACGTAGCCGACGTAGGCGAGCATGCTGACTGCAGCACAGGTGTAGGTCATGGCATCGTCTCCAGCCAGGCTCAGAGCATGCGCGGCAGTGGCACCGAGGCTGCTGAGGAGCACACGGATCGCATTGACCCATTCGGCATCCTTGCGGCTCTTGAACTCCTTGGCTTGCCATGCAACGCTGGCAAGGAACATGGTGTTGACGAAGACCAACACACACGTGATGCACACCAGCTCCCAGGCCTCGGAGCTGTACAGCTTGGCGACGATCAAGCCGACCCACGACAAGCTGAGCATGATTGGCGAAATCCAGAAGAAGAACGACATGATGACCGGGAACCGGCTGCCTGCCGAGGCGAGCACCAGCTGCACGACGAGACCGACCACCGGCCCGATCAGGTTACTGAACGCTTGCTGCCAGCTTTTGGGGTGCGAGTGCCTGGAACAAGAAGGTCAGTGGGCGGCGGAACAGAAGCCGGAAGATGCAACACGGAGCAGCAAGAGCGGCATAGGCGCAAGGCGCTCGGCAGGGTGGTCGATCACGTACATGGAAGAGCCCAGGAGCGAGAAGAACACCTGCACGCTCATTCCGAGCTCGAACGAGAAGAGGCAAGAACAGAGCCATTGGACGAGGAGCCTCGCGCTGGGCGCCATCGTGGTTGTTTATGAGGAAGTGTAGCAGGTGCTTGGATGAGTGTGGGCGATTGGGTGAGTGAATGAGTGCGTGTGTGGGGTTGGAGGAGTGCGTGTTGCAGCGCCAGCTAAGAAGCAGCCGGGGGTGCGCTCGCACGCAGGGTCGCACGCTGCGCCCTGGTACATTCCTCCGAACCGTACGCCGCCCTCCTAGCTCGGGCACAGATATTCTCCCGGCTCACACAGGCTCTCCGCACGCTTGGCAGCCTTCTCGAATTGCGCGAACAGCGCTGGGTTGACGGTACTCAGCCGCTTCATGTAGAGCTCGGGATAGTGTCGCTCCATGGCGTCGTGGAAGTCGGCAGTCGAGACTCGCAACGGCTCGCCGGGCGCAAGATGCCTGCTGCGCTCGAGCAAGAGGTCGCGGTAGAGTTGGAGGCTCTGCAACAGGCCTGGGCTCGTGACAGTGGTTACCTCGAGGCCATCTTCCATCGAGAGACACATGCCGCTCCTAGAGTCCAGCACATTCATCGTGCGGTACTCGTCGTCGCAGCCGAGTGGCGCCCAGCGCATGGCGCTCCATACGGCGGCCAGCGCCTTGCTGTGCTCGAGCTGCGCCTCGATTCGTTCTCGCGACGCCCAGAAGGTGACTGGATGGACCGTAATCTCGACGCCGTCGGTGAGAGACAACAGCGACAGCAGCTGCCGAGGCAGTATGGCGTGGTTGGGCTCGTCGCTGGCGGCCGCTGGCGTCGCCTCCAGGCCGAGCAGGCGCAAGCACTCCTGCCATATCTGCACCGCTTGGTCGTCGTCAAGATCTTGCTCGAGCTTGGCACTGGCCATGCGAACAAGCGTGTCCTCGTCGATGAATTGGCGCTTGAGACGCTTGGCCTCGGCGTACTTCTTGCTGCCGAGACCAGATACGCCGCCGTACGGAGCTGTCCAAGATCAACGAGTGCACAAAACACGGCCGATATGTTAGGAGGCGCACGAATGCAGCTGAACACAAGTACACGCTCGACATTACTCACTCATTTCTGGTGGTCCACACACGACGTAATCGAGGCTCTTCGAGACCGATGTAACCACTCGCCCGCCAGCATCTCGAACGAGCTGCTCGATCGCCTGGAGGCCGCGCTCCATCTGGCCCATGATCAGCACTGACTTGCCATCGAGAGATGCGGCTGCCTCGCTCAGAGCTCCGTCAGCATCACCGCCGCCAGCACCACCACTCGAGGCCGAAGGCTTGGTATCGGCGACCTTGGCGCGCTTGGCTTCGCGTTGCCCGTTGGCCTCGAGCTTGCGCTTGCGTTCTTCCGAGCCTCCACCAGTCCGTCCATCATCCTGTGCCCCGCTCAAACGCTCTCGTAGTGCCTCGGTGGTTCCAGTGGCTGGTAGGCCCAGCCCCTTGAGAGCTTGTTGGAGCTGAGAACGAGAGTACGACTCGAGCGACATCTCGGTCGGCAAGCGATAAGAACAGTGCGCGATGGGTCCATTCCTTCCATTCGTTCATTCGCTCATTCGCCCGCTGCTGCGCATACCCAACACAGCCTTTGAGTTCCAAACTAAACTCCCCCCATTCGCAAACACACGGGAGGCTTCCAAGGAAGGAGGGAATCAGTATTGCACGATCCATTGCAGTGGTTGTCTCGAGGAGATTCAGAGATCGTTCACGGTAGAGAGCGAGAGGCTGCGAGCAGTATGGCACCGCGAGTCGTCTTCCACGTGACGGGCTTCGGACCCTTCCAGGTACAACGCTGCTTGGTTCGGTGTAATTCAGTACCAGCGACGCACGCCACGAGCAGCGCTAATGCATCCCATCATGATGATGATGATGATGTGCATGACGATAACAAGGGTGTCGTGACCAATCCGACCTCGGTCATGGTGCCGCAGCTGCCGTGCTCACCGAACCCAAGTGACGGCGAGCGGTATTGCATCGGCAGCACGACAGTGTTTGAGACCTCAGGAGAAGGCTCGCTCGAACAACTCAACAAGCTCTACGATGAGGCACGAGCCGCTGGTATGTTTCGCGTTGCTGGATTGCCGCTGCTCGTATTGACTGTCGAACGCCACAACGCATCGCGATGGTTCTCGCTATCACGATGAAGCCCAACCTGGAGATCGACTGGTATTCCTTCACTTTGGTGTGGCTACGATGATTCTCGACTTTCAACTCGAACGTACTGCATGGAATGGTACTCGAACGACCACCACTCGAGCGAGCGAGCGATGAGCGGTGCCACAAATACACTCACCACAAGAACGTATTCAATGTCTGACAGAGGCCACGTTTCGGGTGCCTGATGAACGAGGTTGGTCGCCGATCGAACAACCGATCGCAAGCGAGGAACCCGACCTGCGCCACGCGCTCCAATGCAAGCTCGACCTCACGTTCACCAAGTCGGTGCTCGAAGCACAAGGCTTCGCGACCATCATCTCAGACGATCCAGGTCGCTTCGTTTGTAACTGGGTCTAGTACGTCTCATTCAGCTGCGGCCCACCATCATTATGCAAACTGCCAGCTCATGCTCGGTCGTGCTATTCTCGTGTACCAGCTACCATTCGAACCAACGCACCCGCGCAAAGCCTGACGAGTTCTCGCTATTCGTGCATGTGCCATCGTTCAGCACACGAGCTGTCGAGGAGCAGCTGACCTTCATTCGCGCCTTGCTCTCGGCACTCGCGCATCAAGTGCTCGATTCCGACACGTCCCACTAGGCAGCCACGCCACGCCACTCACACACGCACGCTCTCTCGGCGCGTACCTCCGCGATTGTAATACATACACACCAGCCAGTCTCTCTCCCGTTGGCGGAGTCTGCCGTGCGCGTGCGCCAGCTCCCTCTCGCTCGCGCTCTCCTGCCGACATTGCCTCATTGCCGCGTCACTCACGCATCACTCACGCGCTCTCCATCCGCTCGCCCTCCCTCAATCGCTCGCTCGCTCGCAAGCTTGCGACAACAACCCCATGGTGACGTCCTACGAAGACCAAAAGCCGCTCGTTCAAGAGTACGACCGCCATGAGGCGCACGCAGAAAGCAAGCCGCGAGCATCGTGGTTCTCGCGGCTGGTGACCTTCCTGCGCGAGGTGCGGCCCATCACGTGGCTCAAGGTCGCACTCGTGCTCGTGCTGCTGGTGGCGCTGGGCCTGTTCTTGATCTTTGCGCCGTGGGCCGATTGGCTCGGCAGCCTGCTCGAGTTCGTCGATCGCTTCGGACCGTGGGGCCCGGTGATTCTCGGCGAGCTGTACATTGCGTGCACGATCCTGCTGGTGCCCGGCAGCGTGTTGACGCTCGGCGCCGGCCTGCTGTTCAATCTCTGGAAGGGCGTCGTGACCGTGTCGATCGCGAGTACGATCGGCGCCACGGCGGCCTTCTTGTACGGCAACACGTTGCTGCGCGGTTGGGTCGAGAAGCGCATCAGCGACTACAAGATCTTTGGTGCCATCGACCGCGCGATCGCCAAGCGCGGCTGGGTGATCGTGCTGTTGCTGCGCCTGTCGCCCGTGATCCCGTTCAATCTCCTGAACTACGCTCTCGGTCTGACGCAGATCGGCGTCATTCCCTACATGCTGGCGTCGTGGATCGGCATGCTGCCGGCGACCGTAGTCTACGTGTACATTGGCTCGCTGGTGCCCAACATTGGCGCCATCGTGTCGGGCAACTACGACAAGGGCATCGGGCCCATCATCCTGTTCGTCGTCGGCCTCATCGCCACGATCGCCGCCTTGGTCATCATCACGTGGTTCGCGAAGCGCGAGATCACCGCCGTCCTCAAGGAGCTCGAAGAGACCGAGGCGGCCGACGAGGAGCGACAAGACTACCCGCTCACTGGCTCGTTGGCTGGTGCCATCAACTCGAGCACCGAGTATGCCGCGCCGACCGAAAAGACCGCAGCTGACGGCACGAGTGACGATGCCACTCACGCGCAATAGGGAGATAGATAGATAGCTTGTGTAGATACTGCTCTTCACACACAAAAGCGTCGAATGTATTTTATCAGCAGTTGTTCGAGATTGAGATTCTTTGATTGAATCGGATGAGAACTAGAGCGTCGATTCTAGGTGGCGGGCGCGTCACCTATCGACAACAAGAGAGAGAGAGAGAGAAGAGGAGAGATATGTATTACACATGCAAGCGATAGAATACCACCAGCCGCCATGAACAAGCGATACGAGCGTTGGCGGTTGTACTGGTAAGAGGAGAAGGACAATAACACAAGCACAGGCGGCTACTCACGAAAGAGAGACTAGAGGCCAGCCACACGAGGGAGAGAGGGGAGAGAGAATGAGAGTTGTTTGTACGCTACTATGCATGTAGTGGTGGTGCTACTCGGGAGGACGGGCCTCGTAGGCAAAGTGGATCGTGATGATGCCGAGTTCAGATTGGTACGCCATTCGCTTGCTGTGAATGTCGATCGCGAGCTCCTTGGGAATTGAGATCGTGCGTTTGAACGGCTGGTTCAGCTCGTCTACCATGCCGACGATCTCTTCTTCAGGCGCCAGCTCGAACAACTTGGACGGCGTGATCGACAGAATCACTTCGGTGCGCTTTGCTATACATTCAAACTGTCGTGGCGTCACATCGAGAACGTCAGCAAGTGGTAGGAAGCTACTGCTGCAGTCGCAGTCTCGAAAGTCGTGGTGCGATGTACCTTGCTCTTGGCTGTTGCTCTGCAATATATCGTGATACCGGTGGGCGACTTGGTCATTGTTACGACGAGTGGCACATTGGTCATTTGCACAGCTGGTGGCGACAACGAAATACTTGCACGCCGTCCTGGAGCGCCGATTCGTGGTTCGCGGTTCGGTTGCACAGCTTCACTGTTGGCTCGCGACCACCCAGCCCTATTGATTGATTGATTGATTGATTGATTGAGTGAGTGATTGAGTGATTGATTAGCAACCAAAGTACCGTGTTGAAGTGCTCGCACGCATACCTCGGGTCTTGGTTCCCTTGCTCATCGGGCTCTATTTCGACCAAGCCGACCCGGAAGCACAAAATGGTCGTGTGGTCCATCTTTCCAGGGAACCTAGCGACGACGAGAGAGGAGCCAGGTGTTCAGTGCTTGATCGTAGCGGTAGTAGTAGCAGCAGCAGCAGCAGCAGCAGCAGGAGGTGGAAGGCTGATCGATACCGAGCATAATCTTTGGGCAAGCGCTTGCCAGGATTCGATTCCATCCACTCCTTGCTTGATTTCGTTATTTTCAATGCGTGCTACGATTCGCGGTTCGCTCGCATATATGAGCATGATAGTGTGTTCTCAAGACCAAGACAGAGAGCACAGAGCATCCGCATACCTGGATAGACTTGTTCACAATGTCCTTACACGTAGGCTCGAGCATGTTGAGCACTTGCTCGGCAAAGTATTTTACACGAAAGTTGACGACCATCGCCTAGCATCGTTCGCAACATGGTCAATTTCAGCTCTCCCCTCTTGTTCGTGCGTGCGTGGCTGCTTGTGGAACGAACCTCAGCATCGACCTCTGGAGGAATATCACTCCACTGTTCGTATTCGAGACCCAACAATCGCGGTGAAATACCCTACAACGAAGATGAACCAAAGAGAGAGAGAGAGAGAGAGAGAGAGAGAGACGTCGCATGAGTTGGTATTGATCGCTAGGGAAGGGCACAAAAGTATACGTACCAACATGTTGGGATGCAGGTTGTCGTGGATGCCATCCGACATGCCGATGATGATATCGTCCTTTTTGCAAGGGAAGAAGAAAGTCGTGGGTTCGAGTTAAGGAAGCAGCTTCGTCAGAATAACAGCATCGAGAGTGGGACATGAAGCAGGACCAACAAGCAAGGAACACAGGGAGACAAGCACACAAACCAACGAGAGCTGAAGAAGAGGATATTTTAGGTTGCGCAAGTCTGGGCCGCCGTCGGCGAGCGTAGGACCGAGGCGACCACCACAGTCGTTGGAATGGCTCTGGAACGCTCGATTTGTGGCGGTGACATCGGAGACCTGGAGCGTGTTGCGAGGAGTGAGTTGATCGAGCAGTAGCGCCATCGATATTGGGTATCGATACAGAAACGAACCTGCTTGGTTTCTGCATCGATGTGGAAGGCCTTGCAATCACCGACCGAGGCGCATACAAAAGCCCAGTTGGTCTTTCCAGGGATATCTGTGTAGGCTTGGTGAGCAGGGACACGACGAGATGCTATGCGGTTCGAGATGACGACGTACCATATGGCTCTGGCTCAAGTTCGAGGACCATGCCGGCCAGCAAGGTCGATGTTCCAATGTCCTACGCGCACGCGAATGAGTCAGCCTCGTACGTGCACACGCCAAGGAGTTCAACGAGACGGCAGACGATACCTCAGTCTCAGTGGTGCGCTCGCTCATCTTTCGGTGTGCATAGTTGAAGGAGCGCAATAAATACAGACCAGCTTCGTCGACTGCATCTCGCACGCCGAGCACGGTGGTAGAGCAGTATCGGAGGGTGCGAGGTGAGTCAGAGTCACGCGTGACTCACCGCAGTGGCGGCAATGCGGGGCCGACATACCATCCCTGATACGGCCGTCCTTCTCCTTGAGGTAGCTCAGCACCGACTCGCGCGCTCGATTGGCAGCCGTCATCGGACCGCGTCCCCAGTTGCATCCGTCAGCAACGACGATCACGGCGCTATGAGAGTGGAAGGCGGCACGTCAGAGAAGGAAGGCTGATGTTTCGATGGCGAGAGCGAGAGAGAGAGAGAGCGCGCGCGATCGCAGTATCGATCCATCTTCATCACGTGCATACCGGTTGTGGTAGAGCGAAAATCCATAGCGATCACAGATAGGGTCGCCTTCGCGAGTTCCCGAGCGATCAGCACGCAGTGGATAGGTCGAGATGGTGCGTGCGGCGACGACATCGCGGAAGCATTGGGTCTGCTCGTGGTCGTTGTCGGAAGGTACATTGGGGCCAGAGATCAGAACCAAGCGCGGCCCTTGCGTCGGAATGATGCGCCGGCGCCGCAGAGCCGATTCGTTGATATCGTTGGGCTTGAATCCATTGAGACTCAATGACTCGCGGTACTTGGCGATGAACTCATGACCGACAGGGTCCGAGTCATCGGGGTCGGCGAGCGGCGAAGGAGCAGGCGAGCTGGGTACAGCAGGCGCGACACCGGTGGGCACCAAGGCGGTAGCCATTGATCGAGAGCGAGAAGGGGTAGATAGAGAGATGGAGAGATGGATGGAGAGAGCGAGGACACGCGGTCTGGAGGGAACACAGCGATGAGATATGAAGCTCTGGTCGTGATGGTGGTGGAGGGTGGTGGCGAGTGTGGCGGTGATGACGAAGGTGCTGAGGTGCTGCTGCTGCGCTGCGAGGGGGAGAGAATTTTCGGTCAACGCCGAAAAAATCGCCATCTCCCGATCGTTGGCTCTGGCGGCACCTTATTTCTGGCAGTGTTCTTTTTCTCTCTTCTCTCCCGATCTCTTCGATCTCTTCGTTTGTCTCTCGCGTCTGCGCCTTCCCTTCTGCACGTGCTTGCTCGCTGGTCATGGCCGACGCTCTTGTTGATGGCGTTGCGGTGGGTGACGAGGAGGAGGACCAGAGCACCACCACTACCACTCTCGTTGCGACGCCTGAGGTCATTGAAGGTGTTCGCAAGTTGCTGACCAACAAACAAGCGCCGATCACCGAGCGATTCCGAGCGATCTTCACGCTGTGCAACCTTGGCGGCCACCTCGCTATCGATGCGCTTATTGCTGGTTCGTCGTCGCTGCTCCTGCTGTTGGTTGCGCTCGCTGCGAGCTCCTCACAAGCAAGTTGGAGAGCAGGTATGGAGGACGGCAGTGCCCTCTTGCGCCATGAGATTGCGTTCGTGCTCGGCCAGATGAAGGACCCGTACGCCATTCCGTTCTTGACGTCGGTGCTCGAGGACCTCGGCGAGAACAGCATGGTTCGCCACGAGGCTGGCGAGGCCTTGGGTGCCATCGGAGACCCGTGTGCCTTGGAGGTCCTGCAGCGATATTCCAATGACCCGCTAGCCGAGGTAGCGGAGACGTGCCAGCTCGCCGTCGACCGCATCAAGTGGTTCGTGGAGCACGCGAGCGACGTTCAAGGCATGGATGAGGCGCAGCGATCCAAGTTCCATTCGATTGATCCTGCTCCTCCGATCGAGTACGATTCAATGCTACAATGAAAGAGAGTGAGAGAGTGAGTGGGTGGTAGAGTGAGACTGACAATCGACCACTACCTCCATAGTGCCAATGCAACGGTCGCAGAGTTG
>ERZ778026.2223-NODE-2223-length-21165-cov-74.550166_pt1 | contig 21165 bp, 9 predicted proteins | sample MGYA00375756_ERZ778026 | MGnify/ENA primary metagenome ERZ778026 (study PRJEB29350, sample SAMN05389820) | bioreactor metagenome | isolation source: Ammonium sulfate bioreactor | place: South Africa: University of Cape Town | collected 2014-02-18 ... | reverse complement strand
GCACCGATCACATTATCCTGTGCTGCTTTTTCACTCATTTTCCCTAGAGTTTCACTCATTTTCCCTAGAGTTTCACAAACTGTGTGTTTAAGCCACACACTTTGATTCGGATCCGTAAGTGTAGTCAACAACGCACCGATCACATTATCCTGTGCTGCTTTTTCACCCATTTCCCCTAGAGTTTTACAAGCACTTTTTTTGACACTCTCACTGCCTTTCGAAAACGCAGTAAGCAACGCACTGATCACATTATCTTGTGCTACTTTTTCGCTCATTTTCCCTAGAATTTCACAAACTGTGTGTTTAAGCCACACACTTTGATTCGGATCCGTAAGCGTAGTCAACAACGCATCGATCACATTATCCTGTGCTGCTTTTTCACCCATTTTTCCTAGAGTTCCACAAACCCTCCGTTTAAGTCGCTCATCCTGATTCCGATCCATAAGTGCAACAACCAACGTACCGATTACATCATATCTTGCTGCGCTTTCACCCATTTCTCCTAGAGCTTCACAAACACTTTCTTTGACATTCTCACTACCTTCTGAAAACGCAATAACCAACGCACTGACCACATAATTCTCTGCTGCTTTTTCACCCATTTTTCCTAGAGTTCCACAAACCCTCCGTTTAAGTCGCTCATCCTGATTCCGATCCATAAGTGCAACAACCAACGTACCGATTACATCATATCTTGCTGCTTTCTCACCCATTTTCTCTAGAGCTTCACAGACACTTTCTTTGACACTCTGCTTGCCTTTCAAAAACACAGTCTGCAGCTTCAGGATTATCTCATCAGTTGCTGAGTTTCTATCCATTTCCCCAAGAACATTACATACCGCGGTTTTAACTGAAGAACTCTCATCTCCGAGCATATCTACCCATACATTGATCACTTCCTTCGTTACTGTTTCTTGATCTATCTCTCCTAAAGCATAACATGCACTCGCTCGAATCGTCTCATTAAGATGCTGATCCTGAAGTATAGTCTTCAATGCACTGACGGCTTCAGGGTTTCGTGGTTTTCTACCTATCATTCCTAACGCTCGACATGCATTCTCTTTAACCAGTGTATTCTGATCTTGATCCATAGTTAGAGCCATCAATGCAGTGATTACTTCATGGGTTGCTGCTTTTTCACCCATTCCTCCTAGAGCTATACAAGCACTTCCTTTGGCACTCTGATCCCCTTTCAAAATCGCAGTAATCAACACACTGATCGCTTCGGGGGTTGCTACTTTACTACTCATTGTTTCCAGAGCGTCACAAACATGTCTTTTATCACTCTTACTACCTTTCAAAAGTTCAGTAACCAACGCGCTGATCACGTTGTTCCCTGCTGCTTTTTCACACATGTACTCCATAGCTCGACAAACACTCCATCTAAGGCGGTCACTCAGATTCCGATTCGTAAGCGTAGTCGCCAACGCACTTATCACATTTTTCTGTGCTGCGTTTTCACCCATTTTCCCCAGAGCTTCACAAGCACTTTTTTTCACCTCGTCACTACTTTCCAAAAGCGCAGTAACCAACGCACTGATCACATCATCCTTCGCTGCTTCTTCACCCATTTCTCCTAGAGCTTGACAAGCAAACTCTTTCACATCCTCACTACTTTCCAAAAGCGCAGTAACCAACTCACTGATCACATCGTTCTTTGCTGCTTGTTTACCCATGTCTCGTAGAACCCAACATACTTCCAATTTAACTCCCTCATCTGTTCGTCGAAGTGCCTTGACTAGTAAAGAAATCAGCTTACAGTTCTCATTGACATTAACATTGAGTTCAATCATTCTGGGAATCATCCGAAGCGTGTTACATGCTACGTCCATATTCTTACTGTTGGTCAGCTGCTCCAATACCTTCATTATTGATTTTTCACATAATAATGAGGGACTTCTTTTCAATAAATCGGCAAGATGCCTCCATTGACTATTAAACCAATAGTGTCCTTTTGACGTGGTATCTTCAATGTACTTGATAAGATAACGCAGCAATTTGGGATGTCGACGAAATGTATCCTCAAGATTGGCCTCTTCGAGGCAAGAAACAATTAGTTCGAAATGTCTCAAGCCAACTAAATCCCGTGGTTCTTCCAATAAAGCATTCCAGAATGTATTTCTACATGATTCATAATAGTTGTCGACGAGAAGACCGGCTGCAAAAGTAAAGACCAATACGTACCTTTGATGGTACTTGCTATTCTTGATAAATTTGATTGCAAGTTCTTGTTGAGAAGAAGTACCTTTGAGCGCATTAACCAAGTATTGTGCTGCAAAATGTTCTTGAAAACTGAGATGAACAAAATAATGATCTTTGCTTGTTTCAATATGATTTCCGGTTTGTTGGTCGTCCAACGATTTTAGAATGCCAATATTGAGAAAGCGTGTACGGTCTTTTGGCGAGATCCTCATCATATCAAAAGTTTGTTCCAACAGATCGCTTTGCAGAATTATAGTGCTGTTTTCCATTGCTTTAAAAGCCAACGTTTCCAAGAATGACAATTCCGTAGAGCAATTTTTATAAATCTTCTTCTTAGTCATCTGAATACTTTCATTTTTTTGTTTTGTCAAATATTGTCGACATATCCATTCTATAATATTATCGTATAGTGCTGTCATTGTCAATTCTTTTGTTTTGGACCAGTCTACATTAGTCCAAATATTGCAAATTAATTCCAAGTTTATCGGAATATGTGCTACACCCCAAATGCTCGGCTTCGATTTCAAGAAGTTCAATAGATCTTTAGATCTGGATGATGCATCGTATGATTTATCTTCAATATGATCGAAGAATTGCTTTACATAATTCTCAATATTATTATCTGTAAAGCCTGTAATTTCCATTTTCACAGCGTGTGGTAGCGTATTTAAGTATGGACGAGACGTTATGATGTGATGGTGTGTAGTACGTAGACCTTCGAATAAATCTTTTAAATGTTCCGGCATACTTGGTGCAAACTCATCATAGCCATCCAACAGCCATAGAATACGACTATTATCAGGATCTGCACATTGCTTTTCTATAAACGTTTCATGTTCGGGTGGGAAAGGAATACACGAATAATATTCCTTTTTCACAAGGTCGATTAGACGATACGGCCTACGACGAGCACGATAACGAGTTTCTGTTAAATTTCGCAGTGAAATCAAAATAACTAAGTCGAATTGTGGCCATATGTCACCATTACTCCATTGATGAGCAACGTATTGACAAAATGTGGTTTTTCCAATCCCAGCCCGTCCGAGTACAAGCACTTGCTGTTTTTTATTCTTGCATTCTTTGAACATGTCCTTGACTTCTATTACAGTCTTCGTGCCATATATTTCTTCATATGTGCTGATAATCACATCCATATCCTTAGCACCACGAAGCTTCTTTTCTTTTTCGTTTTGTTCTTTGATTTTCACGACGGCTAAATTAATATAGCTTTGCTCGATGGGAACAACCTTGGCTGGATTTATGATACGTTTAATACAATATTCTTTATATATTTGTCTGATTACTTCGAATCTCGTAGCTAAAAGAAAAATAGTTGGTTAAAACATTAGTCAACGCATTTTGAGACAGTATGGCTAAGATAAAATTGTTTGGCAAAGATGTTAACCTGTCATCGGTCTCGATAGATCATTACAAGAATATCCGATAGAGTATTTCACTCGTTATTTATAATTGACTAATAGTATTCTCTCTCATTACCACGCAATATAGAAAGGTTCTGGTGTCGAACTTCGCAAATTACTGAAGAATTCCCATAAAACTAATTGTTTTCAATCACGATACTCTAAATTGCTGACGAGGAAGCATCCCCAACTGTTTAAACGGTTGGGAATGTTCCCTTATCAGAGTGAAGGCATTGAAACTATATTTACTTCTTATATCCGACCTTTTGTTGGGAATGGGGGTCGGTGTGGAGGCTATAAATGAACAATTTGAAGATCTATCGATTGATAACAAATTGTAGTTAAATCAAGCTCGGCGTGGCTTGGAATGGCTCGGATCATCTTTTACTAATACCCTCCAGAAAGTGCTCATAAGAAAGTGAACATACCTTTTATCGCAGATATGTTCATCTCTTCATTCCAAAAGTCGACCAGATTCCGTGTGAGATCATCTTGTTTTTGTGTTATAACTTTGGTCGTTAGAGTGGCGGTGTAGGCTCTCAGAATGGTCAAAATTTTCGCCGAAGTAATATAATCATCTGATCTGATCATAAATCCAGGTTCATGACATTTGATAAAACAATTATTCTGTGCTTGTTCTATGAAATATTTGAAATCTTTAGCTTTTTCATTTAATTGATTTGTCATTTCTAAGTTTTGCCGTGTATCCAAATATCGCAATTTACGGTTATGATATAATTTTGCAATACCATCTTTGCGGCTCCCACTTTTTCTCATCCATGTAAGCAGTGATATAAAATAATCTTCGTTATCATCAAGGTTCTTCAAAGGAATTTTTCCTATAATTTTTGGAATGATAACTAAAACGTTTTCATCATTCCGATGGTGGACGTGTTCGTCTTTCTCACCGGAGTAAAGATTGTCAATTCGAATGATAACACCATTAGCTGCTCGTATAAAATTAACACATAAGGCATGTCCTGTCCAATAAATGGGTAACGTGTATTCTCCATGATTTTTCATATTTTTCAATTTTTGAATAAGATTTTTTGCTATCGCAGGATAAAATGATTCACGCCGTCTGTAAGGAATAGAATCAATATCCTTCAGTAAATTGTATGCTTCTATATTATGAAGAAGCTCATAAAAAACGTGCATATATTGCTGGTACGATTCTATATGATGACTTTGTCCTAGCTTAAAATGGACTAATTCTTCAAATAAACTACGTATTAAAAGCATGAAATATGCTTGATGGAAGCCACTAGATTCTACTGGTACACCATTAAAACGTGCCTCAATATTCAGAGTAGCTGCCGCCAACGCAAGTCCAGCACCCTCAGATCTCTGTATATATGTATACATATTTTCCCTTAGCAGATAAGTTGCAGCATAATCAAATAACATTTCGTGGTTTCTATCATTAAACAATTGTGTGCAATAATGAATTCTTTGATTAATCGTGTCTCCGTTAACCATCGGTCGATTTTCTAGAAGATATTTATGTACATTGTCATAAGTATCCTCATCTTGATCGCGCAACCAATCAATTGGTGTAGAAAGGGAGCATGAAGGTGACGGATTATCGTTTCCAGATCCCTTGTTCGAAATATGAACAATATTAAGATCTGCGCCTTTCTCTATCAATAGTTTCACGAGTTCATAATTATTCAATTTAACAGCGCGATACAATGCTGTGCCCTCCACGTTCAGGATATTTACTTGCACACCATTGGCAAGCATTTTCTCAACTAATTGTATGTTTTGCTCTTCAATGGCATGAAAGAAAAGAAGTTCTTGTTCAGCGTTTGACATTTTATGGTTGCCTTTTTTTTGAATATTCGAAGAAATATTGTATTATATATTGATTGATATATTAATATATGGAACAAGTTTCAGGTTTGTACAGTTTTATCTAAAATAAAATGGGAAGCAGTATCTAGATCCATGTTGATGAATCAGATAATAAATCAGACTGAGATTCTTATTAGATCTTAGATCAACATCGTATATGATCATATAAGATCGTACGGAAAATCCTACCCAAAATTGTCGTCTAAGAAGTTCGAGGACAGTTCATCTCAAGCCGACAAAAGTTTTCGAAAACGTGTTTAAACGTAGTTTTTATTGTTTTCAATCAAAAAACACGTATAAATATGTAGAAATAAGGAAAAAAGTTATCGTTTTCATATTTAAGAAGCATGAACACAATCACAATTCCCGAGTATAAAAACGATAACTTTTCTCTTGTTTTTACATGTTTACACACGCTTTTTTGATTGAAAATGGTAAAAAATACATTTACACGCACAAAAAAGTCGAAAATGGAGCGTCTTTTGCTTACAGCCGAGAAACACTCAAGTTTTATGGATTTCATCCTCTTTCTTGTGTGTTTAAACTCGTTTTTGAAAATTTTTGTATGCTTGGGATACGACAAGTTTCAGATAAAATCAGAGATCACGATCCTATACGATCAAACTTCCCAAGAAATTTATGAGCGCTCGGGTCCTGTCTGATCTAAATAATGGCTACCAGATATGGTGTTGTTATTGGCGGATTCTTTTCGATCGGAGTCCGACAACAACTCTACCGGATTCATTCGATCGCTTCTGATAGGATCTGTAGATGGGATTGAATCTCCTGGGACCTATACACTTGAAGTCCGAATCTATAAGAAATGTTATAATAGCCTTAAAATTTACAGTCATGAAGAGTCCTATTCCTGCACTATTAAGAATAATTCTAGAGTATGTAATTTCTCCATAGACATTTTTAGACGGTATAAAACTGTCAACGAATTTCAATCAGAAATACTTGATTGCTACCTTCTTACAAGAGTACAGTATTTCTTGCTACAGAAATCCTTAGTGCATCATATATTCAGTGCATATTATCACTAAACTGTAAAACTAAGCACATATTGATAGCTAGTGGAAGTGACCAAATAAAAGTTACAGAGATTTATTGGGCAATAAAACACTTTATATGTCCGGTCCTGAATCTTAAAATGTAATCCCAATAAAATAATACATGCATTGTGCAGAAAAAGTATCAAAATACTTTGAAATTCAATGTGTTATGCGATAATCTATTTAGTTTTTCTGAATAAAGCCGATTTTTACGAAAGTATTCACGTGATATTCTTGATTGAAAAGCAAGAGAGAATTGACAGATGCTAAAATGTATTAACTACATGATTCACTTAGACCTTCGTTCATTTTCTCCCTAATTCATTTGCGAAATCTTATTATATTATTCGCAGTATCAAACTTCAAAAATTATTTGGAATTGCACATGCTCATGAAAAATCAGCCACGTAGATCATTACTTGTCACCTTCATGACCTAAAAGGTAGCTTCACTAGGTTCTGGAGAAAAACAAAGGTGATGTGCTAACTAGAACCAAGGATTATGGAACAACATGTTAACAAATTGAAGTTATTTATACAACAATTAATCTAGTTCTCTCTAAAACTCGACTCATTTATTGCTATTCAGTGGTAGGTATATCACTCGTTATTTTGTTTTTGAAAATAGAGAATATTTGAACTCATCCAACCTCGATGATAGTATAGCTTCCAAAGCTCGAGTCTTGCACAACGTATGAACGAACAGGACAAGATACATACGCCCATAATGGATAAACCAAATTACAGCTCACAATTTAATGACAAACAATTATTGAAATCACTTACCCTGGATGTTAGATTAAATGTAAAAGGAATTCTTGGATATTCGTTCGTTCTAAAACATGAAAGAAAAAAGTCATTAGATCCTTATTTCGTTCCATTTACTTTTCGTGTTTCCGAAACCAAGTCTAATGACAGACAGAACGATATTTATTAATCATTTCACGTGTTTAGAGTATATCTACTTTACTCTGAACACAAGCTTATATGGAAGAAATAAAATGAGAGGTCGAACAAAAGAAGAAAAACAAGTATAGGGAAAGAGCAAGAGACAGAGAACACAGAGACGAGCGACACACCAGTAAGATAGGTGTGATTAATGCGGGCCTCCAAAGAAAAATAGACATAATCAAATGTTCACAATAGTTGATGAACCTTTCTTCGCTAGTAATCCTATTCCAAGATTCTGGAATTTTTGAAACACCATATATTCGAGATAATGGACCTAATGATGAATAGACTGAATATACCGGAATTCTAGAATTATCATACATGTCAAACATTAAATTCTTTGGATATTCAGATGTTCAAATATTAACTGTTTCTGTGACACTGACATTTGAAAACACGCACTTAGCAGAAGCACGTCTGAGTGAAAGTGTCATGAAATTTCGTTAGTGTGGATAATTCTGTAAGTCCAATAGTGCTGATGTCTCCTGAAAGGTAGTTCGAGATCAAATTTTAGAGTTGAGATGACATTAGATTTTCTGTAAGGTATGAAGATGATGGGTATATATACTTGTCTCGTATAAGCGTAAACATTCTCCACTATATTCGACTATAAGACCGAGAGAAATAAAGAGTAGAACACTTGAAGTAACTCAATAGCACACAAAAAAGAGAAAGGTGTGGTATGTATGCTTTCCATGCTTCATAGAGAAAGAAAAGATAAGAAGATTATGTGAGAGAAACTGACTGTTCGTAATGCATACCTTTTTAAAAATCACGTCCCTATAAAAATGCCATTATGAAATGATAGTATCACGTGCTTTAGTTCCCTAATGTTTATTTCTAGATAAGTTAATTCAAAGAGTTAATCTCCTAATTTGTTTTGTTTTACACTTTACCGATTGGTACGCTTTCCTATGGAAATCAACGGACGAAAAATGAGGCTTTGATCAAGAATACTACGTTTATGATGATGTATAACGTTACAGATCCTAATCCGAATTTGTTCGCTGATTGGTAACTCTCTAACAAGTTTCATTCAATGCAGTAGTTTATCCTGTCGACGAAATATCTATCCATTTCTCACTCTGATTCCTGGTAGATCTGTAAAGAGCTGCTCCAATATATATATAATTCTTTGTAGGATGCAGTATCCGGTTAAGACTATTATGAATTGTTTTTCAATCTATTGTTACACTAATCTATTCTTGTTTACTATAATTTCGAACCAAAAAAAGAATTTTTTCGCTACGTCATGAAAGACTTCGCTGTCACCCTCAAGAATTTTGGAAAACTATTTTGAAGGTTATTTGAAAGATTTCAGATGGTTCCTAGGTGGGTACCAACGTGAGATATCTTCTTCACGTATTCATCCACATACCTCTATCATACATGTCAAACTTGAAACTTGAATTCAAATTCAAATTCAAATTAGTATTATCTAATTTGAAGTTTTCAAGTTCAAATTCAAGTTCAGATTATGGTTTAGGATGAGGGCGTCTCTTTGTGAACGGAGGCGTATTGTCTACGAAAATGGTACTTTTTCATATGAAAACTTCAAAATAGATAATACTAATTTGAATTTGAATTTGAATTCAAGTTTCAAATTCGACACTACTGATAACCTCAGATAATCCTGTATAATCGCTCTCGTAGTATCGCGCAAATGTTTTTTTTTAATAATATGAAGAAAACACTTACGTTGTATCAGTAAGCAAGCAGCAGTGCAATATAAGAAAGTTGTTTTTTTGTGCCTAATACCCAAAATGTTTTTTACGTATTTATATTCAGCACAATTACTTGGTATTTTCCAAGTAATACCTATCTCTGTAGATTACTAACTTATGCATTTCATATACAGCGAAGAGAGACATATACATTGATACTTTTTCTCCATACTCTTTTTCTGTTCTGTTCGTTCTTTTTTGTTCGGTATAAGAAAATAAACGCGCACAGATATATCATATAAGGATGGAACTTTTTTTCTCTGTTCTAAATGATAGAACTGAATATTGACATCATCACATGACAGTTTTGATGCTTTCGTACATACGTTGTTTTTTCTCTTAGTTGTAATTCTCTGTACTGCCTAAACACACCAGAATTTGAAAAAACGACTATTTTTCAGATGAATTTTTTGCTTTTTTTCCAAGCTCTTACTTTTTTGTGCGACGTACATGAAGGTTCATCGTTTGATTTTTAAACTAGGAAATACGGGACTCAAATCACAGAACAAAAAAGAACATTATTTAGGTAAATTAGTCGCTTTATTGGATCAACAAACCGATCATTGAGATGGTTAAAATGCAATTGTATAGCGGTTTGAACGCGCATAATACGGTGACGTTTTATCCACATTTTCTGACTTTTGGTTTTTCATAAGTAAATGCATTTATGGTTACTCTCTTCATCTCTGTAAAATTGTTTCATGTGATCAAATAAAAATAATAAGTTGAATAAAAATATAACAGTGCTTGATAATGGATTTTCTCCATCGTCGAAAAAACATTATTTCTTACTCATGTAAAAATTCCAAATGTTATTTCTAATCATATCATAAGAATAATTCAGTTCGTACATACTATTCACTTTTATTATCGTTCTCTGCAAATAAACTCATTCGAAGTCAGTAAATTTATTTTAACAAAAAAGTATATTTGTTAGTGAAAGCGGTGTAGTTAATTGATTTATATTTAATTGGGAATTTTATTATAATTTAATTCAAAAATTGACCGAAAACAATTCACATGAAAGTTATAATTTGGATGCTCATCTTGTTTCACATTGTTCAAACGAACAAATTCTCGAACTTATCTCATCTTGGTCAATTACACGTCTCGATCAAATCGATCGAAAATCAGCATTTTATCTAAAACTTCTTCGTTATCAACCATTAATTATTCTTCATTTAATCAAAGAAGATTTTCTTGAAAGAAAATTTCATTCAAAAAAATGTTCAGAATATTTCCGTGAAAATTATTGATTTAAGTTCTGAATCAACTAAATTCAAATGATAATCTGAATAGGTTTCTAATAAATGTTCGACACGACTGTTTAGTTGACTAAATCCATATATGATTTCATGATAATACAAATAGCCAAACAAATGATAGAGTAATTCATTAGATAAATCTTCAAGCTGACTTTTGGATGAAGATATTGTGCATTTAGTTAAATGAAGGAAAGAACTTAAATGATCTCTTATAGATTTCATTTGTTATAATAAGAATAACGAGATATAAGCAAACTATGACTTTATATAGACAAACACCTGAATGTTTTTTTATTCTGTTCTGTATAATAAAATAGGTTATTCAAAACAAAATAGAATGTAGACTCACATTGTCCTATGGACTTATTTATTTTATTCTATTAAGATAAAAAGAATTCATTTTATATACTTCACTCCTAAAAATTAAAACACCATATACGGTTCAGTGACAATAGTAATTTAATCTCAATAGTTCAATGAATCCTGTACACATTTGCATTTCTAATTTTTGTTGAGCTCTTGATTTGTACTTCAAAATAAGAATATTTCTTTTGTTCTATTTAATTTTGAAAAGTAAATAGAAGAGAAGAAGACAATGAAATAAACTGTTATCAAAAATGAAATATTACTTTGTCCAAAGGGTATATTAACAAAAGAGTGTCATAAATGATATTCGTGGGTTTTTGAAAGATAAATATTCAAAATGATTCAGCAGTTTTCTGTTGAGAACTTGACTCTAAATCAAAGTCCAGATGACGAAGAAACAGACTTAAAAGATAAAAACTTATTCGAAGTGTATCGGGTTTTAAATCGATTAATTGTTATTGAATACGATTGTATCTATTTTTAAAATATCCATTCATTTTCAATTCGATTGTTGTCCTAGAAATTCTTTTGTTTTCTTTTAGACTTTAATGAATTTTTCTGCTCTATTCTGATTTTGTAATGAAGAAAAGCAAGATTCAAAGAGTTCGTTTTAAAAATGAAATTATATGCTTTCAAACTGTAATACATAGTAAAATTGAATATCTTTATTTGTCAGATGTTCAACGAAGATTTCCAACAGTTACAGCATTTTCTCTCAAAGGTGTTCAGTTATCATTTGCTGCTAATACATCTAGTCAAAACTCGACAGACTTACGTATCAAAGCATATCCAACTGAAATTATCGATGCTATTGTACCAAAAACAACTTCTGAAATTGTTTCTCGTGATCAACTCAATAGGATTGAAGGAAAAATTGATCGTATCGATGAAAATACTCAACAACTTCTAATACAGATGAGAAATGTAATGACATTAATGTATGAATTACATGAGTACACGACTCCTCGTTATTTTTTTCTTCTACCAACTAAAAATCATGATTGGGCAATGGTCAATGCAGTTCAAAATTTGTATCAATCACACTCTAAACTGTATTTTCTGTGTGAATGTTCAGATGATCCAAGAGAATTACATGTCGCTCCACATGAAGGATATTCGATCAAAAAATTACGAGAATTTCTTGTAAAATATGGTCCATATTTGTTAAAAACAATGAAAATTGTTAAAGTGTTACTTACTTTTGGAGGATTTGTAATTCCAAATTTGTCACATACGACAACAATAATTGCTGATAATCTTCTTCCGTCTCTTCAATCATCAACTAATTATGAAAATATTAAAAAACAAGTGATCACTATGCAGAATTTACTCGAAAATCCCCAAACTAAACTATTGTATGAAGGCACTTCATTAGTTGAAAACAAAGATAAATTACAATTAGCTCCATTACAAGGTGCGGATTTGCGAGAACTTGAAAGTTATTTAGAACATATTGATTGCACAAGAGCTTTAGGCAATTTGTACCGAACAATGACTGATGATGGACATGTTCGTTGGGTTTGCCAACAACATTATGATGAGATTAGTTTTAATAAAAAAATGACTGATTATGTCAAACAATTCGAAGCCATGGGAGGAAAATTCGATTTGAAGAAAAAAGAAGCAATTCTCCATCAATTGAAATTGACAAATACAAAAGTGCAAATGATTATGGAAGCGTTAACAAAAGGTTTTAATATTTCGGAACTAATTCTTGATCAATGTTCGATCTATGAAAGTTACTTCGATAGTTTAATCGATATTATTATCAATCGATCATCGATTCGTTGTCTTCGATTTATCCATCTTGATATTCTCAATTACTTTGGATCGTCAAAATATATTTGTAATCATATAACAATAAATCTATCGAATTCTTTATTAAATGTTCGTTTCAATGAATCTTATCAAGGTGGACAGAAAAATTTACTTATTCGAATATTAACGCAAAATAAATTACATCGAACTTTAGATATTTGTGCTCGTCATTTTCGCAACTATGAACAACAACTACAAGAATGTCTTGATACAAATAAATTATTTACTGAATTGATTGTTAATCATGCAAATAGTACGAAGATTTTAAATCCAATATTTCATTTGATTATCAATCAATTGAAACGATTGAAATTGAATTATTCGTTAGTTTTATCATCAGTAGCAAATCATTTTTGTCAGTTATTCGAAACAAATCAAACACTAGTTGAACTTGATCTTCTCAATGCAACTGCTTTTTCTGATAATCATTTTCTTCGAAAACTTTTCCACATATTAAAAAAACATCAATCAATTGAAAAACTTTCTTTGCATATTTGCAAAATAAAAGCTGCAGATGAAAAAGGAACTCTGTTAATGAATATCTTAGAAAATTATGATTTTATCAGTCATTTACGTTTATCACAATCGTTTATTTCGCATCAACTAGGTCAAGTATTAATTCATGCGATCAAAAAAGAGCATCATTCACTTATTCATTTAGAAATGTCTCATTGTGATATAAGAAAGAATGATATTTTACAATTAAAATCACTGAAAAATGATGGTCACTTAATGTATCTTGATATATCGTCAGAGACACAGAACTCTTCGAAATCAATAAATCGTTCATTTCGTGCAAATACTTCGATCAACAGTAGATGGAAACAAAGTAGTATGATCCCTATTGGAAATAACTGGCCAGGAGATCAATTAAACCAACTCGATTGGCCGTGTAGTTTTACCATTCATGAAGATCAAACAATCTATGTTGCGGACTCGAATAATAATCGTATTGTTGCATGGAAATATGGAGAAACATGTGGTCGACTTGTTGATATTGAAAATGGTCAAAGAAATGATAATGATCAATTATGTTGTCCAACTGATATTATTATTGATAAAAAAACAGATTCATTAATTATTTACGATGATGGTAACAAACGAATTGTTCGATGCCCTCGTCAACATGATCAACAAAGAGAAACAATCATTTCGGATATTGATTGTGCCAATTTAAATATGGATAATCATGGATATTTGTATGTTTCAAATGCGAATAAACATGAAGTAAGACGATGGAAAATAGGAGAAAATCAGGGTACATTAGTTGCAGGTGGAAATGGGCAAGGAAACCGTTTTGATCAACTCGATGAACCTAAACACATCTTTGTTGATGATGATCAATCGATTTATATTGCAGATTATCGAAATAATCGTGTAATGAAATGGGTAAAATATGCATGGGAAGGAGCTGTTGTTGCTGGTGGCAATGGTCCAGGTGACGATCTCAATCAATTACGTTGGCCTCATAGAATCGTTGTCGATCAGTCGGACATTCTCTATGTACTAGATTTCGGTAATAATCGAATTGTACGATGGTTTAAAGGAGCAAAACAAGGTCAAATTATTTTTGACATGTTCAGTCTACCGAACCTTTTGCCAATTGATCTCTCATTTGATCAAGAAAATAATCTTTACATTCTTGATTGCAGCTATCACAGAATAACCAAATTTGATTTACAAAAATAAATTTATTTTTCTTTCATTAGAATTGTAACGAAAAAAGGTGAAACGTGCTGATTATTCGTTTGCTGAACTCTTGATTATTGAGTTGACAATGAGTTTGGTTTGATTGTTTACTCGAAGTATACAATCAATATTTTATTGATAAGATAAAAGTTATACGAATAGAAAGATTAACATGTGTAGAAAGAATGTAATAGTGTGTGAATCAATCACTGAACGAATCTAACTTCAATTGAACTGAAAGTTCGATTGACTTGTTGACTTATTGACTCCGTGATTGACTCCGTGATTGACTCCATCTATATTCCATTGACTCTAGGTATTTATACCTAGAGAGAGAAAAGAGAGAGAAAAGAGCGAAGAGAGAGAAGAGAGCAACAATAGAGAGAACATCTTGCATATATAAATTTAACAAAGAGTCCATGAGAAAGGTAATGGAAATGAGATCCCATGTCCCTGAAATCACTCGAAAATCGACGATTAATCGCTGATTAATCAAAGTGATAATTGTCCAATTAATCGCGATTAATCAGCGATTTTTTGCGATAGTTTGAGTGATTACTACGATAAATCGCGATTAATCAGTGATTCTTTTCCTTATATACCATTGAGTTAGCGCTAGTTTATCTGCATTAATCGCCGTTTAATCGCTTTTTTTCATTAATTCAATCAGGTAGATTTGTTTTCTTTTATTATAATTTTTATTTACAAAAAAAAAACAGATAAGGGGCGCATTGAGCAAAAGCAACAACACTTTATCGTTACACATAGAAAAATATGCGAAAAAACAACAGCATGCACGACTAAAAAGTTACAAAACATCTAATATAGAGAACACGATGAGCACAAATAATATTGACACGGTAAAATGGCCATCGTAGTTATCCAGCTGTTGAGATCTAAAAAATAAACTCTTTCAGTTTCGTTTTATTGATCGACAGCTTACGATGGATGACTTGATGTTATTTGGAAAGACTTTCATCAAAAACTAAAATGAGAGCAAACATTTTATCGAAAATATTAGATAAAACAAAACGATAGATTGAGACAAGAAAAACATCCGATTATGCTTACTAAAGAAAACATAAATTATTTTTTATTTTAACTAATTACTAAACACGACGTTCAAAGAATGAATGAAATAGAGAGATAATCGAGACGTCGATCTTTGTTTTCGTCGGCCAACCAGACTTGAGCCTCCGCGATGAACATCGAGTTTAGCAAAAAATTTGCTTATCTTTAGCGATTTATTGTATTTTCAGCACAATTCTTTTGAAAAAATGTAATTTTCAATGTGAATTATATTCAAATAATTTTTTTTCGATCAAACATTTAATATTCATTATTTTTCAAATCGGATTAATCGCCGATTTTTTTCGATTAATCGTGGTGATTTTTCTGATTTCGATCAAATCATATTTTATGCATATATATATGATAAAAAACGATTAATCGTCGATTTCTAGAAAGAATAATGATTTATTTTGATTAATCATCAGTTTTACCGATAATCGCGAAAATCACGGCGATTTTCATAACATGGGTTACACGTCTCCGTTATGACTAATCACAGGTAATAGCTTTTGTTCTTCTCTCTGTTTAATTATTTTAATTTTTGTATTATATGCATTTGTATAACCCTCAAATGACACCGTATTTTGAATTAGTTGTTGATCAAAGTCAATGAAGAGATGTTGATCGAAAACTTGATTTCTATTTAGATAGATGAATTGATCGTTTTTAATGGATTCAATTGTAATAAACTTTTTCTTTTTATGTATAAAAAAATTTGGAAATATTTCAACATCACAATCGTCGCATTTACAAGTGGAGATCACTGCGAACAGAAAACAAACATTTAATGTTAGTAAATATCTCAAGCAATTAATCAATGTCAAGTTAAGTAAAAGAACTTTTTCATTTCTAACATTTTTTAATAGCTCTCAATATCGAAAAGTGAAACTAATGAGCCAAATATGGATTTTAGAATTTCTTTATATAATTAGTTCTATATCCTTTGTCATCTTTCTTACTGTTAACCATATTCTCTAATGCGTACTCCCTCACATTATAAGACTGAAGATGAAGTTCTTCTTCTATTTAATACACAAATAGTAGTAAAATCGTAATTCCGCCAAGTGCTCATCTTTATATTATTCATCTGAAATCTCCATCAAACAATTCCCACACACTACTACTGTTCAATTTAAATGGAATTAACTAACTAGAAAGTTCATATATTTGTGATCGTTTTCTTTTATGTTGATGAGTGATAATACAACACACAAAGCAGAAACACTAAAGGGAGAAACTTATCGTTATAATGTTTAATGAATACATAAGCAGAATTCGATGATGTTGTAATGTCGATGAGTGATTTGGTGATATTTGATTGATTTAAAATAACTGATGTTAATGATGAAGTTAAAATTGATTTATTCGCTGTAGATGACATTAATGATGTTGTTGAAGATGTTGAGGAAGTCGAAAAATCAATTTGATTATTTGCAAAACATAAGTGTTCCATTTCATCGTATGTAAATATCGGATTTGAAATTCTGACATCTCTATTGAGCTGAACACAGTCAGCTAACCGCTGATCACCAAAATCTTGACATAGACACATATAAACACTATCATGAAAACATCGTAAGTTTGCTGATCGATTTTGACATGGAACATTATAATGTTTAATACGACGAATAAGATGCATGTTGGCTATACTCTCATTGAATACTTCATGTATAGATGGGCAACGATTTAATGGATTAACTGTTACATTGTAGACTGATGAGTTGTTTTCAATTAAATGAAGCTCAGACAGTGAAAGTTGAATGATCAGCATATCAGAAGGATAAGAGGCATAGCTAATAGTTGAAGTTTGACTTTCACATACGATTGCTGAAGTTGCATCCAAAATAGATAACCAATAATGAAATTCAATAAAAAAGAGAAATATTTGTGATGGTAAAGACAATTGTATATTTTGGTCAAATGAAACAATAATTTTGTTATCCATTTCTTGACATCTTTTTCCACGAAATCCCATCGGACAGACACAAACATACGGTGCAACAGATGACATATAATTATTGCGAAACACACAAAAACCTCCATTTAAACATGGATTTGGTTGACATATATTTCGAGATAATAAACATTTAGAACCAAATTTGTTCAAAGAACATAAACATATCGATCGATTATCTGCTGTTACACCAACACATAACGAATCAGATGAACACGAGCATGTGTGTGGTATATCACAATACTCTCCAGTCCAACCTGGTTGACATTGACAAAAGTAACTATTTCGTTCATTTAAATAATGAATACATTGACCATAATTGCATTGATGATCAGCATCACAACTTTGAACTATATCATTAACCTTTGGTATTTTAATTTCAATAACAACACGTTCAACAGGTAAAAATGGAAATTTCAATGTTGTAAACATACTTCCACGATAACGTAATGAAACCATTTCATAGATATCAATTTGTATAAAATATTGTTTTGAAAGATCTTTTGGCCGATTCGAATAAACTAACTGGATATCAAACCGATCATTTTCGTTGCGTTGATATAAATAGAACAATTGCCAATACGAATGAATGGTTCGCTGAGTGCTATTGTCGATCAATGACGCAATAAGTAGAAATGGTGTTTGAATTGATGATGCAGGTGTGTTCATTTGAAGGATAAGACTAACACGTTGATTTTGATATTGACAACGATCTCCATAATAGCTTGGTGGGCAGAGACACGATTTTGTTGTTAAACCCTTCGCACTATTTAATACAACTTGTAGAGGAAGGCCATGATGACAGTAATATTTTTCAGACGAGTCCACCTTTGATAAATGTGATTTTATTTTACTGTTGGATTTTAAATCGAAATGGTTATCAACACGTGTAGATGGAATTCTTTCAACAGACTCAATTTCTGGTTGATCATAACGACTCATCGATAATTGGCAATACTTATCGATGTTCTTATTGTCACAATCAGGATGGAATATGCACAAATTTTCCCGAGTCCAACATATACCATCATTACCCTGTTTACAATAAATAAACATTTGTCTTCCCAAATAGGTACTTTGTGGACACATTGCTGATTCATCAATATCACCAAGACAGTCAGTTACGTTATCATTAATTTTTTCAATAGGTAAACACATAAAATCATTTGTATGTGGTGAAACACAAACATGTTGATTTGATGAACAATTGATTGGTGGCGATGTATAGCAATCTAATTCATCCGCGCCATTGGGACAGTCCCAGGCATAATTACATCGTGTTTGTCGATTATTGCATGGCCATTGTTCACATTCTGTTTCGTCGGTATGAATTTGTCCATCAATTAGAATTGGTTCACTAGAAATTGAACTGTCGCAAATGCCTAAGTAGTTAATTTGTTGAGGGTATTCAGTAAATAGTTGTTTTTCATCGTCACAAAAGCCCGATTGAGTTTCTTGACAATCGCATGTATCATCTTTGAGTCGTTGACGATGAATACATTTATTTTCGTTGGCACATTTATAAAAGGTTTTTATATTTTTCAGAGAACAAACTTTATCAACAGTAATTTGTTTTTCATCATCTTCATAATCACAATCTCGAATACCATCACCAATGTAAGATATTGGAATGCATTTCGATGAATTTTCACATTGATACGTAAAAGAATTATTACAAATATTTGACTTAGCGTTTATTATTTGATTGCAATGACCAAATTTGGAGTAGACAAATCCAATAAAATCGATATACGGTTCGATTGTATCACTATTGAACGATAATGCAACGTCTTCACGACGATGACATGTTCTTTCTTGAAAATGTAATAACGTAATATTTGAAGGAAATCCACTACACATTTGTTCATTATAACAGATATATTCAGGTAGAATATAATCCATAGTTGATGAACTGATAATGTATTGTTTTGTATAAGCAAAATAGATATGACCAAAAACGATCGATACTGTTGGATAAAAAAACATATTCGTGCACGTATTTTCAATAATTTCTAAGCATTTATCATGTTGGCAGAAATTGAGACATAATGATGGACTATTGATTGTTGAAAGTTTACCATAACATTGAAATGCTAAAAGACAATCATTACTTAGATTTGCTGTCGATGCAGTTAAAAACATTGCTTGTTCGATTTTTTGATGACGAACATCTTTACAGGAACTTGTAAAATGGCCAATAATATCATGTGAAATACCCTTTGTACGTTTACGCCATGAGCAAATCTCGTCTTCGTTTTTAAATGACGGAATAGAAGTTATGAAATCATCCGTGTGGTATGGGATTGGCTGATCAGAACGATCAAGACATAGTAAATCATTTCCCCACATTGCTGAAGGTATACATTGACCGTTATCACATCGATATTCGTTATCTTGACATACATTTGTTGTAAGCGGTGAGCAATGTTGTTCATCAATTCCATCACTACAATCTACCTTTCCATCACATATTTCAGTCCAATCTAGGCATACTGATGTTAGACCACGATCGCATTTTAAGTATACGTAACAGGTCATTGGTATTGAAGAAAAACTGTAAAATTGCTGCCGATAATATTCGTATATATTGTCATGCATTGATGGGACAATATTAGGAATATCCAATTTATATTCACATTGTGAACCAAATGTTGATGACGTACAGTTATAAAATACTTCCTTTTCCATTTCTAATGATTGATTTTCAACTGATAGTTGATTTAAATAGAATTGATAACGTTCAATAACGTCAATTGGTGCTGACCAACTGTATAATTGTTCACTGGTAATCTTTTTCTGATTCAGTTGAGCAAAGGTAGAGATTGAATCCATATTTGTTTTTTCAATATGCCATTTCGATGCCGGTTCGCTCAAACAAAAAGGAATAATTTCAGGAGACGAATAGCCATCAACCACGTAGTAGAAGCAATGATGTTGCACAAACATATTATCAGTATTTCCTTTTATTTCATCGGTAAAATAAAGATTTATTTGTGCCGATACAGTCATAAAATGTACGAACAATATCAATATCATATTGTTCATTTTTGTAATCCAACTTACTCTTCTACTTACATCCGAAATTGTTTTGAGTGTAATGAATGTCAGCACATAAAGATTTACATATATAGGAGAAATTGTTCTATTAAGGGGAAAAAGGGCGATATCTTTTTCAAAAAGCAAAAAAAAACAGTAGAAATGCGCACTTTTTGGACAAAATATTATGCTGATCGGAACAAATAATAATAAACAGAAAAAAAGAACTGATGTTCAAGTATTTAAACTATTGTTGACGCCAACAAATTTTCTTATCAAATATGTATATAATACGTATCAATAGTAAGCATTGATAAAAAAAAATCTGTAAGCTGAAAAGCAAAATTTATTTTTTTCTCTTATCCCTCAAATCAATATTTAACTTTATTTAGAATATGCAAGAAAAAAAACAATCTCTAGTTTCACTTTATCAAATAGCGCAGCAATGTATGAGAATAAGTTGCTTGAATTTTGTATATCAGATATAAATACAAAATATATGATATATTCAATTTTTTTTAAAGTCCGGTTAGCACTTTCATGCAAAGATATGATAAATTTTTTTTGAGCAGTAAGTTTATACATTATGAAAATGATGTCAATTATCATTGGTAAATATTTTGAGTATCGATAATTGTTAGGAAAAAAAAAGTAAATGTTTTTCATAACGCCGTCTATAGACGAAGTAAAAGCTTTTATCAATAAACCAGGGATGCCAAATCCAAATTTTCAAAATCAGGAGTTTTCCGAAAAAAATCAG
>ERZ778026.2213-NODE-2213-length-21296-cov-107.974389_pt1 | contig 21296 bp, 23 predicted proteins | sample MGYA00375756_ERZ778026 | MGnify/ENA primary metagenome ERZ778026 (study PRJEB29350, sample SAMN05389820) | bioreactor metagenome | isolation source: Ammonium sulfate bioreactor | place: South Africa: University of Cape Town | collected 2014-02-18 ... | reverse complement strand
TACCAAAAAAATGGAAAAATATTACTGTTCGACATTTATTGACACATACGTCAGGTTTAGGAGATTATCCCGATGAAGTTGATTATACTCACGAATTATAAGTGAAAGTGATATTGTCATGAATCGTGCAGCTGGTTATCAACTCGAAGATGATCAAATCAAAAATCAAGAATGGGTCTCGCAAAGTCTCAATCAATTTGCTGATGGTGCTCTCTATCTCAGTATTAACGACATGGTCAACTATGAGAAAGCATTCAATACAAATCAAATTCTTAAAAACCGAAATAGTTTCGATGAAATGTGGGGTTCATTTACATTGAACGATGGAACCATCTCGTCGTATGGTTTTGGTTGGAGTTTAGATAAAACCATCAATGGTAAACGTGTTGTTCATCATGGTGGAACATGGCAAGGATTTGAATCTTTTATTATTCGAGTATTAAGTGCACGATTCACTGTTGTCATCTTTGCAAATCTTTATGATGCAGACGTTGAACAAATAGCTTATCATGTTCTTGAATTGTGCAATCCACAATTTACACTTCGATCAAATCAAGAAGAAGAAGAAGAAGAAGAAGAAGAAGAAATATTCATAACGACATATTGACACTAAATGTTTTTCTTTGTCGGTAATTGAGATCGTGAATGTTGGGTAAACATAGAAGGCTTTTCCGAGTTATACTTAAATAAACAGCCTTTGTTTTCAATGAAATGCCGAAAGTTTTTCTTCATCATATTAAATACATGAGACTTCAGGCCGGAAACATATCGATAAAAAGGTCATTATTGATTTCTTTAACACACTCAACAATGTTCATCATCAATCATGTCAAGATATGGCTGATTCTGATGTTTGCTACTACAGTTTCATGCTATTTAGGCTTGTCATACAATCAACCGATATTTTGTTCAAATGTATCATGGAATCCAAATGGGACCACAATTGCTGATGAGACTATAATTGGTTCATATCCTTGGAAAATATTCATTACAACAAATAATACTGTTTATGCTCCTAATAGAAATACTTCGAGTTTAATTATGTGGACTGATACGAATTCAACACCAACAAGAAATATCTCACTTTTCTCAAATGATGTAAGAACTTTCTTCATTACTGAAACATATGAGATTTATTATGATTACTCATGGAATTCAATTAATGGAATACACAAAATAACATCAGATTTATTGAATGATACTTCAGCTATGAATACATGTACAAGATGCTTTGATATTTTCGTCGATATTCAAAATAATATTTATTGTTCACTGGCCGAGGCTGCACAAGTCACTAGAAAATCTTTGAATAATGAATCAGATCCCATTGAAATTGTTGCTGGTATTGGTTTAGCTGGTTCAACGTCATACATGTTAAATGTTCCTAATGGTATATTTGTTGATACGAATCTTGATTTATATGTTGCAGATTCTAGCAACAACAGAATTCAGCTGTTTGGATCGGGTCAATTAAATGCAATAACAGTTGCAGGAAATACGTCATCCATTCCAACAATTTCATTAAACACTCCAGTAGCAGTTACTTTAGATGCTAATAAATATCTTTTTATTGCCGATCATGACTCTAACAGTATTATTACAAATGGACCATTTGGTTTTCGATGTATTCTTGGATGTGATGGAGGAGGTACATCATCAGATCAATTAGTTACTCCGCGATCAATAGCTTTCGACTCATTTGGTAATATATTTATTGTCGATCGAGGCAATCATCGAATACAAAAGTTTTTTTTATCAACAAATTCTTGCAGTATGTTTCATTGTTAAAATCGAAGTATACATATTTCAAAAATGATTTCTTTAGACGAAACAATAGCATCAACTGTAAACACAAGTAACTCATTGTTACAATTAGTAGTAATAGTTAATGCTTCGAATAATATCTCATACAATCAACCAAAACTTGATCCATTGACTGTTTGGAATTCAAATGGAATTACCTTTGCTGATAATAATACAATTGGTTTAAGTCCTTATGGTATTTTTATCAACCAGCATAATACGATTTATGTGCCCAACCGATATACTACGTCGATTAAAATTTGGTCAAATGAAAGTGTTAATTCAACAACAATCATCAGTGCTGGCTCGTCGGGGTATCATGCTATCTTTGTTGCCAGTAACAATGATATGTATATAGCCAGTAAAACACATCCATCTCCTCAAATCACTCGATGGAATTCGAATACTAATAATAGCGATGTTGCTGTATACATGAGTAGTTACTCCTTCGGTTTATTCATCGATATTAATAATACACTGTATTTTTCGATACGTGATCAACATCATGTTCTGTCAAGATCATTAGTTAGTTCTTCGAATACATTGACAGTAGTTGCAGGTACAAGTTGTAGTGGAAGTAGCATAAATATGCTTAACCGACCTCATGGAATAGCTGTTGATACTAACTTTGATTTATATGTTGCTGACGCTGGTAATAATCGTATTCAACTTTTTCGCTTAGGATCACGAAATGGAATAACTGTCGCAGGAAGTGGATCAACAAATGTCACAATTACATTAAAGTATCCACTATCAGTTATACTCGATGCAGACAAATACTTATTTATTGCAGACCGCGATAATCATCGTATTATTGGCTCAGGACCATTCGGTTTTCGATGTATAATTGGATGTTCAAGTTTGGCAGGTTCCACTTCCGACAAATTAAACTCGCCCCCAACTATAGCATTCGATAGTTATGGAAATATTTATGCTACAGATGAAAATAACAATCGTATTCAAAAATTTCTTCGTTTAAATAATACCGATGTAGTTCTTTCATATAATCAGCCGAAGCTTTGTCCAAATGCAACATGGAATGAAAATGCAACAACATTTGCAAATAGCAATATAACTGGCACGCCTGCTTATGCCTTTTTTATTAATACTGAGAATAGTATCTATGTTGTCAACTATAATAATGGTCAAATTCATGTTTGGCTAAATAATAGTGTTTCACCTGACATAACATTGTTCACCAATTTTTCAAATTCACGATCAATGTTTGTTACAGCAAATGGTGACATTTATGTTGGTAATGATGGACCGAATAGCCAAGTTAGCAAAGTCACATTGAATTCAAACACGAGCGTTTCAGTTATGTCTGTTCCTGGAAGATGTTTGGGACTTTTTGTTGATATGAGTAATACGCTGTATTGTTCACTTGATCGAATTCATCAGGTAATGAAGAAATGGTTAGGTGATAATTCGACAATATCAACAATTGTTGCTGGAAATGGTTCGAATGGTTCTACTTCAAATATGCTTTGTTATCCTAATGGCATATTTGTGGATACCAATTTTGATTTATATGTTGCAGACTATGGAAACAATCGAATTCAACTATTTCGATTAGGACAATCAAATGCAATAACAATAAATATAACCCTTCAATTGAAGGGCCCAACCGGTGTTGTAATGGATAGTAATAAATATTTGTATATTGCGGATCGCAATAATTATCGCGTTATTAGCTCGGGACCATTTGAGTCACGGTGTATTGTTGGATGTTCTGGCTCATCTGGTTCAACAGCTAATACATTAAGCCGTGCAAGAAATATTGCTTTTGATAGTTATGGTAATTTATTTGTTGCGGATGAAAACAATGGTCGACTTCAAAAGTTTCAATTATTAACAGGCTTATGTGACAACTATAGTCAACAAAATAATTCTACCAATGTCTATTTACTAGATGAAACTACAACCGAATATCCAGTCACATCAACATCGATTGTTACTATTCAAGACAATGTTTGCGATCTATTATATCCATGCCAAAATCAAGGAATTTGTTACGTTACTTTTGCTAATATGTCTGATTATAATTGTATTTGTATATATGGTTTCAATGGTACACGATGTCAATATGATCGTCGAATTTGTACACCAACTAAATGTTGGAATCATGGTAAAAGAAAATTGTTATTGTTGATTTTAATAAATCTGTTCTATCGTAGGAGTATGCAATGAAACATCTGATACAACATTTCAATGTTTATGTCAACCAGGATGGTCAGGTCAATATTGTCAAACAATGATCAATTATTGTGATAATGTGATTTGTGAAAATAATGGTATTTGTCGACCGATATTTCAGAATTTTACATGCGAATGTCTCGGTGATAGTTTTTATGGTCAATATTGTGAATATTGTAGCACGAAACAAACTATTCTCAGGACAGCATCAAGATCTATTGCATATATTGTTATCATATTTTTAGTTTGTACTGCAGTATATATTATAATAATGGATGTTCTTAAATATTTTTTTGGTATCGATTTAGCAAAAAACAAATCGAAATTGAAAACAAAACGCCATCAACCTGTCATCGAAAGATTTATTTATATTGTTGATTAATCTGTACAAAAAAATTTATACTGTTTTTCTTCTTCGTCTTGTTCGATACATTTTATACGAGTAAAACATGTATGAACTTGTGATAAACTGTTTAAAATATCATCTGTATCATCGATGAAAGTATTTGTTTTGATGTGACAATCGAAACGCGATAAATCTTTGAGTTTGTGAATAAGATTGTCAGCCAACTTGACCAATGACGCTTTGTATACTGTTTGTAAATATAGATGTTGCACATTAGGCACAATAGAAAGATAAGAATTTATAGTATTTAAAGTTAGTTGACGAGTATCACTCCATATAGTCAATCGTCGTAGAGGATAAGTAATTGGCGAGGTAGGAATCGAATCAGTTTGAGTGGTCTCTAAGATATGCAATTGGAGATGATTGAGATTGGGACATGTCATTAGAATATCACTCATAACATGCACACGTGTCAATCCAACTGAAATAAAACGTACAACTGACCAAGATTTGCATAGTGAATTGATGGAAATTTGATTGACTCGTTTTAAGTCATTTGAGTCTGTATTAAGTATGGTTAGTTTTTTCACTTTTGGGAATAGCTGAAGATCACAACTTTTAAATGTATCAATAACGAATTCATTAACAAATGATCCGTATAATTTGATTCGTTGATCTTTAATATAATCATGAAACTTAAAAGATAATCTTTTAGTAGATTGAAAGAGAACATTGAATCGTAAGTTAAGTCCCCAAAAAGCATCGTGTAAATATTCTATTTTAATTCGAGAAAATATATCAAGCATTAATTCATTTGGCAATTGTTCAAACTGAGTTAATTGGCTCTTTGCATCTACTGAACAACTCATTTATTAAAGTAGAGATTATAATTTGAAAAAATTTACCATTAAACTGCTCACAATCGTTGTATGAACCAATGCAAAGAATTTTTACATTTTTATATTTGCCATCGATTTCGACGAAACATATATCATTGACTCGAGTGAATTCAGGTGATTTGAACACTGCTGACTGTGGAATAATGGCGATTGTATTATCATCTTTTATCCGAACGGTACAGAATATATTTTCATCAAAAGTAATTTCTTTTTCATTTGTATGCGAATCCGTTCCTACAAAATGAAGAAATGATTTGAATGAAAAAGTAAAATCTTAAACATTTACTTGTCGTTGCAAAGACAGGTTTTAGATGTTGAACAGTTGGTAAATTACAATGAATTGTCTGTTTTCTATTCTTATAATTCAGATAAGTTGGCCAATCACAAACAAGGACTTCAACGGGTAAGTCTCGTGTACTGTCAAAGCGCGCATAATATCCATCAAGTGTATAATTTTCCAGACTTATACCATTCAATACAATGAGTACATCATTGTCTTTAATTCCTGCATGATAAGCTAGAGGTGATTTTAGCGTGTTATCCAGTGACCAATGAACTATTTGCTCTTGCCGATGGTACCAATTACGAATACCAACCCTTTGTGTTGGAATTGTACGGTGCATTATACAAAGTCGAATATCATCATTTGAAGATGAAGGAAATTCGCCAATATCATCAAAATAATCCATATGAATCAGATCCAGTTAAATTTAGATATATTCCTGAAGGATAATTGCAACTTGCTGAATCAGTACAATAGCATACTTCAGATTCAGTAAAATGACGGTTGCCAGTGTATTTGGCGGATATGTCCAATCATTTAAATATCTATATAATTATTTAAGAAAAAAAAACACATATTTTATATTCGAATAAATCTACTTTGTAGAATAAAATCCTTGTCGTTGATTGTCAATATTCATATAAAAAAAATTAGTACTCAATCCAGAAAAGGTCAAACTAAATTGAAAAAATGTTTGAAGATATTTTCGATTGTGTTCTTGTGTCGACATAGCATCGTGTTTGGCTTCATTAAATAGAATATTGATCTGTGCATTCATTGTATCTCTACTAACCATTCGTGGAATAAATGCTTGATTTGACAGCAGATTATTGAATGTTTCTGTTATAGTTTCTTGAGATGAACGACATTCAGATGCAATTAATTGTAATTGTGATGAAATCATTCGACGTATATCCAAAGGATAGTAGATCATTGGTATTGTATTTGAAATGGATGAGATAAAATCATCGGTTACAAAAATACTCGAACAAATCTATGAACAATAACTTTGCTTTTTTTATACGTATTTATTCGAAAGAAAAAAGAACTCAAATTACTTGATGATAGGAAATATTAAAATCAGTGAATTGTCTCATTTCAATTGATGTTTGTGAACAAGGACAAATTAATGTTTCGGAATAATCCATATAAAGTTGTTCAAATGTTGATTGAGAAGGATTCTTAATTTGAACATCGGATAATCGTACAGTTAAACTTGCGTAACCAACTAAACCAGTTAAACTTATGAGAAAAAGTATAATAAAAAGTCGAGTAGCAATTAATTGAGTTTGTTGTTTTTCAACCGTATCATCTTCTTTTTTTCTGTAGATATTAACTGTTTTTAAGTAACTAATACAATGATCAAACATTAGTTTGAAACATTCTTTTTCTTTTCTTTGTAAGAAGAAAGAAATAAAAGAAGAAAACAAAATTTTTTTCGACATTATTCACGGTTTAATATTACTTCGTAATTAGATTTTTTTTATTAAATAGTGTTAAATGAAAATGTTTTTATAAGAATATTTTATATCAAATTTATGTTCATAACCGTGCTGTGGTCCACCACTACTAATTAATTTTGAATAATTATATATGGCAATCTCTTTCGAGAGTCATATTTATGCTGTTCAGGTTTTTTAACAAAACGATCATATTTATAGGCATATGGTTCGGGACCAAATAAACTATCACAACCAGCATATAACATGAATTCACCAAAAATATCAAAGAAATTTGCTACTTTCGTTGAATTATTTTCAAAACTAATCAGAAATTGAGAAAAAAATATTATTTTTCATAATCTCATCTCATGCACTGTTATCAATTTTTCTACCTTATCACTCGATATATAAAGAGCACAAAGATAGAAAAACAAAAAGCATGCAACTGTTTCTACCATTATGAAATACTTTGTTTTATTAACTGTTTTTTTAATAATTTCTGTTGCTAAGCCAGCGTATGGAACTATTCAGGGTGAAGCAATATTTCATTTTCCAGGTAAAATCAATGGCTCAGATCCAGAAAGTAGTTTAGTTAAAATCAATAAAACTGGTATACTCTATGGAGTTACACGACATGGTGGTAATTCTTCTGATGATCTCGGTGTTATCTATCGTATTGATACCAAATTAAACAATACATTTACAGTTGTATATCAATTTACTAATGCTACAGGTTGTCAACCAGTTTCACCATTAGTATTTGATGGTGATATGTTTCTGTTCGGCAGTACAATTCGTTGTAGTCAATTTAATAATGGAAATCTGTTTCGTTTCAGAATTTCTGATTATTACTTTGAAGTGATCTATGAATTTCCGAGTGTGTCAAATCCAAATAGTTTATTTTTAAATAAAGTCAATGGTTTACTGTATGGTACTGCAGGTGTTGGTTCGTCAACCTATGATGGATCTATTTTTACGATTGATATTAAACATGAACAACCATCGATAACGTTTAAACAATTATTTTCTTTCGATTATCGTACTGGTACATATCCATCGAATTTAATCCTATTTAACAATTCATTGTATGTTAATACGGAAATGTTTGGTGAGAATGGAGCTGGTACACTTATCAAAATGGATCTTGACGGGAAAAATGCAAGATTAATTCATGCTTTCGGTTCACATGATGAATTTGGTTGTGCTCCATGGGGTCGACTGGTTTTAGTGATGGATAAACAACAGCAACAATTTCTGTATGGTACAACTATGGGTGCAGCTGGATGTTCAAGTACACTCTATCGTATTCGATTAACTACAACGATGTCAGATGAAATTGAACTTGTCGAAACATTTAATCAAACAACAATCGGTAAAGCACCATTTAATGGTTTGATTCAAAGTACGAATAGAGATTTATTATACGGTATAACATCCGAAGGTGGTATAAATAATCATGGAACAATATTTCGTTACAATATTAATTCTAATCAAAGTATTGAAAAAGTATTTGATCTACCCTCAGGTAACACATTTGGATCCGAACCAATAGGAGGATTATTGGAAGTTGGAAATTATTCATTATACGGCACAACTAGTTCAGGTGGTAAATATAATTTAGGCACTATTTATCAAATTACACTGAGTTGATTGCGTGTATTCTATTTTTTATATCTAATAAATTATTACTTTAAACTTATTGACAATAATCATTCACAATTCATACAGAAAAGTCATCACTTCGTACGACAGTTGATTTATTGATTAGTAATATGAGTTCTCATATCATCTGATATGTTTCGACACAAGAATTTATTCAAGTTTTTCGCAAAAGAAAATGAAAACTTAAAGAAAGAGAGACATCTACAAATTTAACACATATAAAACCAACCAAATACACTCTTTTAAAATTTAAATCTTATTTACACATACATAGATTATCTAGAATGAAGAAACCTTATTGAAACCCAAAGAATATATAGTCATTCTTTTTTATGAATTATAAAAAGAAATACATATCATGAAACAATTGCATGCTTCCAATCATCGTCCCAGACGAATCATACATGTCTCCATTCGAGGATCAAATTCTACACCTAAAAGTAGTCAAGCTCAAAGTTCCCACTTGACATTCAATTCTAATACTAGTTCAAGCTATTCAAACCATGTAGTATTAACATTAGTATAGACATTCAAATAATTTTATTTTTTATTTGACTTAGGTAAAAGATACTTGGGCTAATCCAAATGATTATAGAACAAAACATGAACGAAATAATATGAAGAAAAAGAAAAAGTTTGTTTTTGATTATCATGATTGCTGTTGTTTGAAAACAAGGGTATGATTTATGGATTTAGATATATACGTCAACGTACTATACTGATATTAACAATTATTTCGTTGATTCTAATTGCATTACTTGTCATACTCTTGATTTTCTTACTTCCAAAGTCAACAGGTAAAGATACTGAGCTAAAAATGTAGTCGTAGTTCTGATAATCGGTCTCGAATCTTTAGATGTCTTACTTGTTCTTCGTTGGAATAGAACCGGTGAGACTGTAGCAGGTGTGACAGGTCAATTTGGTAATACTTCGAATCTACTAAGTCGTCCTTGGGGAATATATGTGGATTGGTCAAATGCTCTGTACATTGCAGATCACGATAATAGTCGAATTCAGAAATATCTGAAAGATGCAACATTTGGTGAAACAGTAGCAGGTGATCCTACTGGAATAAGAGGTCCAACATCTAATCTCTTAGATCATCCTAGCAACCTGGCAGTGGACTTGGATGGGAATATGTATGTGTGCGATAGATGGAACAGCAGAATTCAATTGTGGAAACGAGGTGCATCGAATGGAACAACTATAGCAGGCATAACAGGTATTAACTTTCATAGAATTCTATTTGAACACCTGTAATTTATTTAACTGTAGGTATATTTGGTGCTGCACTAGATGAACTTAATCTTCCATATGAAATTGCTTATGATTCTGTCAAGAATGGCATTTATGTGGCTGATACCGATAATAGCCGCGTCATGTATTTTACTGTTGGTGTCAGAAATGGTACTATTATTGCAGGAAATAATACGGCAGGTGTAACTCCTACTCAATTAAATGAACCCAGAGGTGTATATTTCGATAGTATATCAAATAGTATTATTATTGCTAATTCGGCTGCCCGTAACGTAGTACGATGGTCGATAGGTGCTTCTAATTGGACACTAGTGGCTGGTGGTCCTGGCGGAGTAGGTGGTACTGCTTCAAACAGATTTGCATATCCATCAGATGCAATCTTAGATCCAATGAATAATTTATATGTTGCTGATGGTTGGAATCATCGAGTCCAATTTTTTCTAAGCGGAGAAATGAACGGCAGAACTATAGCCGGATTCACTGGTGTAAATGGTAGCAATGCATCTTTGTTCAATTTTCCAAGCGGAGTAGCACTTGACAGTCAACTTAATTTATATGTTTGTGATTTTGATAACCATCGAGTACAAAAATTCTTACGATACTAAAAACTCATAATAAAACATCCATTAAAGTCTGGATCCTCGGTTTCTTAGTATTAGCACGTCAATGAAGGCGTTTCTAATTGTTAAAGTATATTTTCATCACATCTATATTATAATGTTCAGTGTGTGTCCACTTTGTTTCAGAAAATTAAAGAGATCAAAGGTGAAAGATGAATGATTATCAAGTTTTCTAGAACGTGCGAGTATCATAGAAGAAACTTTCAACATTTTTTCTATTGACCAGGCCAAAAGTGAGTGAACGCAGAATTTAATACTGAGTTCTACATGAGTTAGCTATTCGAGATATTAATGCTAATGCATATATTTTTCAGTATAATATGACCTTTGCAACAATTCCTATCACGTTCTTCTTTGGTCAATAAATAATGTCTCTTCAGTGCTTGAGAAAAAAAGGCATATGGTTCTATATGAGGACGACGCGCTGAGTAATTTAATATGACAGTGCAGTAAGTCATTATGATGACAGTAGAATTATATATAGTAATCATTTAAAATTGAGAGTATAAATACGATGCTTCCAAAAAGCATTCGATTATAATATGACTAACCACAAGAGTATTAGCGTTTTCTTGGCGATTTTTTTATTTGGCTGCATTACATTCGTATATTCTGATGTATGCTGTATGCCACATGGTCATCGTGTTAGTTTACGTACGACAGTAGCTCGTATGATTAACTGTACAATGAGTACTTGTGAAACTCAACATCTACTCATGTCCTATACACATTATCCGGATTTGGATAATTATCGATATCGTATGGATTATCATGGTGAACCAGCTGGTGTCGGACCATTTTCTGAAGGAACTACACTTGGTTTTATCACCGACAAGACATCTCTTCTTGGCTATGAATATCTTTTCGATGGTACGCAATGTACATGCAGAAAAACTACGACTCCATCTATTATTTTCAATATTACTTGTGTACCAGATGTTTTGCAATTTGTTGGTAATATTAGTTTAGGTGTAGGATTTGCAGCTCAATCATACAAATTGAATACGAGTGTACCTGTTGGTTCGAATACTGTTGAAACTTCGTACAGTATGGTTGTTCAAAATTTCTCTCAAGAACCAAGCAATGTTCCATTATGTGCATTAATTCATGAAGAATTTCTCGATCGAGTAACGGAAACAAGTACTGGTCAACTTGTTGAACTTTCGTTAACTACTCTTGAAGCTTTCAATTTCACTCCTCATGCTAGTGATAGTGATTATGTCGTTCCTTCTTATTGTCCTCAATCATGTTAAAGAGAATATTTTCAAGATTAAATTAATAAATCATAATTAATTTACAGCTGTGTGACCCAATTGTTTACGTTGAACTTATGCTGCTACAGATACCATTCTCAAATGCATAGTGAATAGACAAAACTAGCACAATATTTATTAAATTTCTCTTTTTACAAGTTTCACCCAGACTTGTTCGGGTGCAATGACAGCTATTTCGCGTATGTTAAATTTGCTTTCAAGATTCTCACCAGGCAAAATCGAATATTCACGTAAGAGTCGTACTAAGAAGAGTTTCATTTCGATCAATGCAAAACGCATACCAACACAAAGTCGAGGTCCAGCACCGAATGGAAGATAAGCCATAGGATGACGTTTAGTTTCATGACGTTCCGGACAGAAAACATACGGATCTTCAGGACCCCAAAGTTCAGGATTGAAATGAATCGAATAAACATCAGCATAAACTAATGTACCTGCCGGAATTTTAATTCCTTGTACGACTGCATCTTCGAATGCACGTCTTTGAAGAGCACCATTCGCAATCGGATACATTCTTAAAACTTCCGAAACAAACATGTCCATATATGGCATTTGTGTAACAATATCATAATCTGGATAGATTTCCTCGTTGCCATCGCCGAATGAAAGTTGATCGATTTCAGCTTGAAGTTTTTCTTGAATTTCAGGATGTGTAGCAATGACATAGGTGCAATAGGCTAGTGAAGTCGATGTTGTTTCATAACCTGCAGCCATAAATGCAAGAATATTGCTAATAACTTCTTTTCGTGTTAATCGATAATTTGCTTTGCTACTATCTTGTTCGTTATCAATGACTTTCTCATCGGTCATGACTTGCATCATCAATTGAAGAACATCAACTCGTGATGTCGGCGTTTTTTGACGTTGTTCAATAATAGGATCTAATCGATTGAAAAGCCACACACCTGGTAATTCGTTTAATTGTATTTTTGATATCAATGGTAGAATATGCGTATTAAGAAATGATCGAAATTTGTTAATCATAAAAAAGATTCGACTAGCAATTTCGGCTACTAGAGGTGCAATTTGAGATATTTTGAAAACAATATTCGTTCGAACACTACGAGCAAAGATTTGTTCAACTTTTTGAAAATACATATTGTTCGGATTATTTTGTAGATCAGTATCGATTCCGAATGCACATCGACAGATAACATCCATTGTCATTCGTTTATAATGCATGTAGATGTTAAATTCTTCATTGGTTTGAACATGATTGGCTAATTTTTCCATTAAATCACTGATACATCCATTGATAAGAGGACTCATCATTTTAAGTTTAGCTGCAGAAAATGTTGGATTTATAATGTGACGATGTCGACGCCATTGAGCACCCCAGCCTGAAAATAGATTACGGTTTTGACTATCTATTGGATTAAGTCGTCGTCCATGAAAACTTGAAAATTGTTTAACAAAAACTTCTTGAAGAAAATCAGGATCACTAACAACAAACGTTGGAATAACACCTTGATAAATGCCATAGATTGATCCGTATTGTTTCGTCCAACTTTCAAGTTGACGATGAAATGATTTACAATTCCATAATGTTTTCAAATGACCGTAGAGAAATTGAAAGGGTGGTGTTGGAATACCAATTTGTTTAAAATATTGATATCGTTGATGAAGAACAAAGAGATAATAAGTCGCAAGACCAATGAATACAAGAAATAGAAGCATAGTGAGAAGTAGCATGTTTACGAATGAAAAGAAAAACAACTGATCGAATAACCTATTTATATAGTTTCATGTGTGCGGCCTTGTTGTCCTTGTTCGTACTTTGTAGAAAAGAAAAGTACGTTTGCCTTTGCCGTGTATGATGACTCACGTTCGTTGTGTCGGACTATTTTCGTTATACACCTGTATTAAACTTTGATAAAGAAAATAAACATCACAAGAAAAAAAATGTTTCTTCAACATGCGTTTGATATTCTAATTATTGTCCTCGTGTCAATTCTACGAGTTCAAACTCAATCATTATTTAGTCTATTTGATGTGCGTATTGATCATCATAAAGTTGATATTACGAAAGATCTAATTATCAACACACCACGACCACGATTTTCATGGAAAATTCATGCATTACAACGAAATATTCAACAGAAAGCATATCAAATTCAACTTCAATCAGATCAGTTGTTTGAATGGGATAGTGAACGTATTGAATCATCACAATCAATTCACGTACCATATACGGGACTAAATGACCTTGGTCCATCGACATTCTACCGTTTTCGTGTACGAGTTTGGTTGACAGATGCAACAAAAGCAAGTCAATGGACAAATTGGATTCGATTTCGAACATCGATATTCAATTTAAATGAATATCTTATTCAGAATACGACAGCGATTTGGATAGGATCCAAAAAAATTAACATGAATGAATTGAGAAAAGAATTTTCTGTTCCAAATATGAGTCCTATTAAATCAGCCATTATTTATATTTGTGGTCTTGGATATTATGAATTGTATGTCAATGGTAAAAACGTCGATCCAAGTCGAAAATTAGATCCTGCTTGGACAAATTATGCTTTTCGTACTTTATTTGTTTCATTCGATGTCACAGCGAATATTACAGTTAGAAACGAAACGAGTTTTTCTTTTTCTTTTTGTTTATCACATATAAGGTTAATTTTAGATCGGTGCAAATGCTGTGGGAGTAAAACTAGGTAATGGTTGGTATTCTCAAGAACAATTAAATCGACCTGGCTTTGGTCCACCTTATCCTGGTCCATCACGTCTTATTTTTACTTTAACTATAACATTCGAAAATGGTGAACAAATGAATATTGCCAGCGATGAAACATGGACCGGTCGAGAAGGTTCAATAAAACATGATAGTGTCTATCATGGTGAAATCTATGATAGTCGAAGTGTTCGTTTGAATTGGTCTCAATCAGGATTCAATGATTCTCTATCAGTTTGGATTCCAGTTGAACAGATGCCATCGCCATTGAATAGTTCATCAGTCGGCGTATTTGTTCTTCAGGATATGCCACCGATTCGAGCAGGCATCGATGCTTTACATTTCGAAGTATCGATCGATGATCAATATAAAAACTATTTAAATCCTAAAGATATCGGTGAAATCCGAGGTGCAAAACTAACCGATGGTGCCGTACTTCAACCAATTGCATCATGGAAATCTGCATCGGGTGTTGCAACTTTTGATCTAGGTCAAAATATAGCTGGCTGGTGTCGTTTTACCTATCGTGGTCCGTCTGGTTATGGTACTTATATGCGTTATAGCGAAGTACTTACTCAAGCAACTGTATCAACGCATACTGCAACTCGTAATATCTACACTGAACATCTTCGTACAGTATCAGCTTCAGATACTTATATTCTCTATGGTGATCCTTCTCGTGAATATTACGAACCAACGTATGATGACTATATATATTTTCTCTGTTCAACAGTTTATTTTTAGATTTACAATTCATGGCTTTCGATATATATCTGTGTATGGTTCGCCGAATCCATTAGCATTGCACGATGTTGAATGTCCATTTGTACATACGGAAACAACATTGAAAGGTCATTTTGCAACAAGTAATCCGATTGTCAATCAAATTCAACATAATATTCAATGGGGACAATTGAGTAATATCATGTCAATACCAACAGATTGGTTTGTTCGATTCGATGACGAAATTTTCTTTTTTGAATAGTTTCTATTTTCTCTTTACAGTCCACAACGTGATGAACGACATGGATATTTAGGTGATGCATCATTAACAGTTGATGAAGCATTGTACAATTTTGATTTAATTAAATTCTATCAAAATTTCCTCAATCTAATCGTTGATGTTCAATTAGATAACGGTGATATACCTGATTTCGTGCCTGGAAATATCTATGACATAGATCCAAATTGGGGTACAGCTATAGCAACCATTCCTTGGCAAATCTATCGACATTATAATGATGTTCAAACATTAGAAAAATATTATGATCCTATGGTTTCCTATGTAAAATATATTCACAATGGTTATAACAAAACCGGTCTAGTTAATCTCAGATTTCGCTACGGCGATTGGGTTCCTCCAGCTCCACATTCAATGACAAATCAACATCTGACAGCATCATTTGCTTTTCTTCATGATGTCAATCTTTTAATTAATATCTCGCAAATACTTGGCAAACATGAAGATACAAATTATTACGCAACATTCTATGAAAAACTAGCTCAAGAATTTCATCAAGTATTCTATAATACATCGCTGAATTATTATGCTGATGGTTTACAAGCAGCACAAGTATTTGCTTTAGCATTACCTAACGTTGTACCAGCAAATGTTCGACAGACGGTTATCGATCATTTAGTTAATGATATTAATCAAAATGGCAAACATGTAACAACAGGAATCTTATCGACAGCTCAAATCTATCCGCTTCTTTCCGATAATGGCCACCATGATCTCGCACTTGAAATGATCTCATCAATAACCTATCCATCGTTTGGTTATATGTTCAATAATCCGTATGAAAATGCAACAACTGTATGGGAACTTTGGAATACAGCAACATCAGGACCTGGTATGAACTCACGTAATCATATTATGTTCGGCAGTGTAGGTGCATGGTTTTATTCACATTTAGCTGGTATCGATCATTCATCGAATAGTTTCATTACTATTCGACCTCGAATGGCATCCGAATCGAAAAAACATCTTATGTCTAAATTAGATTGTCAATTGAGTATTTCACATGGACTAGTACATGTTTCGTATACACGTGATGAACAAGATACAATCGCCAAATCCATCTTACTCAAAGTAAAACTACCACCGAATACTCAAGGTCGTGTTATATTTGAACCATTATTTGTCGATGGAAAATGTAAAACTTTACTGGAGAATGGTAGAATTATCTGGTCATCAGATAACGACAGTGCAAGCGTTGTTCATGAATTTGAAATTGAAAATGATCCTCTAACTAATTTGATGACAGTACATATTAGTTCGGGTGAATACGAGTTTCGAGCATTATGGCAATAGATTTCTTTTTAATTCTGAAGCCAAATGAGAACGATTATGGGTATACAAAGCGAAAAACTAATAAAATAATTAGTTAAAAATAAAACTAGACGAAGTCGATTCAATCGTGGATTGTCAACAGTTGGATTATTAATTGTTTCGACATCTTGTACTGAATTTCTTTGTAGATTTTCTTGATTATTAACTGAATTCACACGAATGTTAAGTGCAAGTAATCGAGATGCTTTTCGATAATAATATTGAATAATTTCAAAACAAATCACTGTAATTAAATTACACATCGTCCATAGGAAAACAATGACAATTAAAACAATTTGATATGTTGTCAAAACAAATGCCATAATAAATATATTACATAATGCAAAAATAAACGAAAAATTGCCAATAATACGATGACTCCAATTGAAAAGAAAACGAAAGCGACTATTTGGATGACAACGATACAATGCTAACCAAATTTGAAGAATAACACCGCATAGAACGAGTGTACCAATGATTGAATGTGCAATCATCAATGAACTCGCATCAGCTGAATTTATCCATGCACCGTAACCATTAATTGTAATGAAAAAGAAACCAAATAATGTGAGAAGTGCCGAAACTGATAGATAAAATCGATGAATTTGAAACCATATTGATTTACCGAGTAATTGTCGTTTATTACCGAGACGTAAGACACGACCATAACGTGCAAATAACATGCCTGGACCTCCGAATCCCATCCAAGCTAAGATCATAACTGTTCCGTGTATGCAGACGAACATATCACCCATCTTACAGTGAAAAAGACTTTTATTAAAAAAAAAATAAAAAAGTGCTTTTTTTGTTTTTCTTCTTTCAAATGCAGATAACATTTGAAGAAGTAATAAGAATGTCAGTTTGATTTGTCTGTAGAGAACAGCTGCAATTGACAATGACAGTTTGTAATTTAGAATGATAGATAGCTATTGAAACGATTTCCTTAGCAACACCTTCAATAGTTATTCGTGCTTGATGATTGATAATATCAGTTTCAATTGAAAGAAAACGTTGTCGACTAACTGCTGTCCATTTATTTAATTCACCTAAGAGAGCATATTGTGTTTCATCGGTATCATTCAATGATTGCAATGATGAAATATACCAAAGACAATTTGATGTATTATGACATTCAGTTGACTGAACATGAATAGGATTTGTTTCATTAAAGCTCGACGTTAAACTTGCATTTTCATAGAACCAAACGATGCCTGGTTGACTACGAATCGTTGAAGGATATATGATATAGTCTTTTTTCATTGCTGACGCAAAGAGAATATGAAATGTTTGATTAGTTCTAAATATGAAAAATAATCAATCAAGAGAGAACGTTTTTTAAAAGAAAAAAATATAAATGCGTACATGGTTGTTTGCGTTGAATATAGTTCACCTTGTGTTGTGCTATTTGACAGAGCCCAATCGACAATTAATGCATTGAGAGTCGTTAACGGTCGGTCTGGTTTTAAAATGAGACCATCCTGTCGACAACACTTCATAACAACATTGACATCTGTATAATGAACTCGATCACCAGGAGCGACAGGTCCTGTCGAGAGAGTCGAAATGAGCACGGCTCGATCGGGTAGAATTTCCTGTGGATTTGGATGATAGGATGAATTGGGTTGCAATGAACTCGACCAAAAAACATCTTTAAATGGTGCTAAACCAATTGCATCGGCAAACATACTCGGTATGCCTATAGCCCATGTTGGATCTTGACCTTTAATTTGATATGTATAATCAAATGATACTCGTGTTTGTGTAATACGTGGCGTTTCTAAAGCATGTAGAATATGACGTGGTAAACTCATACAATATTGAATATTTAATTCGAGTTTATCAGCTGCATCACCCATTGATTTAAGCCATTGATGACCGAGTTGAATATCGGTATGCAATGGTGTGAATGATGTTGTTTGTAGATCGAGCCAATCTTGTTCATAGACAACAATGCCCCAATTTTGACGTGCATGATTTAATAGATCAAACCAAAATGAATCATTACTTGCAGGTAATGCACGTTTATTATTTGAATCGAGAATAAATGAATAATTTTGAATATAAATATTATCCAATGCCCAATATCGATTGTGTACGACGAATGGAAGATTTTCAATTCGTCGACGAACACCTTCAATACCATCGGGAAAGACATCGGAACGAGCTGTCCAATTAGCAACACCGCCTTCGATACCTTGATAATACCACCATGAATCTAATTGAATGTAATGAATTGGAAGTGGACTCGTATTATAAACATCGACAATCGTTTCTTCATAGTTCTTTTCTTCTTCCGTATGATACCAATAGAAACCACCAGCATCTGTATAGTAGCCGAGATAGTTTATAGTCATATCATTGAGACGATGTTCAGTTGTTCGATTGTAAGCTCGTTGCATTACTTGACCCCATTGTCGAATACCTTCGTTGATGCCATCGGATGAATAGAAGACAATCATCGATTGATTGTAATTCGATGGAACGGGAGACATTGAACCCATGATACCATATTCGAAGAAACTATTCGTTTGATAGAATGAAGTAGCCATAAATTGAGAAAATGGTGAAAGAATTAGCACATCTTGTTCGCCACGTTGAGTTAAATTGAAGAGAACAAGTGGACCCATTTCAAAACTTGATCGAACAACTTCACTATGAGAATTCCAATGACCTGCATGCATACCACCATCACCCGTCATTATTCCTAAATAAGCACAATTTGTATGAAACTGAAAAAGCATTATTTCTCATCTTTTCTACCATGAAATGTAAAATATCCTCGATTATCATTCTCATCGAATTGTTCCATAAGAAATCCTGGAAAAACTGTTCGAACACGATACATTTCTAATGGTACTGTACTCTCCATGGGTAATTCACCAGTATTCAAATGAAATGTAATTGCTGATATTGAAATCCATTGACGTATACTACCAATAATTTTTCGATGAGTTCCATTATGAAAAAGATCATAATTTAATTGAGTCTCATTCCATGCACCTAAATATATATCTGTGCCTTGTGCATACGAAAGATTTTCAAATTTTAAAGTATTGACATCCGATGAATACCATCGATCATCCACATAAATAGCTGTATGAGATGATCGAAGCCAAATTTGACCGTTAATACTTAAATTATATGCTCCGTGATTATCAACTGATACTTGAAGATAATCCACACTCAAACATTCGATTATACAAAGAGACAATACTACGAAAAGTTTCATTTTTTTTTCTCCGTTTAACTTTCGAAGTTATTCTTGCATTTTAAATAAAACTAAAATCTTATCTCGAGTGTACTTGTTTGCTCTGTGTGAATAAAGATCATATCAAATATCTTTCCCTATCTGGTGAAAAATTTTTCAGAGTAATTTGATCGATGACAAACAAAACTTAACTATAAAATCCTATTACAATAACAACAAGTAGTATTACAATCTACAATGCAATCTCAAGGACAGCCGTATAATAATAATAATAAAGTATGGAAAGAATTTCTGAAAACATTTTTCGTCAAGCGTTTCATTAATAATCAACAATTGGATACGAAATCAGCGTTGGCTATTTATTTGGAGCCTCTGAAACGAATGGCTGAACCAGAAGAATGGGGAACAAAGGATCTTATGCTTGTCAATTATTTCGTTCATACGTTCTATGCATTACGACATGCTCAAAAAAAGGAGCCTCATCTTCGTTATATTGTGGAATATCAAAATCGAATACATTTTAATACTGGTCTTATTAATACAAATTCACAGTCGATATACGCTTGTTTCAATAGAAATACTGCACCGGGAACTAAGGGAACTGAAACAAATCCACAATATTCCATAGGTGGTGATAATGCAACTAACTTTTTCCTCGATGTACATATGTCAAGCCATTGCAATCCATTACCTATTCGATGCAAATATTTCAATGACTATACGCAATTGATTATGGATGGTACAAAAGCACCGGCTGTATCATGGATGCATATTATTGAAGAAAACTGGGATCGTCTATGTAATGTGTTGTTTCCTGGACAAAATACTAATGATCCAGGGTTTAAATTAGCAAATCAATACGATGTTGAAATTCGATTAGAAGGTGCATTAAAGAGAGCTTTAAATCGTGTTCATGCAAACTATCGTACGGCTATTCCGTATTTTTTTAAAGGTGAATTACAACTTCTTCTGCCTTTATGTGTTCGACAACCTAACAAAGCAGATCTAGTTTTAACGATCAGTCGAACAGAATTAACACCACCAGTGCCAGGTGAATTCACCTATACGGCGAGAACTATTCTTACTCTCGAAATGGCTTATCACAATGCACGTTTAATAGCTCGACCGGAAAATGATTGGTTATTAGTTCCTAGTACGATTCCAGAACAAAGCGACGATGAAAACAATTAAAACTTACGACTGATATCATATAACGCTTGTTGCTTTTTGCTTATACTAACTATAAATGTTTTCTCATAGTACATTCGCTCGATCTTTTACCATGTGGCAA
>ERZ778026.2202-NODE-2202-length-21354-cov-6.211512_pt1 | contig 21354 bp, 10 predicted proteins | sample MGYA00375756_ERZ778026 | MGnify/ENA primary metagenome ERZ778026 (study PRJEB29350, sample SAMN05389820) | bioreactor metagenome | isolation source: Ammonium sulfate bioreactor | place: South Africa: University of Cape Town | collected 2014-02-18 ... | reverse complement strand
GTCCAAAACGCCCCGAGAAGGGTTCCTCATAAATCGCGTTTATGCTGGAGAAGAGATTGCTACGTGGATTGCGTGTGAGAAGTTCTTTGCCCTTTTTGCAGTAGATGTCCGTGGGTGGCAGACATTTAGCCTTTTGGCATTCAATCAAACTCTTCTGCTGGCCCGTTGGGAGAAGAAGGGTGCGCGATATCTTGCTCTTTGAAGAGAATGTCTAATAAACCTGAGGCGGAGGCAAATTGATATCCAGTTGCTTCGAAGGCTGCAGACAGAATGAGACGAATACCAGATGCTAGATGGGCAAATAATTACCAGGTTAACTTCATTGAAAGCTTCGAATAGCTTCCTGAAATCACCCACAAGCTCGTGTAGCTCTGCAATGCGGAGCTCCTCCGTTGGTTTTGCCTCCTCCGCACCATCGTTATTCACCTGTAGCTCTCGAAGTACTTCGTCACTTGATCTCGAAGGATAACCTCCAACCGGTCAAAGGTGTCGAGATAATCTATGAATGCCGCGTAGTCAGGAAATTGAACGTAATTCTCCCAAGGGATCCTGTCTTTGAAGCTCTGCCAGATGCGCTTCGCCTCATATGGGATCGCCTCCTCCATCTCCTTGCAGCATTCCTTCACCTTGTCGTAGTACTCTCGGTGCTCCTGTGGTGGCGGTTTGCGGAGCCCACCTTTTTGCGGTACGAAAGCCCAGCTTGCAGCTTTTAACAGGCGTTGAACTGTGACAGAAGCGTATTTCTTGAAAACGGTCATCCATCCCTCTCGAAGCTTCTCGCAGATGTCAGCGGAAGCCAGGTGGACAGGCTCAGATTCTTTTTCCTCCAGACCAGCACGTCCGGAACCTTTCCACTCTATCAGGACATTCGATATACATTGGTGGCGAAGAGCCCCGAATTCCACTCCCCTGCGCTCTAGACATTTGTTAAGCCTGCTGATCGCTTCGCTGTTTTCCTTGCTCTTGGGCGAAGTGTGCGAGCTCTTCGATTGCCTCTTCGGAGCTAGGCCGCTCTTTCGGCACAAGATTTTCAGTTCGGTGAGAATGTAGATGACGCTGTCGTTGGCCTCCTCCAAGATGTAATGCACCTTCTTTTCTCTCTTGGCTACGAACGCCCTTTTGACGTCCCGTAGCATGGTATCCAGGTGGGGCACCTCCATTCGTTGCGTATTGTTGAGGAACACAAGCCCTACAGCCTCGTTGCTCAACTGGTCGGCAAGTGTTGCAAGCCCCAGCATCGGGATTTCGGCTTCTAGCTCGCTGGACATCGGTTGGTGGTCACAGCCCTCGGCTGTTTCTTTGTCTTTCCCCTTCCCCTTAGCTTCTTTTTCCTTTTCTTCATTGTCAACACTAAAGAAGACAGCGGATCAATTAATAAGTAATTGGACACATGGCCTCACCGTAGTCGTTTAGCATGGGGAACCCGGAGCATATCTACAGGAATTCCAAAGGCTTTCGAGATCTTGGCCCTGAGGTCGAGCAGCAGATCAGGACTTGTGATGAAGGGCAATTCTTCCGCACGCTTGCTTTGGGCGTTGAGAAGTGGCATAATCAGAGGAGGCTGCTGGTGGATGTCGTTGGCCGAGAATGCACCACATTTCCAGAGATGTTTGAGGTCACTGCTATCAACACCTCGGGCCATGAAAACGTGGGCGATAATGTCACTCGAACCTAGTACCCTGCGAACCATGATCTTGCGCATCTTTTTGAGATGCGGATGGGGGTCGAGATATCCAGGAAGGTCATAAAATTTGACCCTCTGTTCGGCCAAGAAGGGAAAATGATAGCTCAGCACGCAGCGATAGAGTTCTGTGTTTTCTGGGGGTGGTCCTAGGTCATTGACTAACAGTTGTTGTACCTATGAGATCAAAGTTTAACATGCAAGAAAAGAAGAGGAGGTAAAAAGGACACCTTTTGATAGAAAGGTTCTCGCTCAGCCTCTGCCCGGATTGCATCCATCTGTTGTCGAGGAATCAGGTACTTGGTGAATTGATCGACGGCTTCGCCATTTTTGTTGCAATACTCGAGCCAAACTCCAATGAAGCCATCTTCAGCATTCTGAATGAGGATCGGAAACGCAGTCACACCGGTTGTAGTTCCAACACCAGTCGAAGGCAAAGGTCCGCTTCGGGGTTCGCTCATTGAAGTGCCTGCTTGCAAGAACCAGTTGATGATGTAGGATTTGCCTTTGTCTGTCTGGCCGAAGAACGACATGGTCAAGGGAACTTGCTCGCGGGCCCTCTGAAGCTTCTTTTCCAGGTTCTCGAACTCCATGAGGACTCGACTTGTCCTGGTGGATTTCTCACTCAATCGCTCACGGAGCTTGAAGACTTTGGCGAATTCAGACTCGTATTTGTCGTTGAGATGATAATATTTTTTGTTGGGTACATAGGTATCTTCCTCGTCCGCGACCTTTGCAAGATCCTCAACAGCCTTTCTTTTCGGCGAATCGGAGGGTAAATCATCAAGGCAGTCCTCTGCATGTGCGAGGTTAACTTCTACCTGCAAGGAACACTGAAATGCGTACCAGGAGTGAGTGTCGTGAAGGCCCCGTGGCTTTTCAACAAGGTTTTCACCGCTTGGTCAGTTGCAAAGTCGAGAGGAACGAAGCCGAATGCATCCTCGATGTTGACATTCGCGCGGTGCTTGATGAGGTGTTCGATGAGTTCCAACTCTCCCCGCCCTGCGGCGATATGTAAGGGAGCTATTCTGAAATCGTGGCTTTGCACATTAACATCCACTCCTATTGATAGAAATTTTTAAGAAAGAACCAACAATACCTAGGGATGATACGATTACCTCTTGGTAGCAACTCCTTGATAACAAACAGATAATGTCCGTTCCAAATGGCCCAATACAAACCGGTTCTTCCATTACTATCTGCCTCATGTAAAAGGTCGTAACTGCTCGGGGACAGGATCCCTTGAGCGCATTCGACCACAGTGGTCGGTGGCATGTTTTGGTCAATATAGTGGGCAGAAGGATCACTCGGTGTTGGTGCTGCTACCATATCCATGATTGCCTGTACTGCCCCTTTGCTAAGAAAGTTGAAATCGAGAGGATTGCTTCTGTCGGGTGTGGAATTGTCCGAAACGATGATGTACTCAGTACTCTCTTCACTCCGTGAAGGTGCTACAATGAAGATATTTGTCTCGGTGTAATTAATTGGGAGCACCTATTATCGGAATAATAAGTTTATTGTCACGAAAATTACTTAAATACTTACCAAAGTACTATTGTCATTCGAGTTGAATGTTATGCGATAATCACAAGCGTTTTCGGGGAAGCGACCCACCAGAGTTACTGATGGTGGCGAATCTTCGATGTATGCTAAGGGCGGCCATGCTGAGTCCAGTAATAGTGGAAGTCTGGTGACTAAAGATTACGAGAATAGTTGTAAATTAGCAACAAACAACAAATAACAACGACATAGATACAGAAAAAGAAGGGACATACCACGAGTCCTACAATGTTCAATACTCGTGCAGACCTTCAAACGGTCCGATACACAAAGAGTAAAGGTGGTATCCCCATCTCCCTTAATTGGTTGCCGATTGGCATCGAAGCAATAAAATCTAATACGACACGCACCCTGTGAGGAAACATTAATCTGGACAACATAACAGAGCCGGGCCTACCCCTCCAGAGATTTTCAGCTGGTCGATGATCGGAAAGTCTTTTAGGGGCAAGCATCCATCCTGCCAAGGGAGATGTGGGAGGGTCTGCGGGTCCAAGTTCCAACCGCATTTTCGGGAACTTGTTTGTTCCCACTGCAATGCCGGCTTGACCCAGAGATTTTGTAGCAGCGAGCGCTTTCCTTTGTCATGATGTAGCTCGGCATCGGCAGCCACCGACAGAGTGAGACTGAGGTACCTATTCGACACTGCGAAAGTGCCAACAGTATTAAAAATGATGCATATGATTGCTTGGCCACTCAGACAATGGATAGATGGCAGTCTCAACCCTACAACAAGTGGATATAGAGTAAATAGACACGACAACCATGATAGACGTACAGCGACTGTTGAGTGCTTTCTTTAACAATCGCTCCTGCACAACAGGAAGTGCCAAGTCTGCAATGTCACTGTTGTGTTAATGATTAGAGAGGAAAGGAAAAATAAAAAATAGAAAAAAGAAGCGAGGAAGTTCTCACGGTTCTTTCAACTCGTCAAGATGTGCCAGGCGGGTAACCCCCAGCTCTTGTAAGCACTGTGCAACCTGAAGTTCTAGACAGCTGAAACGATTGAACAGATTCTTCGTCCAGCCTGTTAGGCAAGCCCTGTCCCTCCATCTGTTGCTTTTAATCCTATGTGTGGCTGAAATGTTTTGCAGTTGCGCTGATTTTTGTCTTTTCTAATCTTCTCTTTTTGTGGAATGCGCGAGAATGTGTTGGAATGTTTGGTATGATGTAATATCATTTTTCAAACGTCCAATCCTAATTTTTCAAAATCATGATGCATCATGAGAAAAAAAATGCAGGCTATTGTCATCAGCTGCTTCTCGCACCGAACAGCAGACAGGCCAACGAACCATGCTGACCACAAGGTGGCCACGCAGAATGAGATATTATTGAGTTGGTTTGTTCATAAAGCAAAGATATATAACCCAAAAGAGAGGAAGGGGGGGGAATGTTCAATGCCAGTCGTTCCGTAAGTGCCTGCAGCGATTCTCTCGAGCACGCAGCAGAACATTGGTGGTGCAAGGGTCCAGGACCTGCCACCAGGATGGCAACACAACTGCCACCGGTCGTGCTCGTTCTCGCAGTGTCCCTTTGTCGTTTCACTCACGCCCCTCGAGCGTGGGAGAGAAGGAGCGCCTGCTGGCCCCAAAGGATTGCCTCAGGGCCGACCAGCACTGCCACTGGCGCTGGGGCAAGTATCCGTGGCAGGCGAGAGTCGACTCGGCTTGGCTCTCGTTCACCCACAGGGACATGATCATCGGGGACACCACCCCGCCATTCCCTTCCACCGCTTCCAGCACCAGGCGGTGCTCGGGTTCCAGGATCTCCTCCGCGAAGAAGCCATGAGGGTCGGCGAGGGGGTCCATCCCGTGTTCGCGCTCCTCCTGCGCTCGCACGACCGGAAAGCGGGTCACATATTCCAACAGCAGGTCCTCCGCGCCTCGGGAGAGGAAGGCCGTTGTCCCTGGCAAGAGGAACATCTCCCCTTCTGATGGCGACATCGGCCGCTGCGCGCTGAGAAGACGGGTGAGCGCTCGCCCGGGTTGGCCTATGGGTGGGGCACAGGGAGCACTCGGTTCACTCATGTAGGTAGGGTTCATCGTGTAAGACAACGAGTGCTTGCCGTGAGACTCCTCTTTTCTGCATGTAGAAGATTATTTTTACTCCGGGAGCTTTCCTCCTTGCCACCGGCCTCGTGCTCTTGGGCGACTGGCGCGAGAAAGATACAATTTTCGTTTCGTGTTGGTTTTTCTCTCCACATTTTCTTCTATCATCGACAAAAAACATCCTCCCACATGAGAAAGTGACACAATGTCCTGAGGCCGATAGCTAGTGAACAGTTTGTTTGAACAAACCGAAACAGGATAATGAGAACAAACGTTTCATTTTTCTTGCGCTTGAAGTACGCCAGCTCCTTCGGCTCTGGTGGCTGCAGATCCGAATATATATTTTGTTTGGCCGATAAATCAATCAATAAAGTGCCTTCTTGGAACGATCTCTTGTTTTCGTCCAACATAAAAGGAAGCACCCCAAAGCGGAAAGCGTATCTTATTCGTCCTTGGAGGATAAATCAAAGACAGGCCAATAAGAATGCTGGTTTGCCAAGTTTCCCTGCCTGCTACGCAGTGGATAAAAAAAAAAAAAAACAAAACGCCCAGCAAGCAACGAGCCACCGCTCCCCGTCCCTCGCAATCGATGCAAGCCAACACCACGCCGTCCGTCATACCGGTGGTGCTCCTGACCGTCTCTCACCTGAACGAAGAAGAAGACGTACGCTTCGGGGGCACCAACTTCGCTTCGGAACTGTGGGGAAACAGGACATTTTCCGATGCGCGAGGTTTGGAGCGGGAAGTGGATGGCGTGCCTGACCCTCTTCTGCGGGCTTCCCTCGACGTTCTCGAGTCCTGCCTGAAGGAGGTCTACGGACGTGAGTTGGCTGCGGCACCGAAGGGAGCGACGTGCTTCTGCTCTACGAGAACTGACAAGTTCAGTTATCACTTCCACAGCGATGTGGTCTTTGCTTCGGTCGCGGAACACGGCACCTTCCTGGAGTATGTCAAAGATGCGCTGTGGTCAGCATGTGACGACCCCCAGCACCCGCTGCACCCTCAGGCGAAGCTTCTGCGCAAACCAAAATCCTTCGGCAACTTGGGCGTTGTAAAGGAGTGACCGTGTGTTGGATGGAGAAGAAACGGGTTTATTGAAAAAACCATCTGATCGGACTAACATCCCGCTATCCCGTTATTTTGATGGTAAGCATGGTTAAAAAAATTTTTTTTTTCTTGTTTCAGCAACTGTTAAGGGTGTGATTGTGGCTAAACGGTGGACAGCCACAACCTATGGGTGTGCTTTCATTTTTTTTTTTTTTTTTAATATTAATAAGAAATCTAACCAATCTAGATTCAATCACATAGGTTGTCGACAGAGTTTAGTAACGAATCCCAACCTATTTGTTGTAAGTATAAAAAAAAAAATTTTTTTTTTTTTTCTTGTTTCGTCAACCCTTACGGGTGTGCTTTCCTTTTTTATGGTTGATCGAGATGTATTCCATAAATGGAGTTAACATGTACCATGCTGATTGGTTGACAAAAGTGAGAATGTGGTGACATACCACAATACTATATTTGGAATATGTATGATTTAAGAATAGTTCTTTTCCCGTCTCTGTTTTTTGACTCGTGGCTGTTGGTCTGTGTGCTCACTCCCTGGGTTGAGGGCAGAGGCGACCTTCGCTTCTCCCTCCACGAAGAAGATTTTCCGTTATCACAAGAAAGCGTCCGAATTGCTATATCGATTGCTAGGTTCAACAATTTACGCTTGCGTCGAGCATGAACCAAATAAGTAATATGTTTAACCGGATGGGTCGTTGCAATGCAGCCCAAGTCATGGATTCAAAACAAGGCCACAAACCACCGTTGTTGCCCCACAAGACAGACCGCTCGGGTGAATGAAGGACCGGCAAAGGCCTTGAGCTCCATTCAGACGGCCCACACCGGCGCCCAGCCGGTCAGTGAATCCATTGCCTCACAGTGCCGCCTCCTCCTTCTCTCTCTCTCTCCCTTTCCTCCATCTCCCTTATGAATTCTGTCTCTGCAACTCCTTCGCCTCCGCAAACCCGTTGATACCACCGCTTCTTCGTTCGCCTTCCTCCCATCGCCTCGAGGGAGTCTCTGGTTACCAAGATCGCACCACCACCACGGGATCCTTTCGCAATCCCTTTCCCTCCTGCGAACCCCAAGGGAGAATACCGCTTGCCGGCAGCGGAGGGGATTGCCGAAAAGCAATGCATTTCCTTCACGATAGTTCCGTTCCCTGTTGCCACCACAAAGACCGCGACACCGTTATTTCAACCTGTGCACTCACATCGTACCTAACGACAATGTGTTGAGCGAGTTGGTTAGGCCCCCAGACACCCCCGGCGAAAGTGTACATCCTGTCGCTGGAAACCCAAAACCATGCTCCATCCTATTTTTAGTGGCACTACAATGCCCAATACATGCCATGCCAATATTGTGGATAGGGGCAAATCGGAAAAGGTTGGGAAAGTCTGTTTTTTCTTTCTTTGTGGCGATTCTGATGTTGGAACTGTCCTTTTCGCAGGTTTCCCAATACTCCCCCGCGAAACTGCTATTCCACACCATGGCAACAACGCAATGGTAGAACGAAAGGAAGGTCAAAAAAAGCCTGAGGATAGACGAGAAGGTCCTCCTTGTGGTACCAAGAGCACTTGAGGAAGCAGGAAACAAAAACAAGGAACTGCCAAGCAACAACAAGCTCAAATCCTTGCGAAAAGCTCAGCGGGTAGCTACAGCAAAACCACTCCTGTACGCACCAATAGGGAAAGATGGGCCTCCTAACCAAATGGGCATGGAGCCAAGCACCTTTATTTAACACCGACCGATAGTCTACCACCACAAATAAAAGAGAACCAAAAATAAGTTATTTTATTTATCCGGTAAAGCTAACAAATACTCATTTTCAACCGTGTAAGAATGAACTCGGGAGAGAAGCCGCATGGAGAGCAGGCAAGGGACCGGAAGGAGGCGCGAGCGCCACAGTCCCTCCGTGTTGTGCTGTGTGGACCTCTCTCCGTGTTGCGAAATTGTTGCTACTCACACGCCCCCCGCCCCCCAAAAGGGGGCTTTGTTTAGTTCCTTCAATGTGGCATGCCACCTCCCTGAACTGCCACTTACAGCAACTAACAAGGGAAAGTGAGCAAGAGGAAGTGGGAGGTACAACGTATTGTCAGTTGGCTGCTTCATCCCCTCCGAAATGCTGCCCAGGCATTGCCCCATCCTCTATTAAAAAGGGATCATTACCACTTGTGTCTTACCTGTAAGCCCTTGATAACAGACCTCACACAGAGGCGATGCTGCCGTACAAGTGGACCTCATGAAAGGAGTTGTGTTGTTGTTATTATTATTTTGTGCTTTTGTTTTGGTTTTGTTGTTCGTTTTTTTTTTTTTTGTGGTTTTGTTTCATGGGGTTTAGACCTTCCTGTCCAATAATAGGATAGTATTACGAACTGGTTGGCTCTCGTCCCTTGCTAGCTTCTGGAGCGGTGCCATGGTTTCCTCACCTCTCCGGGTTCGCGCCACTCGCCGCGGCAGCATCGCGCATGGTGACATCCTGCTCAGGAAGGTCGGAAAACACGACGTCGAAGGGAGTGAGCGCGACCGTCTCGGCGAAATGCGTCCTGAGGTCGTCCAACGGTGGCAAGGGGTAAACGTTCGCCCTGCTGCTGGATCCGGTGGCCACGGTCTCGCGCTTGTATTCTCGTTTGGGAAGGAATCTCTCCTTCAGCATGCCCCACAACAACTCCGCGTTCTTGATGAAGCCGTGCCTGTTTGCCCTCGACTGCTCGAAGTGCATCTTGTAGTCGCGAAAGAGCTCCGACAGGAGGACGTGGGTCGTTTCCTCCGGTTTGTGCCAGAAGCCTCCGTCCCTGAGAAAGTGCCAGAACCAGTTCTCCAAGGGGTCCATGTGGTGCACCTTTTGCGACCAGAGCTCCCTGACGCAGGCCTCGGGCCTCTTCAGGGGGTCGAAGCGGGAGATGTCGCGGTTCTTGAGGAAATGGAGATACGCCTCCTTGCCGCCTCTGGAGTCCCAGTCGTCCTGGAGGGCGGCGAAGTACTCGGTGTCCTGCTTCACCGCGCTGCTGAAGAGATAGGGCACGGCTCGGCGATCGTCCAGGGCAGCAGGGAAGTAGTAGTACTCGTTGGTTGCGATGATCCATTTCGCATGGTTGACCATCGGGACGTGGTCCACCCCCTTCGGTTCCTTCATCATTAGCTTGTCCGTGATGTTCGACCTCAGGAAGCACTCGGCGGTTTTATCGCCGGCCCAGTGCGCCTCATCGATGAACACTACCGCCGTGCCCCCTTGCCAGGCGTTGAAGTGGTTGGTGGTGATGGACTGATGCGAGATCCGCTTGTAAGCCGGCCCGAATAACGAACCGATCTGCCCTGCCAGCACGGACTTGCCCACCCCCTGTCCTCCTCGAAGGATGAGCACCACGCCCGTCAATTCCCCCGGTTTCTGGATCATAAGGGCCTCGAGGTTGAGGAGGTACTGGAACGCGACTTCGTCACCCCTGCAGACGATCCTCCTTCTGAAATCGAGCTGCTTGCTGCAATCCCCTTCCCGTGCCTCGACGGCGAAACCCTGCCAGAGGTTCAGCACCGTAGCGGGACACGTCTCGGAGGGGTCCAGGACGATGCCTTCGTACTCGTTCCGCCCCGGCCACTTGAGCCATTCCTGAGCGACGTTGACGGTTCTCTTCCTGTCCCCCTCCTCTTCCTCGAGCACCACCGTGACGTTTGCCTTCCAAGTGAGGAAGTCCGACTTCTCTAACAGCGAGACCACGGTCCCTTTCACCGTCTCGTCGTAGCTCCTTAGATCGGCGATCTTGGTCCTGCTGCCATCCCTCACCACCGCGAATCGATCGTTGAGCGCCTCCAACTCGGCCAAGAGCTCGGGCGGGATCTCGTGCGGGTCCCTTCCCGCCGTACCCTTCTTCAGGTGGGGAAATACGGCGTCCCTGTCGGCCTTGTTTTTGAGAAACTTCAACAGGGGCTTCGTGCCGCGAACCCCCGCGCATTCTGGGTGGCGGCACTCCCACCTGCCTTCCCCATCGCTGCCGATGACGAGCGCGCTCCCAAAAACGCCCGAGTGCTTCCTCAAGGTCATCTCGCAGTTGCCGTAGAGCATTGCCACGATCTCCAGCTCCCTGCCTTCGTTGCGGTAGCGCATCTCATCGGGCGCCGTCAAGCTGGGGAATGCACAGCCGAACCTGCGCCTGGCTACGCGGTTTGCCTCCTCGCTCAGTGGCATGCGGTCGGGGGATAATCTGCCGAGGGGGCATGCCTTGCCCTTGCAGGCCGTCCCATAACAACCAACGGTGACCTTGCCGGTCCTCGGGTCCACCGTGGCGAAGATGCCCTTCCTGGCGTGCGAGTTGCCGAAAGGACACTCCTGGTCGTGGTCGTGGTAGTTGAACGTCAAGAACCCGTTCGACTCCCCAGAGAAGTAAGGGTCCTTGAAGCCTTCCCATCCCTTGCCGGTTTTCCTGTGGGTGGGTGGGTCTCGCAGCATCTCCAGGATGCCCTCCACCACCGCGGGGGAAGCGTCCGAGTCGGCGGCGGATGCGCGGGACGCGTTCTTCCTCTTCGGACGGAACTCGTCGGGCAAACGCGGCAAGCGCAGGGCTCCCTCCGGTGGCGAGATGATGATGCTGCGCAGGATGCATGCCCTCAACTCGGAGGGGTCTTGGGGAACCGGCGAGGTGCACACCTCCCCCTCCTCGGAGATCCAGGCCTCCAACAGCGGGTTGTTCTTGCCCGGTTTCGAGTTGGCGGCCAAGCGAAAGTTTTGAAAGTTGTCATAGACCCCGAAATCGATGAAACACTTCAGCTTGCCGGCCTTGTTCGTGCGGAACAGAAGCTGTGCATGCTGGTACAGCGGGTGATTGCCATCGACGCGGGCGGACTCCAGCACATCCTTCACGTGCAGCATGAAGTCGCGATGCTCCTCGACCGACGGAAAGCATAACAATTCGATGTGGAGGTGGAAACTGTACTTTTCCCTGGTGGTCGCGGATGAGAACTCCCACGTTATGCGTATCTTTCCGAAGCATTGCTCCAGGCAATGCGCGAGCACGGCCAGGGTGGCTTGCAGGAGGCGAGCGGCGGTGCCTGGATCGGTTCGCTCGCCTTCGCCCAGCTCGAACTCGCAGTCCGCATAGAAGGAGACCGGGTATCCCGGCTCGACCACGATGTTGAAGTGCCTTTCATCCTCCTTGCAAGAGGTGATACGCCTCAGCAGATCGTCGATGGACCTGTACACGCCCTGCATAAACCCCATCTTCCTGGCTCGGTTGAGGTACATGCGCGTGGAGAGCACCCGCCCAGGTTGCGCGAAGAGCGGGCTCTTGGTCAGCACGTCTTCGTCGCGGTGTTCGCCGATCACTCGACCCCTGGCATCCTTCGCCGGGCCGGGCTTGCGGTAACGAAACTCCTTGTACCCGCTGCTCGGCCACGAGTCATCCTTAGCGGTGGAGAGACGAAGCTGTTTCACGGCCGGAACCAGACCACGCAACTCCTCCTCCGCCGCCTCTTCGTTTTCTCCTTGTTCCGGTTCGCATGCCGGTGACGAGTCCTCGCTCTCGTTGCCCATTCGCCCGGGTCGAGAAGAACAACGCGTCGGGATCGCTCTCGATTGGGGAGAGCTGCAAGGGCCGCTCCCCGCTTGCTTCCGCTTCCTCGGGACCCGCGGCTCTGGGCAACTAGGGGACCCGTCGTCCGCGGAGGCCGCCACCGATGATGCCTGGTGGCCCTCTCCCTGTCGCCTGTGCGTCCTCGGAGTGTCCTGGCGGGATCTCCTCGCAAGAGCTTGCCCATGAGCTACCAGGATAGCGTCGTTCATGCTCTGGTGGTCCTCGAAAGCAGGACGTAAGCTAAAAGCGGCGGACTTCCAGAGAGGATGAACACAGGGCGGCTCAGCAAAATAATCTGCACCCAACTTCCAAAGGGGTGACTCCTCCGGGTAGCAGGTCGAGGAGATGCTGAGGGTGCAGTGGCCTCGAAAACCCTTCGAGAACCTGTTCTCCAGGGCTCCCACCCAGGCCTTATCCCGCAAGGCCTCGTCGATCTTCTCGGGAGTCGTGCCGGGGAGGACGATGAGGCACAACGTCGTGAGGGATTCCCTCGAGTAACCCCCGAACGGGAAGACGGACCTGCGGTCGACACCAACGCGTTCGAAGATCGCCTTGCAGGCTTCGGAGACGTGCCTGTTGTTCCACAATTCGTGTTCGAAGTTGCAGAGGCCCCCGAAGCGGTCGTCATCATCTTCGTTCAGGTGGAGGACGGTCAGGAGCACCGCTGGCACGGTGGTTGGCACGGTATTGGTTTGCATGGTTGCAGGGTTGCCGTTAGCGCTGAGGAGACAGGGAGCGGTGGCCGTGTTGTCTGCGAGAAGGAAAAAAATTTTTTTTTTGTTTTGGTTCTGTCGGCGCACTTATGGTTTGCTGGTCCGTGGAGATTGGCAGATCTCGGGTATGTGTGGCACGAAATTTCGATTGAAGAAATAGAGAAGAAACAGTAGCCCGACAAATCATTTTACTACTATTTTTGTTCCGCAGATGGCTCATTCCTATCAAAATCAGGTGACAGCATTTTTTTTTTGAGAGTCTGCTGTGCTTTCCGTTCCCCACAGCATCGCCCCTACATTCATACAAGTGTAGACACTAATGCTTTCATGGCGAGTTATGGAGGTAATTTACCAGGAGGGAGTTGTTATTGCCAGATTTCCCTCGCCCAGGGAGCCTTTAAGGGGTTAACGAAATGAGCAACCGATGTATGCTTGCGATGCAGAAGGGATAGCCCTTTTACTAGGAACCCTATTGCCCAGCCAGATGTTGCTGGTCGGTTTTTGGGGGTGAAAGCGAACACTCAGGGACAACAACATATGCTATTGTGAGGTGTGGGGAGGCACATTGGGCTTGCGATTGCCCCTCACGTCTAACATGTAATGTAAAAATTGAAGACCGTCTCACGGTTCCGAGACACAACGGCCAGGCGCAAATGGAGTGAATTTCGCTTTTTGCTTGTTCGCAGAAATCCAAAATGGTGCCCCCCTTGTGACCGTCAGGGTGGCGGGGAGCGTTGCTGCGGTGCTGGGCTAGACTTATCTACTTGACCGAGTTGGTTAGGCTCCGAAGGGCACAGAAAGGGTATTGTGTTTTTTTTCCCAAACCGATTAGTCGACCGATAACAATACCGTTCGTTGTGTTGGCGGTTCCTGTTTGCTGTCGACCGCTTTGGGCTTGATTAATGATGAAGTGTGCATCTTCACCACATCACCACTTCAGCCCATCCTCTGTCCCATTTTTCCATGCTTCACAACATAAAGCACGCGATGATGCGACGGTCTCAGCCCACCCCACCCCTTCGTTCCGAGAGAGAGCTCCACGAATTGGTCGATCGCCTCACTAGAACGCCCGAAGAGGTGCTCAGGGCGACTTATGGTATGCACCATCCATGCGAGCGACCAATCAGTACTAATGTTGCCTTAGTGGACGCACAGGGAGGGGACAAAACCGCGCTCGTGAGAGACATCGTCTTTAGGGAACTACAAGCCCAGACCCAGAAAAACCTGGCCAGGATATTGGACAAGAGGCCATCGAAAAAAGGAAAGAGCACGCATGAATTACCGGAGGTGATGATGAAGGTGGACAAATTGCTATTGCTGAGCACCCCATGCGCTTCTTCGACCCGAGAGGCTGAGCAGAGCGAAACAAATCCTATGGAAATTGCTGATGGTAATTGTCTGATCCTGGATGGGCTCTCAGAATGCCATGCACCCTCGGATCAATCGGTGCAGGTGCCCGTTCCAGATGCATGGCCGGCGGTGGTAGAACTAGAAACAGGTGAACTGTTCCCCTCCCTTCTTCACCTTGTGAGTGCCAACACCTTGGGACAGGAACGATCGGTTTCGGGGTCAGGTACAAGGTGCTGCTCGTCTTGGAGCGGGGTGATGAATCCTTAGCAGCCGGTGTGTGGACATGAGGTCTCCTTGGCGAGATTTGTGCGTACACCGTCCCGTGTTGGGGTACCATTTTCAAGCTCATGTGTGTATTGTTTCTTGTTTAGAACCAACGAATTCACTACTACGAAATTAGCCGGACTTTTTTCTTTGGTGGTGTGTAGCACACAGACAATAACGAACAAGGATAATTTGCCAAATTCTTCATCATCTTATTCCCTCGGGACTACAAACAAACCGGCTCAAATGGCTAGCGATTTTACAAGTGGCTCGAGTAAGAGTCACAGCTAGCTATTTAGCCGAGTCATTTCGTCAGCGGTGATGCAGGCACACAATTTGTTTTTTTTTTCTTGGTGAAACTGAATACGACGCATGAGTATGAAGATATTATAGGATATTCGAACCAAACATAATCATTGCACACCCGTTTTTCAGTTCCACCAAGAACAAAAAAAAAATTTTTTTTTCCCCTCACCTGTTACGTCGGAAAAAAAAAAACAATTTTCTTTTCGGGTTTTTGGTGGAACTGAAAATGGGTGCACTGCATGTGCTTGTACTGATTTGAGAATGTAGTTTAAATGGATATGGATATTCGAACCAATCATAATCATTGCACACCCTGCACACCCGTTTTTCAGTTCCACCAAGAACAAAAAAAAAAAAAAAAAAATTTTTTCATGTGTATGTTAAAAAGTTTTAATAAACTTTTTAAATTTTTACAAAAAATACATAAATTTAAACTTAATAAATATAAAATAACAGGGAAATGAGAACAAAGTTGAGACTTTGTAATTGGAAAAAAAAACACCGGCTGGTGCTTTAGGCGTTTTAGGTCTTGGTAAATCGAAAAATTTTTTTCAGTAACTGAAGGATGGAAGCAGAAGGTGATCCACAACTGACCGGGTTTTTGCTGGCGAGGTATGACCCGATGGGTTAGTTTATCCCTCGAATTGCATCGTTGCACACCCCCCCATATCTTGTCACAAACACATGTGCCTGGCCACAAGGCACCTTCAGGCCGACAGAAAGTCTGCCCTGCAACCATTATCGCCACGAGAAATACAAACCCCCTCCTTCTTCCTTTTTCCACTGATGACCCCTCCTCCATCTTGGGGATGAACACCGACATCAACGCCAACTACATCCATCACGTCACGGCCCAGGAAATCCAGGAGGCAGTGCACCATCTCCTCACCGGGGAGTTCCCTCCGCGCCTGACCCGCCCCGCCTCCAAGGAGAGGTACAGGAGGCGATGGAGGGGGGCTCGCGTCGTCCTGAACGAGGACGGCACCGCCTCGCTTTTTATCGGGGACAGGGAGGTGATACCCACGGACCGCATCGAGGAGGTCCTGGCCGCCCTCTATGATGACCCCGTGACTGGCGGCAACCTCGGCCGCGACAAGTTCTACGCCAGGGTGCACGCCCTCTATGCGGGGATCACCAGGGCGGACGTGGAGAGGTTCGTGAGCAACGACGAGACGCACCAGCTGCTCCGGAGGGTGGTCAACCGGATGAAGGTGGTCCGCCCGCTCCCAGTCCCCGAGGGGCGCGGCATCCGGTGGCAGATGGACCTTATTGATATGGGGGAGCGCTTCCAACACGACAACCTCGGCTATCGGTACGTCCTGACGGTCATCGACACCTTCACCAAGTACGCCTGGGCGGTGCCGCTCAAGACCAAAGACGCTGCCGGCATTGTCGAGGCGATGGAGGGGCTCTTCGCCGAGGAGGGTCCCCCGGCGGTCCTGCAGTCGGACAACGGCACCGAGTTCAAGAATGCGGAGATGGCCGCCTTGGCGGAGGAGCACGGCGTGCGGCAGGTGTTCGGTGCCCCTTACCGCCCTCAGAGCCAGGGGTGCGTGGAGCGCTTCAACCAGACCCTGAAGAGGTTCCTGTGGGGGCACATGACCCGCTACAACACCAACGTCTGGGCCGATGTCCTCCCCCTCCTGGTGGACAACTACAACCACGTCATCCACGACTCCACCGGCATCGCCCCCGCCGACCTGGAGGAAGCGCCGCAGGACTCGGAGGCGGCCGGCAAAGCCGGGGCCATGATGCGGGAACGGAACCGAAGGTGGCTGAAAAAGTATGGCAAGCCTTTCAAGGAGATCCGCGTGGGAGATCCGGTCAGGGTGAGCAACCTCGTTTTCAAGGACTACCGCAGGAAGGGCAAGCTTGCGTTCAAGGCCTACAAACCAAATTGGTCGAGGGAGATCTACACCGTGATATCTATAAGCCATCCCGCCGATCCCTCGTTGGCCCAGCCCGTGTACACGGTACGGGGCCCCACGGGTAACATCCTCCGCGTCTTCAGGGACAACCTCCAGTTGCTGCCGAGCTTCGCGCCGCGCGTGACCCCACCGGCCGCCAGACCGAGGGTCCCGGGGTTCTTTTACAGGGAGCTGCAGAGGGAACGGGCCCGCGCCGCGAGGGGGACCATCGAGCGGGTGCCTGTGCCGCCATTGGTCATCACGGAGGAGGCCAGGACGCGCCGCCGGCCGAGCGTTCTGTTGCGGGAGTATTACGTGTAAGGAATTGTATACAATGAGGAAATAGGGGACAGGTCACTCTACCCCACCACCCAACACTCTGAAGGGTTACCCTCCCCAAGAGGATGTTAGCTGCGCAATAGCTGCACCTCAGGGAGCATCCTGTAGTCGCCATCGTCTCCCGCAATCTTCAAAAAATTGAAGGCACCCCTCCACTAGGCTTAGTATGGATAGAATGCTCAAGTGTTGGCACCAAGACCCTTTCGTGCACACGGCCGTCGAGGAGCTAGTCAGCGACTTGTGGAGTGTGCTGAAGAATTTGGAGAATAGTCTGTCTGCAGTTCTCGCTGGAAGTGTCCTCGGATATTTTCTGCGAAAAGGGCAAGAAAAAGAACTCCGGAAGAAGCCAGGATGCTGACGCGAGTGGAGATCGAAAACTTTTTATCCTTTGGGGAGAGGCAGACGTTATCTCTTGAGGGGAACAGCAACATCTTTCTTGTGGGGGAGAATGGTGCCGGCAAGAGCAACCTCACGCGTGCCATCGCCTTCGCAATCGCCAACTGGCATCGAGATACTATACCTTGCTCCCCACGAGGGCAAGACAAATGGGTGCCTTCCAAGCCATCCCGGGTGCTTCTCACATTTAAGCTGACAGAACATGACCGAGAGAATTTGTTGGAACTGTTGAAGTTTGTTGTATGCTGGTACAGCGTTATCAATTGTAGGCGTGAGAAGAACCCATCTTTTGAAGAAATAGCAGCGGAGTTCGACCAAGCAAACTTACTGCAGACAATTACTGTAGGTCTACAAGGGAATGGTAGCATGCGCTGGTGCGTATTATTGCTCGTCCACATGAACACTCATCTTTCCATTTAGCTTGAACTCGTTCTTCTCTACTGGGCCATTAACATCGACATCGAAAGCCGAAGTCCGAAATTCGCCACCCATAACTTTGATTCATAAGCTCTCAATTGAAGCCATGCATTTCCCTATCAGCTCAAGGGAACTTGAAATGGCTCTTGAGCCAGAACTCAGGGATCAGTTTAACAAACTCGAGTTGCAGTTCGTCAATGATTACGATATAGCCCTCGACAGCAAGCGACCGCTTCCATGGCTTTACATTATACATTCTTTACTTCAGGACAGGATATGCATACTGACCGAAGACAGAGGATTGCTGCCTCCCATTGGCCCATGCTGCCTCTCCTTATCCAGTCTCGCTCGAAGGTCATACACCCTCTCAACAGAGCAGGTCGATCGTTGGGAGAAGATCTGTGAGAAGTTTTCCCAATTCTTCCCAAATGTGCAAGTGGACGTGACTCTGAGGGAAGGTAGAATGATCGACTCAGCTGGCGACGAACAAAGCATAACGGGGATGCCAGAGATCCTATTTCAAGAATTTTCGAGGAGCCTAGATGACGAAGCACTGGAAAACGACAGGCCAGAAAGGACATTTACCATTCCAGATGCTCCAAGTGGTATGTATGAGGTACTCATGGTGTTGCTGGCACTATTTGAGCTAGAGGCCACAACTGTGATCCTGGATGAGCCCGGAAAGTCACTTCATCCCACAAAACAGTCTCTTCTTCGGAAAAAGATAGCAAAAAGGACGAATAGAACAGTAATTACCATAACACACTCTGCCGAGATGATATCCGAGGCAACCATAAGTAACATCCGCCGTATTGCCCGGAATGGGAGACGTGAGACTGTGATTCTTCCTCGATTGCACAAACCAAGATCGCTTAAATGGGCCTGCGATCCACGAGTACGCTCGGTGTTTTTCTCTGTGGGTGTGCTCTTTGTTGAGGGAGAAAGCGACCTGCGTTGGATGGAAGCATTTTCCACATGTTTGCGTGAGCGAATGGACAAGGAAACTGCCGGTGAATTCTTTTGGGAGATTATTCAATTGGGTGGCAAGTCGAACACCAAGCATGCGATGAAAGTGGTGAAGACACTCAATATCCCTTATCTCATACTGCTGGACTGGGATGCTTTATTAGTCTCGAAGAAGGAGGGCCAGCCTGTATATTGGCGTGAGCCAACTCATTGGGATGTTGCAAGGAACTCGGTGCTCCATTCCTTGTTTCCTGCTTGTGCAGCATTGAATGCAGCGCAGCCACCGAAGGACGAGGACATTGAAGCTGTGCGCAAACAATTCCTAACGGATCACCACATTTTTGTATGGGCGGAGCAGTTGCCGGACATTGAAAGGGTTACGATGGTAGAGAAGAAGGAGTGGAACAAGCTTAGTTTTCAGCAGATTCAAACAAAGGTGAAAGACCTCCTGGCACTTGGTGAGGAGAGTGTGGCCTTTCGACAACTCTTATCAGCTCTGATCGAACGAAATGGGCTTAAGTGCACTGGTCAGCTCCTAGCAAGAATTGAGAACATGGATAGTCTTGGTCCTACTGCACTGGCTGCCCACCTGAAGGGCGAAGTTTTAAGGCTCTGTGATATGGCGACTTTGGTTGGGCGAGATGCACTCAAGAAAAGGATTAGCGAACTTAGCCAGCAGCAAGAGAAGGTGAAGCGCCAGGCAACCAAAGAGATTGATGAAGAGGTTGATTCCATGCTTGGAAAACTTTATCGTGCCATTGATGGACTCCAACAGACTCTTCGAGACTTAGGAAAGAAGGAGAAAGAGGAGAGGATGAAAGAGGAGGGAAAGCGAAGAAAGGAAAAAGAGGGTAAGAACATTCCAAGGAAGGGTGAGCAGGAGAGGAGGAGGGGAAAGAAAAAGGAGGAACAGAACAAAGATGAGAAGGAGGAGAGGGAGGAGAAGAGGAGGAATGAAAAACTGAGAAAAGAAGAGGAAAAGAAAAGGAAGGGAAAAAAGAAAGAGAGCAAGCAGGAGATGATGGATGTGCAGCAAGAGGAAAGGATAGAGACAGAGGAAGAGGAGAAGAATGATGAGGAGAAGGGAAGAACAAAGAAGAGAAGGAAAGGAAATGATGAACATGGGGAGTGTGAACAAGAGATTAAAGACGTGTAAAGGAAAAATAAAGAGAAATAGAAGATCTAAATGAACCTTTTGTGGTTACGTGCTATGATAGTATTTGTATCATGAATAAATCTTTTTGTTGCTGCCATAATTGATGTCTTCTTACAAGGAATAATCTGGCAGATTGTTGATGTTTATCTCGTGTGATAGGTGAACATTCTGAAATGCACGCATGCGGGCTGTGAACCGCGGAGGCCGATGCATAAGGCTGGCTGCAACCGTGACCGCCATCTTTTGGGACATGGCGTGGGGGCTTCGCGGAGGTGCCACGGGGAGGGACGCGAAGAAAAAAGCACACCTCCGCAGAGTTTTTGGGGGCCTCATGAGCGAAACTCTTGTGACCCCTGCAGGATTCCCGGCAGCACAGCATCCGCGCGTCACAGCGGACTCTAAAAAACGCATTTTCATGTCAAAGCTTTGCCTTGCTGGCGGAAATCTCTGCTCAACCTTGGTGAACTTCATGCCGACAAACAATGCAGTTGAGCGACGACTAGGTTGTGCAAGCTCACCTCCCACAGTGTACCTAACACCCCTTTCCCCACAGGTACAGAAAAAGTGGAGCAGTGCATCACCTATTACCACCACTTACATTCCCTATAATAGGTGTTTGGACGAATTTCTTGATGCTTCATCAGTGGGGAAAACCACCCCCCCCCCCCTTTACATGACAACTCTTGGTGGATGAAGTGGCCAGGGACCAGCCCACCGGTACACCTAGTCCTGGAGTACAGCACAAGCGGCCAGGGGTATTTTCTCCGAAACATGAACAAGGACGCCATTGAAGGACAACCTTCCCAGCACAACAACGACTCCCAAACAGTGCCAGGAAGTGGAAACTCACCTTGCAGTGGATGGATCTCTGCCCGATGCTGGTGCAAAGGAGGGCAGCACAATCGTGTGGGGGTCGATGTTGTCATTACCTCGCAACTCACGGACCAAGCCAAAGCTTCAGAGAACAAACGGTTGCACAAGAGACGGACAGCATTGTGGAAGCTCATCTTTTGGTAGGCAGTCGGGTTGAGCTTGGCCTGGAGAACGACACACTAGCCCAAAGGCAAGTGTTCGCACCACCTGGTCTTGGTCATCTCCTCCCCGAGGAGAATGCCGTGCAGGACAATGGCACGCATACTTTGAACTTCATTGGAACACCGTTGGAACCCTTGATGCTGTCGTTCGAGAGGTGAGTGAAGGACCTGCCTTTGAGGAGCAGCACACTCCCCCCCTCTCTCTGTTGTTACAAATAAGAAGCGATGATGGTTCCTGCCTGGTGGGAGGCCTCCCATGGGAAGCCTGCCCCTGCTCTTTGCTGGACAATGGGTCCGGATATAAGGTTCTTTCCGCTGGAACTTTCCACTCGGAAAAAAAAAATTTTTTTCGGCTCTGTGTATTTGATAAAGGGGTGCACACCAACCAGTTTTCAGTACTAATTGATTCTTGTGTGCTTGAAAAACCAGATAATTTTTTTTTTTTTTAACATTTAAATTTAAAATAAATGAATTTAAAAACACAAACACAATAAAAAGGGAAAAAAGCAAAAACCTCTAAAGGTTAACTTAAATGTGATTTGAATTGTGATTGGTGTGCACCCTTTTATCAATTCCACAGAGAAAAATTTTTTTTTTTTTTTTTTTGTAAAA
>ERZ778026.2170-NODE-2170-length-21702-cov-24.162794_pt1 | contig 21702 bp, 20 predicted proteins | sample MGYA00375756_ERZ778026 | MGnify/ENA primary metagenome ERZ778026 (study PRJEB29350, sample SAMN05389820) | bioreactor metagenome | isolation source: Ammonium sulfate bioreactor | place: South Africa: University of Cape Town | collected 2014-02-18 ... | reverse complement strand
AAATGATGGGAATTAGCGCTTGAAGAGGCGATAGAAACGAGGCGTGATTCTACTGCTACTGCTACGTAGGCTCGCAGGCGCCATCGCGCTGTATCACCCGCCGTTCCGGCCTGTCATAGCTTTTTCCGGAATTCGGTTCGCTTGTTAGTCCGGAAAAAATGATATGGAATGTGGTTCCCCTGTTGGGCTCGCTGTCGACCTTGATATGCAGTTTATTGTTTTCCGCAACCGTCTTGACTATCGACAGCCCTATGCCGCTTGACTTTCTGTTGTGAAGCGCCGCGCGTGGAGCGTAAAAGTATTCGTCGAAAATGTGAGGCAAGTCTTTATCGCTAATCCCGATCCCATGGTCGGCAATGCTTACGACGGCGGATGAGTCCTGCCAGTCGATGGCGGATGCGATTTCTACCGATGCCCCATCGTAGGAATAGATGATGGCATTCGAAATAATATTTTCAAACAATATTTCAAGTTGATAAGGGATACCGGCAACCGCAAAATGTTCAGCCGAGCCGTTAATGGTGATTTGCCGCGAATGCGCGATAGGTTTTAGTTTATCGATGCACTTGCGGATAACCGCATCGATATTCACGCGTTCGAGATTGTTTGGGTCCCGTGCGGCGGCCTTCAACCGTTCAAGCTTGAGCACATCCAGAATCAACCCCGCCATGCCCGATGCGCGATTATCGATTTTTTCCAGTACCTCCTTGATTTCCGGCGAAGTCTCCCCGCAATAATCTCCCTTTATCAATCCTATCTTACTGCGAATAGCATCAAGCGGGGCCTTGAGCTGGTGTGTCATGAGAACGGCATAGCGGTCCTTTTCCACCTGCGCCCGGCTGATATGTTCGTAGGCATCCACAAGCTGCCGCTCATGGGTACGCACCACGATGGCAAGCCTTGATACAACATACCAGACGACCATAAACAACACATCGAGTGTAAGCATCCACAAAAGAATATTGATCTTCAGATGCGTAGCCATGGGCGCGCCGGAATCTGAATCGATGAGCACCGATTGTGGAGCCAGAAAAAGAAGAGGATTTTCGATAAGCAGCACGATGCCGTACATCACGCAAACCAGGCCCGCGACAACCAGGCTTTCCATCGTCGAGAAAAAGATGCACGACAAGGCGATATGCAGCACGTAAAAGAATGGAGCAGGCGTACCTATGCTGCCGATATAATGCACGACAACCGACAGGCATAGAAGATCAACGATAATCTGCGTCCAGATATTGATCGAGGGGGAGTTGAATTCGGTTTGCGGACGGAAATCCAGGGCATAAATATAAAATATATTGGAAATGCATAATACCATCGTTATCGCGAGCGGCCAGCCCTGTTGATGGGTAATGCCGATCTCGGTCAAGGCATCCGAAGCGATGACCGCAAATATCTGGAAGACCAGAAGAATGGCGATGACGACCCACCGGAAGATGATGAACCACCTGGCGTTGCCGATCAGTACTTCATCGCTCAGTTTCGAACCTTTCACCCCCGCGCGGGGAAAGGCGAAGCGATTTCTCGCCAGGTTCCAGGAAAATTCAGCGATAGCCATGGTCAAGCCCTTCCGGATGATGGATCGCTATGAGGACTCGGGACGCTCCAACCGGCTATGGACGATCGATAAAAAACTCTCCGGGTTGACCGGCTTTTCGATGATCAATATCCACTCATCCGACAGGTTTGTGAAGTAAGGACGGATTTCCTCCCCGAGCGATGTCATGAATACCATGTGAAGATGGGGAAAACGCTTGCGGATTTCCACATAAGCGTCGAGCCCCGCATCCATCGTTTCCACCATCACGTCGAGAATCGCAAGATCGGGAGGCGTTGCATTTTCCCAGAGAGACGCAAGGAAATCGCTCATCGTCTGGTAACTATCGACGACATACCCGTTAGCCGTCAGGATGCGCTTGACTGTGTCCCGGATATCCGGGTCATCGTCGACGTGCGCAATCCGCGACGATCCATTCTGGCTTGCTCGGGTTGAACTCTGGGGGCGGGCTGTCTGCTGATTGGATTGTTGATCCTGCATGGTCATCTGCATTTTACTTTCCTCAGTTTGTGTTCTGGTCGCCAAAATAACCCATGTAGAGGTTAATATAGCAGAATACACCCTGTTGGCAACAGGGTATTCCAGTATATGTGAAGGATATGTCAGATACGCATAAAGAATACGTGAAAATCAAAGCTCGAACGGCAGGAAAAGTGGTATGTACAGGGTTCGAGCACCACATCCCTGCTCGCCGCAGGCATATTTGCTCTCCTCGAGAAATCACGGCGCGCAGGCAGCCGCTATAACCTGCTTACTGTTTATATCGAGGGCAGCAGGTTCGGCATCAGGCCAGGACTCGCGTCAACCAGATCCCGATATCCATTATCTCCTGTGCGCAAACGGAATGCGCCATCTCGTACTCCTGCCACTCCACTGCGTAACCCGCTTCAATCAGGGTTTGGCAAGACGAACGTGCAACGGCTGCTGGAATAACCAGGTCCGTCCTGCCGTGCGCCATGAAAATCGGTGTCGCCAGGTTCGCGCGATGCCTTTCGGTGGCAAAGGTCTGCGCCGCGGGCAGGTAGCACGACAGGGCCATGATCCCCGCCAGTTTCTCGGGATAGCGCAACCCGGCTTGCAACGCCAACGCGCCTCCCTGGGAAAAGCCTGCCAGAACGATACGCCCGGCACTGATGCCGCGCTCTCTCTCACGAGCGATCAGTGCATCGACGGCAAGCTGCGACTGGCGCAGGCTTGCGATATCCTCGCGCACGAGGCCATCATGGCTGACATCGTCATAATCGAACCAGGCGCGCATGACCATGCCGCGGTTGATGCTCACGGGGCGCATGGGTGCGTGCGGGAATATGAACCGGATAGGAGGGACCGAAGACAGCGGGAGCTCGTCCACAACCGGGACAAAATCGCTGCCGTCGGCGCCGAGGCCATGCAGCCACAGGACGGTGGAGAGCGGACGCTGCCCGGTTTCGATTTCGATAGCCTGCAGCAAATTACCAGGATCAGCTTTCATCGGCAAGGAGGATTGAAGGAGGTTGACTTGGATAAAATGGAGGATTAGATTCGTATTTTTTTCATTCCCACGATCAAGCCGTACAGGCGGGAGAGCATCATGAAACGCAGGGATTTTATCAAAATCGCCGGCATAAGCGCCGCGCTACTTCCGGTCGCGCCATCCGTGTTCGGTGCGCAATCAGCTCCAGCCATTCCACAGCGAGCGCACAGCTACCGCCTCACTTATCGGGTCGATCTTCCGGAGGGGGGGAAAAGAGCCCGTCTATGGCTGCCGTTGCCAGACACCGATGATACTCCTCATCAGTTTTCCCAGGGTAGCGTTTGGAGCGGCAACGCAGATATCGCGAAGTTCGAAAACATTCCGGGTACTGCCTCCCCCATGTTTTATGCGGAATGGCGTGGAACGGGCATCCGGCATGTCGTCGTGAGCAGCGTGGTAAAAACCACGGATCGCTTCGTGGACTGGAAGAATTATCCGGGCGAAGCCTCCGCGCCCCTGCCTGCCGACGTGAAACGTTTCCTCCGGCCGACGAAGTATATTCCCACTGACGGGATCGTCCGCAAAACGGCTTTATCCATCGTCAAGGATGCCAACGCCAAAACCCCCCTGCAAAAGGCCCAGGCCGTTTACGATTGGGTGGTCGATAACTCGTATCGCGATCCGGCGGTTCTGGGATGTGGACGCGGGGATATCAAATCCATGCTGGAATCCGGCAATCTCGGAGGAAAATGCGCGGACCTCAATGCCTTGTTCGTAGGATTGGCCCGCGCGGCCGGAGTTCCTGCCCGCGATCACTATGGAATTCGCATCGATGACTCTGCATCGCATAAAAGTCTCGGGCAGGCTGACGATATCACAAACGCTCAGCATTGCCGCGCGGAGTTTTATCTTGCCGGGCTGGGCTGGGTGCCGGTGGACCCCGCTGATGTGCGCGAGCTGGCCCTCGAGGAAGAACTGCCCATCACCAATCCCCGGGTGGTGGCGTTGCGCGAAAAGCTTTTTGGCGCCTGGGAAATGAACTGGGTGGCATTCAACCATGCCAGAGATGTGGTGCTGGCTCGCGACAGCGCAATAGGCGAGCTATCGTTTTTCATGTATCCGGAGGCCGAGGTTGCCGGCAGAAAACTGGATAGTCTCGACCCGGCGGCATTTGCCTATAAAATTGTCTCGTCGGAATTGGTGGGAACCGGCGTCAAGTTTTGATGCGGCTTCCCATTTTCATGCATTCCTCATTCATGCGCGCCGCCTGCTTCATGCTCTGGATTCTCTTCAGGAATGATCTGCTGAAGTTCGTGGAATAACGCGCGGAAGCTCCTGGGCGGCTTGTTCATGCGCTTCTCCTCGCGCGCGTTGCGAGCCAGCGTGCGCAAGTGCTGCAGGTCTTGCAGGCCTGGATAGCTGAGCTTCAATTCCGCGAAGGCCTGATCGCCGGCCAAAATCCGTTCTCGCCACCGTTCAATCAGGTGGAGCCACGCCTTGCGCTGGACCCCTATCCTGCTCCACGAATCCATTTTCTCCTGGATGGGAGCCGCATCCACGGTGCGCATCAGTTTGCCAATGAATTGCATCTGGCGGCGGCGCGCGCCATGCTTGTGCATCCGGCGGGCTTCGAGTATGGCCTCGGCCAGCACTTCGGGCAAAGAGAGCTCGGCCAGCCGCCCGGGATCGAGCTCGACCAACCGTTCGCCAATATCCTGTAGCGCGTGCATGGCTTCTTTTCGCCGCGTCTTGCTGATTGCAGGATCGGGCTGATCATCCGGCAGCTTTTCATGCATGGCAACCTGTTCGATGCGACATCAATAACTGCTATCATAACGCAATTATCATTGAACCAGCGATGACCAGCCCGGCCGGCAGCCGCATACGAAAGAATATCCGGCGGCCGGCGCCATGCCATTACTCCACATCACCATGAATGATATAGCCGCATCGACGCCACATTTCTCCTATTCCCAAACCATACTGCGCAACATCGCAAACGATGTGCTGGACCACGCCAGAAAGGGAGGCGCTACCGCTTGCGAAACGGATATATCGGATGGCTTTGGGCAGAACGTGACCGTGCGGCGCAATGAAGTGGAAACGATCGAGTACAACCGTGACAAGGGGATATCGGTAACTGTTTACATCGGGCAGAAACGCGGCCATGCAAGCAGTTCGGACTTCTCCCCCAAAGCGGTGCAGGAAACGGTGGCGGCAGCGCTTTCCATCGCCTCCCACACCGCGGCAGACGATTGCGCGGGCCTCGCCGATGCCAGCCTGCTGGCGCAGGAAGTGCCGGATCTCGATTTGTACTTTCCCTGGGCATTGCCCGTGGAGCAGGCGATACAGCTTGCGAAAAGCTGTGAAGCAGCGGCATTTGCCGTCGATAAACACATCACCAATTCAGAAGGCGCCAGCGTGTCGCTTGGCCAATCCCAGTTCGTATACGCGAATAGCCTGGGATTCATGGGCGGATATGCCTCATCCCGCCACAGCATCAGTTGTGCCGTGATCGCCTCCCGAAACGACGGCATGCAGCGCGATTACTGGTACAGCGTGGCGCGCGATCCGCTGGATCTGGAGCATGCGGAAAGCGTGGGAAGAAAAGCAGGGCAACGCACCGCAGCCCGCCTGGGAGCGAAGAAAATCAACACCTGCGAAGTGCCGGTCCTGTTCGAGGCGCCGCTCGCCTCCAGCCTGATCGGGCATTTTGTCACGGCGGTGAGCGGCGGTAGCCTTTACCGTAAATCCTCGTTTCTACTGGATAGCGTTGGCCATCAGGTTTTTGCGCCGGATATTCGGCTCCGGGAATTGCCTCACCTGAAAAAGGGTCTGGCCAGCCAGGCGTTTGATGACGAAGGAGTCGCCACCCGGGAGCGGGAGGTGGTTAGGAATGGGGTGGTTCAAGGCTATTTCCTCGGCAGTTATTCCGCCCGCAAGCTCGGCCTGCACAGTACTGGAAATGCGGGAGGCAATCATAATCTGGTTCTCGATAATGGGACGCCGGCAGATTTTGCTGAATTGCTCAAAAGAATGGGGAAAGGATTATTGGTAACCGAGCTGCTCGGCCATGGCGTGAATTCCGTGACTGGAGATTACTCCCGTGGAGCAGCAGGATTCTGGGTCGAGAACGGAGAAATCCGCCATGCAGTCGAGGAAATCACGATCGCAGGCAACCTGAAAGACATGCTGCTCGGTATCTGCGGGGTGGGCAACGATGTGATTGTCCGGGGCTCGAAGCAATGCGGATCCCTGTTGATAGACCGGATGACGGTAGCGGGAAGCTGATCCGTTCTGAAAAACCAGCCGTTCATTCCCTTAATCCGGAGAAACGCTGAACAAATCCGCGTTGAGGTCCAGGGGCCTGTTATCACTTGTTTCTCGTCCGCGACGGCGATGGATTTTTACTGGGACAAGGTACGAACCGCGAAGCAGAGCAAGCTCTGCAAGCAGCAAGTAACGATGGGTGGGTTAAAACTCCGGCCCGTCCCATCTGGGTCACGTACGAGGAGGATTTGTTCAGCGCTTCCCTACACTACTCCATGCACCTTCATCTGCTTATTCCTTCGCTTTTCTGGCCAGACTCCTCCCTGACAGGGATATACCAGGATCTGTCCCTACCTGCGCTGGAAGGGCTGCTGTCAAAAGGTGCCGTCGAGGAGGGAAGAATCCGGGAAGTCGAAGCCTGGCTTTGCGACACCTTTGGAATTGCAAAACAGCAGGACTGGCCGGTTGCGCCCATCACGCTTAAGGCCGATGGGCGGGAAATTGGCAAAACGGATCATGGCTACTGGCTTCGCGCCGATCCGGTCCATCTCCATATCGAGCGCGATCAGCTCCTGCTGGCGGATAGCCGTGTTTTCCGGATTACTCCGGCGGAAGCCGAGGAGCTCACCACTGCCCTGAACAGGCATTTTGCTGAAAGCTGCCCTGAAATAGCATTCCTGCCGCTTCATCCGGCTCGCTGGTATATCTGCCTCCAGGATATCCCTCCGCCACAAACTCACCTGTTGAGCGAGGTCGTAAACAAAGGAGTTCGCGAACTGTTGCCATACGGCGAAAGTTCCGGGACCTGGCGCAAGCTCTTCAACGAAACGCAGATGCTGCTGCATGAACAGCCGCTCAACCGCGTGCGGGAGGCCAATGGAGCACCTCTCATCAATAGTATCTGGTTCTGGGGAGGGGGAATCATGCCTGTATCCTTTCAGAGCGACTATACCCATGTATGGGGCAACCATATCCTTGCCCAGGCCCTAGCACTCTCTTGCGGCGCCCGGTATTCCGCGCTACCGCTTGAAGCCACCGTGCTGCATGGGACCTCCCCTTCTGACAAACACCTTGTCGTACTCGACTCCCTGGAGGGGAAGGCGTCCTATTCAGATGCGTATGGCTGGCGCGAAAGCCTCAAGGAGCTCGAAAAACACTGGTTTCAGCCTCTTTTCGCCATGGTAAAACAGGGCAAACTTCACCAGCTGAAGCTTTCGGTCCTCGGAAAAAAAGGGAATAAGGATTTCACGATAAGATCCGGGGACATGAAAAAATTCTGGCGCACGACAAAACCGATCTCTGTCCACGCGGACTGAGCCAGCAGTTTTAAACCTAAATCCGTTAACTGACCGCTTGTGTTAGTTAAGACACTGATTCACAAATACTTTCTCGACACTCGACGTTCACCTGCATGGTGCGTTCGCCACAGAGCGGATTAGGTTAAACCGGGAATTTCAAGGAAAGGTGTCTTGCCAGGTGCGCTTCAGTGGCACGAAGGTGCTCGTACGCCTAGAGTCGATATTCTTCAAATAGTCATATTCTAGGTACACTATATCGCTTATCATATAACAGGCTCTAATAGGGATACCAATAGCTCTTTCGGCTTATTTTTGGCAAACGTGTTAGTGCTCCCAGGGAGAAGGAAGGAAAAGGAAGGCTTTCACCCGATGCCGGAGGAATCAGCAGCCGACCGAATTCGCGGACAAAATGAATAATCATGAAAGGAAAAATCGTGAACAATCTGGATCTGTTCGAAACATTGATGAATTGCGAAACGGTGGAAGAACTTCATGCAAGCGCTACCGCCATTGTTCGCGGGATGGGGTTCGAGCACTTTCTTTATGGTGTGCAGGTGAATACGTCCCTGACACGGCCGTACAGATTCATCCTCAGTTGCTATCCCGAGGAATGGCGTACGCATTACGACCAGGAAGGATATGCGAGCATCGATCCTACCGTTATACACTGCGCCACGGCGGCGACTCCAGTAATCTGGAAGAACGAGCTTTTCAAGGGGCGAAAAGAGACGCGCATCCGCAGCGAAGCCAGGGATTCCGGCCTCGTGAGTGGTGCAAGCTTCCCTGTGCATGGGAGACGCGGCGAAGCAGCAATGCTGAGTCTTGCCACATCGCGTGAATCCCGGGAGACCCAGAACGACATTTTAGCCATGATGGGCCAATCCCAACTCTTGACGTGCTTCCTGCACGAGGCGATACAGCACGTCGTGCTCAGTAAAGGACCTCTTCCCTTGAAAAAAATCAATCTGACGGAACGCGAAAAAGAATGCCTGCTCTGGGCAGCAGAAGGAAAAACGGGGTGGGAAATCGCTACGATCGTCAACATATCGGAAAGAACAGTGACTTTCCATTTACAAAACGCGGCACAGAAAATGGGTGTGGTGAATCGCCAGCAAGCTATTTCCCGCGCGCTTTCCATGGGATTGATCGAGCCCCGTACCATAACCTGACACGATCCAGGCACAGGAAGGAAGGGTTCGAAGCCAGCATTCTTTCTGCGCACGTTGGAGTTCTTCAGGGGTCGTCCCGGGCACCCGCTATCAGGGATAAATTTTCAGACTCTTCAGACTCCATAGTCACCTCCACCATCACCGGAGCATGATCGGAAGGTCGCTCAAGCTTACGTGTTGCCCTGTCTATGGTGCACGCGGTGCAAATCTTCGCCAGCTCCGGACTCAGCAATATGTGATCGATCCGCAATCCCATGTTCCGGCGAAAGGCCATCATCCGATAATCCCACCAGGTATAGGATTTCTCCGGCTGGTCGAATAACCGGAAGCTATCTGCGAATCCCAGGCCGAGCACCTCCCGGAACGCTTCTCTCTCTGGCTGGCTGAAAAGCACCTGACCCTCCCACAAAGTCACATCATGCACATCGCACTCTTCAGGAGCGATGTTGAAATCGCCTAGAAGCACCAGTTTCTGGTGTTTGATCAACAACTCGCGCAGCCAGGCATTGAGCGCACCCAGCCATTTCAGCTTGTATTGATATTTTTCCGACAGCAGACTTTGCCCGTTCGGAACGTACACGCAAATGACGCGTACATCATCGTATATTGCCGAGAGAATGCGTTTCTGGTCATCGATAAAACCGGGTATTGCCGTGACAACTTCGCGGCCAGCGCGCTTGCTGAGCAATGCGACGCCGTTATAGGTTTTTTGGCCGGCATAGATCGCGTGATATCCCGCGGCAGAAATTTCGGCCACGGGAAAATTTTCATCCTGCAGCTTGGTTTCCTGCAAACACAATATATCCGGCTGGTTGGCGGCTAGCCAGTCCAGGACGTGGGGAAGGCGGATTTTGAGGGAGTTGACATTCCAGGTAGCGATTTTCATACGTTTATTTTATCAAATCCGCCTTTCTGGATGAGATCGGCGACACAAATACTGAATGACAGGCTTCTTGCGGTGTAATATCACGGCTTGGGATATCTGGCATGGCAATCTTGCCTTTCCCTGGAACAAGCGGATTCTCGTACGCTGTGGCCGGCGGCATTTGCTCTCGTCAAGGTGGCCAGTCCGGCCGGTGTTGCATCGGTTGGCAGCAGTGTTGCTGGAAAATCCTATATCTCCGAACAAAGGCGAAGGACCACCGAATATGAAAACTTCACATGACTCAGAATTTGGCCTGGCCGACTGGCAACGATTGTTGCGCTCCGTCGGGGAAGATCCTCAACGCCAGGGACTGGTCGAGACTCCCCATCGCGTTTCGCGCGCCTGGGCTCATTGGACTCGAGGCTATCAGCAAGATCCTGCCACGATACTCAAGACATTTGCGGATGGGGGCGAGTGCTACGACGAGTTGATTGTTGTCAGGCAAATACCGGTTTACTCGCATTGCGAACATCATCTCGCTCCTTTTTTCGGGCATGCGGCCATTGGCTATCTCCCGGCCGGACATATTGTCGGATTATCGAAACTGACGAGATTGGTCAACTGTTTTGCGGCACGGTTACAGGTGCAGGAACGGCTCACCCAGCAAATTGCCCAATCCCTGCTTGAGCACCTCCAACCCAAAGCGGTCGGCGTGGTTATCCGATGCCGCCACATGTGCATGGAATCCCGTGGCATCGCTGTTGCAGGCGAGGAGACCGTAACCTCCGCAATGCTTGGCGATCTCAAGACCAACGCCGCGCAGCGCGCCGAATTTCTAGCACTGTCTCAATAGGATAAGATAGAACCAGGAGAAAGCCGGGCAGGCTAATCCTCTCTATCTCTACGTTGCTGTCACGCGTTTCCCCTCAACATTTCGGCCGCATGCTGGCGCGTCGTTTCAGTGATCTTTTGTCCTCCAAGCATTCGCGCGATCTCTTCGATTCGCTCCTGATCCGCAAGCACGGCAATCTGGCTGGTGACCTGGCCCCGAGCGGGATCGAGCGACTTGCTCACTTGCCATTGATGATCCCCGGCAGATGCCACCTGCGGCAGATGAGTGATGCACATAACCTGCCGTTCCCTCCCCAGTTTTTTCAGCAACCCTCCCACGATCTCCGCCACCCGCCCGCCGATACCCACATCTACCTCGTCGAATATGAGAGTCGGCGCAGTACCGAGCTTACTGGTAATAACCTGTATAGCCAGGCTGATGCGTGACAGCTCTCCCCCGGAGGCGACCTTTGCCAGGGAACGCAACGGCGAGCCGCCATGCGCAGACACCTGGAACTCGATATGTTCCATGCCGGATGCGGAGGGTTGCGGATGCGCGGTCAGCGCCACCGAAAATTCCCCGCCGGCCATCGCCAGTGTCTGCATGGCTGCAGTTACCTGCTGACCAAGCTGGTCTGCTGCTTTTTTCCGCTCCGCGCTCAACTGCTCGGCGGACTGGAGATATTTTTCCCGGGCTGCAGCCTCTTCGCGCGCCAGCATCTCGCCGTCACCGCTATGGTCGAGTTCCTCCAGGCGGCGGGAGGCTGTGCCCAGCAGCTCCGGTAATTCGGGGGGAGTGGCTCGATATTTCCGGGCCATGGCATGAATCGTGGATAGGCGCTCCTCCAGTCCGGACAGCTGCTCGGGATCGAGATCGAGACTCTGCCGGTAGCGCGATAATTCATACACCGCTTCCTGCAACTGAATCTGCGCCGATTCCAGCAAATCGAACACTGCCTGGAGATTGGCATCGCAGCGAAGCAAATCATGCAGGCGCGAGATTACCGAATTGATCTGCGAAAGCGCAGCGGATTCCCCCTCGGATAGCACCTCTAGTCCGGTTTGCGCTGCTTCGAGCAGGCTTGCGGCGTGAGACAGCCGGCTGTGATCGGCTTGCAACGTCTGCCACTCGGCAGGCATGAAGTTCAATGCGGAAAGTTCGCTTACCTGGCGTTCCGCCTGTTCGCGTTCCTGCATCAGCGAGGCCGCGTTCTTCTCCCATGCCGATCGCTGCCGGACTAAATCCTGCCAGTGATCATAAGCTCCCTTTACCGTCCGCGCCAATTCGAGGCTTCCGGCGAATTCATCCAGCAAAGCGCGCTGGGCCTCGCTGCGCAGCATCGACTGATGCGCATGCTGGCCATGAATATCCACCAGCTTTTCCCCTGCCGCGCGCAATTGCTGCATAGTGGCAACACGCCCATTGATAAAGCCGCGCGATCGCCCCTGGATATCCACGGTACGGCGCATCAGGCAACCGCTGCTATCATTCCCGTCGCTTTCAAACCCGTTTTCATGCAACCAGTCTTCCATCTGCGGCAACCCGGCAGTATCGAACTCCGCGCTGATATCGGCTCGCTCGCAACCGTTGCGTATCTGGGACGGGTCGCTGCGCTCGCCCAGAACCAGCGAAAGCGCATCGATGAGGATGGATTTGCCCGCGCCGGTTTCGCCAGTGAGCACGGTAAAACCGGGAACGAACTCCAGCTCCATCTGATCGACAATGACAAAATCACGAATGCCGAGAAACTTCAACATGCCGGATTCCTGGGCAGGCCGCTCCATCCCAGCTTCTCCCGAAGCATGCGGTAATAGCTGTGATCGGCTGCATGCAGCAACGTTACCTCGTGCGGAGAACGCCGCACGATGATTCTGTCATTTTCCTGCAAATCGAGGTGTGAATGGCTGTCGGAATGCACGCGGGCTACCGCAGTCCGATGCATCAGAATTTCAACCGCAGCGTCAGGCCCGACCACGATAGGACGATTGCTCAGCGTATGCGGACTCACCGGCACCAGGGCGATCAAATCGAGGCTGGGATGAAGGATCGGGCCGCCCGCGGACAAGGCGTAAGCAGTGGAACCGGTAGGCGTGGCGATGATAAGCCCATCGGAACGCAATGAGTAGACATATTCACCATTGATCCGCACTTCGAACTCGATCATGTTACCCCCTACCCCGCGGCTCACCGCGACATCGTTCAGCGCCAGGGCACTGAAGGCAATGGCTTCATCGCGCAGCACTTCCACATACAGCAACATGCGCCGTTCCTCCACGTATTTGCCATCGAGCATGGAGTCGAGCGTTTTCAGCATGGTTTCGATCGAAAGATCGGTAAGGAATCCGAGACGGCCCTGATTGACGCCGACCAGCGGAACATCGAACGGGGCAAGCTTGCGTGCGATATTGAGCATGGTTCCGTCGCCGCCCAACACGATGGCCAGATCCGCCTGCCTGCCGATATCCTCCATCGTCATGGCGGTATATTTTTTCTCCGGCATGTTTTCTGCGGTAAGGCAGTCCACTACCACCTCCAGCTTGCGGGCTTCCAGGTACAGACCCAGGCGTAACAAAGGGGCGATAATTTCCGGGTTTTTATGCTTGCCGATCAGGGCTACGGTTTGAAAAGGAAAACTCATCGCTGGAAATAATCTGAATGCTTCCGGGCTAAAAACAGGACTGCTTGTCGTCAGTAACGCTTTTCCGATTAAACCATATCGGACTTCCGCTGACAAAGAATTCAGCGTTAATCGACAACCATGCCGGGTGATTGGCGCGCGGTGGCGGCAACTCGAAGGAGACCAGGACATTATCCCGGTTTATGGCGCCATCCATGAATTTTTGTCACGACCAAGTGCCTAACAAAGCCTATACATGGCTCTTACACAGCTCCTAAACCCGAGCCCAGCCATCGAAATGAATCCTGGTGTAAAATAATTGAATGCTTAATCAACGCGCGAAAATTTTGCTCAAGACCCTGGTGGAGCGATATATCAGGGAAGGCCAGCCGGTAGGTTCGCGCTCGCTTTCAAAATTTTCGGGCCTTGATCTGAGCGCCGCGACCATCAGGAATGTAATGGCTGACCTTGAGGAAATGGGTTTCGTCGCCAGCCCCCACGCCTCTGCCGGACGCGTTCCCACTCATCGCGGCTACCGTTTCTTCGTGGATGCGCTACTGGTGGTGAAACCGCTCGACATGATTGAAATTCATCAGCTCGAAGGGCAGTTGCATCCGGAGAATCCTTCGCGGTTGATCAGCTCCGCCTCGCAATTGCTGTCGGAGCTGACCCGCTTCGCGGGGGTGGTAGTCACACCAAAGCGGAGCAGCGCGATATTTCGCTACATCGAATTCATGTCCTTGTCGGACAAACGCATCCTGCTTATCATCGTGACCCCTGAGGGCGACGTCCAGAACCGGGTTCTTTTCACCGATCGGTCTTACAGCCAGACGGAACTGATAGAAGCAGGAAATTTCATCAACCAAAATTATGCCGGCTGTGCGATAGATGAGATCCGAAGCCGGCTGCAAAGCGAATTGAAACAGCTTCGGCATGACATGACGACGCTCATGACCGCGGCGATAGAAGCTGGCGGTGAGGCCATCCGGGAAAACAGCGAAGTGGTGGTGGTGGCGGGCGAACGCAAGCTGCTCGATGTGCAGGATTTATCCAGCAACATGAACAGCCTGAAGAAATTGTTCGATCTATTCGAGCGCAAGACTGCTTTGCTGCAACTGCTGGAGTTGAGCCGAACGGCGGAGGGCGTCCAGATTTTCATTGGAGGAGAGTCGGGCATGGTGACGCTGGACGAATGCAGCGTCGTGACCGCGCCTTACGAAGTGGATGGCCGGATAGTCGGTACTGTCGCGGTCGTCGGGCCGACACGCATGGCTTACGAAAGAGTCATTCCAGTCGTGGATGTAACCGCCCGGCTGCTGTCGAGCGCACTGTCGCATCAATAACCATCCTGGCTTTGGTCAACGAGTGCCCCCATATCGCGAAATCGCTGATCTGCCCATCCCACATCCCTTATCACCCAAATTGCCCACATTGCCCACACTTGAAAATCCCGATATCAGCCCTGCAACATGGGTCAGGGCGAGCCCAGGAGTGAAGCCAGCAGAAAAACCTGCCATTTCCAAGAAAAAAGGAATAGCGTGAGTTCTTCCGAGCCTGCCTACCATCATGGTACGCCAGATCGAACAGGGGTTTTACTGATCAATCTCGGCACGCCCGACGCTCCCACTGTGCAAGCGCTGCGGCCTTACCTCAAGCAGTTCCTGAGTAATCCGCGCGTAGTGGAATTCCCCCGGTTGCTCTGGTGGCCCATTCTCAATGGCATCATTCTTCCGACCCGGCCGGAAAAATCGGCGGAAAAATATGCGCAGATCTGGATGCCGGAGGGTTCGCCTCTGAAAATCCACACCATCCGCCAGACCCAGCTTTTACGCGATATCCTCGCGGAGCGCATCGGCCCCGCGCTCATGGTGGAATACGCCATGAGCATTGGAAGCCCTTCCATCGCCAACATATTGCGGCGGATGAGGCGAAATGGCTGCGAGCGCATCCTGGTGCTGCCGCTTTATCCCCAGTATGCCGCCAGCAGTACTGCCTCCGCGTTTGACGAAGTGTTCGCGCAACTGGCAAAGATGCGCAACGTTCCCGCCATACGGACAGTGAAGCATTATCACGACGACAGAGGCTACCTGGGTGCACTGGCGCAGAATGTGCGAGATTACTGGAACAAGACGGGCAGGCCGGATAAGCTCGTCATCAGCTTTCATGGCATCCCTCGTTCCGCTTTCGAAAAAGGTGATCCGTACCACTGCGAGTGCCAAAAAACCGGCCGGCTATTGGCCGAGTCGCTGCAACTGAGTCAGGATCAGTACCGGATCTGCTTTCAATCCCGTTTCGGCCGGGAGGAATGGCTGAGTCCCTACACCGCGGCCACTCTCCAGGAGCTTGGCAGGCAGCAGATAAGGCGGATCGATGTGGTCTGTCCGGGCTTTGTTTCGGATTGCCTGGAAACCCTGGAGGAAATTGCCATGGAGGGCAGGAACATGTTCCTGCAGGCTGGAGGACGGGAATTTCATTATATTCCGTGCCTCAACGAGCGTGCGGACTGGATACGCGCACTCTCGGATATTGCTATCGCCAACCTGCAAGGCTGGGTGCGAATGGAACCAGCAGAAGATCAGGGTGAAGAAGAAGCAACCGAGTCACGGCGCCGGGCGCTGCAGATGGGTGCACGCATCTGATATCCGTCCCTAAAAGGCTGTTGGCGCCCTGTGCAACCCGCCCTATAGCGAACTCACCACGCAGGTGAACGTCGAGTACCGCGAAAGTCTTTGCGGATCATGGCTCCAAACTAAAAAAGAACGGTCGACTACCGGATTCAGGTCCATTCCAGCGTGCGATTTATTCAGAAGTTTTCCGATTGTCGAGAGACCCGGAGGATGCGCGCCTGGCAAACCAGGCGCGCACAAACTGGATAAAACCAGGGAGAACCGAAATGAGGATGATGCCGAATATAAATAAAGTCAGGTTATTCTTTACTACCGGCACATTCCCGAAAAAAAACCCGCCGAATACGAAGAAACTGATCCAGAACACGCTGCCAAACGCGCTGTAGGCCATGAAATGGGGATAGACCATGCGGCCGACACCGGCGACAAAGGGCGCGAAAGTGCGAATGATGGGCAGGAAGCGCGCGAATATGATGGTCTTGCCGCCATGCTTCGCGTAAAAATTGCGTGTTTTCTCCAGATGAGCGCGGTTCAACAGACGCGAGTCGGTGCTCGCGAAGATTCTCGGGCCGAAATAACGGCCGATCCAGTAATTCGTATTATCGCCGCAAAATGCCGCCAGCATAAGCAGCCCGGCCAACCATTGGACATCCATCGCGCCACTCGCCGCGATCGCGCCCGCAACGAATAGCAGTGAATCTCCGGGGAGAAAAGGCATCACCACCAGCCCGGTCTCGCAAAAAATGATGAGGAAAAGAATAAGATAAACCCAACTGCCATAGTTCTGCACCAGCCATATGAGGTGCCGATCCAGGTGCAGGACAATATCGATAAACGTCGCAAATAATTCCAAAGCAGCTTTAACCTAAATCCAGCAGTTGGACAGGATGGGGTGCGCGGTTTCTGGATTCCAGAAAAACCGCATGCAGCGCGCCCGGCGAGGACTTCAGCGTCTTCTCAGGGCAATGCCTCGGGCTCTTCCTTCTTTTCAGGCTTGACGATATCCTCGCGCGAAACGCCCAGCAGCATGAGCAGGGGGCTCGCCACCAGCACCGAGGAATAAATTCCAAACAGAATTCCGATAGTCAATGCCAGCGCGAAGTAGTGCAGCGCCTCGCCACCAAAAACAAGCATCGAAATCACGACCATCTGCGTACTGCCATGTGTGATGATCGTGCGCGACATGGTGCGGGTAATCGCGTTGTCGATGACCTGAGACACCGAAGCTTTGCGCATCTTGCGGAAGTTCTCGCGTATCCTGTCGAATACCACCACCGATTCATTGACCGAATAGCCAAGGATCGCGAGTATGGCAGCCAATACGGTAAGAGAGAATTCCCACTGGAAAAATGCGAAGAATCCCAGAATGATGACGACATCGTGAAGATTGGCGATGATGCCGGATACGCCGAACTTCCACTCGAAACGCATGGCCAGGTAGGCGATGATGCCCAGGGAAACGATCAGCAACGCCAGCGCGCCGTTCTCCACGAGCTCCTTGCCTACCTGCGGTCCCACGAATTCGACCCGGCGCACTTCCGCAGTCTCATCGGCCTGGCGCAATGCGGTAATCACCGTTTCCGAAAGCATGGCGCTCGTAATATCGGACCGGGCGGGCAAGCGTATCAGTACATCGCGCGAGGTGCCGAAATTCTGCACGCTGACATCGGGCATCCCCAGCTTCACCAGCGCGCCTCGAACCCGGTTGATATCGGCGGGGTGCGCGTAGCCGACCTCCATCACGGTCCCGCCGGTAAAATCCACCCCCAGGTTCAATCCCTTGGTAAAGAGAAAAAAAACTGAAAGCAGGAATGTGAGCAGTGAAATCGTGGTCGTGTATTTCCCCCAGCTCATAAAGGGAATATCACGTTTTATTCTGAAAAATTCCATGCTGGTCCCTGGTTGCTGCTCAGTCCTTCCTGCCCGGTCCGCTCATTCTCCTGCAGGGCTTGTCGTCCTTCGTTCCCCGCCTTCCCTCTTACCCCGATACCCTGATACCCTGATATCAACGCTTGCTGCTCACGGGTTTCCAGATTTGCCCGATGGGGACCCGCTCGAGCTTGCGGCGGCTGCCGTACATCAGGTTCACCATGCCGCGCGAGACCATGACCGCGCTGAATATGGACGTCAGAATACCCAGGCAAAGCACTACGGCAAATCCCTTCACGGGACCCGTCCCAAAAGCGAATAACGCTATGCCCGCGATCAGCGTGGTGATATTGGAATCGACGATGGTGCCGAATGCACGCTCATATCCCGCGCTTATCGCCGCCTGAGGCGGCAGGCCGTTGCGCAATTCGTCACGTATTCTCTCGTTGATCAGCACATTTGCATCGATCGCCATCCCGATGGTCAGCGCGATTGCCGCCATGCCGGGCAACGTCAGCGTGGCTTGCAGGATCGAAAGCAGGCCTATCAGCAGCAACAGGTTCACGCCCAGCGCGACGACGGAGATGAAGCCGAACATCAGATAATAAATCGTCATGAAAATGCCGACGGCAATAAAACCGAACAACGTGGAGTTGAACCCGCGCGCGATGTTGTCGGCGCCGAGGCTGGGGCCGACAGTGCGCTCCTCGATGATATCCATCGACGCCGCCAGTGCCCCGGCACGCAATAGCAATGCCACGTCCCGCGCCTCCTCGGTGGTCATGCGCCCGCTGATCTGCACTCTTCCACCGCCGATTTCTTCGCGTATTACCGGCGCCGTGACAACCTCTGCCTGGTTCTTCTCGATCAGCAGTATCGCCATGCGCTTGCCGACATTATCGTGGGTCAGCTGACGGAATATGCGCGCGCCGCTGTTGTCCAGGTTGAGATGCACCGCGGGCTGGTTGTTGTTGTCGAAACCGGCCTGGGCATCATTGATGCGGTCGCCGGTGAGCACCACCTGTTTCTTCACCAGTATGGGACCGCCGCCGCGCTCCGTGTACAGCTCGGAACCGAAGGGAACCTGTCCGCGCAAGGCTGCTTCCACGTCGCGCTCCTCGTCCACCATGCGCACCTCCAGAGTGGCTGTGCGTCCGAGTATATCCTTGGCTTTTGCCGTATCCTGAACCCCGGGCAACTGCACCACCACGCGATCGGCGCCGGCCTGCTGGATGATGGGTTCGGCCACGCCGAGTTCATTGACGCGGTTGCGCAATGTCGTGATATTCTGCTGCACCGCCGAGTCCTGAATACGCTTTTGCGCTTCAGGCTTGAGAGCGGCCGTCAAATGGAACTCATCCCCCACGTTTTGCTCCCGCAAGCTCAAATCCTCGTAAACCTTGCTGATTTCGGCTTCCGCCCGGCTCCGTGAAGCGGCATCCCGGAATTTGACGACGACCTGGGCGCCTTGCTTGTCGAGTCCTGCATAGGGAATTTTCTTCTCGCGCAAGCTGCCGCGTATGTCGGTGCTGAAGCGGTCCAGTGCCTTGGAGAGCGCTCCCTTCATATCCACCTGCAACATGAAATGCACACCCCCGCGTAAATCGAGCCCGAGGTACATCGGCAGCGCCCCGATGCTCGTGAGCCACCGGGGAGAATTGGAAAGTAGGTTCAGCGCCACCATGTACCCATTGCCAAGCACGGACTGGAGCGTATCCCTTGCCCTGATCTGCATATCGGTATCGGAGAAGCGTGCCTTGACTCCCGAGGCATCGAGAAATACGCCGTCAGGAACGATGTTCGCCTTCTTCAGCGTGTCTTCGACCCGCTGAAGAAGCGCGGTATCCGCCTTCGCGGCGGTACGCAGCGGCGAAACCTGCACCGCGGGCGACTCGCCGTAAAAGTTCGGCAGGGTATAGATCAGCCCCAGCAGTATCGCAACCGCGATGATGAGGTATTTCCAGGCGGGGTAGCGGTTCATGTATATGCGGATGCAAAAGAAAAGGAAGAAGAAACTATCGTGCGGTGCGGCCTCGCGTCGCCATGGCGCAACCGATCATTCCTTTTCAATGCTGTTGAGCGTCCCCTTGGGCAACAGGGTCTGAACGGCCGATTTTTGCAGGGTCACCTGGACATTTTCAGCTATCTGCAGGGTGACATAATTCGCGGTGACTTTGCTTACGCGCCCCAGGATACCGGCTGAGGTCGCCACCTCGTCGCCTTTTTGCAACGCCTCTATCATCAATTTCTGCTCCTTGGCGCGCTTTGTCTGGGGCCGGATCAGGAGAAGGTAAAACACGATGAATATGGCAATCAGCGGCAGCAGGCTCATCAGATCCGCATTTTGCTGAGCGGGCGCAGCAGCCTGGGCGAAAGCTTCATTAATCAACATGTCATTCTCCGGACGGATTCAAAAAGCAGGGATTTTAGCATGATGCGGTGCAGGCTAGAAATTCTTGCGCATATTCCTCGAATCGGCCGCTCTCGATCGCGGCGCGGATTTCGCCCATCAATTGCTGATAATAATGGAGATTGTGCACCGTATTCAGACGCGCCCCCAAAATCTCATTGATTCGTTGCAAATGGTGCAGGTACGCCCGGCTGAAATGCCTGCAGGTATAACATCCGCATTGATCATCCGGGGGCGCGGTATCGAGCCGGTATCGGCTGTTACGCAGCTTGATCACGCCATTTCTTGTATAGAGCCAGCCATTGCGGGCGTTGCGCGTGGGCAATACGCAGTCGAACATATCGATGCCTTGCGCCACCGCGTTGACGATATCTGCTGGTGTTCCGACGCCCATGAGGTAGCGCGGTTTTGCCGCGGGCAATTGTGGCGCGACATGCCTCAGAATGCGCGCCATGTCGGCCTTTGGCTCACCCACCGACAGCCCGCCGATCGCATAGCCGTCGAAGCCGATATTCTGCAGCCCAGCCAGCGACCGGTCGCGGAGAGGTTCATGCATGCCCCCCTGGACGATGCCAAATAAGGCGTTGGTATTGCCTTCATCATCATGCGCGCATCTGGAGCGCTCCGCCCAGCGCAAGCTCAGTTCCATGGATTTTCGCGCCATGGGCTCATCCGCCGGATAAGGCGTGCATTCGTCGAATATCATCGCAATGTCGGAATTGAGCATGCGCTGAACGCGCATCGACTCCTCGGGCGAAAGAAAACACGTATCCCCGTTCACCGGGGATTTGAACGTCACGCCCTCCTCGGCGATCTTTCGCAGCATTCCCAGGCTAAATACCTGGAAACCGCCGGAATCGGTAAGGATAGGCCGATCCCAGCCCATGAAGCGATGCAATCCCCCGTGCGCCTCGATTACTTGCAGGCCGGGGCGCAGCCACAGATGGAACGTGTTGCCGAGCACGATATGTGCGCCGATTTCCCGCAATTCGGCTGGAGATACTGTCTTCACGGCGCCGTAGGTGCCTACCGGCATGAATGCGGGCGTTTCCACCACACCATGTGCCAGGGTGAGGGTCGCGCGGCGCGCGGCGCCGTCCATGCAATGCAATTGAAATTTCATGAAGGGGATTATGGCTGTCTTTCGATCAGCATGGCGTCGCCATAGCTGAAAAAGCGATAGCGCTCATTTATCGCGTGCCGGTAGGCGCGGCGGATATTTTCGAGTCCGCCGAACGCGGATACCAGCATCAGCAGGGTCGAGCGGGGAAGATGGAAATTGGTCAGCAGACGCTGCACTATGCGCAGCCGATATCCCGGAGTGATAAAAATATCCGTGTCGCCATATCCGGCTTTCAATCCGCCATCACGCCCGCCCGCTCCCGCTGCCGCTGCCTCCAGCGCACGCAGCGAGGTGGTGCCCACGGCCAGCACCCTCCCCCCCGCGGCGGTCGCACGCTGGATGGACTCGACCGTTTCTTCGGGCACGTGAAACCTTTCCTTATGCATCTTGTGATCCGCAAGATTTTCGACGCGAACCGGCTGGAACGTGCCCAAGCCTACGTGCAGGGTAACAAAAGCGATGGTCACGCCCATTCCCTGCAATCTCGCCAGCATGCTCCCATCGAAATGCAGGCCCGCGGTCGGGGCTGCCACCGCGCCAGGTTCCCGGGCGTAAGTCGTCTGGTAGCGCGACTCATCCATTTCCGTGGCGGAACGGGAAATATAGGG
>ERZ778026.2169-NODE-2169-length-21711-cov-104.610639_pt1 | contig 21711 bp, 25 predicted proteins | sample MGYA00375756_ERZ778026 | MGnify/ENA primary metagenome ERZ778026 (study PRJEB29350, sample SAMN05389820) | bioreactor metagenome | isolation source: Ammonium sulfate bioreactor | place: South Africa: University of Cape Town | collected 2014-02-18 ... | reverse complement strand
ATTATAATTTAAATGGTCCTAGTGGACAACTATCAACATATTCAATTCTTTTTTTTTCTAAATCTAATAACTAAGTAAAAGTGATTAATATATTTTGAAAAAGAAAAAAAAGGCAAAGTGAAAAAGTGGAGTTAATTTGAATGAGGATGAACTTGAGCTTGAGCATTTGTGACGAGCATATTTTCATAAGCAAATGCCCAAATTGGTTTCATATTTTGATAGAATTCGTCGAAAGAATATTGTTTATCATCATCATTTCGAAGATAATCATCAACTTCATCGTCGGGTAAACCCCATTGAATTAATAATTTTTGTATTTCAGTTGAATCAATGAAATCATCGGAATTTGTATTCAAACACTTGAATATAAATTGTGCTTTTTCTTTATTTTCTTTTAATTGTCGTTCTTGAACAAAGCTAGTTCCTGCATCACTTAAACGCCAAATATGTTTATAAAAATCTTCGAAAGTAACATTTGGTGTTTTTGACCAACGATAAAATCGTTTCAAAAAAGCTTCAGCTGTTTTCCATTGTTCTAAGAGTTCTTTGATTTCTGATTGATCAATTGCACCATTCTTATTTTTATCCAATGCATCGAAGACTTGTTTTGCTTTTTGTTTTTCTGTTAATTGATGTTCTTCATTGAATGACATTAGACGAGCTTGATCTTTAATCCATTGTGAATGCATATTGGAATCAACTAACAATTCACGTGTATTTTCATTGACAAAACGAGCACGAGTCTTTTCATCTGGTCGAACAATAGCAAAATAAAGAAGAATACTTGTAGCAACATAACCAAAAAATAATAAATTAGCTGCAACACTTAAAACAGCTGGAAATAAAATTAAACCAGAAACTAAAATTGAATTTGTATAAATTGTATCTTTGAAAATTCCAACAAAACCAAAAAAGAAATAGAAAACTCGACACCAAACATAAATATTATGAATAAGAAACATATTCAATAGCCAATACGTCGATGTTGGATTCAAATAAAAATTAATCGCTGAAAATAGATGAAGAGATATGGCAAATAGATAACCCGACACCATTAATGCTTTTGCACCAAATACAATTGATGTTTGATAATAAGCCGATGGAACATGAGCTAAAATAGCTGTCAAAGCAGCAAATCGTGCGATATAAATGTTTCCTGTGGTGAATGCTAACCAACAACTGAGAAATTCAAGAACACCAGAAGCGATGTGTGTATAAATTGCAAATTTACGTCGTTTAAGCATCACAAATTTTGGATGTGGCGCATGAGTAAAATGAAAATAAAGTACGAATATATTGAAGAAACTTGAGACCGTACAGAGAATACATTTTTCCAAATATAAATAATCTTCAGGATGTTGACTTGTTATATGATGAAATGCATAGAAAGTACCAAGAGTTAGAACAAATATTGTTGAATAGTAAATAAAGAATCGCATTTTACTGATCGACGTTGCTTAATAAAAACAGTCACCTTATTTACCAGTAATTTATACCTTGAAGTCGAGATGGATGATTGGCCGTGAAATATTTTTTAAGATAAATGTGACGTAGGTGAAACCTTTGATGCGTGTAAACACGTTTAGACTAGGTGCATTGAGACGCAATTTTACTTCAATTGCGTCTATACGTGTTATGATTGATTTATTAATAAAAAAATATTGATATCTCAATTCGTCTTAGCCTTGATCTGAGTTGTCATCGATCACCTCTACTAAATATGATACTAAGTGGCTGAAAATCTTGATACACTTTATCATATCTTAAAATATTCGAATCTAATAGTGAATCTGAATTCGGTATTTACATGGGAATTGAAGTGCATATTACTTTTTTTAGAATTTGGAAATTTCTTCTAATGACTGTCCTGTCGTATCCTTGACAAGCATAGTGTAATTAATTGATGAAAAGATTTTTCACTTTGGTAAACATCGTTTCGAATGATAACATTTGATAATAAGTCAACACAAAGTACACTCAATATAAATAATAAAAGAAAAAAGAAAAGATAACTAACTGCCAGTGACATGAGATGAGAGTCAATTTATTAAATTATTATACATTATGTTGTCTTTTATCGACAATCATTGCCACACATATTCAACTTAAAACGAAACAAGGTATCGTTTATGGAAGAAAAACTGAACGTTCAATTGAATATTTAGGGTAAAAAAGATGTCAAACAATATATTTTTATATGATTTTTCTTTCAGAATTCAATATGCAAAAGCACAACGATGGAAACCACCTGTCGATCTTGCTTCAGAACAATTTCCAGGTGGTTCATTAAATGCAACAACATTTGGACCTTGTTGTCCACAAGTAAAACATGATGAATATATTTGGGCTCAAAATGAAGATTGTCTTTACTTGAATATTTTCCAACCTATCGTATCAATGAATCCTTCGTCATCATTGCCTGTATTCGTTTATATTCATGGAGGTGCACATAGTCGTGGTTGTTCATCTGAAGGTTATCCACCAGTTTTCAATGGCACAAATATGATTGCACATGCACCACCAGATCAACCAGTCATTATTGTCACGATTGACTATCGTTTGGGTGTATTTGCTGATATGTTTCTAGAAGAATTGATCGAAGAAGATCCTCAATGGCCAACAGCTGGTAATTATATGTATTTAGATATGCTTTCAGCTTTACGATGGATTCAGATGAATATCGAAGATTATGGTGGTGATCGAACGAATGTGAGAATCTTTGGTGAAAGTGCTGGTGGTCTCTCAGTCGTTGATTTAGGTGCAGTTCGTGGATCATCAGGTCTCTATCTAACAGCAATCAGTCAATCAGGTTTAGGTTCACCGGGAACAATATCATCATATTATAATATGAGTAATGCTCTACATAGTTCGAATTCACTCGTAAAACAAGTCAATTGTACAAATGAAGATAAGAAAAAAGTGTTAGAATGTTTACGCAATATTTCTGTTTCACATTTGTTAACAGCTTATGGAAGTCGATATACACGACCAATTGTTGATAAATATTTGTTTCCATTACATCCACCATTAGCAATTCTCAATGGAAGTTATAATAATATAACGTTAATTATGGGTCATAATGATTATGAAGATCCCATTTGTTCTGAACATCCTCAAATGAATTTAAACGAAGCTTTAATCGAACTCACCAAACTTGTTGGATCAAAAATGGCGCCCATTGCTGCTGAATACTATCATCTAAACGAATGTTCATCCGATCCTGAAGCAAATACGAGTCGTTGTTGTAATATCATTCGTTTGATAACAACAGACAAAGTTTTCGAATGTGATATTCGTCGTATTTTCAATGCTTTCTATTCGAAATATGGTTCACAATTCGAAAACAATAAATTATTTTCTTATCATCTGAATTGTTATCCACGATGTCCAATTGTATCCAATGAAAATATCTGTCGACATGCATCCGAACTTCCATTTGTATTTGGCACTGTAAGTACGGTAACTTCACAACAATTACCCAATTGTACTTGGGACAACCAAACACGAGTATTTTCCAATGGAATCATCGAACAATGGATGAACATTGCATCAACTGGAAAACCTTTACTTTCCTGGCGAAGTTACAATCCGATTGAACCTGAATATTTTCATCTTACACCTGATCAAGGATTTACATCCGAATCATGGATTAGAAATTGTTCTTTATTTGATCGAATCGAAGTTGATAACCTTCGAGAAAGATTTTATTATTCATCATCTTCATTATTCGATATTCTTTGATTTTGTTGAGTAGTTTCAATGCCAATTCGATTTAATTTACAATAAAAACAAAATCAATTGAAAAAAGAATATTCTACAGCATAATTTAAACTAGAAAATGATCGAAAAATCGTTTGAATTAATTTCGAAATGGCATATCGAGTTGCATTTGTCTTCTTGAATGGATCTGTGATTTGTTTATCTAATCGACGACGAACATTTCGAAAAAATTTTAATTGTATAAAAACGATTATATTACAAATATTTCCAATCAATCCTAATATTGATAAACAAAATTCGATTTTAATTGCAAATAGTTCTGTTAGAGATTTAATAATAGTTTCTCTCAAGATTGATAAGATGCATGCAGTCTCTTCTTAGTGACAAATTCATGATGACTACAGAATGAAAATATGTTGAAAAAAGAAAGATAAGACGTACCTTAGAACATATCATCATTTTCATTGCTTGAAAGTTATTATTTTCAAATGTTTTATTTCAAAGTATTTGACTGTTTATTCGTGTTAATCATAATAACAAATGTTGTTGCCAACATTCAATTAAATACTAAACAAGGTCGCATTTATGGAAGAAAAACTCAAAAGACAATTGAATATCTCGGGTGAGTTCACAACCATATAGAACGTCTTAGAATTACGATTATTATATTTAGAATTCAATATGCAAAAGTTGAACGATGGAAACCACCGATTGATCTTGCAGATGAACAGTTTCCTCACGATTCATATGATGCAACAACGTTTGGTCCTTGTTGTCCTCAACCAGTCACTCATGTGCACATTCCGTCACAAGACGAACAATGTCTCTATTTAAATATTTATAAACCAGATTTATCTACAAATCATTCGTCATTACCCGTATTTGTATATATTCATGGTGGTGCACATAATCATGGATGTTCATCGATTGGTGTTCCATATTTATACAATGGTACAAATATCATTACACATTCACCACCAGATCAACCAGTCATTGTTATTACAATTAATTATCGTTTAGGTGTACTTGCAGATATGTTTTTAGAAGAATTGATTGAAGAAGATCCTCAATGGCCAACAGCTGGTAATTATATGTATTTAGATATGCTTTCAGCTTTACGATGGATTCAAAAGAATATTGGAGATTATGGTGGTGATTCTGGAAATGTAAGACTATTTGGTCAAAGTGCTGGTGGTCTATCAGTTGTCGATTTAGGTGCAGTTCGTGGTTCGTCGGATCTTTATCTAACAGCAATAAGTGAATCAGGTTTAGGATCACCAGGAAGTATTTCATCGTATTATAGTGCTCGTAATGCTCTCGAATATTCGAATTCGTTAGTTAAACGAATCAATTGTACAAATGAAGATAAGAAAAAACTATTAGAATGTTTAAGAAATGCTTCATTTCACAGTTTACTTCATGTCTATACAGATCGATATACACGACCAATCATTGATCATTATTTGTTTCCTTTGTATCCACCTGATGCAATTCGTGAACATAAATATAATAATATTAATTTAATAATGGGACATAATGATTTCGAACAACCGATGTGTCTTGAACATCCTCAAATGAATTCGACACAAGCCTTTACCGAAATAGTCAATGTTGTCGGATCAAAATGGGCACCAATTATAGCAAATTATTATAATTTAACAAATTGTTCATCAGATGTAAATGCAAATACGAGTCGATGTTGTAATATTGTTCGATTAATTCTAATGGATAAAACTTTTGAATGTGATATTCGTCGAATATTCGATGGTTTTCATGAAAATTCTAAAAATGAATTGTATTCGTATCATTTGAATTGTTATCCTCAATGTCCTTTGGTATCTCCTCCAGGCGTGTGTCGACATTCATCCGAAGTTCCATTTGTATTTGGAACTGTGAGTGATGGTGATTCACAAATTGTATCTAATTGTACGTGGGACAATCAGACACGACAATTTTCAAATGAAATTATTGCACAATGGATTCATATTGCAACGACCGGACAACCTTTGAGTCAATGGTCTGTTTATGATCCTAAAACACCTGAATATTTTTCTATTACACCTGATCATGATTTTGTGAGTCAAACTTGGAATAGAAACTGTTCATTATTTGATCAAATCGAAAGAGATTCTTTGTCACAATTTTTAAATGAAAAATACTAAAATAAAATAAAAGCGATAGTTATCAGAATATCTCTTTTAGATGATATTCTATTTAATCTTTATTCTTATTGTTATTGATTCTACAACTAGTGTTAAGACATTTAAAACCAAACAAGGAATTATTCGTGGTCGACAAACTCAAAAGACAATTGAATATCTCGGGTAAGTTCACAACCATATACAACGTCTTAGAATCACGATTATTATATTTAGAATTCAATATGCTAAAGTTGAACGATGGAAACCACCAGTAGATCTTGCTTCAGAAAAATTCCCAGGTGGTTCATTGGATGCAACTTCATTTGGTCCTTGTTGTCCTCAACCATCAAGTGGAACATATATACCTGAACAAGATGAACAATGTCTCTATTTAAATATTTATAAACCTCTTGTTACATCGAATAATTCACCATTACCAGTACTTGTTTGGATTCATGGTGGTGGACACAAACGAGGTTGTGCATCTGAACGTATTCCTATACTATTCAATGGAACAAATATCATTAATAATGCACCACCAGATCAACCAGTCATTATTGTTACTATCAATTATCGTTTAGGTGTACTTGCAGATATGTTTTTAGAAGAACTGATTGAAGAAGATCCTCAATGGCCAACAGCTGGTAATTATATGTATTTAGATATGCTTTCAGCTTTACGATGGATTCAAAAGAATATTGGAGATTATGGTGGTGATTCTGGAAATGTAACCATATTTGGACAAAGTGCAGGAGGTCTATCAGTCGTTGATTTAGGTGCAGTTCGTGATTCGTCGGGTTTGTATCGCTCAGCTATTGTTGAATCAGGTGTTGGTGCACCAGGCACTTCTTCATCGTATTATAATATAAATAATGCACTTAGTTTTTCTAAGACAATTGTACAAAATTTAAATTGTTCAAATGAAGATAAAGAAAAAGTTCTTGTCTGTATACGCAATGCATCAATTGCTCAATTATTTCATGTTTATGCCGATCGATATACACGACCAATCATTGATCAGTATTTTTTTCCATTATATCCACCGTCATCAATTCATAATGGAAGTTATAATAATATCAGTTTAATTATGGGTCATAATGATTTCGAACAACCTATTTGTAATCAACATCCTGATATGAATTTAACTGAAGCTATAAGAACAGTTACTGAAAATATAGGAACAAAATGGGCTCCATTTGTCATAGATTATTATCAATTAAACAAATGTTCATCAGATAGAAATGCAAATACGAGTCGATGCTGTAATATTGTTCGTTTAGTTCTCGTTGATAAACTATTTGAATGTGATATTCGTCGAATATTCGATGCGTTTTATCTTAAATATGGCTCTGAATTGGAAACGAATAAATTGTTTTCCTATCATTTGAATTGTTATCCTCAATGTCCAATCGCTGAATATAAAGGTATTTGTGGTCATTCCGAAGAAGTTCCATATGTATTTGGATTAGGAATGAATGTCAATATATTATCCAATGAAAATTGTACTTGGGATAATCAATCGAGAATATTTTCGAATGAAATTATTGGTCATTGGATTAGTACAGCTGTAACTGGTCGACCACAAAGTCAATGGCCGAGTTATAATCCAAGTGAACCGAAATATTTTCATATTACACCAGATCAAGGATTTATTTCCGAAATATGGAAGAGAAATTGTTCGTTTTTTGATGAAATCGAAGCGGAAAGTGTCAAAGAAACATTTCGAATTTAATTTGTTTTTATTTCTCTTTACTAAAAAAGAACTGAAAAGATCTTAATTTGTTGTTGAAGCAGCAGCAGACTCCTTTTCCGAATTCTTTCCTTGTACAAGAGGTTTCTTTACTTTACTATCAATGAGAATTGTTACTGGGCCATCATTTTCTAAACAAAACGAAACAAATTTGTATCGTGATGAAATGAAAAAGAAATGAACCTATATTAACAGTCATATAATCTCCAAAACGTCCATCAAATATTCTCTCTTGTTTATATTCTTGTTTTAATTTATCGATAAGTTGTTGATACATTTGTTTTGATTGTTCGGCAGACATTGCAAGATGAAAATCAGGTTTCGATCCTTTAACAGTTAATGCATGTAATGTAAATTGACTAATACAAAGTATTGAAAAATCAAGATCGACAACACTTTGTGCCCCTGAAAGACATGATGAATTCGAGTGAATGAATCATCGAAAAAAAAACAAGATTACATTGTTTATCTCCATTGGGCCACAATTTTGTTGTTAAAATTTTCTTCACAATATATTCAAGATCAGTTTGATCGTCATCGGATTGAATTCCAATGAGTACAGAAAGACCACGTTCAATACTACTGATAAGTTCGTTTTCAACACGAACACTCGATCGAAGAACACGTTGAATAAGTGCTCGCATTTTCTTTTTCTACAATAGATCAAGTTTAGAACTTTGTTTATTTATGAATAAATATACGTTTAGAACGCAGAACGGATTAATAAATTATCATGATTATTCACGAGACAAAACAACAAGAAAAAAGAAAACAAATAAACTATAAGCGTATGCCGAATGAATCATTTTATTGACCAAAGGCAAATTGAATAATCGGTTTGCCTAAATGAAAAAGAAAATGTGTTTTGAATAGAAAATGTTTGTTAAAATCAAACCTGGAGTAATATCTTCGAATTGATCTCGATTATCGTCGGTAACTTCTTTGATATGAATTTCGTTTAGTTTGAAAATCTTCTTAAGATAATCTTGATTATCATTGATAATTTTGAATTCATCAAAAGTTAAATGTTCATTTAAAATTTGAATATTATTATGATTATCTGCAACTAATTCTTTGCAAAATGTGACAAACGGCATGAGTCTTTTCAAGTATTTCTTATCGATTTGCGGATGATCTTTGAAAATCGGATAGAGAACATTATTCTCAGGAAATGTTGAATCCTTTTGGAATTGTTTTTTCAATTCTTCGATGACAACTGATTGCCATTGAGGATAATTTGTTGCAATGTAGATTGTTGCTTGACGATTTTCGTTGGCGTTCGTTCGTTGTTGATTTGAGTATTTTTCAAAACGACCTCGAAACATTTTGATTGTATTTTGAAAATATTCAAATGAATCACTTAGTGATTGATCGATTTTATCTAAAAACACAATTCGAATGAACAAATAAAACGAGAATTTTCTTTCGAATTTACCGTGTACAGGCCATTTGGCATTCATAATCGATTGATTCGGATAGATTTTTTGGTAGATATGTTCACAAATATGCGGACATATCGGCGAGAGAACTAAGATTTGAACGAGAATAAAATGTTTGATCAATGATGTATTGATTGGTTGAGTTTTTGAGCAAATATCTTGATAAATATCTCGAATATTTTGCAATTGAAAGAAACCGTATTTCACAACATCTTTGTATAACATTTGTTCGTAAGCTTGTTCGGTCAATTGAATCAATCGATTGATTTCATTTTTAAAAATTCGATCGAAATAAGTGAGATTTTCACTATCGAAACTATTTTCTTTGTCTGCTGATGAATTTTCCAGAACCTCTTTCGACCATTCGAGAAAATTGTAAAGACGAAGAAGTTGAGCTTCGGCATTTTTCTCATCGAAATTGGCATCTTCAATCGAATCACCAGCATCAGCAAGTGTCAAACGCATGCCTAGAATGTTTTTTTAAATTTGAATTCTATACAAATTGTTCGTTCGGTCTTACCATCAGCTGAATATCGTTCGATAGCTTGAGATAATGTTAGAAAATTGCCGGTTGATTTCGACATCTTAGAATAAAGAAGAGTTTGATTTCGATTAGAAACAAAAAATTGTTTTGTTCTTACTTTTTCTCCATTCAAAAGAAGATGTCCATTGGCACGAAATGCTTTTGGCCATCGATTTTCTTCTTGATTCGGCCAAATGGCAACATGATTGTAAAGAGAATAAGTCAAATGATTTGGTATAAGATCTTTTCCACTTGATCTCAAATCTACCGGATACCAATATTGAAATTCATTACGAAGTTTATCGAGTGTTTCTTTCGGAATCGTTGTATTCAATGATTCATAAGATTGATCAAGAAAAAACACGTAATTCCAAACATCGACTGTCATTTGTGATGGTTCAATATTCGCAGAACCGTTTGTTCGTCCATCATATGAACTTTGAAGAAAATGAGCAACTGTATAATAAGCCATGTAAATCGTTGAGTCCGAAAGTGATTCAATAAAATATTGTGTATCCCATGGAAGTCGTGTTCCGAGACCATACGAACGTGAACAAGCGTGCCCATGAAGCCAATCGATCGTTGCTTCAAAATTCTCACGTGTTTCTTTATTGAAGACATTTAATTGTTTCAAGGCTTGTCGTGTTTGTTCTTTCCAAGCTTCATTTCCATAGTCAAGAAACCATTGATCACATAGAGCAACAACACATTCATCATTCGAACGTGAAATTATCTTAAAATAATTTTCATTTTTATTTTCGAAATGAGTTATTATTATTATTTTACTTTGTCTTCAGGTTCATAATAGATACAAGCTTCTTTACTTTCGATAAGATCATTTTGAATGAGTTTTTTCACATCAAATATTCTTTTTTGTTGATATTTGCCAACGAGTAGAATACCTTCATAAAATGATTTCTTATAGATTTCACTTTTTGCTTGTCGAAGTTTGTCAAGATCGTTTTGCGATTGGATATGAAGTTGTTCATAAACTGTTTTAGCACATAGATTTCCATAGGGTTCAAGATTAATAATCGGTTGAGGTTCAAATGGTTCAACCATTGATTTACTGATTGAATATTTTTCACGCAATTGTTCCTAAACAATTGAAAATTTGTTCGTTTTGTTTTTCTTGAAATGATTTTTTGAACAAACTTTATTTTTTAAATCCATAAGCCCCGCATAATCATCAGCACTATCACTTGGCACACATGTAACAACGCCTGTACCTTTACTTTCTTGAACAGTTAACATTGGAAGAACATAAATTGTTGGATAAGATGTTAACGGTGCTGTCAACGGTAAACCGAATAATTCCGAGCCAAGAAATGTTGCAAGAACTTCGTATTTGCCTTGTTCAAGTGTAAAATCTTGATAAGAAAGATTTCTTGCAGCACGTTGAGTACAAATGAAGATTCCATGTTGACTTGTTCGTATTGCAATATAATTTATTTCGGGATGAACCCAACAGTTGGTTTGACCATAAATTGTTTCCGGACGAAGTGTTGCCGCAACAAGAAAAACACCTTGAGATGTGTCGACATTTCTTTTCAAAAGCAAATCATTGAAATGATTTCAACAACAACAGAAAAAAAAGTAAATTACTTGAGTTTATCTGGAATGGAATCATCTTGAATACGTAATTTAATCAACGTATATTCTTGTGGACCTACACCTTCACCACTACTTCGATCGTGATCCATACAAGGTTGACCATCTTTTGGCGAATAGATTGTATATCTATTCAACAAAAAAAGAAAAGAATTAGTCGAATCAATTTGTCTAGTTCAATAAATAAAACCTTTTGCCGAATTGAATTTTGTTGCCTTGTTTTAAATGGTGAAATTGCCATTTAATAAATGAATCATAGAATGGATTTATATCAGTCGTAACAAATGAACGACGCCAATCGACCTCAATATGTTAAAATGAAATTGATTCGAATAATTCGAGAAAAGAAAACGAATACTTTGAGTCCCATCATTTGTAAATCTTCTCGAACAAGTGGTGGAAAATATTCTAACCAATGTTGTGGATTGACAAACTTTCGAATTTCGTCATCACTTCCAATTCCAAGACTTCGCATGATATTCCATTGATATTTCTCTGAACCAGTCTTAGCTGCAACTTTCGACTATGAAAATCAAAACAAAAAAATCAATCGATTAATCAACATGTTCAATCAATTGGTTATTCACTTTGATCGCTTTTGTTTTGTTTTCTTCTTGACTTTCAATTGAAAAATCCGGTGGAAAACCAAAATCTTCGATTTCACGTTTTAATTTATCGGCACCAGCCTTTAGAATAAAAACAAATATTTCGTTTCGAAATGATTTTCATTTGAACTTACTGGAATTGGCATTCCAGTAGCATGAAAACCGAATGGGAAAAGACATCGTTTGCCTTTCAAACGTTGGTAACCCGTTGCATACTAAAGGCAAATTCCTTTCGTTTTCATTTCAATCCAAAAAACAAATATTTTACTTCGCATTTTGATAAGGAGAAGGTGTGTCCAAGATGAAGTTTACCATTCATATATGGATATGGAAAAGTGACGAAATATTTGTCAGTACTTCAAAATAGAAATTTTCTATTTCGAATAGAAAACAAAGGCAAATTTCAATAACAAACTTGTCCGTCCATTTTTCTGGTGCGTCGGCTTCAAAGGCTTTCTTAGCCGCCCATTGTTGTTGCACATTGTTTTCAATTTGTCGAAGACTATCGAGTTTAGCTGTTGAACGTTTTTCAACGGAATTGACTGATGAAGCAGTTGTTTCACTGGACATCGCTATTTTTATCTTAAAATTGACTAGAGAAATCGTTTTATCGATGAATTTTTATACGGCAAAAAACGATTTGTCTGATGCAATATAAAAATTGCGCAGAAAGGAAAGAAAAAGTCATCTTGGCGAAGGATAATGACTCAGCAATATTTTCTTTTTATGGTGTTGGAAAAGAGAGAAAAAAAACGAAGAATCACTCGATGGTTAAATGAAACGAAATCGTCGTCCTATTATATATTCGTCTATAAGGAAAAAAAACCCAGAAAATAGAGCGTACGTATACGAAATACGTAATTTCTATGAATCAACGAGCTTTTACGCATGTTTATTTTCAAGAGATTTTCATTCGAATTACGAATAAACAACGAAACACTATCATAGTTGGAAAAAACCTATTAAATGACGCAGAAATGATAAACTAGAGTTACAAATTTTTTTATTCGTAAAAAGAAATCTTCAAAGATAAGAAGATTATTTATGTCTATCAATGAAAAACAATACAAAATCCGTTGTTTTTGTCTGAAAATAGAAGTAAAGTATTACTCACTTACCAGAAAACATTTGTTTTATTCGCAAAAAAGAGGGAAAGAGAGAGAATTTCGGCCTAGTTACAATAAAAAAACAGCTGAATCATCATATTACGCACTATTTTCATGGGTAAACACCATAGGTAAAAAAACCCAAACATCGTTTTTTCCATACCTATATATATATATGTAGTATGCAAAAAGAAACACTCTGTATCTATTTCTTAAATTTAACGTATTAATTGTACAAAGTAAACATACAACATGGTATCTGAACGTGAACCTGATCCGTTGTTAGCAGCTTGCAGTTGCCTGCATGAGGCTGAAGTAGATTCTGGTGTTCATACACGATCAACTTCAACTTCTTCTTCTTCAACAGATGATTTAGAAAACAGTTTGTTTTCTAAACGCATAAATTCTCGGGAACTTTTTCCTCGGTTAATCAATAAATGTAAATTTCCAATGAAAACATTGGATCTTGATGAATTTTTGAAAGCAAACGAATCTGATCCATGTAATCATCCAATACAAACACAATGGGAAAAGACATTGGACTATTATCGAAATGAGTTACAATGTGTTGATTTTGAACGGATTGAAAAAGAAATTTTTGAATGTTTTCAATTGTTAATCGGTGATGAACGACAAGTCATGCTTGGCTTAGATTCAGTTTATTCATTACGAGATCTTTTAATTCTATCAATGAGAATTTTAACTGAACCGGATTTGAGAATCGAACTTCGAATTGGAACTGGTGGTACACATGATCCACTTACATTACGTACACCGTGTTATATCATTGCTGGTCTCATTCGATTAGAAAAAATCTTAAAAATACGTCAGAAATTCTCATCAACTGAACGTCAAATCTTAAAACATTCGCCAGTATTAACTTGTTTTTGTGCTTATTCAGCAGCAGTTATGGCCAATGGACTAATTGCAGATATTGGCAGAAAAAATGCTAAAGAATCGTTGTCATACATGGACGCTTATGTGTCTCATTATCATCCAGAATTAAGACCATATATTAAATATGAACTTGATTCCCCAAATACTTATGACAAACAATTATTAGATAAGATTTGTGAACATTATCGAAGTGATTATTATGATGAGCAAAACAAACAAGCATTAACAACACAAGCAATTGGTCGTGGAAGCGATGAAAATGGATCGATTCTCTATGTTTCGATGCATTTAATTATGTTCAAAGATATTGTTGAAAACACACGAACACAACCGTTATTTACTTTATTAGATCAGGAGGAAAATCTTCGAGCCAATGAATTATACGATTGTATTATCACCATTGGTGGATCTGTTGAAGTACGATTCAATAAAGTTCGACATGCCATTCGAGAAATCTGTTCCCATTCGAATTCCAGTGAAAATTATTCTTTACCTTTATCAATTCGAATGTTATCCAAAGCAGGTAAAACACCTGTTTATTATAACGATACACAGAGTGAAATTACAGTTGATCAAATTCTCCATGGAACCGTCGATCATGTTAATATCGTTGAATTTATTAACAAACGTACCGAAGATGATTTAACAATCTTAAAAGATGACATCGGTTTATCATTATTAAAATCTTATTATTTGCAAATTCCTGATTTACAATCCACAGAAATTTTATCATGGCCATCTCTTGTTAATGAATTAACAGATTCATTTTTAAAAATCTGGAGAAAACATGTTAACACCGACAAACGATCGTGTTCATGTCAAACAACAACTTCAAGTGGATATGATCATTTATGTGAACATTATTCATTTACACAACAAGTTAACTCAGATCAATCTTTGCTTCTCAAATCACTTTTAGAAACACTTCAAGATAAAATTGGTCTTCCGTTCGGAACAATCAATGAACGTCGTCGCAATAGTAGTGGTAGTATTTGTGCAAGAAAAGCAACTTACACGGCAATCATTGATAAACTCGATCTTATCAATGAACAAATACTCATCGAATTCGTTCGAACCGAATTTCAGTAAACAATCAAAATTATTTTGTTTTTTAATTCGTTCATCTAATGAACACTTTTTTTTCTTTCTATTTTAATCTGTATTTGTTACGCTAGAAATATTTTCTAGTTTTGATAATAAAATTATCAAATTAAGTTTGATTTGGAAAAAATACATTTTTTCATAAAGATTTCATAACTGGTTCAGTCAATTTTAAAAGAGTAACAATAGTAAATAGTAATCCAGCGTTAATACGAAAATCATATTTTGATGATAATGTAAAATAAAATAGAAGTACAAATGTTGCATAAGGTACATCGATCGTTGTTAGACAAACAACTAATTTCAAATAAATAAAAACTATAAATGACATTGGAGTTATGAAAAGACAAAGAGCATTATAAAACCGAGAGAAATGACAAATTTGTTTGATATGATTATATAAAATGAAAACTCTCATTGATAACATATCATAATCAAAGAAAAGTTAAGCTAAATCAGAGCAACAACAACATCTCGATTGAATTCAAAAGCATTTCTTTCTCACAAATGCACGTGTGTTTTCTCTCGTCTAGTAATTCGATTAAAATCTATTGTTAAATGAACCGACCTGTTCGAGATCATTGCAATCTGAAGTTCCAACGAAAATGTTTTTTGTTCAAATATAAATAATTTTCATCGTGTTTTCTTTTTTTTGTGAATGAACAAAGAAATAGAAGTGAAAAAAAGAAGCCAAGAACCACAATGAATAAAGATGATCAACGAAGAAAGTAAATGTATATCTGTTTATATACAAATACAAACACGCACATACATACGCAAAGAAAAGAAAAACAAGAGAAATTCTACAATGAAAGCAGTTCTACAAAACAAACAAAACATAAGTTTTTGGTGGCACCAAAAAGAAGAAGAGGAAGAGAGAAACAATAACAAAGAGAGAAAAGAAGGAGTTAGTTATTTATATATGTATAGATATGTATATGATGTGATCTCGGAAGAATTTGATCTTGAAGATATCTTCTCAATTGAAACTCTATCACAGGAAGAGAAAATATAAGAAAAATAAATGTGTTTTGCCTTTTGTTGGTTGTTCAATTTGATTATTGTTTATCCGGATCACTCATATGTTTGGTTAAATCTTTGAGCATTCCAAATGCACGAATACGTTTTCGACCAAATAGTTTCGCAAGTGTTTCATCACAATTAACAAATTGTTTGTTTTGCGGATCCTTAACAAACGAAAACAACTTCAAAATTGATGAAATTAACATTTCAAAGTCTTTTACTAATAGATTATGTTCACGAAAATAAGCCCACATCCGTTTGACGACTTCGGATCTTGGCATCTGAAATCAATCGAAGATAAAACGACAATTCGATGAAAGAAATGAATTACTTGATTTCCTCCGACAACACTTGCCAATTGATCACTGAGATCTAATTCTTTGTTATACGAGGTTTTACGTCGTTCGGATTTGACTGACGAAGATTTTTTAGTTGAAATTGAACTAACAGGTTTCTAAAAAAAAGAGAGAAAACAATCGAAGACGAACGAGAAGAACGAAAGAAACGACTTACAATTGATCTCGAATGTCTGAGACTCGGTCGATTTTCTTGTTGATGAATTTCCATGGCTAATTCTTCATCGGATTTGGTCGTTTGTTGTTGATGAATTTGATTGTTGTTCGTATTCTTTTTCTGTTTTTTATTCTTTTTGACATTTGAAGGCGATGGTTTTTCGTCGTCGGACGTGTCGACTTGTTCGTCTTGTTCCGAATGATTAGTTTGCGCTGTATCACGTGTCGTTATTTCTGACATAAGAATATCGTCGATTTCTTTTTTCCGTTCAGTAAAATCACATTTGAACAGAGCTTCAAGCATTTGTCGAACTTTTTTCGATGATAACGTGTTTAAATCAGCATCTTTGAGAATAATTTGAATTTCACGACGCAATTTATCAGCGCCGATGTCCATTTTTTCACCTTGCAGAGAAATCGAACACAATTGATCTATCTTTTCGTTTGATTTAGAAGAAGAAGAAGAAGAAGAAGATCAACTATAATCAAATATGAAAGAAAGAGGAAAAGAACAATATGACCGATCCAATGGAATCTATGATGAACCTTCGTTGATTATTTTATCGAACACGAAAAAAACAATTTTTTTCCTTTTTTTCAATTTTTATCGACAAAAAATGTTTTTCGTTAAACTAAAAATCCGAACGATGTTGGACACATGTGTTGAATAGATGTCACTGGTATTCAATGCAGCACATTCAATTGAGAATGAATGAATGAATGTCTAATTGTTCTCTTCTTTAATTGCTAATAGAGATTTCCTGATATTTATTTGTAATGAATAGAATGAATTCTAGTTGAATAACTCAGTATGACAACGAAAAGTGCTTTTATCCCGGCATGAATTCATCTTTTCAATAATAATGATAAAAAACTTAGTTTTGATCATTTAGATTTTTGTGTTATTTGATATGTAATTTCTTGTTCTTTTTCTGCATCGTCTTGGCGTTTTTTTCTCCCTTCTAGTCTAGCGAAGAAAAACAAGTGAAAAGAATGATTTGATTAAATATCTAATAGTTTTTATTTCTGGAAGGAATCGATTGACGAGATCGAGAGAGAGAGAGAGAGAGAAAAAAAAATAAGGTTGTCATTATATGATATTCTGATGCCTAAAGGGTATCATTCGATCCATAGAAAAAAGAAAAAAACGAGAGAAAGAAATTGATCTGTCTTCCTTTTTTCTCTTGTCTAGTAAACAATGATTTGTCATTATAAGAAATAAACAAAATAGTTAGTGAATATACCTCGAAGCAATAAGAAACTAACACCGACAGACTCGATCGACATGTATTTATGGGCCAACGAATCGTTTAATTCATATTCATTTCGATCTATTTTGTTCTCATGAGACATGACAAACCATATTCTCTTTCTTTTTTTTGACAAAACGAAGAAAAATGAAAGAAATTTATCAATACTATAAAACCGATTAACCGATTAATCGATTCGTTCGTGTTCAAATGATTAAAAAACAAGACGACAGAACAAAAAAAACGATTTTCTTCTCGTTAATTGATAAAAGATGTTTTCATTGAAGTGAAAAGTTTCATTTGAAGGTGTCGACAACAAGTCAATTATTACGTCAGATTGAATTAAACAAGATCTGATGATCGAAAGGCACTTTAACAACTATATCGAGGATTTCTACCGATTATGATTAATTGTATTGATAAATCGAATAAGAAAAGAAGAAGACGAAGACGAAGAAGTAGAAGACGAAGAAGAAGAAGTAGAAGGGGAGAAGAAGAAAATGGGAAGAAAAAGAAGGAAAATGTTTGGCAAACGAGAGAATAAGAGAGAAAGAGAGAATCGTTTTTTTTCTTTTTTCTTCTTTCTCGTTTGTCTCTCGTCGATAATTACTCCAACTGGTAAATGTGAAAACAGCACATAAATAGAAAATAAAAAAAAAAGAACATTTATTCGACAGACAATATAAAACTCGATCTATTTGATTAGCAATGTTCAATTTAATTGTTATTGTTTTATTCATTGTCAATAGGAAAATCTGTTGTCATTCATGTATTCAATCATCAGATCCTTTAGTTCGATGTACAAGCCAAGGTCTTCTACGTGGATTACGATCAGATTTCATTGTTAATACATCGAATTTAACAACAGTCTCATTTGAACCTCAAAGTGTCTATGCGTATCTGGGTGTGCCGTATGGTGAACCACCTATTGGACAATATCGTTTTCAGAAACCGATTGGCAAACGATCGTGGCCAAGAGGCACAGTTTACAATGCAACGAAACTACCGAATTCATGTTATCAAATGCTTATCAATAGTTTTAATGCGACTGGAGAAAAGATTTGGGCACCGTTTACACCGTTGAGTGAAGATTGTTTGTATTTAAATATTTGGACGCCGGTGACAGCTCGACAACAACCATTGTTAGCTGTTATGGTTTGGGTCTACGGAGGAGGATTTACATCGGGTTCAGTATGTTGATTCAATTTGTTTTTTTTTTTGAATAAAATCACAATATATGTGTGTGTGTAGACTACATTACAAGTTTATGATGGATCGATTTTAGCGGCAACTCAAAATGTAATTGTTATTTCAATAGAATATCGTCTTGACTCATTGGGCTTTCTTTATTTGGGCACGCACGATGCACCTGGAAATCAAGGTCTTTACGATCAATTATTGGCTATGGAATGGATTCATGAGAATATCGCCAGTTTTGGCGGTGATCCAGATCGAGTCAATCTATTTGGCGAATCAGCCGGTGGAGTTTCGATTGGTTTACATATGTTATCGCCTAAATCTCGTCATTTATTTAACAATGCAATTCTTCAAAGTTCAGGTCCAACAGCTAAATGGGCTGTTGTTACACCTGAAATTGCAAAATATCGTTCAGAAAAATTCTTAGATACAATGACAAAATATATTCAAGATCGTTGGAATGCTGGTCCAAATGATCCTGAATATGCATATATTCCACAACAATGTCAAAAGTCAATGAATACAACTGAACAGAAATTTCAATGTGTCAAACATTATCCAATCTTAAGTCACGAACAGTACAGTGTTTCGTGGATACTTGAATCATACAATGGTGGTCCCATTGGATATAATTATGTTCCTGTTATTGATTCAGATTTTATTCCTTATGATCCGATACAAATGATTGAAAACGGAGATTATAAACGATGTCCAATTTTGCTCGGTGTCAATCGAGATGAAGGAGCTTATTTTAATATTTATATTCCTCACGGAAACATGACTCATAATCATTTGGCTTACGTCGATTATCCGACATTTGAAAAGGCAATTCAAGATTATTTTCAATATATTCCTATTTATCCAACGAAAGCAACATCCATGGTCATCGAAAGTATTCTACAAACGTACACAATTTGGAATGATAAGAATAATACCGTTCGGAATGCCATTCAATTGAGTCATGCAATTGGTAAAGATGATTGACAGACAATCGAATAGAATTTTCTCTTGCTTTTTTTTCAGGTGATTATCATTTAGCTTGTCCAACGATTTATTTAGCAAATAAATTTGCTGAAGAAAATATTCATGTTTATTTCTATCATTTTACTCTGCGTTCGTCAGTAAGTCCATGGCATGAATGGATGGGAGTCTTACATGGTAAAACAAACACAGAGACATTCAACAATTTATTTCTTCTTCTTCTTCTTCTTCTTTTTTTCAATGTAAATAGGCGATGAAGTTATGTTTATATTTGGTGAGCCATTAAATACAACAGATGATCTTCATTATACAGCCGAAGAAATACTTTCAAGTAACAAAATAATGAATTATTGGGCAAATTTTGCTAAATATAGGTACGGAGAAACAACAAGAATTGTTGCTTGTCGTCTTGTCTCTTTGGGTGTTCCATCTGTAGAATGATGATAAATGAGAAAATCATGCAAATGACAAATCATTTATCAAATAGAAAAATAAATCTGGCTTCGTCTGCTTTGTCTTCGTGTTCTATTGGATTGATTTCATGTCAAATAAAGAAAAATTGTGTCAATTTGAATTCTAGTAATCCAAATCAACATCATGAAGCTCATTGGGCAAATGAATGGCATCAATACAAGTATCCAACCAAAGAAAATATCGTTCTAAATCAATATTTAAGTCAAAATCAACCGCCTCAACATGAATCAGCTTTGAGAGCAGATTTTTGTTCATTTTGGTTGGATTATATTCCGAAATTAACAAGTGCTACTGGTTTGTTCGATTGCTTATTTTTTCCTGTTTCTATTCGAAATTTTATTTATTTATTTTTTTTTCTAAATAGAAAATATAAGTAAAGATGAAATCGAATGGAAACAACAATTTCATCAATATAAAGAACGACTTCAACAATGGGATTATTATTATACTAAATATTTAGATTTATTAGAAAAAAATCAAGAAAAACTTCTCAACTGTCTTGGATAGATTCATTTTCTCTTTCTTTCTTTCTTTCTTTCTTTCTCACTCTCTCTTTTTTTTTCTCTTCGTTTTTTTATTTGTACACAAATGTTGTTCATGTATTGTATCTTTATTTTCATATGATAATAGAATAAAATCAATAACAACAGAAATTTTTTTCTCATTTTTTTTTCAAATAATTATTCTGATAAAAAAGAAAGAGAAAAAAATGAGAGTACAATCATCACGTTTATGCATGTTAAATGAAGAGAAAATTGACATTTGCCAGATGTTATTTAATACTTCAATCAAGTATTGATTCAACTAATTCAGTTAATGGATTGAGAAACACACAATATACATACATTTAACAAATCGAACGTGAACGATCGGCTATTGAAATTTATTATCTCGTTTGTGATAAACATATGAAAGAGACTTTCTCTTTTCTCTTATTTACAAATTGTTGAAATTCTCACACATTAGAATGTGTGAAAAAGAAACGAGATAGAGATAGTTCTTCTTGATAAAATATATTAGAACTGATAAACATTTGGGCAAAAAAAACTTAAACGAATTTGGAATTCAAATCTTTCTTTTGATCATAATAAAACACTTCATATCCTATTGTCCATTTCCTGTTTTTATGATCGTTCGTTCCGTTTCGACATCCGTTTAAATAACATTTAAATTGTGTAAATCTAATCAACTGAAACATTTTCTATTTTTATCTTCATCTAAATCGATATCTTCACAATCAAATCAACGAGAAACAATTAATTTACAACAAAATTCTGTTGCGATTAGATTCATGTGAATGAAATATAACTTTTCAATAGACTTTATCTCCCAAATGATATCATAATGTTCGAATGATTTTTCGTCGGATTGAATTTGAAGA
>ERZ778026.2127-NODE-2127-length-22077-cov-11.282263_pt1 | contig 22077 bp, 20 predicted proteins | sample MGYA00375756_ERZ778026 | MGnify/ENA primary metagenome ERZ778026 (study PRJEB29350, sample SAMN05389820) | bioreactor metagenome | isolation source: Ammonium sulfate bioreactor | place: South Africa: University of Cape Town | collected 2014-02-18 ... | reverse complement strand
ATGGATGGATGGATGGATGGATGGATGGATGGATGGGTGGGTGGATGGATGGATGCACGGAGGAGAAGAATGAGGGTGAGAGGTCTGATGACGCCACGCACACGCGCTCGCGTATAGACACCGAGACATCCGAGGAGCACAACGGCAAGGGCTACCAGCACTATGCGCTCAACTTTCCGGTCTACACGCATTTTACGTCGCCGATTCGACGCTTTGCCGATGACGTGGTGCATCGCACGTTGGCGGCGGCGCTGAACGACGAGCCGCCGCCGTACACCAACTCGATGCTGATGGAGATTGCCGGCAACTGCAACCAGCGCAAGATGAACGCCGACAAGGCGCAGGATCGATGCGACGAGCTGTATCTGTGCCTGATGGTGCGCAAGCAACCGGTCGAGACCGACGCGGTGGTGATCGAGATCCAAAAGACGGGCTGGGTGGTGCTGGTGCCCGAGTACGGCCTCGAGCGCAAGCTCTACACGGCCGATCACGCCAATCTGCGCACGGTCAAGTTCATCAAGACGCAGAGCAAGCTGGTGTTGGATTGGACCGATCGTCCGGTGGCGAACAAGTCAGCCTCGGGCAACGCCAGCGACGGTGGTCACACCAGCACAACTTCATCTTCATCTCCCGCACCTGCCAAGGAAGAGAAGGAGGGCGGCAAGCGCAAGCGCAATCGCGGACGCAAGTCAGGCAAGGAGCGAGCGGCCGAGAAGGCGCGCGAGGAGGAGCAAACTCTGGCAGCCGACGAGGCTGAAGAGGCCAAGCCCGAAGCGATCCAGGGCCTCCGCATCGAGCTCCAGCTGCTGTCGGTCATCCGTGTAATGCTCCTGCCGTCGACTCGCAAGTCTACCGAGGTGCTCGTGCGCATGATCAAGCCAACGGCGCCGATCGAGATCTTGCAGTGAAGCACCAACCAATCACACTCACACTCCGACTCACTCTCACACACACACTCTCTCTCTTGTTGTATTGTATTCTCTCTCGCACCAACTTCATTGTGTAACGTGAAGATACAATCAATCGAATCAATAATCCCTCATCATCATCAAGAAGAAGTAACAACGTCATCGCATAAATTACTTACACATCTTTATGCGTGGCTCCACATTCACATTCACATACACGAGAAACGAGGACCGTAGGAGGAGGACGACCGACGAGTGTGAGAGCGGGACGTAAGGTTCTTCAGTGTACAACAGCAGCTCCTTCACACTGTGGGTAACAAAATGTGCACGTGATAACAACAACAACAACTACAACAACACACGCCGGAGTCCAGAGACAGGACGCGAGGCGAAGTCACAGTTGGCTTACGACAAGAACTCTCGAGTAAAGAACTCGTCGAGCCGATCGTAATCTGGCACCGGTGTGGTGGCGCTACCGAAGGGCAAGTTGTTGCCCGAGGACGCGAGCGAGCGACGTCCATTGTGGGACGAGGTGGCGGCCGTGTGCGGTGCACCTTGTTGCTGCTGGCGCTGGAGAGCCGCGAGCAGTGCGGCGTGCGACGGCGGCGGAGCAACCTCGAGTTGCTGCGGCGGCATGAGCGACGACGGCGCGGCACGGTGGGCGTCGTGGCGCACCTCGTACTGGAACTGATCGAGCAGCTCGCAGAGCTTCTCGCTGTCGCGCGACGGCGTGTTGACGACGACCTTGCGGATCTTGGCTGGACGCTCGTCGGCGGTCAGGAGCGAGTAGCACGTCAGCAGTTGCTGGAAGAGGCTCTCGAACGCCTGGCCAGGATCGACCATCGTCAAGCCGGCGGCAGCAGCGAGTGCCGAGTTGGTCGAGGCCGGATTGACGCTGGTGGCAGTGGTCGAGGTGGTGGAGGTCGAGGTGGCAACAGCGCGCGACAACGACGAGGAGGAGGACGAGGGATCGGTGGCATCGTCGTCGTCCTCATCCGATTCGGTGGAGGTGGTCGAGGAGGTGGAGGCGTCGAGCAGCGGGTTGTTCGGGAACGAGGCGAGCAACGACGGGTCGGCAGTAGTGACCGGATCGAAGATGCAGTGCTGCAAGAGACTGGAGGAGAAGGCGAGGTCGTCGCGCTGCGCCAGCAGCTTGGCGAGCATGTCGCGCTGCTCGGCTTGGTGGTGCTCGATGCGCAGGAGAATGTCCTCGACGTCGGCCGGGGCCTTGCGCTTGCGCGACGGACGCGGCGCGGTCGGCATCTGGATCTTGTGCACCTGCTCGGGCTTCGAGACGACCTTGATGGGCTCGGAGTAGACGACGAGCTGCTCGATCGGCTGCTTGGAGAAGGTGTCGTGGCCCGAGAGGCGCAGACGGAAGTGCATGTCCTCGAGCTGGCTCGAGAGCACCTTCATGCGCATGTCGATGGTCATGCGGTCGGGCGGGTCGGCAATGTGCGCCTTGAACTCGATGGGCTTCTTCTTGACAAAGTCGACGCGGTGCAGGTCCTCGTTGTCGTACACGAGCTCGGCGTTGATGGTCACGTGGTTGAAGTCGAGCGGCAGCGAGCCGAGACGCGAGGCCGCGAAGCCGAGCTCGAGCTGGAACGGCTGGTTCTTGACGACGACGTGCACGATCTTTTGCACGCCGTTCGAGGCGAATCGCTCCTGCGCGAGCGATTGCTGCGAACGAAGCTCGAGCGCGCATCGGTGCGCCGAGTAGTACGAGCGAAGCGATGACGCTGATGCCGCCGCCGCTGCTGCCGATGGTGCTGCCATGTTGTCGACGGGTATCGGAGGTGCAAACGATGATGACGACGACGACGGCAGCAAGGGATAGGTCGGATGGTACGCTGACGAGACTACCGACGAGCTCGGGGCGGGGGCGGCGATCGAGGAGCCGGAGGTCGAAGCCTTGAGGGGCCTGCGCGCCGAAGCTCGTTTGCGCGTGGGTTGCGACAGTTTGGAGGGAGCGGCCGGACGGGAGAGCGAGAGGGCTCACGAACAACCCTCTCAGCTGCGTCTGCTATCGGTCGGTGCAAGACCAATAGGGACGAGAGCTTGACAATCCCGATGAGGTGGTGGTACACGAGGAGAGACGAGAGAGCGAGCGAGGGAGAGGTGGTGGCTATCGCTCTCGATGGCGGCGGTGGTGGTGGCGGTGCTCAAGCGAGAGGCGACACTCTCTGGAGCTGAAGGGGGCAAATACGGAGCGGTTGGCGCCAAGAACGAGAAGAGTTCGATGCGAGAGAGCGAGGGAGAGCGAGGGAGAGCGAGGGAGAGCGAGGGACCGAGAGGGGGATCGAGGCACGAGGGCGGGAGGTGCGCGAGCGAGCGAGGAGAGACACAACAAGGCGGGCGGCGCTGCTCGGAAGCTGCGAAGCTGACGAGAGAAGTTTGCGACTTTTCCACAGGCGCCTCAGGCGAGAGTAGGGGAGGGAGTGCTGTTCTTGCTCCTCAACCAACAACCTCAACAACAACGACGGATTCAAACACCCAAACCGACCGAGAGAGAGACTACGACGAGGCGACGAGGCGTGTGCGGCGAGGTGTGTGAGAGATAGACGCGAGCAAGCCCCTCGTCGCGCTTGATAAAGGCCGCCGGCGCCGATCTTTTGCTTGAAGCGAGCGCGAAGCCGAGCGCCCAGCCCTCGAACCAGCAGCGCGCTCGCCGAACAACAACGAGACGTACCCCGCTCTCCGTACCCCTGCGACGAAAAAGCAAACGCGAAAGCGACGGAGAAATCGACGCGCGTTTTCGTTGCTGTTTCTCTCGCTCCTCCTCCGCGCCTCAGAGCCACAGCAACACTCACCGAGTGCAAGGTCGCTGCTGCTGCTGCTGCTGCCACGCTACACTGAGCGAAGCAGTCGCGCGCTGTCTCGTTGCTTCCGCTGCTCTCTCTCGTCGCGTACTCCTTGTCGATTTGCACGTGTGTGTGTGTGTCGAGGGAGGGTGCTCGTAGCGCCTTGCTTCATTGTGTCTTAGTCTCTCAACCTGCGCATCTCTCGCTCGCCCATACACACAAACACGATGGCTGACCCCTCGCGCAGCACGCCATCATCGCCTCCGCACAAGGGCTCACCGACCTCCCCTACTACCACCTCTCCCACCTCGACTCCGTCACCCAGCAGCAACCTCTCCCGCAAGCTCCTCAACAGTGGCATCGACACAACACCATCACCAACACCAGCCTCACATACGCCAACACCGACAACACCGTCAGCTGCCGCTGCTTCGTCTGCTCCTCCCACACCAACAGCCTCCGCCAACGCCACCGCCAACAATGGCCCAGCGACGCGGTTCAGCAATTGGTTCTATAACACGATCATCGGCACCAGTGCTCCCAAGCGCACGGACGCCGTGCTCGAGGCCGCGAGCGCCATCTCGTCGCGCAACGTCTTCACGCCGTCGCTGCTGCAATCGCCCGCGCCGCCGTCGCTGCATCCGCCGCCTGCTGCAACGACCTCTTGCTCCACGCCCGATGCCATGATCGTGAGCCACTCGGCCACTCCTACCTTGGGCGCCAACGCCTTCGACGACTCGGCCAAGCGACCCTCGCCCTCGCGGGTACTGCCGCTGCCGACTGCCACCGCTACTGTATCATCACCATCACCATCCTCATCATCCTCCTCGTCCTCGACCGCCTCCACTCTCTCACCGAACTCGACCTCGACCGAGCTGCTACAAGTGATCAAGACCTGTATGGAACAGATCAATCAATCAATCTCATTCATCGGCCTCTCGAACAGCGGCCGAACCAAGATCGTCAACGCTCTGCTCGAGACTACGTGCGTCGCACAGGCGCAGTATCTCGCTCTCGATCGTTCGGCCGCCGCCGTGGCGCTCGACCCTCGTCTCGCGGCCGAGGTCGTCTTGAATCTCTCGCTCGACGAGCGGTTCGAGCAGGCCATCAACTGGACCATCGAGCGACGTCGTATCGAGACCCTCGAACACCTGTGGTCGCGCCTGACATCCACCAATGCTACTCCTGCCGCCACCTCCTCATCACCAGTGGCCACGATCGACGATGACGAAGTGGCGCCGTTCCTGCTACCACCTGATTGCCTCTCGTCGAGCTCGGCTCTTCACGCAGCAGCAGCAGCAGCAACAACAGCACCATCGCGTTCCTCAACAGCCACTTCTGGCTCTGCGTCTGCATCTGCAGCGCCGATACCGCAAGCGGTCGATTGGGTTCCGAGCGTCACGATTCGCTACGGCACCGTGCCCGAGGTCATTGTGAGCTTCCGACGCGAGTCGGACTTTCCGCACGCGGCCTTCATTCACGGCGAGATTCGTCTGCTGCTCGGCCGCAAGGTGCGCTTCCGCGGCGCTGGCAAGAACATTGACGTTGATCGCATCTTCATCCGCGAGAAGATTCGAGAGATTCGAGCCAAGTATCTCCTCTACGCCGACAACTTCCTCATTCGAATCCCGTCGTTGCTCTTGCGTGGCAATCGAGAGTTCCTACTCACTGCCACCGCGCCACCACCGACTCCAACGCTACCTCTCTCCTCGACTACGACCACTGCTGCTGCTGCTTCTGGCGCTGCTCCTGGAACTGGTGCTACCAAATCCTCTTCACTGCTGAAACAAGTAGTGCCAATCACGTCACCATCCAATGTCGTCGTTGTCGTCGTTGATCAACGAGGTATTACGCCTGAACTTCGACACTTCTTGGCGTCGACACGATTCCTCGAGCGAATCATTCGCAACCCGATCGACTACAAGCTGCAACTCGTACTTGTGGCTGATTCGACTCTCCAACCCACCACCACCTCTACCACCTCCTCTTCGGCCTTGCCGATGCTATCTGACAGTCTCGTCAGCACGATCTCGACACAATTCATGGCCATCATTCGCGAACTTGCACCACAACCGTACACGGCCGCCATCGGCAAGGTCACCAGTACCATTGTGCCTATCGTACTGCAGCCACGCTTGTATGTTTCATTGTGCCGTTCGGCCGACGCACGAGCACGACTGAGCGAGAGCGAGCTTCGTCGCGAGCAAGCCAAGACCGGCATTCCCAAGCTGCTCTACTCGATTCGCAACTCGTTGATTGCGCCCGTCACGAACTCGATCCGCTCGTTGCACTCGGCCTGCATCGACAAGTACCAATACCTGCGACTGCGCTCGCCGAACACCAAGGCGCCGGCCGACATGGCCGCCGCGGCCGCCATGTCGGGCGGCCTCACGTCGAGCAGCGACACCGTGGCGGCCTTGTCGCGTGCGCACAGCGAGCTCGATCACCAGTTCCAACGCCAGTTCCAGGCCCTGAAGCATGCGCTCACCGAGGGTGGCCAGTCGATCGAGATCGGCCTCCACTGCAAGGCGCTCGAGTCGTACCGCCGCGCCGCCATCGAATGGGCCGACTTTCGCGACCAGTACATGCAGACCTACGAGGCGTGCCGCATTCTGCTCGACCCGCGCTACGGTGGCCAGTGCCTCGGCGCCGACCTCACGTCGCTGACGTGCAGCAAGTTGATCGAGGCTGCGCCGCTCGTGTGGCGCGACAACGTGCTGTCACGCATGCCCGACCGCCTGTACGACATTATGGAGACGTCGCGCAACCTGCTACGCCAGTGCGTGTCGGTCGCGCGCGCCAACCAGCTCTCGGTGCAGTCGAGCATCTCGCTGCCGACCGACAAGCTACGCCTCAAGAAGCTCATCGAGTTCTGCGAGATGGTACACAAGCGCACCGAACAGCGCGTCGCCGAGTTCCGTCGCACGTTGCTCGGCACCGACGCCACGTCCGTCGTGCACGAGGCATGCCAAGAGGCCGTGGCCGAGGCCATTCTCTCCAAGACCGACGCCGTCAAGTCGCTTCGTCGCTACCACGATCTCATGCAAGACGCACTGCCCGACGTGCCGACGCTGGCCGCACGCAAGATCCGCCAGCGCTTCGCCTCGATGCTCGAGGCCAGCATGTTGCAGCTGAGCGAGATTGAGCGCGAGCTGCACCAGTCGGCCTACTTGGTGCTCGTGGCGCTCAACGCCACGCCGGGTGACAAGGAGCAACAAGGCAAGCTCATGCAGCAGCTCGCCGACTTTCGACGCCAGACCGACTTGTCGCGTCAGCTCGCGACCGTCGTGCAGCACTCGCAAGCCGCATCGTCGGTCTTGTCATCGGGCTCGACGCCCTCGTCGACCTCCAATGTCGCCGCCACCGGTGCCACCTCGACGCCCAACATCGTACAACAGCTCTGCTCCACCGAAACCATGAAGCTCTCGTCGCTGCTGGCATCGCCATCGAGCTCGCTCGCCGCCTCGGATGCGTCGTCGTCGACGAGCGACGTCGACGTGCTGTTGCCGCCGTTCCTCGACTTTGATCCGTACCAGTTCTCGACCAACGTCTGGCAACCGTCGATGAACCTCGTCAACCACGAGCGCTTTACGCAGCAACTTGCCACCGCCGGCTACACGCTGCTCGAGACACCGACCGACGGCACGTGCCTCTTCCGCGCCCTGGCGCACCAAGTCTACGGTACCGAGGAAGCCTATCCGCTGGTGCGCATCTTTGCCATCAACGAGCTGCTCTCGAATCCTCGCGAGTACGAGGCCAGCATCGCCAACGGCATCGGCATCGGCATCTACCCACCTGGTTCGACTCTCGATCGGCCGACCGATCTCGAGGAATACGTCACCTACGCCGCGAACGACAGCTCCTGGGGAGACCACATCATGTTGCGAGCCTTTGGCCGTCACTTTGGTGCCGACATTCTTATCTTCTCGCCCATTCTCGAGTATCCCGTGTACATCCCTACCGCATCGCCATCGTCATCGTCATCGTCATTGTCGGCGGTGCCTTCTTCCTCCACGACGATCGCCGCTGCCTCGGCTTCATCATCTTCATCTTCAGCTGGCACCGCATTGGTCGTGGCGTACACTGCGGCTCTCAAGTTCCAATCGCTCAATGGCCCTCCGAAACGAATTAGCTTCCGCTCGGACGTGCCCAAGAGTTGCTCGATCCTTCACGTATCTCCTTGGCGCCGTCCGGTCAACTCGACTCTCCTCCGTCGTACGGCGTCGGATGTCGATTTTTTCGCACTGGCTGCGCAGCAACAGAACGATCATCATTCGATCGACTCGCACGCGAGCGGCAACAAGCGTCGTCGACTTGGCTCGGCAATGCATAGCGAAATGGACGTCACTAACGATGAATCGACCGTACCGTCGTTCCATCAAACCGTGCCATCCGATCGCTCGCATCATCACCACCACCATCACCACGGAAAGCCGGTCACCGCCGGCGCCACTGGTGCCTCTATTCCTACTGCTGCCACTGGTGCTACGGCGTTGGCTATCGCCACGACCACGGCACTCCATGACGATGGTCGAATGCAAGCGGACGAAGACGACGATCGGCTCGCCTCATCACCGCCTCAGGGCTCGATGCACATCGTATCCAGCTCCTCGGTGACGCCCACCGGTGGCGTGTCGTTGTCATCGTCGCTGCTGCCACCCATGTCGTTGTCGTCGCTGTCGACGCACGGCGCCAAGTTCGCCAAGTCGTGGATGATGGCCATGACGGTGCCACGCAACGACAATCGCGTGCGCTCGGGTCCCAACTCCTACACGGCTGCGTCGCTCGTGAGCCTCTGTGTGCTGAACCTTGCGCACCACATCTACACGATACCGGCGGCGAGCATCGCAGTCGCGATCCCCGACGAGCTGTTGCACCTCCTGATACGCAACATCATCTCGCGCCGTGGCATGTGCGATCTCGTCATCACCAAGCTGCTCTCGGCCTCGCGCGTCTCGAGCCTCGATCTCTCGACCTGCAAGCAACTCGACTACGCCACGTGCATGGCCATTGCGCGTAACGGCTCGTCGCTGCGTCGGCTGTCGCTCGCCGGCTGCATCAACATACCGGCCGAGGGCATCGAGCAGATTGCCAACTTTTGTCCGCAACTCGAGCACCTCGACGTCGAGCGCTGCCGTCGATTCGAGGGCACCACTATGCGCCACGTGGCCGCGCGCTGCCCGCGCCTGCAATCGCTCAACGCTACCGGCTGTCCGCGCATCACCGACGATGCGGTGCTCGAGATCTGCCGTCGTTGCCCGTCGCTCACAAGCCTCGAGCTCGGCGAGTGTGCGCTGCTGACCGATATTGCGCTCTCGGAGCTGCCAGTCTCGCTCGTTCGCCTCGATCTCTCGAGCTGCACCAACCTCACCGACCGTAGCGTGGCGATGATCGCTGGTCGTTGCAAGCACATTCATACGTTGCGCCTCGCCGGTCGCACGATCTCGGACGACGGCGTGCGCTACCTCGCCAACATGTGCCACGAGAGCCTCGTGAGCCTCGAGCTCGTCGGCTGCAACATCTCGGACGCCGCCGTGCAGTTGTTGGCCGTCAAGTGCCAACGTCTCCATACCTTGCGCATCCCGTTGTGCAAGCGCATCAGCGCCGCAGCCTTTGGCGGTGCCGCCCGCGTGGCCGCCACGCCGCCCGCGACGCCCGAGCAGGAGCTGGCAAGGGCCGTCGCGGTCGCGTCGTCGATCGCCGCCTCGCCGTCGACCGCTGCGCCAGCCGACGCTCCCATGGCGCTCGAGCATTCGCTGTCGACCTCGGCTGCCGCGAGCTCGACGAGTGCATCGTCGCTTGCCACTGCTCCGACGGCTGCTCCCATTCGCTTTGCGGCTCTGCGTGTGCTCGATCTTCAACGTTGCTTGGAGTTGAATGACGACGCGCTCATGGCCGTCATTCAAGCATGCCCGCGATTGAACGAGCTCGATCTGAGCTCGTGCGAGGAGATCTCGGATCGAACGGTCGTTGCGCTGGCCGAGACCTACGGTCCCATGTTGCGCTGCTTGAACCTCTCCAAGTGTGCGCAGGTGACCGACGTCGGCATCTCGGCACTCGCTCGCCACTGCCATCGTCTGCGCAAGTTGTGGCTCTACAACTGCGTGCGAGTCTCCGACCTCTCGATCACCCGAGTGATTGCCAACTGCCGCGAGCTCGAGTTACTCGACCTCGCATCGTGCGAGAACGTCAGCGATGTCAGCTTGCAGGCCTTTACTAGTACGCCTGCCGCCACCGAGTCGCCGAGTCGAGCGCTGCCGCACTACAACCTGGTCGAGCTCTCGCTCGAAGAGTCTCGCATCACCGACAGTGGCTTGTTGATGGCATTGCGAGCCTGTCCGTCGCTGCGCGTGCTCAAGCTCGCCTACTGCTCCAACATCACCAAGGCCTCGATCGAGCAGCTGGCGCGCTTGGCACCTCACTTGCGCGTGCTCGACATCTCGTTCTGCAACCAGATCGATCTCGACACGGTGCGCGAGGCGTTGTTGTGGTGGCGCAACATGGAGGAGCTCCACCTGCGCGGCTATCACCACATTACTACCGACGGCATCGACCATCCAATGCTGCACACGCTCAATCTCTCGTGGTGCAAGAACATTGACGACGCCGCCGTCGCACACATTGCCAAAGGATGCCCGTCGCTCGTGACGCTCGACCTCGCTTGGTGCGGAAAGATCACCGTCCAAGCCGTCTATCAACTGGTCCAAGAGTGTGGTGCCTTGCGCGAGTTGAACTTGCGAGGCTGCACTCGCTTGCCAACCATTGCTACAACCTTGCTTCGTGGTGCTGGTATCACGGCTGCCTTCCATTAGATTTGTGTGGTAGCGATCGTTGGCGAGTTTGTTTGTTTGTATGGTTGTTGTTGTGGTTGTTGTAGATAGAGCTAGAGATTGGATTGGCCAATAATGAGTGCTGGTGTTGTATGTTAAGCCACCTTATAAATGTCTTGATTGTAGATACACTCGCGTTGAGAGAAAGTAAGTTGAGTTGGGTTGGGTTGGTTCACAGCGAGACGAGATTGTGCGTTGCACGGCGCCGTAGACGTCGCGCAGCCACAAAGGCTCCGATCGGTGTCGCTGGATCGTTGAGGTCGCCGTCATCTCGAAAGAGTGGCTGGAACTGCTCGGTGATCTGCGTGTGTGCAAAGGCTTGGCCATGCGAGGGCGTGCGTAGATCCGAGATGCATTGCGTCGAGCGATGGATGCCCAACGTGGCCTTGATGACCACGAGACCCGCACCACCCGGCCGATCTTCCTCGTCCTCAATGTCAGCTTGATGGAGAGCCAGACACTGATACACTTCACCGCGCACTTGGGCGGGAGTTACAATCTCCAATCGAGCGAGAGGCTCGATGAGCGTCGGCCGGGCTTGTAGGAATGCCGCCTCGAGCGCCATCATGAAGGCTCGTTCGATGGCACGTACCGGTGGCGACTGCGTCAACGTGTACGAGACGATGGAGAACTCGACATGGCGCAATGGCTCGTTGCACAAGAAGCCTCGAGCGACGGCTTGTTGGAAGACTCGAATGCAAGTGTGTTGGAGGTGGGCCGCTTGCTCTGCTGGCTGTGCGTCATCAATGTGGCAGACGAGGAGATTGAACGATTGGTGGCTCCATACGTTGCACTCGAGAATGGCCGAGAGCCTTCGAGCAGACGCAGTACGATGCTGCGAAAGAGTCTCGATCGCGTAGTCGGAGATCGGTCGCGCACAAACGGACATTCTCACGTGCCCATCGGGCGATCGAGATTCGAGTGCCGCAGCTCGATCGATTGCGATCGTCACACACTCGCGCACTGGCGTCAATGGCTCGAGGAGTCGGAACCTGATGGGTGTGCGCGCTTGGAGATCGCCGGCACACACTCGCGAGTGCAGTAGGCTGCCCGAGACGTTGAGCATCGCTTGCAACTCGGCGTCCCACGTGCAGTAGACACAGTTCAATTGACGCGAGAGCTCGGGCATCGCTCGGAGGAACTGCTCGCGCTGTGTCGGATCACAGGCCTCGAGCTCGATGGCGACTGCGAGTGTTTGATGTCGTTGCGACTGCGGCTCGCACAGCACGTGGGCATCGAGCGAGTCGGTGATTGTGATCGGTATCGAGCACTGCGAGAGCAGCGCCGATGCCGACGATGCCGAAGATGGTGTCTCTCCGGGCTCGAACGAGAGCTGCACAACGACCACCGAGCCTGGACCCGCCTGTGGGAGTGAGCGATATCCATCGAGCAGCAAGATCAAGATGGCTCTCACACGCATGGCGATACGATCGAGCTCCGGTGGCGGGCGGCATTGTGCGAGCACCTGCTCTCGAGGCGTCAGGGAACTCAACGACAGCCGATGCAAGACGTGAACCACCGATCCGACGCGCATCGTGCCTGATAGCACTCGGGCCTCGATCCAACCTGCCGACGCGTCGGTGCTTCGAGCGACGCACGACCGACCGAGTGCCATCAACACGCCATCAGGTGCGCATGATCGAATCGACTCGGCTGCCGCATCGTCCAATGGACCCGAATACATGGCTGCGACTCGAGAGGTCTGTGCCACGATCGGTGCCGGTAGAGTGCACGCCACGGCTCGCAAGAGCGACTGATCAAGAGGCAGGAATCGAGCCATGACGCGACGGACCAGCTGCCTCGGCGGCAGTCGATAGTCGGCATCCGGCAACTGCACATGAATCGCAGCCAGCATTCGATCCAATCGATCACGAATCGAATCGATCGTGCCAGTATTCGATACAATCAACACGATCAATCGCTCGATCGGAACGAGTATAAACTCGACGAACGATCGACGCAGTAGTGGCTGCTGTCGTTGTCGTTGTTGCTGCGGATCGACTGCTGGCATCGGGCTCGAGACCCACTTCTTGCCAGCGGCATCAAAGTACCAATCGCCAAACAATCGATTGCACATTCGATCCTCGGGAACGCCAAACTTGACGGCATATCGATGTGCAAAGTCCGAGAGCGTGAAGGCCCAACCCTGGAGCGCGCTGCCGAACACGACCGTGCCGGCTCGAGCATCGACCTGCCACTCATCCGCTCGAGCATCCGACATGCCTGCAATGATGGCATTGAATGATTCGATCACTCGAACGACTGCCAGATAGCAGGCTTCGAGATCTTGCAGCTCGATGATCCATCGATCGAGCTTGTTGATGAACAAGATCGGTCGGACGCCTTGCTCCATGAGCTCGGTCAAGCTCTGGTGCTGGCTCCAGTTCAAGCCCTCGACGCTATCGACCACCACCACGGCACCATCAACATCGCCCACCAAATGTGCCATTCCACTCAACATGTTTCGATTCGCTGCGTGAGCTACGATGATCGGTGGCGGTACACCATCGCCACCAGCATCACCACGAGCAAGTGTGAGATATCGTGCACGAGGCTGCAGTGGAGGTCGGCGCTCGTCTCCTTGACCGATAACCACGCCATCATTCGCTGCCAGTGAAGAGGTCGCTACTAAGGAGTCAACCAGCGTATGAACTCCATTATCCACACTCAATGAATGATTCAATCGATACAATGAAGAGAGAGAGAGAGATTGATTGATGTCAGGATATCAGTGCGAGGCTTCAAGCATAGCAGGTGATCGACATACGCGCCAACAACCACGATATGCCGAAGATTCAACAAGTCACATAGTCGTGCAACGACACTGTCCGGTAGCAAGGGTGCTTGGGGAGACTGATGATCAGCCATCAAGTGGGGCGAGCGAGAGGCAGCACCATGCAGCAAGCAAGCAAATGGCGCATTCACTGCTCGTCGAGAAGTGAACAGTGAAGTCCCTCACGCTCTCGCTCTCATTCTCAATGCCTTATCAACATCGACGACAACAACGACAACGACAACAACGATTATCATAACAATCGCTTGATATGTTTGGTTAACCAATCAATATCCAACACTCACTAGTGAGAGAAGACACGAGTTTCTACTCGCTCTCTATCGACATCGACCTCAAAGATACGAGAAGATCTCGAACAACAGCTCGTTCGGAATCATCGACATTGCCGACGACTCATCGACCACCGATCGAATCATCGTCATCGTCAAGACTGCCTGCTTGATAGGCTTTGGAGCATATCGATGTCGATCCACGCGCCATGTGAACGTGTCGGCAAGCCATTGATTGGCTCCAATCACGTGCACTCGGTGATCGCCGACCGTGCACGCGATGAGACCTCGATGCTCGTCGTACGCAACGGCGGAAATCAAATCATCAAGACCAGACAACACCGAGATCAACTGGCCTTCGGGAGTGAAGGCCTGTAGACGACAGTTGTCGGTGTCGGCGACGATGATTCGGCCTTGGTTGTCGATGCACAGCGCGTGTGGATGCGCCAGCTGGCCGGGTTGTTTGCCCTTGGAGCCGAACTGGAACAAGAACGAGCCATCGATCAACGACAGTACCTGTACTCGATGGTTGTTGGAATCGGGTACGATGATTCGCCGGCGAGCGTGATCGATCGCAACGGCTCTTGGATAGAAGAACTCGCCCGGTCGATGGCCTCGCTTGCCGATGTGGAACGCGAGCGAGAGATCGGTGCCCGACAGAACATGCAGTCGGTGATAGTCGCAGTCGGACACGACCAGCACGTCGTGCAACGGCGCAGCAACCTCTCGAGGGGTTCGAGTAGCCGCGCCACTATCGATCTCGAACAAGAACGTGTGATCGATCAACGACCACGCTTGCACTCGGTGCCGGTCGGTATCGACCACGAGTACACGGTCGCGCTCGTGATCGATCACAACATCCCACGGCCGCTCGAGCTCGCCAGCTTGCCTGCCTCTCGCGCCGCTCAACTTGCCGACGAACGAACCATCGTCCGACGAGAACACTTGCACTTGATCGTGGAACGTATCGGCGACATACAGGTGCCCTCGGCGTGCATCGAACGCCAATCCGCGTGGCGAATCAAAGAGAGCTGCCTTCTCATCCACCGCGCCGGATCCGCGGCCGACACTACCGATCACAAACATGAATCGCGCATCTTCGGCTTCCTGCATATTGTGGCGGGTGGATCACGATGCAAGATGACGAGCTGACGACGAGCCGCGAACCAACGAACAAGGCCGACCACAGCGCCTCCAACGTCCAAGCACACGGATTCCACGGCGGCGAGAGAAATGCACGATAGAGCAATCCAATCCTTGGCGCGCTTAGTCGAAGCCTCCAGTGAGATTGCTACTTGCTCGGCTCGTGTTGTTACCTTCGCAGCTACCGGTTACCTCTCTTACCTCTCTTCTCACCAAGAGTATGGAGCCAGCAAAGCTCGATAGCACCACATTCAGGCTAGTAGATTCTGGTTGGAAAAGGAAAATTGGCTAACGGTACGTGCTCGATTTTCCTATTTCGACGGATGGCGCCCACCGGCAAGTTCTGAGTTCTCTTTCGCTTTGGTGCTCTCTCTCTCTCTCGCGTGTACGCTGTACTGATAACGCCAACGCCTCTCCACGTACCGACACACCGCACACTAGCCGAGACCTCGGTTGGCTCACTCTCGGCCTCCTCCTCTCGTGCATTCACTCTTACTCTCTCGCTCACCGACTCTACTCTTCTACTCGCCTTCCGCCGCAACGATATACTCGCGCGCACGCACGCGCGCAAGCGAGCTTGGTTCGCGCCACGTATGCATGCGCCATACTACGATCGCCGCGGCAGTGGCGGCGGTAGTATCGCGGCGTTACTTGGCGTCGTACTCTTGGCGACACTCTTGTTGTTATCACATATCCCGCTGTCGCGCGCTCGTTCGCTGGGACAGAGCTTCATGTCGGTACCTTCGCCAGGCTCCACCATCGCGATCACGCCCACAAGCCCAGGCACAGTATCCGTCACCAACAACCACGGAAATCTCCTGTATGCTCCCGTGAGCGTCACTGGAAGTTCGTGGATATCGGCCAACGTCGCGGCGCTGTCGCTTGCGCCGCGACAAACACAATCCGTGCTGCTCTCGTGTGTACCTGATTCATCGGCCACCTCGGCCTCTGCCGTACTCACCATCGACACATCGAGCTTCTCGGTCGCGTGCACGTCACCTGGTCCAACATTCTCCGCGACTCCCAGCGCATCGAGCACCGTGTCGTTGAACGTCTCGGCGACCATTGGTGGTGGCCAAGCAACTGCGTCGATCTTGGTCACGAACCTTGGGTACAGCGGTACGCTCACCGTGTCACGATCGAACACGCCTCCGATGGGAAGCTGGTTCAGCGTTAGCAACCTTCCTGCGAACCTCACGAGCACTCAGCAAGCGACCGTCGCCATCACGTGCTCGCCACCTGCCGCAGCCACCGGCCAACAGACCGAGAGGCTCGATCTCGCGACCAACGACGCGACAAATACGCTCGTTACCTTCACCATGACGTGTTCCACTCTGCCGACCTTCGGCTCGCTCCCGGCTCCCGGCTCTTTGTTGACCTTTCCACTCGTCAGCTCTTGGCTTTCTCCGGCACTGCAGTCGATCTCGATCTCGAACCTCGGCATCGGCCTGCTGTCCGTGTCGTTCTCGTCACTGAGCGGCTCCTCCTGGTTCTCGATCGCCTCGGGCCTCCCGATCGGCGGCCTCTCCAACGGAGGAGCCACCATCGTGGTCTCGGTCTCATGCGGACCACCTCACGGCGCCACAGGCTCGCAGAGTGCGCAGCTCTCGCTCTCGACCAACGACCCTCTGGTTCCTAAGGTGACCTACTCGCTCTTGTGCTCGGTTGCCCCGGGATTCTCCTCGAGCCCGGTGCCGTCGAGCACATTGGCCTTCGGCTCGGTCGCGAGCCCGACCGCCAAGTCGATCGTCGTCGTGAACGTCGGTCTCGGCTTCCTCACTGTCGACTTGGTGTCGATCTCACCGTCGAGCTGGTTCTCGGTTTCCTCGGGCTTGCCGATCGCCGGGCTCTCGAACTCGACCACCGGAGGCGCCACGATCTCGATCGTGTGCTCACCGCCGCTATCGGCGCTCACACCAATGACCGGCTCGCTCGTGTTGTCGACCTCCGATTCGTCACATCCGTCAGTGAGCTATTCGTTGAGTTGCTCGCCGCAGAGCACCTTCGTATCGGCACCACCACCTTACTCATTACTCGTCGTACCTCCATTTTCGTCGAGTGTCGGATACACCACCATCACCGTTCGCAACGGAGGATTCGGCGGCCTCTCCGTGTCCGAGTCGGGCGGCGGCTTTCATGGGGGTTCATGGTTCAAGGTCTCGAGCGGGCTGCCAATCCACAACCTCATCAACAACGGCACAGCGATGTCGACCTCCATCATTGTTTCGTGCACTCCTGACAAGTCTACCACCTCCGACGTCGACACGCTGACCTTGACTACCTCCGATCCTCTCGCTCCCACTGTGAGCTACATGTTCAATTGCAGCAGCACTCCGCAGCTTGCACTGCAACCAAGCGATATCGGCTCCACTCTGGCGTTCCTTTCTACTGGACCTCCAACCACAATTCAAGCCACGATCTTGAACCAAGGCAACGGTGAGTTGTTCCTCGATCTCGAGTACAATCAAACTGGATGGTTCCAGATTGGCGGTAATCCGGACAAGGTCGATCCCGGAAAGTCCAAGAATTTCAACATCAAGTGCCAACCGCCGATGGGATCAACTGGCATGCAGTTTGTCGACACGTTGACCATCGTGTCGAACGATCCCATCAATCCAATCGCCACCTTGACACTCGTATGCACCTCCTCGACCTTCTTCTGGTCCAAACCTCCAGTCGGCTCGACAATCGATTTCGGCAGCGTCACGACCTCTGCAACAAGGTTCTTGAACGTCTCCAACGCCGGATTCGGGACGATGGCAGTGAGCGCCGCCGTGTCTCTCGCGCCAAGCTCTTGGTTCTCGATCGTCTCGGGCCTGCCGATCTCGAATCTGACTGGCACCGCAACGAGCGTCGTTACACTCGAGTGTCAGCCGCCTGTCAACGCCACTGGAAACAGCACGGCAGTTCTACAACTCTCAGCAACAGGCCAAGCAACCAACGCCGAACCGATCACCTTCAATCTCTTTTGCGATACCGCGCCATCGTACTCCTCGCTTCCAGAAGTTGGAGAGACTCTCAGTATCAAAGTGTCCTCGCCATCAGTGCCATCGAATGCCTCGATCATGATCTACAACTCGGCTCTCGGCTTGTTGTCAGTCACTCCATCGAGTTCGTTCGCCATCAGCTCATGGTTTTCGATCTCGTCCGGCTTGCCGATCACAAGTCTCTCGAGTGCCGCAGGAGCAACAAGCCTCGTGATACAGTGTCGTCCTCCATCGAACGCCGCTGGAACCTACACCGAGACTCTGCTGCTGACCACCAACGATGCCACCTTGCCGTCGGTGTCGTACACTCTCTCGTGCCAAGCACTGCCGAGCCTCTCGAGTACTCCGACCGCGGGCTCGATACTGCTGTTTTCATCAGTGTCTTCGAGCTCCAGCTCGTCGAGTCGAACCATCTCGATCTCGAATGCTGGACTCTCATTGTTGAGTGTAAGCCTCATGTCGCTCACGCCATCGTGGTTCTCGATCGCTTCGGGCCTTCCAATCGTGTCGCTGCCCAACGTGGCACCGGCCTCATCGATCGTCATCGTGTGCTCTCCTCCACCGTCGGCCACTGGAACCAACATTGCCACACTCGTTCTCTCGAGCAACGATCCGACACAGTCGATGGGAGCTTCGTTCACTCTCTCGTGTCAAGCAGTGCCCAAGGCCAACCTGACGGCCGACAGTGGTTCGACGAGCTTTCCAGCTGTGAGCTCGAGCTTGGTGCCACAGACGCTCAGCTTCTCTCTCTCGAACATTGGACTCGATCAATTGAGCGTCTCGACCTTCATGATCACGAGCATGACGATGCCATCGTGGTTCTCGATCGTGTCTGGTCTTCCTCTGGGATCAACTCTCAGCAACGGACAGTCGGCGACCATCGTGCTCCAGTGCCAACCGCCTCCAGGCTCCACCGGCTCATCGATAGCCTCGTTCATGGTGTCAGTCAACGATCCGTCGGTGCCTGTGATCTCGCTCTCGCTCACATGCCACACGGTCACGCACCTCGTGTCGGTACCCGCACCAAGCTCCATGACGGCGCTCGTACTCCCGGCAGTTTCGCTGTCTCCCTTCTCGACGTCTAGCTCAATCTCGGTGGCAGTGGGGGCAAACGGCTTCGGACCTTTAAATCTTGCGCAATCGGGCTCCTTCAGAGCCGGTTCGTGGTTCTCGATCGTGTCGGGTCTTCCCCTGTCGGGAGGCCCATCTCTGGGGCCATTCGCTATCACGATCACATGCTGCCCACCTCCAGGCGCATCAGGCTCATCGAACGACACTCTGACTATCTCCACCAACGACCCCACACAACCAATCGTGTCGTACTTGTTGTCGTGCACCGCCAACTCGAGGTTTTCCTCGACTCCAAGTGTCGGAACTTCGATCGCTCTCGGCTATCCGAATCCGCCATCGGCCACCATCGCAATCGCTAACCTCGGCATCGCTCCGTTGATCGTGTCGTCGGCAGTGTTTGCGAGCATGGATCAGTGGCTGTCGGTCTCACCATCAAGCAGTCTTCCGAGTACCCTCTCGACTGGTGATACATTCAACTTGATCATCATGTGCTCGTTCGTGCCACCGTACACCCCTGCCACTCATTCACAGACTCTCGTGATCTCGACCAACGATCCCCTCGAGGCGACCGCGAGCTTCAGTGTGAGCTGCGTAGCGAACCCCATCTTTTCGACGCCATCTCAGACGATTTCGATCGCTGCAGAGCTCAACACTATGACATCTACCAACATGACGCTTGTCAACTCAGGCCCTGTAGCCATGTCTATCTCGGCTCTCACTGACCTCTCTGCGACCATCTTCTCGATTTCCTTGCCACCGTCGATAGCAGCCAACGATTCGCTGATGGTGGTAGTAACGTGCATGGCCACAGCATCCCTTCCATCTCAAACCGTCGTGTACAAGATCTCGACCACCGATCCAGCGAATCTCGAAGTGACTTTCACGCTCGTGTGCGCCGGAGGACCCGTGTACTCTTCAGATCCAGCTCCAGGAGGCACCATCACTATCACGCCCTCATCGCCAGTAGTCCCCGCCACGCAGCGAATCACCATCTCAAACGAAGGTCTGGCTCCGCTGACAGTCACTGCTTGGTTAAGTCCTGCTGCAGCGGGACTGACGATATCAAGTGCGCCAATGTCTGCAATCCCGATTGGATCGAGCGACTTTATCACCATCTCATGCTCTTCGAGCATCACAACCAACTCGAACTTGCTTATCAACACCACCGATACTGTCAATGAGATGGTCACATTTACGATCGATTGCATCCCAATGCCGATCATCTCGGTGTCGCCGAACGGCACCGTGACCTTCGATCCCGTCGGCTCTGTGCTCGTGCCATCAACTCAGCCGTTCACTCTCCAGAACACTGGACTCAGCTCCTTGAGCGGATCGATCAGTGTGTCAGTCGACTCGTGGTTCGTGCCAAGCATCACGAGCTTCTCCAACGTGTCTCCGTCGATGAGCGTGAGCTTCTCGGTCTCATGCCAGCCTCCTTTGACGGCGATCGGAACCTTCGTCGACACTCTCTCGCTGACCAACGACGTCACTGGAGCCACGACATTGGTGTCTCTGTCGTGCACGTCAGTGGCTCACTTCTCGCCATCGATCTCGCCTTCGAGCGGATTGATGTTTGCATCAGTGAGCTCGACATCGACACAGCAGCTCCAAGTGTCGAACGACGGCTTCGATCTCCTCTCCGTGTCTCAAGTCGGATCGTTTGAGAGCGACTCGTGGTTCTCGATCAACAATCTGCCGATCATCGGACTCTCTCGCTCGGACGCTGCCGCGACGATCTCGATCACTTGTGCGCCTCGACCATCGAGCATCGGATCGTCGAGCACGTCTCTCGTGCTGTCGACCAACGATCCGACACAGCCGAGCGTGATGTACTTGCTGACATGCACGAGCGCTCCAGCGTACTCGTCGACTCCATCGCCGGGATCGACGATCGAGATCTCGAGTGTGTGGTCGAGCATGGTGCAGCCGATGGCGCTGACGATCGAGAACGCGGCATTCGACTTTCTCAATGTCACACAACCGAGCTTCTCGACCGACTCGTGGTTCTCGATCGACAACTGGCCGACAGCAAGTGCGTCTCATGTTGCACCAGGATCGTCGATCTCGATCGACATTCGATGCACTCCGAGCAACAATGCATCTTGGTCGATGCCCGAGGTCGAGACCATGACGATCGTCTCGAACACGAGTCCGTCGATGTTCTCGTACACACTGCAGTGCACGGCGGCTCCTCGAATGAGCACGAGTCCTGCGAGCGGATCGATGCTGCCTGAGATGTCTCCGACGTTATCGACGTCGATAACCATCACAAACATCGGGTTCGATGAGTTGGAGATCGATGTGGCAGCGCTGAGCGCCGGCACATGGTTCTCGGTGTCGTTGAGCAGCGGCATGGGATCGACGGCATCGATCGCTCGCAACTCGAGCATGACAGTGAGCATCACATGCAGTGCGCCATCGAGCACTGTCACAGGATCGTATGACGAGACTCTGTGGCTGAGCTCCAACGATCCTCAGAGTCCGAGCGCGAGCTTCTCGCTGGCGTGTCTGGTTCCAGGACCGATGGCTGTCGTGAGTCCACCACCAACAACAAGCATCAGCTTCGGCAGTGTGGCAGTCGGCACATCGCGCTCTCTCGCGTTGACGCTCGACAACGGAGGATACGGTCTCTTGCAAGTGTCTCAGAGCGCCTCTGCGGGTCTTTCGAGCGGATGGTTCTCGGTGACGAGCGGACTTCCGTTGGCGATCGACTCGAGTCACAATGCGACGGTCGTTGTGAGATGCTCTCCTCCATCGAACACATCGTTCTCGGTTGCATCGTCGATCGTCACGATGTCGGACTCGCTGGTGCTCACGACCACCGACTCGGCTCAACCGACATTGACATGGTCGCTGTCGTGCTCGTCGGGCATCGTGCTGTCGCCTGACCAAGAGAATCTCTCGTTTCCGATCGTGAGCGGTCAGTCGATCAACTCGACGAGTGTGCAAGTGAACGTCTCGAATCCGAGCTCGAGCGATGTGATCTTGCAACCATCGATCACATCGGTGTCTCCATCGAGCAGCTCGAATGTGTTCGAGATCGAGTCTCCGGCGACAGGATCAGTGACAGTGCCGGCGAATGGAGGATCTCAGATCTCGATCGTTGTGAGATGCTCGCCGACGACAGACGGCGTGTACACGGCAAGCCTCGTGATGGCCGATGGGATCGTGTCGGGAGTTGTGTACGGGACATACCAACTGACTTGCTCGGACACGATGCCGATCATCTCGGTGTCGCCGAACGGCACCGTGACCTTCGATCCCGTCGGCT
>ERZ778026.2101-NODE-2101-length-22288-cov-73.978365_pt1 | contig 22288 bp, 17 predicted proteins | sample MGYA00375756_ERZ778026 | MGnify/ENA primary metagenome ERZ778026 (study PRJEB29350, sample SAMN05389820) | bioreactor metagenome | isolation source: Ammonium sulfate bioreactor | place: South Africa: University of Cape Town | collected 2014-02-18 ... | reverse complement strand
AATTAATACTGAAGGTGCTCTTAACAAGCAAACTATGTTATGAGTTTATAAATTTGCCGGATTTTCGCCAGTTTGATGTGGAAAATGAACCGGCCGGAAAAAATTGGTCCGGTTCCTACTCTGATCAATTAACAAGAAATGCACTTGTAACAATTCGAAAGAAAGATTAAACATCAAAATAAATGTCTTCTTGTAGGAAATAGCAGCTAATAAATGTTATGATCTATCCGTTGCATTGTATTCGATCTCAAGAACGATTTCATATGAAGATGCTCGAACCGTATCCGATCAACTGACTCAATGGTCCATTACAAGGTCGAGCAGCTGCACTCGATCTGGATCTTTCACGTGCTAATAGTTTAGCGAGTGAGATCAGTTCATCAACTACTAATAATTACTATCAAAGTCAATTAGCAGATAAAATCAATAATAAAATATCGGATATAATGTCATTGCTAACATTGACATTATCTGTTCATTTAAATCTTGATCAAAACTTAATTATGAATTCATCGCAATCATTCGAGTCTGTTGTCTTTTTTTCCTATTCAAAATATCTCAATAAATGCATTTCTATTGTTCTATTGACTGTAGTCAACAATGGAACCATTGGCTTCATTTGGAAATTTGAATACTCAATCAAATACAAATGTTTCCACATCAGTTTCTTTGTCATTACTTAACGAAAATGGAGACAAGATACCATTTGTAACAAATGACTTTATTCGAATATTATTCCGCGTGATCCAAATCTTCGTATTTCATCAATGATTCGACAAAATGTCACAACTAACAATCTCACATCTCATAATATCTTATTCAATTATTATTATGTGAATATCACTAGTTCACTCGCACGTTCTCTTCATATTGAAATTCGTCCATTGGATTTCAATGTTTCTTATTTATTAATCTATAAATTTGATCAAATTCCTCAATTGAATAGTTCGATAAATGTTATCGATGGATGAACAATCTTTTTTAGTAATAATTTGTATAGATATTTTCTTGATAATGAACAAACTGAAAGACATGAATCATTTATCGTTGGAATTCGAGAATTAACTTTGGACGAAGATTTCAATTACTGTTCTAACAATTTATCCATGAACATTCTACCAGTAACAGATAATCGATATAACTTCACTTGTGATTATGAACTTCGAATATATTCATCTGGTTGTTATTATTTGAATGAAAACAATGAATGGCAATCGGATGGATTACGTGTTGGATCTCAAACAAATCACGATGAAACTGAATGTTTTACTAAACATTTAACAACATTTGCTGACGGTTTCATAGTTTTACCATCACCAATTAATTGGAGTTATGTTTTTGCCAATATGGATTTTATGAGAAACAAAACAATTTATTTGACTTTAATAATAATATCTTCAATCTATATTCTTCTAATGATCTTTGCTCGATACAAAGATAAAAAAGATGTGGAAAAACTAGGTGTAACAACTTATTGTTTTCACTGGTCAACGGTTGAATTCAGGAACGAAATCTCGAGTTCATTTTATTCTGTCAGGTGATCAAGATCAAACACATATTCGAACATTGTCTGTACTAAAGTGTTTAGGTCCATTGAATTATCTTCGTATTTGGCATGATAATTCAGGTGAAAACTCATCTGCATCATGGTTTTTGAAATATATTATCGTGAGAGATTTACAAACAATGGGAAAATCCTATTTTATTGCACGACATTGGTTTGCCGTTGAGAAAGACGATGGCTTAATTGAACGTACTTTACTTGTAGCAAGCGAAGTTGAAATCAATGAATTTTCTTATATTTTATCGAAGAAAACTTATCATAGTATTTCCGATGGTCATTTACGGTTTTCAATTTTCTCTCGGCCACCATCAACTCGATTTACTCGTACACAACGATGTACCTGTCGTTTTGTTCTTTTATTCATATCAATGCTATTGAATATAATGTATTATGATCTTTTAGCAGAAGCCAAAGCATCAAATCAAAATGAAACTATCAGTTTAGCAATTGGTCCTCTTTACATTACACCACAACAGATTGGAATTGGTGCTATGGTCGAACTATTTGCATTTTTAATTCTTTCGTCGAATTCGTTCTCGTCAACAAATCTCGAAAACAACAAAGAAAAAATCTCCATTGACATTTCTATCTTTTTCATAATGGTTCGAGGCATTGAATTTGATGATTTAAAAACACAAAAATGGTTAACATCAATATTGAGCGGAATTTTTTCATCGATTCTTTGTACACAACCGATTAAAATCATTTGTTTAGCAATTATTTTTGCGTTATTCTGCCAAAAATCTCAAGATAGAAAAGAAGAAAATGAATATATCGATGAAACAACATTTGAATTAGATGCATATTCAGAAACACAACCAATATTTGTCTCTCGATCCGAGAAACAGATCAATCGTTTAACTAAGAGTGAAATCGAGTTTGAAAAATATTCAAATGTGGTCATTTATCAAAGAATTTCTCGTTTATTTCGTAGTTTTTATCTTAATCTGTTTAATTACATTTGATGATCGAGATGCTCGAAGTTTTCATCAAGTAAATTATCGAAGAAAATTATTTTTCAATCAACACGAGTCCAACAAAGTTGATTACACAAAAATCTCTACAGTGAACGATTATTGGAAATGGTTAGATCAAGTTTTTGTTCCTAATTTGCAATCGAATCGTTTGATTGGTTGGGCAACTATGAGACAATTGAGAGTCAAATCACGATTGTGTTCTAATCGAAGAATTTTATCAATATGTCAAGATGATTATAGTTTATTTAACGAAGAGAAAATTTCATTTTCACCTCAATGGAAAAATCTGTCTAATATTGAGAGAAACTACAGTTCATCAATAACCAAAGCATTTACATATCAATCCAATGATGTTTTAGATACATATACGTATACAGGTGAATATACAATCTATAGTGGAAATGGTTATGTTTACGAGTTTCATGGCTCATCATTAGAAATGCAAACAAGTCTAAATGAACTTCGTCAATTAGAATGGATTGATGATAAAACAAGAGCAGTGATTATTCAAATGACACTATACAATCCAAATGTACAATTATTTACTTCAATCACTTTTCTTTTGGAAATTCTATCGAGTAGTGCAATTATTTCATCGACTCGATTTGAACCAATTGATTTGTACAATCATTTACGTTGGATTCATTCTCTATTTTATGTTTATTGAATTTCAATTGTTGATTAAATTAAAACGAAAATATTTTTCTGAATTTTGGTCGTTAATTCAATTGGGAATCATCGATTGTTCATGGGGATGTATTGCAGTTTATATTTGGCGTTTTAAAGAATCTAATCGTATTACTAAATTATTTTCACAAACAAACGGAAGTGTCTCTGTTAATTTGCAATTAGCTGTTCATATCAATAATATTCGAACGTATCTTCTTGGTTTCTGTTGTTTTTTCAGTTATTTGTTTCGAAAATGTTTTCATGTTCAACTGTATTAAAAACTGCTGGAATGTTATTTGAAATTACATTAATGAAGTTTGATGCAAGTGAATTGTTTGCTAAATAGTTATTCGTTTTTTTTATAGGATGGAAAAAAGCAAGTTTATCAGAAATTCAGGAAAGATATGATTTGAAAATGCGTGAACAATATTTTCCTGACCGAATGGATCAATTTTTGGAAATAGTCAATCGAATGCGCGTCTTCTATAAGACTTTTCATTCACATTTACTTTAATATTTTCTATGTATTTTTAGTTATATGTAGATCAACGCAATGACATTGAATTAAGTTTCGTTTTGATAGTTTTCATTCGAAAGAAAAAAGAAAAGATCGTACGATATGAAGTGACAGTCACATCATCCGCATTGCATTTATAGAATTATTGATTTACAAGAATAACTGTGCTAACACTCATTAAAGAAAAGAAAAGAAATAAATACATATGTGTACATATCGATAGATAAACAAAACAAATCAAATGGCAAACACAATTAACTCAACAATTAAACAATGGATCACGATGATATTCTCGACTAAAACAAAAGACATTTAAGAAGAGTCAAATGGCACAAATCCTTGAACACTTTATTGCTAATTCATTTGTTTAATCTTTTGGGTCGAATACTTGGTTCGTAAATTATCGTTACACAAGCCAAGTAACGATAAAGGTAGAAACTCACGTCTTAGAGTTTTCTCGCCTCAAAACCTTTTTCCGTTACAGTTCGTAAAAAGATGATTCTGTTTCATACACATTCTTCTTTGATCTCCGCGTGATAAATTTCTTCAAAGTCGTATATCTTTGATAAAAATAGATCAATTGAACTCACAGTAATTATTCAAGTTTTATTTTGAAATGAAAACAAAATTATGCGATGAGTGTTGGTGCAATACGAAAATGATTTCGAATCTTTGTAAATATTTCGACTAGATGAGGTACTATAAACCGAAGTCCAACAGATAAACCACTAAAAATACTGAGGAATGTTGTTAATACATCAAAAGCATCAAAACGATAATAATAAGTATAAGTGCAATAATTTGGTGCACAACTATTGAAATATCTTTCATAAGAGATATTACTAGTCCAAGATTCGATAAACATTTGAGAAGCAAGTATTTCAATCGTATGTTCAACATTGAATCGTGTGATTTTAGAGTTAAATGATATATTTAGTGCAGGATCATCATTTTCAACAGCATTTGGTAATGAAACGTACGCTTGTCGAAATTCATTGATACATGAAATAGAATATAAACAGGACAGCGACGTATGCAGAACTGTTTCAAGAAAATAACAGCCAAGAACAAAACCTTCCATAGTATAAATTGCTGTACCATTGTCGGCAAATAATCGAGCTGGTTCAATACAATTTCGTGAGGTAGCACATGAACAGATCGTACTATTCTTATCGGTATTATTATAAACGACGGGAATAGTAGAAAAGATCGTGTTTTGTTCTTCAATGATAACAAACTGCCAATTAGTTTCTAATAAAGTTACGAACGCATTTCCTTGCATGGATGTACGAATGAGATCTAATGTTTGAGTGAATGTATTTATTGTTTTCGTTTGAAAATTATCCAATGTTTGATTGATTTCTCTATTAAACTGATTAAGAGATATTAGTTGATTATTGATACTTGCTGATGACAATAGAATTCGAATGTTGTTATAAACACTACTATTAGCTAGGATGCAAAGTTGATAAATTATATTGTAAATATTTTGTTGTGAAGATCGAAAATCTTTCTTGGTTTCATAGTATGAGCTATAATCTGCATAGAAATCTTTAAAAAAAATACACAGACAAATCAACATCGAATATCATATGAAAAGTTAATTCTACTTACTATTAGTTAGGATACGTCTAATAATATGCTCTTCGCATGCCTGATGAAAAGCAACAACACGCAGTTCCGTAACAAAATCATCGTATGGAATTGATATTTGCATACATGGACAGTTAATAGCGTCTTGATAAAGATTATATAAATGTTCATATTCTTCTAACGAATTCAATGAATATGTTTGAACTAGACTTCGTCCAACAGTTGCTGTATAGAAAAGTATTATGATGAGAGAACTAATGAACAATAGAAGGTAGACTTTTGTGTAACGTTTTTGTTTTTGTATAATTATCTCATCTTGTACGACTGTTTCAAATAAGTTAATATTTCTAATGGTTCGATAAAAAAAATGTTGTGGAATATGAGTTATAGTATTATTGTTTCGATTTTTCCATTTGTCAATGATAATAAAAATAGTTTTTCCAAGAAATAAAACCATTATTCGAAGACCTTTGTTTAATCCACCACATATAGCAATAATAATAAGTATGGCAGCGAGAATAGAACGATATTCATAAACTGTATATGAACAAGATATAGGAGCACATTCAACATAAAATCGATCAAAATGTGTTTCATCAACTATCCATTCTTCTATAAAGATTTTACTGAGTAAATCGTCCAATGTGGAGAGAGCAAATTGTGTTGGTGCTAATCGATTGAGTGGTCTAATATCAGGTAATTGTTGAGATTGTAACATGATAGAATAGCTATTCCTAATATTTTCTATATACGTATCATTGTACCACCATTGAATATAACCCTTTTCAAATCCAAGAAATGGTAAACATCCAATTTTCAATTGCCAAAAAATCTGATCATACTCAAAAAAGTTTGATCCATTTGAGTAGATTATAGTTACTAAGCTACATGCTAAAGATACATGTTCGCCAGCACATGAACAATATCCGGTTACACCTATCCGATCATTTTCTACACTGCTAAGCATCAGAATAATATTTGGATTTAAAATGACATGATCATCATTTACTACGGCTTGAAAATTTACATTTGTACCGCTTAAAAAATGACTAGTAACAAAATAAACATAAATCCATTGATATTCTTGTATAAGATTGTTATTTGTTGTATCAATAAATGAATTGATGATTGCTTGTGTTTCTTGAAGTAATCGTATTGGAGAACGAACATAATCACTGATTAACTTTTTATTAACCAATATTCCATGAACATTTTTTATATTAGTTTTTGCTAATGAACAGAATACATTTAATAATTGGAAATAAGAAGCTCCAATCAATCGAAAATCACGTGAAAATGGTGTTTCTGTCCATGAAGGTATTTGACTACGATCAAAAGATGTTACATAATCAATCCAAGTCGGTGAGAGTAAATCACTCGAACAAATTTCATGTAAAATAATTGACAAATTGATAAATTTGTCATAGGACATAGATAATTGTGAACATGGACATTTCAATGAATCTTGATGATCATTATATAATTGATAATAAGTATCAAGTGAAGGATTTGTGATCGTTATAGTTTGATTTTGTTTTTGAAAAAATATATAAAATGCAATAATCATTGTTGCAGTCATCATTAATAAAATGAAACATCGAGTAAGAAAACGTTCACGATAAATAATTGTTATTGTTCGTGCTGTTTCACCTTCGAAGAGATTGATTTCGGCAATCATTTGTTGGAAACGAGTGAACAGATTTGTTTTGAATGAAGACGAATGTTGATTTTGTTCAATGGTCGCCATTTGTACTTGTACGACAATATTATTCGAACTAGTTCGACTTTTCCAACGTAAATATGTTGTTGCAAATATCGGTGCAATCAAACGTATGATCATCGAAAGAGTACTAACTAAACCGATGATTGTCGTGACAACAAAAATAATATCAAAATGTTGACGAGTATATGAATAACTGCAATAAGATGGATTACATTGAGAATAATATTCATCATATCGAATATCATCAATGAATTCATCAGTCATGATTTCATCAAAAAGCATTTGTACAGTTGAATTTATATTAAAATACTTGTTTTCTTCGTTAGATAGTGATTGAGTCTGATTGACTAATGATGGATGCAAAAGAGAAATACATGATTGACTGTAATAACATTCCAAAGTCGAAGCTAATGTACCATCGATTATAAGACAATCAGCGATCATACCTGGAATTGTAACTATTTGTCCATTGATGTCATTAAAAGTAGCTGTATGTGGACAACCATTGATATTAAGACAAGAACAGTTATTATATTCTCTTGGAAACATTTTTGGTGTATCTGAATTTTCATCAGGATAACGTAGTTGAAAATTAGTCGCTATACTTGATACTAATTCATTGGCAACTGCAAATCGTTGCAACAAATATAAATTTCGAGTTAATGCTGTTTGAGATAAAGACTTTTCATAGTTGAGAACTTCTCGTATTTGATTTGCTACAGATTGCTCGACAATTGCTATTGCACTGAAGATATATGAACCATTGAAGTTTGTGACAATATTCGACCAAGCTCGGTTACTTATAGAACACATGTCAGAAATGATTTGCCAAAAGAAAGTCAGTGTAATACGATAATCATTCAATGGCAAAGAGAATGTATTGTATTCTGCAAATAATTTCTCGATCCATGCTTGTTCAATAAATTTACTTGAACAAACTTGATGTAACTTAATTTGTATCGATACAAATGTTCCATAAGTTATACTAAATTTTGAACAAGGACAATGAAGAGTACTGGGATAATTGTGTATTAATTGTGTGAATCTTGCCGATGAAGGTGAATATTCGATTGAAGTGATTGTTTGCGAATAGAATGTAGTAGCAAAAGCAATAATTAGTACAGTCAAACCTAAAGTACATAGATATATGCGAGTAGCAATGAGATCTTTCCGAGTCGATTCTTGATTATCTGATGGTTTTTTGTAAATATTTAGTTGAAGAAAATATGTCCATAAACGTTTTGTTAAATTATTTGCCATATTCAGAATTTAGTCGTCTCTCAAAATGACGCAGAAAATGATTTACAAGCAGTCAAAAAGAAATAGTAATAGAAGAACAAATTAATTTTTTTAAGATGCGTATTCAAGCTTGTCTTTTGTGTATACCTTGAAAATATACGATGAGCATTTCTATTTATCAAATTTTGAGAGATCATTCATGCAAAAAAGAAATAAAAGAGAATGAATAAGAAAAAAGTAAGAATTACATTTGCTATTTTTGTTGTAACTTTCTTGAATGAAACGAACGCCGATGGTCTTATGGAGAATTTCATATTTACAATACAGTTTTGTCAAAGTCCATGTGTGTGATCTATTCTCGGGAATCTTTTTAGTTCTGATACACATATTCATAGAATGAAAAAAAAGCGAACAAGTTTTCTTTTCTTTTCTCCCTCGAAAAAAGAAAATGTCACGATTCACCATAATTATATAACAAATAGAGCATGTCATAAGGAAAACGTTTATTAATATTAAAATAGAATCAAAAGAACTTGCTGTGTCAGATCGACTCAATCCTCTATATCTTGTTCGCGTTTTGTGTGTATATTATTTGGAAATTTCTGTAATGAGCGAAATGAAGATGTGTTTGTGATCGACAATGACACGAACTCGTTTAATTAGTGTTTTTTTAACGCGAATAAAGGATATTTCATAAGTAACGACCACATTTTTTTAATTTCACTGTGTGTATACTAAACTGAACGATAATCAGAAGAATGATGATATAACGTATACATTACACAACGACAAAAAAAGAGGTCGTCTCAGATTTCGCTCTAGAAGAGAGAGAGAGAGAGAGAACCAAAAGAAAAAAGCAGAAAAACAAAAACTAGTTTGGTACGTACGTTCATGTTTCATTAATATGCGTCAATGTGAATATTTTTCTGAAATACGATTTTGATTATAAATGAATGTTCGAACTCACTTTCGTATAATTATTTCGTCAATGTCGTGAAAGAAATCTTGCTTTATGATCTTCAACACGTAATTATTTTCGTTGATTGATGGCAATATTCGAGATCAGCATGGCCTTTTGGTTGATTACAATACAATAATAATTTTTGATCATCTTGACAAAACTTACATCCTAATTTGTTTTTAAATGAAATAGTCTTTAGGTTAGAGATGATAAATTACAACATATTCTATCGTTCGAATAAATCCGCTAGAAATGAATCAATCGGCTGTGGGAGTTATTTCACCAGTTAACTATATACAAATATGTGTGATCGAAGTCACGGTGTTCGATCACATATAAAAAATAAAAGATACATCTAATAGATCCAATAAATCCTTGTAATCCCTCTTTATTTTCTCTAACTATTGTGCCTTTGAAATGAATAGAATTAGAATTATGAGAGAATGATATAAGAATGTATAAGGAATAGATCAGATTAAATGGATCTCTCAGTCTCTTCTAAATTTTTCATATATACTTTGTCGTAGAAATTTAATAAACATAGTTTATTCGCAATGTTGTTATTTTTTTAATTTCTTTTTTATTGCTTGATCGATTAAAGTTAGAGCTTTTAAAGCATCCATTGCAATCTCAATCGATTGTCCTTTACTTTTATTTCTAATTGATTCATTAATTTTTGAATGTTCAACAGTTGGATTAATTCGTACGAGATGAACAGTTAATTGATTATCAGTAAGTATCCTTTCGCTTTCACTTCGAACAGAAGGTACTGTTGGACCGGCACCTATTTCAATAATCAGTAATCGAGCTTTTGCTTCTAATAAATTGGCTTTGAATTGATTATAACGAACGAATTGTTGATTGTATATTTGTCCAGCAAAATGCCAATCATTGAACATGAGTACATTTGGCCTAGCATATTGATTACAGTCTGAACATTTAGGTAATGGATCAACAACACAATTTGTTTTCGAATCAACTTGTAACTGAAGATGATTATTTGTAGGCCATGCACGATCACGACAATTGTACATACATTGCATATAATGAATAGAACCGTGACATTCAAATACAGATGATTCGTTCCAACTTGCTTTTATCCAATGTCCATCGATATTACTAGTAAAACTATGTGCCAATTTAATATGATTCAATTCACTCCATTGTTTGGTAATCGAATAACCTTGATGAGGTACAGTTGACTTGTATTCATTGTATCGATTTATCCAAAATGCATAAGCAAAATTTACTGTATCACGTTTTGCATTGTTTCCTTCCGGTTTCGAAAACCAATCTGGAGTAACAATATCCATGTAGTTCATTTTGGGTTCTTGCAAAAGTGGTGGCCAAATAGCAGCTGCTTTTCCTTGAAAAGTACTTAATCCACTGTTGGCACTCATGCCAGCACCGCTAGTAAATAGAAGAGCATCTGATTGTAGAAGAAGTTCAGCTACTTTGTCAATTTTCTGTACAACTTCTGTTCGCATCATAACTCAAAACTATATGTATATGTGTCTATTTGTCTGACATTACATTTGTACAATTCGGTAACCTAGTTTCTTCTTTTATATTATTCATTAAACAACAAAAAACATGAAAAATAAATAGATGTCATTGATGAGGGTGAAGACGGCGGTGTGCACACGGAGGCTTATGGACATTGTAAAGTTGAAAGTTCAAGTTTCAACTGAAGAAAATAAAATTGAAATTTCAACTTTCAAATCGGACACTACTGACGACACCATAGCAAATTCTTATTGGATATTCATTTTGTATTTTGCAACTTTTGTGACATTTTATGTAATATTTATTATCTTCAAAATGCATGCGTAGCGAGTATTTGTTTTAGTGTTATAAAATTCATTCGTTTGCTATTGTATTGTAGATAAATGTCACAAGTATCGTTTTACGATTTGCCTGTTGAAATATTGCATAATATATTCGATCATTTGGATGTATGTACTATTATTACTTCGGTTCGTTGTGTATCAAAACAATTCTACGCAATTGTGAACTCCTATGATCGTTTTCAAATCGATCTACGCTCAGAGAAAAAATCTTTTGTAGGGGTCATATCTCGTCTCATTCGGCCTTCAAATGTTACTTCACTGATTCTATACAATGGTAATGGTGTTGGAGACCTTATTGAATTATTTATAAAAACATTTGATATTACTAAATGTATGCGCCTTCGTTCTTTGACGTTTTATCAAATCAATGAGAGTCACATTATACAAATTTTACAGAATATTAATACTGATACTTTGATTTCATTAAAAATTGATACATACCAACGGTATAACAAGATAGTCTTGTCAATTGTTTCTTCGTTTATATTTCAAACCAATGTTCAAAAATTATATTTAACTAGTCTAGATTATAACCACAATGAACTATCATGGCCAGCTGAAAATCGATTACAACATCTCACAATAAGAAATTGTAGTTATCATGGATATCATATAATTCTTCGTAATTTACAATGTTTAAGAACACTTAAAATCAGAGAGTGTACTATGAATGATACTGATGAATCATTTTCTTTATATACAGTGACAACATTCAATTCTGCAAAGAGACAACGTAACTCTACTGATTCGACAGGTATAGCAATTGGTAATATTTCAGTATACACACAATTGAAGTCATTGGACATCGACCGTTGTAATATGTCAATACAAAAACTTGAATGCCTTCTTTCATTGACACCTTCACTCGAACATCTTAGATTGGTTTCAGTTGACGATAAAAAAAGAAATAAAAAATTCGATGGACTTTATTGGGAACACTTTATTCAGAATCACTTATGTTTACTAAATACGTTTCAATTTTATTTCACTTGTGAAATGCGTGAACCCGATAATGTCGATCAACTCATGTCATTCATTCTATCATTTCAAAGTTCATTCTGGTTAATTGATAAACACTGGCCTGTCACCTGTGATTATATTCCCAAAGAATCAACAATTCGACTCTTTACTATACCAATTTGTAAAGATTTCAGACCAATAGATCTTATTCTCGAAGTTTCTTCGATAAATCCTACATACTCCGTTACTTTCAATTCTACTAAAAAAGTAAGTGCTTTTACTGTATTATATTCTTTATTGTTTCTATTTAGACATCTGTCGATTACGTATTTATTTCTCTCAATCGAATTAGAGACAGTTTAGTACCATATTTAACTGTACAATTATTGAAATATACAGTAATATGCTTATCAAATCCGTTACATTGTAATGGACATTTTGTTTTTAATTCAGACATTAGCTACACTCTATCTTGAAAGTAATGAAATAGGTAATATTGGAGCAAAATATCTAGCCGATTTTTTACGAAATCATCAAGTAAGACTTTCTTAAAAATCATTCGAAATTTTAATTATTTGGTACAAATTATGCAGACACTCACTACTCTTAATCTTTCTAATAATCAAATTGGAGACGATGGTGCTCAATACTTAGCTAATGCATTACGAAATAACCACGTAATAATTAATATTACGTACATATATTAATACGTATTTGTATGCTTAGACGCTCATTACTCTTGATCTCGAAAGAAATCGAATTGAAGATGACGGTTTAAATTATCTCTACGAAGCTTTAAAAGAAAATCAAGTTCGATTACGAATAATTTCTATTTTTTTCCATAGTTTCTCTTTGTAAAGACACTTGTTAAGCTAAAACTCGAAAGAAATCCTGCTATTTATTCATCAATCATTGAAGAGCTAATTAAAATGCGAAATGATAAAGTGACATACATTTTCTTTGCACTATAGTCTCTATGAATATATATTTATTTTTGATTAGACAACAACTGAAGTCAGACTTCAATCTAAAAACATTGGAAACGATCAAACACAATTTTTGGTTGATGCTTTTCGAAATAATAAAGTATAGTATTATTTTGTGATTTGATTTTCTCTTGCATTTTACTATATCTATAGACAATTACTAAATTGTCTCTTCATAATAATCAAATTGGAGATAATGAAATAAAATATTTAGCTGATGTTTTAAAACATGATAAAGTCAATGATCTTACACTTGTACTTTTAATCTTGTTAATGTTGCTTTTTTCAATAGGTACTTACACATTTAAACCTATCGAAAAATCAAATTACTAATGATGGACTCGAATATCTCTACAATGCATTCAAAGAAAATCAAGTGAATATTGAACAAACCTAATTTTAGTTGTTTTAAATATATTTTTACGTATTACTCAATACAGACTATTGCGAACGTTGATCTTGAAGATAATCCTGGAAGGTGTTGTGCAGCTGTCAGTAATGCCATTCGTTTACGAAACGATAAGGTAAGGAATTTTAATTTAGATTGTATCATTTGCTTAAGAATTTATTTCGTTTTTATACAGACAATGAAAACGTTTAATTACTATCAGAAAATAAATGATGATGGAATCAAATATCTAACTGAAGTATTGAGAAATAATGAAGTGAGATTATTTTGTTTAGTTATTATGTAAATATATTCTCTTTACAATATATAGATGATTACTGAATTAAGTTTTTCATGGTGTAGAATGACTCCATTAATAGTAGAACAACTATGTAAAGCATTGGAAAGCAATAAAGTTGATTTCTAACTTACTCCAAACTTTCTTTCGAATAAAATTATTGTTTTTTTTATTTCTACAGACAGTAAAAATATTAATATTATCACACATACAAACGGATGATATTAAAATGCAATATTTAATCAATCTTTTACAACACAATTCAGTACCATAATTATTTATTTTAATATCAATTTTGAATTTGACTTTAGACAATTATCGAATTAGATCTGTCTAATAGTGATATAAATAACAGGAGAGTAAAATATCTTGGTGATGCTTTACGAAATAATACTGTAAAATATAGATAGTAACTGTCAGTTCATTAATGATTTTTGTTTTGCTTTGTTGATAGACATTGACTAAACTTGATCTTACAAGTAATAAAATTACTGATATTGGTGCAAAATATTTATTTGATTCATTACAAACAAATCATGTTTGTTGATAAGATATCATATTTTAATATTTGATCAATTTCATTTTCAATTGCAGACAATGGAAAAATTAATATTAGCTTTGAATAAGAGTATATATTGTGAAGCTATCGGAATAGCAATTGAAATACGAAATGATCAAGTAAGTGAATATTTTTTTGTAGTTTTTTGTTAATTATTGTCATAATAGACATTAACAGGAATTAAACTTTCGAAGAAAAGTTTAGGAGATAAAGAAGTGAAATTATTCGCTGATGAATTACACAATAACAAAGTAGTCTATTTACAAAAATTGATTAACTTTTTTTTTCTATTGTATTTCAGGTAATTACTGAGCTGGATCTGTCAGATAACGAAATAAGTGATGATGGAATCGAATATTTATCTGATGTCCTACAAAAAAATACCGTAAATATTTACTAATACTGATTTAAATACGAGAATAAGATAATGAATTTAATTTTTAAATAGATAATAACTTCAATTAATATTTCGAAGAATATCTTTGGAGATATTGGAATGAAATATTTAGGCGATGCTTTAAAAATCAACAAAGTAACCGTCTGCTTTCCATAGTTATCTTGCCTACTATCCTTATCTATTATGTAGACGCTTACGAGACTAACACTTATTTCTCGTCGTAATGAAACAAATCAATTTACTGATAGTGGAGCCCAATATTTACTTGATTGTTTACAGAATAATACAGTAATAAATAAACATTAATTATATTTGTTAGTGTATTTGTCATATTTCACTGAATAGATATTGAAATCATTGACAATAAATATGAAACGAAATGGATATTATGCAGTTATGGAAGCATTGATTGAATTACGAAATGATAAAGTGATTAAATCAAGATTTAATTTTCTTGTCAATGAAGCTCTTTTTTAATCTAGGAACTTGATAGATTACGCCTTGACGGAGAGAAAATCAATGACAAAGAATTACAATATCTTGTTGGAACATTAGAGAACAATCAAGTATAATTTATAGTCATATATTTTTTATTTCAATCATACCGTACCCATTCATTGTTTCAACGTAGAAATTGACTCGATTCGATCTTTGTGAGAATAAAATTACAAAAAATGGAGCAAAATATCTCTGTCATGCATTAAGAAATAACACAGTAACAATTCGAAGTTTCTATCATATTCATTTTTAATCTTTATGAAAAAGACACTGACATTGTTAAATCTTCAATGCAATCAAATCAGAGATATTGGCGCAGGATACTTGGCTGTTTTTCTAAAACATAACAAAGTTATTATGATTCACATGAGCGTCATTTTCTTTTATATTCACATGGAATCTTCTTGTTTAGACGCTCATAGAATTAAACCTTGAAAGAAATAATATTGGCGACGTAGGAGCACAACATCTAGCTAAGATGTTAGAAACTAATCAAGTTAGATTTATTTTGTTGAAATATTCTTGTTGATTTTTGTTCATGTTACATTTTTAATTTAGACATTACGTAAACTTAATCTGAAGTCAAATAAAATTGGTGACACTGGAGCACAACAATTGGCTCTCGCTCTAAAAAACAACAAAGTATCAGCAAACGTTATGTCACCAATTCATTCTAAACTATTTTAATTCTTGAATTCAGATACTCGAAGAATTAACATTGGTAGACAATAAGAACTCACATGAAACTGGAAGTTGCTTGCACGATGAAGACACACGAATTTGTTTTGTATTTTTATGATGATTACTAGTGATGTTGATTGATTTTAATCTTAATTCATTTCATTGAAAAATTATATAAATAGATATTCTAAGTTGTCGAATAAATTGAATATTTTTAAAAAGACGTGTGTTTTATCACTAAAAAGTGAACATTATTGAGCAGTGTTTTTTGAAATTGTTTCGTATGATCCGAGACAATTTGACACGCTGAATTCAGCCTTTCGATGTATTATTCACTTGGCACTCTTGTTTTTTTCTGTCCAAAATTTCAGAAATACTGAAAAACTCTCAGCCACAATTTCAGCCAATGATTTACAAAAAGAAATACCCTGACTCTCAAAATTTGAGCTCTTGTAGGTAATTATGACCGAAGATGATGATGATTCAGTTTTTAATGAATTTTTCGAGTGCTTATATTTAATCGATATAATAATTAGTTTTTTTGGAATATCAAAATGACACAAAAAATGAATATAATAATATTTGCACGACGAGAACTTTTTTTTGTTCTGATTATTTAACGTAGTAGAATTTGTGCCTGAAACATCGGATATAGAAACATTATGCTTCTTCTTTTTCTTCTTTTTTCGTCTATAACCAACAGGTTCACCAACCAAATATCCAAATGATTCAATTGTATACGATAATGATCGTGCTTTTGTCTCTAATAACTTCAATAATTTCTCCACTTGCTTTGGTTTTTTGTTTTGCTTTACGTGATGATTGCATTTCTTTGATCGATGAAAATCCTAAACCTATTTGTACCATACGATGAGAAACAACACTCTCCTCCTGCTTCAAACATTTAATGAATCTCCATATGTTCGGATGAGGTTGAATAACACGTGAAGAAAAACGTTTATTTTGAGCTAAACATGAAATAATAATATCGTAATGAATCAATCAGAGACGTTCGTATAAAAGAAGCGAATTATTTTTTCTTCAATAATTCAAATCCTTTATAAATCTGATGAATAGGCAACAAAGCTAATCCCGTAATACAACGTAACAGTTGTCTTGATTCAGTATGATTTTCATACAAATTCATTAATCCAAGTTTTTGAATATTACGATAGCAAGCCTGGCAGAAATGAAACCAGCATCCGGTGATCGATGTGTTCACAAGCTGTTCAGAAGAAAACGGTGAAGAGAGAATGGGTGAACGAATAGGCAAACAAAGAGAAACGTGTACCTTTTCATCAACAGCACTGATAAACGCTTGTTCAAAATCGCATACAACCGTTGTTGGTTGAAAACTAATATCCAATCTGGATGCTGCTTTATTTAAACATCGAAAGATGGCTGCATAGGTTTCCTTTTTTCGATTTGAAGTTAATACAAAGCATAATGGAACAGCTAAAAGAGAGAGAGAGAGAGAACAAAATAAGTACATGCCTATCGATTTTCCTCCTTTCTTCTTCTCTTTCTCTTTTCGATATCTACCAATTTATCTCCCTATCACATAATTATCTGCCGAATGATGAATTTTTCTTTCTCGTTCTCTTGCTTATTTTTACCTTGTATCACATGAACAGATATGTATAATCGATGAAGAAAAAAATCCTTACATTCTCCATGTTGAAACCCATGAATAACGTAGAATTGTTCAAAGAGTTTTGGCGCTACTCGAAAAGTACCGTCGGCGAAAAGCACATCCGATTGTAGTAACACTCTCAATTGCTCGTCTGATGAAAGTATTAGCAATCGTCCACCGTAATGAGGGCGTGGGAAATCTCAAACTGGAACCAGTTTCTGTTGAGCGACCCTCATTTAGTTTATTTTTAATCCAGACATCAATTATTTAACGTCTGTTGAATTGAAGATCTGATCAGTTTTCAGATATCAGATATTTACTTCTATATGTAAAATTTCAAATTCTCAGTTAACGTCAATAGAACAATTGATGTTCATAGAATTTTTGATAAAAGCATAGCGGTTTATAGTTCTATATATGTTTTATGCAAATGCATTTCTATGATCAGATGACTTGAAGGATTTCTTTTCTGAATTATTTTCGATAATGATCTATATGAAGCATAAAAAATAACATAGAAGTGAGCGAAATCAATGATTAAATATTAGAAGTTATTCGTTGAAAAGTCGTTGAAATTGAAATTAAACTGACCGGTACATGATTATTATTCAGTTTTCAGCCATTATATGCCATACTATTGCGGTCTCATTATTTTATTATAGATTTGTCTTTCTAGAAATGTCAGAACTAGATTATTTATTATCTGACTCTTTTATCTAGTTAGTCCGTTCCGTTAGTTAGCTTTACTGAGTAATGTTTCTAATGTATTAAATTGAATTGAGATTTATATTGATTTACATGAATTGTATCCGATATTTTTGTATGCATTTGGTATACGGTAAAAATTTTACATGTGAACTGTTTTCAGCGAATTGATGTGACATTGATTCAGCTATCTAAGATAATGTAATGGAAGCAATTAAATTAACATACAGAACGATCAGTAGTTTAAAATAATCGAAAAGTATTTCTGTAATTACTACGTATGCATTCAAAAGAAACATTCATAAAAAGAATTGAACACGTTTTTTTCTTAATCGCAAACTATTTCGAGAAAAGACAAAATATAATTTGAGGAATGGCAAATGTCCATGGACGAAATATTTTCTTCTTTTCGTTCTTCCAAGATCTTCTGATTTTTCACTATACTTCTTACTTACTAAGCAGTTTTCTTTATCATTGGGATTAATAAAATATTGACAGGTACAGGTTTTACTAAAAATAAACTAGGCCAATATCGATTACGTATATTTTAGCGCTATAGTTGAATTAACTTCAATTTAATTCAATTCTTGAATTGAGTTGAATCGACTTTGGATGCCAATGAATTATTTTCAAAATTTTTTTTGAAAGCACTCTCGAGCAAAACAAGCTGTGCCCGCATAATAAAAAAAAACTAGAATTGTTTCTAGTGCCACACCTTCATCACATCCCACTTACATTTATTGCATGATTATTGCTTATCTAAAATAGAATAAACGTTGCTATTTTACGATAGTTTCGATAATAAAAAAAATTGTTGATCTATGATTTCTATCGTTATACAAATCGATAATTATTTTCGTAGTATAAATATTCATAAAATAACTGATTTTTGACTTAATTTAACAAAAGAAAAACACCATATTCAATATTTGCTGAGAAATCAAATTATGCTTTTGAAAGAATACTGAAACTATAAAAGTGAATTATACGAAGAAAAAAAAACAATATACCGCCTGTCAGATTGTTGAAATAATACTGCTCAAAAAGGATTTTTATTGCTTCATTTATCGCAATGATTGTACATTTCATTATTAAAATATATTTTTTATTATTCTACAATGTCGACAATGATATTAATTTCAAAATAAGTTTGATGAATGCTATTTTACATTCATCTAGTACAAAATTAATGTAAAAACAACATATATAAAGAAAAAGAATAATTACATACATTTCTTAAAAATACACACACTTTCTCTATTGATCTATAAGCAACTATGACATATTTCGGAAGAACATCGCCTCAAATAAATGTTTTACCAGTTGAATCTGTTGGTTACTATCCATGTCGAGATTATACGTTCGACGAAAGTGTGCAATCTAAGAATGCATCAAATAACGTTCCATATTTTGATCGTGTTACTCATAATGATTCAACCAAGACCGAAGAGAATAGGTATTTAAAAAAAAACTAAATCAAATAATAGTCATAATCAATTCTTATTCTTAGACCGGGTCGATGGGGAAAATTTGTACAATGGTATTCATCAATGAGACCATGTCTTTATGGTTTAATACTGGGCATTCTTGTTTGTGGTTTAGCTTTAGCTGTAATCATTACACTTTGGCTAATATCGCCTAGTCAATCGGCTAAAATAACAACAGGTAAACTTAGAGAATTATTATCTAGAAGTCAGTCACACAATAGATAGAAGATAACTTATTTTCACAATTGAAATTGATCAGATTCTATACCATTTTGTATAGGATCAAAATAGTTTTGTCCAAATCGAGTACTAGATTAACATCTGGATTAGAGATACCCGGGCTCGAATTTCTCCGATTTAGTGTTGTTAATATTTATAAATGAGCTCATATAACATTTCATTTTTGTTTTCAACAAAATTTCAATTTAAAAAGATGAAATTATCAGATGATGTTAGCTAAACAGTTGAAGGTACATCCAAGATGTAAGCTTGAAATCAAATGTACTACGCATATTGCTTGAGAGATATGCATTGAAGACTGTTGAACAATCCGTATTTCCAACAAACTTGAGTTTTTCGATAACATGTTTAGCTACGATCATAACTCAAACAACAACTTCGCAAACAACAGTGACAACAACAACTTCGATCACAACAACGACAACAACAACTTCAGTCACCACTACGACAACAACAACTTCAGTTACGACTACGACAACAACAACTTCGGTCACAACAACGACAACAACAACAACACGACCAATAATATGTCCATCAGCTACCTGGCATCCAAATGGAACTACAGTTGCTGGATCATCTACCGCACAAGGTGGTTCAAAGCCATCGTTGTTAGATGGACCATATGATGTTCGAGTAGATTCAGCACTGAATGTTTATGTACCAGATTTCCATAATGAGCGTTTTATGAAATGGGCTCCAAATAGCACAGACGGAACAATATTTGGCCCAAAGCTTGGCAGTGGTGGATCTTCAGATACTAATCATTTGAATACAGCTGCAACTCTATGCTTTGATTCTACAGAATCGAATGTGTACCTATCAGATACATACAACTGTCGTATTCTCAAAATGAACATAGCATCAGGCAATATTACAGTTGTTATTGGTCCAGGATGTGGAAGTACTTTGAATAAATTCAATTGGTGTGATGGACTATATGTTGATCGTCAGTATCTATAATCTTTTTTTTTTGACTAATACGAATAAATTCTAAATTAAATTCTATTTTATTTTCGATAGGATTTGATAATCTTTATGTTTCAGACTGGATTAATGACCGTGTACTTAAATTTCCTCCTAACACAAATCCATCTACAAATGGTGTCATTGTCGCTGGAACCGGTGCGGCAAGCTCATCTCTTAGTCAACTAAATACACCTTGGAATATTTATGTCGATGAATTTGACAATGACGCATTGTATATTGCAGATTACGCAAATCATCGCATAGTGAAATGGTATCCAAATGCTACAACTGGCATAGTGGTCGCGGGTGGTAACGGCGCTGGCTCATCGTACAACTAATTGAACAATCCTCAAGCTGTTTATGTCGCTGATTATGATAATCATAGAATAATGAAATGGCGAAAAAATGCAACAAACGGAACGCTAGTAGCAGGAATTTCGGGCTCTGCTGGAACCTCGCCAGCACATTTATACCATCCATCTGGAATATATTTTGACAAAAATGGAGATATGTATGTTTCCGAATTTTTAAATGATCGTGTTCAACGATTTACGATCGATACCACATCCTGCTAAGATATACTCATGAAACAATTTCTTTAAAAGTATTTTTTTAAGCTCTTATTCAAATTTCCTTACATAGAACAATTCAAAAGTACCTAGAGTGATACTTTAATTTAATACAGTAGCTTTAAGAAATTACACAAATGAAACTAATTAAGTTGTTACTAACTATACTTGAGAATTTTAGCATTAGTTTCTACAAAACTTTAATAATTTTCGAAAAATATTCGTTTTAATGAGTGTGCCCCAAGGTACAGACCAACGATATTCGATAGAGCAAGTCGAGTTCTATCTGACACATAGGTGATGCAGCGAATTTATTTGGAAAAAAACGCTAGTATACTGTCATATCGTCGAAAAGGAGTAGATATTGAACTGCAGAAGTAACTACAATGAATGTTGTCATAGATTAAACATTCTGTATCAATTCAATCAAATTAAAGAAATATATAAAATCGGTAGCACTCTAAAATAAAATGAAACACTATTGTCTTGCACTATGTGTAACGAAAAAGCTGATTCGTTTGCTGAATTCTTGACTATTGAGTTGACAATGAGTTTGGTTTGATTGTTTACTCCAAGTATACAATCAATATTTTATTGATAAGATAAAAGTTATACGAATAGAAAGATTAACATGTGTAGAAAGAATGTAATAGTATGTGAGTCAATCACTGAACTGAAAGTTCGATTGACTGATCACATCGATCTAATCCCATAATGGGTTGATTCGTTCTCTTCAGCAAATTGATTTCACATTCAAAGCTTTATAGTTTCAATTACAAATATGTATGTGATAGAGAAATTCCCGATTCTCAGCAATCTAGTGGATAC
>ERZ778026.2085-NODE-2085-length-22421-cov-10.095368_pt1 | contig 22421 bp, 15 predicted proteins | sample MGYA00375756_ERZ778026 | MGnify/ENA primary metagenome ERZ778026 (study PRJEB29350, sample SAMN05389820) | bioreactor metagenome | isolation source: Ammonium sulfate bioreactor | place: South Africa: University of Cape Town | collected 2014-02-18 ... | reverse complement strand
CACCTCGCACAGGAACTCGGACCGAGCAACTTGAGCTCTGGCGCAACAGTATGTGTATTTATACATTGCTAGTAGTACTCGAGAGCGAGCAAGTGATCGACAGCGTGAAAGAGTAAGTAGTAGTTGAGGTATGAACACTGGCAACGTCGTCCGGCAACATCAAGGAACGCTACTTGGCGCGACGACGGCTGAGGAACTCATCGATGCGTGCCTTGAGTTCCACCTCTGGAGATTCGCCGCATGGCAGTCAGTCGCGGGAAGCCAGCTCGATGCGATGAGTCTCGCGCGAGCGCACACGTACCAGGCACAAGATCGGTCTCGCTCAGCGGCAGGCGTGTGAATGGGTCGGTCGGGTCGGTGAAGAGATGGCGCGTGATGGTCGCACGGTCGACGATCTGGCCCGATGGCAAGCGTACCGGGTCGAGCATCATCTCGTACAGCAGTGCGTCGAGGAACTCTTCGGGCACCTCTTCTGCAGCCGCCGCCTCGCTCTCGGCAATGGCGCATTGTTGCACGTTGGCCGCAAACTCGCGGAACTGCGCAATCAGATCGCGCGAACGCCACTCGCGCTCGGCCAAGATGTCGGCCGCCTTGACAAAGAGCTCGTGCTTGTAGTAGCGCTGGTCCTTGGCGACGGCTTCGTAGAAGCGCGGATGCGCCAAGAACCGATAAATGTCGCTCAGCTGCTCGAGCAGCATCTGCGGGTTCCAGTTGTAGTCACGCGCCTTGCGCACTTGCAACCGCTCGACGCGCGGGCCCGCGAGCGCGTCCAAGTAGCAATTGAGCATGTTGGCGATGCGGCTCACGAGGGCTTCGTCCATGAACGGCTCCTTGATCTCGCGCGTCAGGTAGTGCATCAAGCTCACGATCGAGTTGCCCAAGTGCAGGTACGACTTGACCGTTCGCTCGGCACCCGCGTACGTCTTGCGCTTCTCCTCCAGTATTTCCTACAGGTCAATCGTTTCGTTCGTTCGCGGTAGTGAGCACAACGCGACGGATATCTAAGCAAGGCAAGGCAAGGCAAGGCAAGGCGTGCAGATCGACGTACGGGTGGCTGTGCATTCCATTCAGCTTGATTGGCCATCGCCAGTTCAAGTTTGTGAATCTCCTCGAGCTTGAGCAAGGCTTCATCGAGGAGGAAGATTCCATCGTTGAGCACATTATCTCCAAAGCGCTGAAAGACTTGCGTGTTGTTACTCTCGCGCACAAAGGTCTCGCGGTGTGGCTTGATGTCCCACAAGAATCGCAGAATTTGTTGCAACTGGTATCGAATGTTGAACTTGTCGTAGAACTGTGTGTGACCTATGTCGTACGCATAACACCACCATCATCAACATCAACATGCGCCACCTTCAGTACTCTTGTTGTTGTTGTAGCAGCAATGAGGGAGAGAAGGTGAGTTGACATACTTCCAGTTCGCTCAACATCACAGTACAGATTCAGGATTGCTGGGATGAGGAACTTGACCACACGAGCATCTCGTGTGAATACGGCATAGACCCATGGTGGGATCTCACCACGTTGAGGGATAAAGCCCAAAATGATCTAAGAGCGCGCGAGTGAGTGAGCTCCGCATCACCAAAGTGGAAGAAAAGAAGAGGGAGGGAGGGACATACCTCTGCGAGCTTGGCTCGCAAGTACGGTGAGTTGATATGCGACGGACTGCCCATGAGCAACACGGCAAAGTTCAACATCTCGCCGTTCAACAGCGAGCTCGCAATCTCACGAAAGTCGGCGTAGAAGCGATGACAGTTGATGATGAACATGGCAATGTCCTCGACGCAGAACTCAGGCAGGCACGAGAACTCCATACTCGGGCTCGCGAGTGGCAAGCCCTTGTCCTCGGGATCCACCAGGCGCACCATCCATGCAGCGGCAAAGTTGTAGAACTGCGCCGCGCCGCTCAACATCTTGGGGTCGAGCAGTTGGCTCTCGATCGCAAGGCGTAGCTTCTTCATCACTTTGAGCTCTTGCTCTTGTTGCATCAATCGAGATTGCGCCTCCAGTGCTCCCGGTGTCTGCGAGAGAGTGGGTCGAGGTGAGGCTCGCAACAATGACAAGAGAGTCGAGAGCGGAGAGCGGCAGAGGAGTGGGCCACCATTGCATTACGTACACCTTGCCACTGTGGGCGTTGTGCAAGTAGCTCCTCATACTGTGTATGCAAGTCATGGAAGCTACGCAGGAATCGCTCGAACCGCGAGAAGCTCGCCATCAAGCCCACATTGTACGCGCGCATCGTCAAGAAGAAACATTCGGTTGTAAAACCGTAGTTCTCCTTTGCGATCACTAGCGTTTGATCAAGTACGCAGCAAACAAAAGAGAAGCATCAACACGAGCTGTAACAACCAGGCAACACCGATGCACATGACGTACGTGCTCGCTCATCGATAGCTGAAGCTTGCAACGCTGCTTGCTTGCGGCGAAATTCATCGATACGACTTTGGTTGCGAATATCGACCCAAGAAGCAAGTTGGTCCGAGGTAGCGACAAGCTTGGTCTCACCTTCGGTGTTGAGGCGCTTACCGACCGAAATGTAGGTTGGGTCGATCAAACTCAACTACATTCACCAATCGCCATCATCGTCATCATCAACAACAATGACAACAACGACGACACAAGATCAGAACACGAATACGAATCGAGCTCCTCATCAATCCTGGCAGCGCTACATACGAATTTCGTGCTCTTGGGATCGAGAAACGGCTTGCAGAACAAGCACATAACTGAACCGAGGTTGAGCGCAAAGCCTTCGCTCGAAACAACGGCGCGGTTGATTTGCATACGGCTGCGCGCAGTGTTGCCTTCGATCGCTTCTGCTACCCACGATAGAAGCAACTCGCGTCCTTCATCTCGTGAAGCCTTGTACACAGCGAACATCGCCTCGTACAAACATCCCTACGACGAAGACTCTTGAATCAGTACCATGTCGAGAGATCGAGATCGAGTAATCTCACTACATACGTTGAGCATCTCAATCGATTTTCGAAGCGATAACAAGGTGTTCTCGACGCTCGAGCGACTGGTCAAGTCGATAGTTCCAAAGATTTGGTCGACAACAGCCATCGAGTCAGGAGCAGAGGCGATAGAAAAGAATGGCCCGAGATAGGTCTCGCTCTCCACGACGCGGCCATTGCTCTTGCTTTTTGGCAACCAAATGGGCATCCGAGCAGCCAACATGGCGAGTGACGGATAGCTCATCAAGGTCACAAATGCCTACGACATATGACCGTACACGAGCGACGAGCGCGGTGAGATCACCCAAACCGAACGGAGCGCCATGTCATGAGAGCTACTCGCTAGAAACATACGCGAACGTGAGGTAGAAAGCTCTGCACAATGGTTCGCGACTGCAGGTTGGCACGGATCGAGAGGAACATGGGCACAAAGATCTAGAACGAACAAGACGTGCGTGAGCCAACATGAAAGCAGCATGCTCGTGGCGGTCGTCGATGCGTACAGCTTCAGGGTTATCCTTCTCGTAGCGAGCCACAAGGTCGGCGAAGAAGGTACGCGGCAATTGATCGGCACAGAGCTTCGACATAAACTGCTCCATGTACTGCTCGCGCGTAAAGACCGGCGTCTCGGAGAAGAGCGTCGGGTCCGACAGCACCAAGCCCGTGTACGACACGGCCAAGGCTTGGAGAGCATTCACCAGCTGTAGCGCCGTGGTCTTGTCCTTCTTGATGCGGCGCTTTCGTTGCTCGGCCGACTCGTACGTGTTGATGAGATAGTCGATGTTGGGCATGCGCGCAGTCTCGAATGCAAGGCGCTCGAACATGATGCGGTCCAAAAGACCCTCGGTAGGTTCGAGAGGCAGTCCGTCATGCGAGAGTTCATCAGCCAAGCCCGGCAGATATACCAGCGAGCTGTCGCCGGGTGAGGTGCCGCCCTACACCACACACGCGCATGCAGTGGTCAGCGCTGGTGAGCAGCAACAAGCGAACACGCGCGGCAAATCTATCACATACGGCCGTCAGCGTGATGCCAAGCGTATTCTTGATCAAGCTCGAGATATAGCGGGCTTGGAGCTCCTCGGGCGATAGCTGTCGTATCACACAAGGCACCGAGTCAGTGAGCCAGTGAGCCATTCGTTCACACCGATTCTACTTGCGCTCGTGCACGTACGTTCTTGCTGGGCGATGAAGGCGACAGACCACCCATCGACTCGTCGCTGCCAGCAAGATTCGGTACGAGCATGGTGTTCGAACTCAATGGCCGTGAGGGTTCGGGCGAGGGAGTCGTAGGAACAGCACTCACGAGTGAAGCACGAGCGCTCGGTGAGCCCACGTTCGAGGTTGTGGTGGTCGTGGTGGTGCTGGTGGTTGCGGTAGCGGCGCCGCCTGGTGGTGCACTCGCTCGCGCGCTCGTCGTTGGCGGTGAGAAGCCAGGAACAGTAGGAGGAGTCTGGGCGACAGGGCTCCTGCAAGCAGCGGAGGGGATGGCAGCGGGGGTTGTAGGCGTAGACGTGACTCTACCATCAGCACTCTCGCATACGTCCATTTGATCGCGGTTCGGCCGCGACGACGACGGCGTCGCGGTGGGGCTCGCGGTCCCAGCAGGCGAGTTACCAGCGGTATTGTCGAGCATCGCGAGTCGGCGACGACGGAGCTCCTCTGCTGTCGGCTGCCTCTCAGCTACAGACCCCTCGGCTTGCTGTTCTTGCTGTTGCTGCTGCTGCTGTTCGTCATCGTTGCCGTTGCGGCCAAAGAACGACGAGAACCACGACATGGCGTGCACACACGGAGAGAGCCACAGAACGAGAGAGAACACACAAACGGGCACACGCCCCAATCCGATTGGCCGAGCTCGGTAAAAGTAGAACAGAGCGGTGTGCAATACACACGATGAGCGACGTCGAGTGGGCGAGAGGGAGAGAGAAGTTCAGAGTGCGGTGGGAGGCAGCGAGCGCGCGAGAGAGAGAGACAATGATCGATCTCGTCGTCCTCGTGCGGCTGTGAGAGGCTGACGCGGCAGCAGAGGAGAAGCTCGGAACAGGACGCACCGTACCCCACGCCATGCCCCGTATTTTCGCTTTTTCGGTGGCGCGTGGTGGCGTTTTCTCTCTTTCGCGTTGTCGCGCTCAGTCGTTGCTCGCTCTCTTGGCGCCTGCTGCTGCTGTTGCTGCGTCCGACGAGGAGAAGCGTCGTCGACGAGAGCGCGCGCTGGTCTCTGTCTCTCTCCCTCTATCAGTGTGTGCGCTCTCGCTAGTCCGTGATGGCCGACGTGACGGCCGCTGCTGGCGGTGCTGCCGCTGACGGCGAGCCGGTCTTGGTCATGGATCTCAGCGCCTTGGCGTTGTATATCGCCAAGGTCGGTCCTCCGCTGCTCGATGTATCGGACGACATGATGGTCGAGGCGCTGGCGCTGCCTGCGGCGCAGAAGGCCATGCAACAGTTCATCAGCGATGCGCGCCACTCGGTCCTCGTGATCTCGCTCTTGACGACCGCTACCGACGACGGCGGCGCTGCTGCTCGCACTGCGTCCTCGGGCGCCGCGGCGGCCGCTGATGCCTCGTCGTCGGGCGCGCCTCGCACACTCGACTTTGCACTCGAGGTCGTGTTTCGGCCTGGCCGCACGGTGGCCGCCGTGGCCTTCATCAAGCGCACCAACAACTCGTTGCTCGAGGCGCGTCGGTCACCCGCCTCTCAGCTGCAAGTCATCAACCTCGGCAACGATTCGCCATTCGATTTGCTTCACAGCTACCTACAAAACTCGCTCGCGCCCTTTGTGCGCTCGTTCACGCGTGCGCAGCAAGAGGAGCTCGGAACGCGCGACCATTCGGGTGCGTACCGCTCACTGGCTCACTTATCGCCAGAGCGCGCACGCTCTCTCTCTCTCTCTCTCTCTCTCTCTCTCGCGTACAACTTGTGCTGATGTTGCTTGGATTCGGTTCGATAGTTTCGAGCGTCAACCAAAAGCTCGCCGAACTCGAGCTCTCGCTCTACAACCTCAAGCAAAACGTTCAGTTCGACGCTGTGGCACTTTCCTTCCACCCTGAGATCATCGCTGCCGCCGAACGAGTACGATTCTTCCCTCTCCATTCTTGTGCATCGCTTCCCTACGACCCTTGCTCGCATGATGCAAATCGGCTGAACGAGCGATTCGTCATAGGCTAAGGCGCAGGGTCGAACCGTTCGCGTCGAAGACTTGGGTTCGCTCGCATCGGATGCCGACTTTTTGCTTGCACTCCAAAGTGGTGTCAATGTATGGATCAAGGATATCCAAAAGGTTACCAAGCTTGATCGGTATGTCTCGGTGCGAGCAATTGATTCTTCGACTTTACTCGCTCACTCGCTCACGCACTCGCTTGCTCGTCATTAGTATCGAGACCATGACGGCAATCGAAACCAAGCAAGAGATCAAATTTTGGGAAGAGCTCGAGCATGCGTTGCAAGATATCGAAGCGCAACTCAACAGCCCGGAAGCTCGTATGTTTACTTGAGGGCGAGAGAGAGAGAGAGAGAGAGAGTGGGAGAGAGAGCGCATTTGTGGTAGCACTCGAGTTCTAACGTTAGTGATGCAACTTGACGTCACATAGAATGTACGTTAAAGACGCTCAAGCAAGCGAAGCGCTTCCATGCTACGATGCCGTTCGAGAACGATACCATCGGAGTCAAGCAGACGGCTGGCAAGGTCTTGGACTTCCGACCGCTGATCAAGGACTTTCCGATCGACGAGCTTCTCACGGCCTCGGAGCTCGGAGAGCCACTGTGTACCGCCGTCAACAACATCTTCCTCCACATTCAGCGAGGCGGCGGCGCTTCGAACTACCCTCTCGAGCGCCTGCTACGCTTGGTGGAGGCCATTTCGCGCGATCTCAAGGAGAAGATCCTCTCGTTGCTGGCTCGTCAGCGTCTGATGGACTTGCCATTCGCCCAGGCCGAGGCTGTCATGGAGGATTGTCAACGAGTTTTCCGTGCTTGGAACAAGTCGGTGGAAGACTTTCGAGAGTTTGCCTTCCGTCGCAAGCGTCGCACCAACGACAAGACTCTCGTGAGGGTACGTTCAAACACCCACGCAGCGCATCCTTCACTCCTTCATTCTAATAATCATACCATCCATGAATGACGATATTTGTAGATGTCTCTCGATATCTCACCATTGGAGGAGCGTATCACGGAGATCAGCAAGTTCCGAAAGCGACACGAGGAGTTGCGAGCTGTCATCTCCAAGATTCTGCCGCCGTCGTCATCGGCTGCCACCGAGATCGATGCTGCCTACACACAATTTACCACCATCGATTTGCTGCTCCTCACACCCGAGGGTATGCATATCTGGGAGGCTGCCGTCAAGGTCTATGACGCTCGTGTCGACCGTGTCGAGTCGCAAATCACGGCGCGCTTGCGAGACCAACTTGCCACGGCCAAGAATGCCAACGAAATGTTCCGCATCTTTGAGCACTACAACGGCCTGTTCTTCCGTCCACGTGTACGTTCTCTCTCTCTCTCTCTCTCTCTCTCATGGTGCTCATCAATCAAGTTACTGATTATGATGAGTGAAACAGATTCGCAGTGCGATCCAAGAGTACCAACGTCAATTGTTGCAACGAGTCAAGGATGACATTCGCTTGTTGCACGAAAAGTACAAGAACAAATACGACACCTCGGATGCATCGCGCCTGGGTCGTATGCGCGACATGCCACCGGTTTCGGGATCGATCATTTGGGCGCGACAGATTGAGCGCCAGCTTCTCAAGTACCTTCACCGCGTCAAGGACATTCTCGGTGACCAATGGGAGACGCACATGGATGCCAAGGAGCTCATTCACGAGTCCGAGAAGTTCCGCACCAAGCTCACGTCGTCGGACGTCTTTGACCAGTGGCGCCGCGACGTCGAGTCGCAGGGCGATCTCCAACTCACCGGCAGGATACTCGACATTCAACGCCGCCAGGGCACCTATCAACTGCAGCTGCAGTTCGACGAGCGCGTTGCCACTCTCTTCAAGGAGGTGCGCAACTTGCAGTGGCTCGGCTTCACGATCCCAGTCTCGATCACGACACAAGCCAGCGGCGCCAAGGCCGTGTATCCGTACGCCATGTCGCTCCAGGAGACGCTGCGCAGCTTCCAGCAGACGCAGACCAAGATCTCACCCGAGATCCAGCCGCTGCTCGCCGCCTCGAAGCAAGGCGTCTACCAGCTGCTGTCCGAAGGCTTCAAGTTGCGATGGGACGACCCGCGTGTGCAGCGCTTCACGCGCTCGCTCGCCGATACGGTGACCTCGTTCCGTGAGAGCGTCGAGCTGCTGCTCGACAAGAACGTCGCCATCAACGAGCAGCTGGCCCTCCTCAAGACGTGCCCTCTGAACCTCGAGGCCTTTTCGAGCATCTTGACCGCCATCCAGACGGTGGTCGACAGCCTGAACCTCGAGTCGTACTCGAACCTGCCACAGTGGGTGGCGCAGCTCGATTCGTCGGTCGAGCGTCTCTTGCTCGAGCGCCTCGAGCAGGCGTTGCAAGCATGGATCTCGCTCTTTGAGCAAAAGCAGATCGCCCTCGGTCGTCGTGGCGCTGATGCCTCGGAGCTCACGGCCTCGACGGCTGCCAAGTTGGCGAACGCCCAATTGCCAGATCTCGGTTTGATCGTGCACTACATTGCCATCCGCAATCAAGTGGTGTCGTGTGATCCTCCGATCGAGGTCGCACGAGCCAAGTGGATCGTCAAGCTCAACCAATGGCTCAGTACGTCGCATCTCGTGTCATCCAACAGACCGCATGCCGAATGCCTGCAGGTCTAACACCTACCGTGTATCTATCTATATAGGTATCATTTGCGAGCTTCCTCGAATCAAGAGCTCACGTTACGACGAGGGCTTGCTGCACATCAAGGACAGCGCACAGATTGCTGCCTCATCGTATCGAGACTTGTTGACCAAGCTGCCGACTGGAGTATTGCGACGAGTGTACGACACGATCGAGGCCAAGATCGGCGAGGTCTCGCAATATGTCGGCTTGTGGCTTCAGTATCAAGCACTCTGGGATATGGAGATTGGTTTGGTGAATGCCAAGCTCGGTGATGATCTTGAACGATGGCAACAAGTATGTGTTCAAGACCAATTGATAATAACCTTACTCATCTCTCTCTCTCTCTCTCTCTCTCTCTCTCTCACCGACTCACTCACTGACTCACTTGCTCGCTCGCTAGCTATTGTTGGAGATTCGTCAAGCGCGAAAGACATTTGATACGTCACAAACTACCAAGGACTTTGGACCGATTATCATCGACTTTAAGCAAGTGCAAACCAGCATTGGCAACAAGTATGACTTTTGGCACAAGGAGTTCTTGAATACGTTTGGTGGTAAGCTTGGTTACGCCATGAGTGAGTTCTATGTATGTATCGCGCTCTCTCCCTCCCTCATTGAAACCTGTATACTAACCAAGCAGCTCGTTGTATAGAACTCGGTTCACACAGCACGAACGGAATTGGAGCAAAATTCAGTGGCTGACCTTGAATCAACCTCCAAGGCGGTTGGCTTCATCATTCGTGTACAAGAGATGAAGCGCAAAGTCACTGGTTGGGGCAAGTTGCTCAAGTGCTACGAGTCGGGCCAGAACCTCTTGCAGCGACAACGCTTCCAATTCCCACAAGGCTGGACCGAGTACGAGGGCCTCGAGAGCGAGTGGAATGCGTTCAACGAGATCCTCCAACGCAAGCTCGAGGCCATCAACAACGAGCTTCCGGCCTTGCAACTCAAGATCGTCGCCGAGGGCCGACAGGTCGACGAGCGTCTGACGGCGTTCTACGAGGACTGGGCACAGAACAAGCCGCTCGCCGGTGCGACGTCGTACGCCGCAGCGATGGAGAGCCTCAAGATCTTCGAGGGCCGCTTGAACCGATTGCAAGACGAGGTCGACCGCGTGCGCAAGGCCAAGGAGGCGTTGAATCTCGAGCCGCAGGCGAGCGATCGCCTGCAGCCGATCCGCGAGGAGCTCACGGATCTGCAGGGTGTATGGAGCGAGCTCGGCAGCGTGTGGGAGGAGATTGGCGCCATGAAGGAGACGCCGTGGAACGCCGTGGTGCCGCGCAAGGTGCGCCGACAGCTCGAGGATCTGCAGGCGAAGCTCAAGACGCTGCCGAACCGCATGCGCCAGTACGCGGCGTTCGAGCACGTGAGCAGCACGATTCGCGACTACCTCAAGGCCAACGGCATCATCACCGATCTGCGCTCGGGAGCGCTGCGTGACCGCCACTGGGACGAGTTGCGCCGTCGGCTGGGCGTATCGTGGATCCAGAGCGAGTTGACGCTCGGCGCCATCTGGGACGCCGACCTCAAGCTCAACATGCAGGCCTTCACCGACATTATCACGGTGGCGCAGGGAGAGCTCGGTATCGAGGAGTACCTCAAGCAGATCAAGGAGCACTGGCAGAGCTTCGAGCTCGATCTCGTCAACTACCAGAACAAGTGCTACCTGATCCGCGGCTGGGACGAGCTGTTCGCCAAGCTCACCGAGCACTCGAACTCCATGTCGGCCATGAAGGCCTCGCCGTTCTTCAAGGTCTTTGAGGAGGACGCCAACAGCTGGGACGACAAGCTCAACCGCATTCGCATTCTCTTTGACACGTGGATCGACGTACAACGCCGTTGGGTGTATCTCGAAGGCATCTTCTCGGGCTCGGCCGACATTGGCCAACTGTTGCCGGTCGAGAGCTCGCGCTTCCGCGGCGTCAACACCGAGGTCATCGGCATCATGCGCAAGGTGCAAAAGACGCCGTCGATCCTCGAGGTCGTCAACATCGATGGAATCCAAAAGACCTTTGACCGTATCGCCGACGTGCTCACCAAGATCCAGAAGGCGCTGGGTGACTACCTCGAGAGCCAACGCTCGGCCTTCCCGCGCTTCTACTTTGTCGGAGACGAGGATCTGCTCGAGATCATCGGCAACAGCAAGGACGTCGAGCGCATCCAGAAGCACTTGCGCAAGATGTTCGCCGGCCTCTCGTTGTTGGTACTCGACGACGAGAAGACCACCGTGCTCGGCATGGCATCGGCCGAGGGCGAGACCGTCAACTTCAAGCGCCCCGTGTCGATCAAGGACCATCCCAAGATCAACGATTGGCTGACGCGCGTCGAGAACGAGATGCGCCACTCGTTGGCGTCCATCTTGCAAGAGGCGCTCACCGAGCGTATGGCGCTCGAGGAGGCACTCATCGGTGGCTCGGAGACTGCGCCCACCGAGATCATGGCGTGGGCCGAGCACGTACCGGCGCAGCTCGCACTGCTCAGCACTCAGATCGTGTGGACGCAATCGACCGAGCGCGCTCTCGCCGAGCTCGAGAGTCACGGCGGTACGGGCAACGCACTCGACGGCGTGCTGACACGCGTCGACCTCCTGCTCTCGACGCTCGCCGAGCAGGTATTGCTCGAGCTGCCTGCCAACACACGCAAAAAGTACGAGCACATGATCACCGAGCTCGTGCATCAACGTGACGTGCTGCGTCGCTTGCAGCGCGCCGGCGCCGCGTCGGTCAACTCGTTCGCGTGGCTCTACGAGATGCGCTTCTACTTTGAGCCGACGGCCGAAGCGATCCTCAAGCGCTTCGTGATTCGTATGGCGAACGCCTCGTTCTACTACGGCTTCGAGTACCTCGGTGTCAGCGAGCGCCTTGTGCAGACGCCGCTCACCGACCGCTGCTACTTGGCATTGACGCAGGCGCTCGAGGGTCGCCTCGGTGGCAGCCCGTTCGGTCCCGCCGGCACCGGTAAGACCGAGACCGTCAAGGCACTCGGCAATCAGCTCGGCCGACTGGTGGTGGTGTTCTGCTGCGACGAGGGCTTCGACTTCCAGGCCATGAGCCGTATCTTTGTCGGTCTCTGCCAGTGCGGTGCATGGGGTTGCTTCGACGAGTTCAACCGTCTCGAGGAGCGTATTCTCTCGGCCGTCTCGCAGCAGATTCAAACCATCCAGGTGGCGCTCAAGGAGAAAGCCGAGGAGGTGGATCTGATCGGCCGCTCGGTGCGCATCAACTCCGACATGGGCATCTTCATCACCATGAACCCGGGCTACGCCGGTCGTTCCAATCTGCCCGACAATCTCAAGCAACTCTTCCGCGCCATCGCGATGGTGTCGGCCGACCGCGAGCTCATCGCACAGGTGATGCTCTACTCACAAGGCTTCAAGAGCGCCGAGCAGCTCTCGGGCAAGATCGTGCCACTCTTCCGCCTGTGTCAAGAGCAACTGTCGGCGCAGTCGCATTACGACTTTGGTCTACGTGCGCTCAAGAGTGTGCTGGTGTCGGCCGGAAACTTGCAACGCGCCAAGATCCTCGCCGAGGCGGCGTCGGGCCAGCGTACGCGCCTCGAGGGCGAGGCGATCGTGACCTACGAGCGTGAGGTGATGTTGCGCAGCATCTGCGAGAACGTCATCCCCAAGTTGGTGCTCGAGGACATTGCGCTCTTCTCGTCGCTCCTGTCGGACGTCTTCCCGGGCGCCGACGTGCGCGACATTCAGATGCAGCAACTGCGCGATGCCATCACGACCGTGTGCAACGAGCGTCACCTCGTACCGTCGGCGCCGTGGGTCGAGAAGCAACTGCAACTCTTCCAGGTGCAGGAACTGCGCCACGGTGTGATGCTCGTCGGCCCGTCGGGCAGTGGCAAGTCCAGCGCCTGGCGCGTGTTGCTCGACTCCATGCAGCGCGTCGACGGTGTCGAGAGCGTGAGCTACGTACTCGATCCGAAGGCCATCACCAAGGACCTACTGTTCGGCTCGCTCGACGCCACGACGCGCGAGTGGACCGACGGTCTCTTTACGCATCTACTGCGTCGTATCATCGACAACCACCGCGGCGAGCTGAACAAGCGCCACTGGATCGTGTTTGACGGTGATGTCGATCCCGAGTGGGTCGAGAACCTCAACTCGCTGCTCGACGACAACAAGCTCCTCACGTTGCCGAACGGCGAGCGTCTTGCACTGCCCAACTGCGTGCGCGTCATCTTCGAGGTCGAGACGCTTCGATACGCGACGCTCGCTACCGTATCGCGTTGCGGTATGATTTGGTTCAGCGAGGAGACTCTCGGCCAAGATTTGATTCTCTCCAACTACTTGACCGAGTTGCGCCACGTGCCGTTGGACGACGAGGAGCGTCTTGCCGTCGAGCGCGCTGGTCCGGGAGCGGCCGAGTCGTTGCATCTCGCTGGCTTGACCGTGCAGCGCCAGTGCGCTGCCATCCTGGCACCGTTCTTTGGCCAGCAGGCAGGTGATCACCACCACCACGAGCAAGATGCCAAGGCCGCAGCCAAGGCAGCCGACGAGTGTCTCGTGGCGACGATCATGGCCAGCGCACGACAGCAAGCACACATTATGGATGCGATTCGCTTGCGTCTTCTGGGTTCGGTCTTCTCGTTGATCAACAAGGGCGTGCGCAACATCATCTCGTACAACAACGACCATCCCGACTTTCCCATGTCGGCCGAGCGCATGGAGCGCTACCTCGTGAAGCGCCTTGCGTACTCGCTCGTCTGGGGTCTCGGTGGCTCGATGCCGTTGCGCGAGCGCGAGGCGTTTAGTAACTCGGTGCGCGACGCGCTGAGTGGCTCGGCCTCGATGCCAGACGTCGAGGGCCCGCCGTTGCTCGATTACTTTGTGAACATTGAGGGCGAGTGGGCGCTGTGGTCGACCACGGTGCCGGCGATCGAGATCGAGCCCAACAAGGCGGCGTCGCCCGATGTCGTCATTCAGACGGTCGACACGGTGCGCCACGTCGAGGTGCTGCTGTCGTGGGTCGAGGACCACAAGCCGCTGTTGCTCTGCGGTCCGCCTGGATCGGGCAAGACCATGACGCTGTACAGCACGCTCAAGCGCATGCCGGACTACGAGGTGGCGGACCTCAACTTTTCGAGCGCCACCACGCCCGAGTTGCTGATGAAGACCTTTGACCACCACTGCGAGTACGTGCGCGTACCCAAGGGCGTGGTGCTGCGACCGCGCCAGAGCGGCAAGTGGCTGGTGGTGTTTTGTGACGAGATCAACCTGCCGGAGGCCGACAAGTACGGCACTCAGCGAGTCATCACGTTCATTCGCCAACTCACGGAGCAGGGCGGTTTCTATCGCACGAGCGACCACGCCTGGGTGCGCCTCGAGCGCATTCAATTCGTCGGCGCGTGCAATCCGCCGACCGACGCCGGTCGTGTGCCGCTGACGAACCGCTTCTTGCGCCACTCGCCGTTGTTGTTGGTCGACTTTCCGTCGGTCTCGTCGCTGCATCAGATCTACGGCACGTTCTGCCGAGCGCTGATGAAGCTCGTGCCGGCGTTGCGCTCGCAAGCCGAGGCGCTGACGTACGCGATGGTCGAGTTCTACGCCGAGTCGCAACGACGCTTCACGCCCGACATGCACTCGCACTACATTTACTCGCCACGTGAGCTCAGTCGCTGGGTGCGTGCGCTCTACGAGGCCATCTCGCCCGTGCAGGAGATGTCGATCGACGAGTTGGTGCGCGTGTGGCTGCACGAGGGCCTGCGCCTCTTCCAGGATCGTTTGGTCGAGCAGCACGAGCGAGACTGGACCGACAAGGCGATCGACGAGATTGCGTTGCGCCACTTTGGTTCGGGTCTGACGCGCGATAGCAACGGCAACGTGCCGGCACTGCGCCGACCGGTGCTGTTCAGCAACTGGCTCACCAAGGAGTACGTGTCGGTCGAGCGCGAGGAGTTGCGTCGTCACGTCGAGGCGCGACTCAAGGTCTTCCAGGAGGAGGAGCTCGACGTACAGCTCGTGGTGTTCGACGAGGTGCTCGACCACATTCTGCGCATCGATCGCGTGTTCCGACAGCCGCAGGGCCATGCGCTCTTGATCGGAGTGTCGGGCGGTGGTAAGACCGTACTGTCGCGCTTCGTGGCCTGGATGAATGGCTTCTCGATCTTTACCATCAAGGTCAACAACCGCTACACGGCCAAGGACTTTGACGACGATCTGCGTCACGTGATGCGTCGCGCCGGTTGCGGCGGCGAGAAGATTTGCTTCATCTTTGACGAGTCGAACGTGCTCGAATCGGGCTTCCTCGAGCGCATGAACACGCTGCTCGCGAGTGGCGAGGTGCCCGGCTTGTTCGAGGGCGACTCGTACCAGTCGCTGATGCACGCGTGCCGCGAGGCCGTGCAGCGCGAGGGTCAGATGCTCGATACCGAGGAGGAGATGTACCGCTGGTTCACGTTGCAGGTGCGTCGGAATCTGCACGTGGTCTTCACCATGAACCCGAGCAGCCCCGACTTCCACAACCGTGCCGCCACCTCTCCAGCGCTCTACAATCGTTGCGTGCTCGATTGGTTCGGCGAGTGGAAGGAGCAGGCGCTGTTCCAGGTCGGCCACGAGTTTACGCGCCACACCGAGCTCGACGACGCCGAGTACGTGGCGCCCGAGTACTTTCCGGAGACCTCGTACACGATGCCGGTCGAGGTCACGCACCGCGACGCGGTCGTCAGCAGCCTGGTGTTCATGCACTCGAGCATCCACGAGGCCAACGAACGCCTGTCTCGCACGCAGGGTCGTCACAACTACCTGACGCCGCGCCACTACCTCGACTTTATTCGACACTTTTCGAACCTCGTGGGCGAGAAGCGCGAGGAGCTACAGGAGCAGCAGCTCCATCTCACGATGGGTCTCGCCAAGCTGCGCGATACGCAAGAGCAGGTCGAGACGCTGCAGCAGAGCCTGCGTGCCAAGAACACGGAGCTCGAGGAGAAGAACCGTCAGGCGAACGAGAAGCTCAAGCAGATGGTGCAGGACCAACAGGAGGCCGAGAGCAAGAAGCGCTCGTCGCTCGATCTCGCCGCCAAGATGAAGGTTCAAAACGAGGAGATCGAGCTCAAGAAGGGTCGTGCGTACGCCGACCTGGCGCAAGTCGAGCCGATGGTCGAAGAGGCCAAGAGCAGTGTGTCGGCCATCAAGCGTGCGCATCTCGACGAGATCCGAGCGCTCGGCAAGCCGCCGGCCAAGGTGCAAAAGACGCTCGAGGCCGTGTGTCTCATGCTCGGCCAGCCGCAAACCGACTGGGCCGCCATCCGCCGTATCGTGGCCGATAACTCGTTCATTCCGAGCGTCGTCAAGTTCAACAGCGAGGCACTGACGGCCAAGCAGCGCGCGCTGCTCAAGAAGAACTACCTCTCGGACCCCGAGTTCACGTTCGACAATGTCAACCGCGCCAGCAAGGCCTGCGGCCCACTGGTCAAGTGGCTCGTCGCACAGTGCTCGTACTCGGAGATCCTCAACTCGGTGCAGCCGCTGCGTGACGAAGTGGCGGCGCTCGAGGACAAGGCGCTCGAGCTGTCGAACGCGCAGGAGGAGCTCGAGCGCACGATCGGTGAGCTCGAGGCCTCGATCCAGCGCTACAAGGACGAGTACGCGATCCTCATCACCGAGACACAGGCCATCAAGAGCGAGATGCAGACCGTGCAGACCAAGGTCGATCGCTCGATCTCGCTGCTGCGCAACCTCTCGTCCGAGCAGACGCGCTGGGCGCGCGAGAACGCCGCCTTCGACCAACAAATGTCGACCGTCATCGGCGACGCGCTGTTGGCGTCGGCCTTCCTGGCGTACAGCGGTTTCTTCGATCAGCAATATCGTGCGGCACTCATGACCAAGTGGAAGACGCGGCTGCTCGATGTCGGTGTGCGCTTCCGTGGCGATGGCCTCTCGATGGTCGAGTACCTCTCGCATCCTGACGAGCGCCTCGCGTGGCAGGCGAACGCACTTCCGGCCGACGAGCTGTGTGTCGAGAACGCCATCATGCTACAGCGCTTCAACCGCTATCCGCTCGTGATCGATCCCTCGGGCCAGGCGTCCGAGTTCCTCATGCGCCAGTACAAGGACAAGAAGATTGTGCAAACGTCGTTCCTCGACTCGGCCTTCATGAAGAACCTCGAGAGTGCGCTGCGCTTCGGAACGCCGTTGCTGGTGCACGATGTCGAGAGCATCGATCCGGTGCTGAACCCGGTGCTCAACAAGGAGACACGCAAGGCCGGCGGCCGCAACCTGATCCGCCTCGGCGACCAGGACATTGACTTCTCGCCGACGTTCATCATCTTCCTCGCGACGCGCGACCCGACGGCGCACTTTACGCCGGATCTCTGCAGTCGTGTGACGTTCGTCAACTTTACCATCACGCCCGGCTCGTTGCAGAGCCAGTGCCTCAACTCGATCCTGCGCTCCGAGCGTCCGGACATTGAGCAGAAGCGCACCGACCTCCTGAAGCTGCAGGGCGAGTTCCGCGTGCGTTTGCGCAACCTCGAAAAGTCGCTCCTCAACGCGCTCTCGTCGTCGTCCGGCAACATTCTCGACGACGACCGCATCATGAACACGCTCGAGACGCTCAAGACCGAGGCGCTCGACATTGAGCAGCGCGTACGCGAGACCGAGGTCGTGTTCGAGGAGATCTCGCGTGTCTCGGGCACCTACACACCGTTGGCGCTCGCGTGCAGTCGCATCTACTTTGCCACCGAGCAGCTGGCGTCCGTGCACTTTTTGTACCAGTTCTCGCTGCGCTTCTTCCTCGACATCTTCCACGAGATCCTCACCAGCAACCCGAACCTCGAGGGCCTCGTCGACGCCGAGCAACGCCTCGAGGTATTGACGCGCGACATCTTTGTCGTTATCTTCCGTCGTGTCGTGCGCACGCTGCTGCACGAGGACCACGTGACGTTCGCCGTGCGTCTCGCTCAGATTCGCATCAAGGGCCGACAGGATGACATTGACGAGCAAGAGTTTGAGTTCTTGCTCAAGGGTGGCGAGCAAGCCGCTGCTGCCGCCGCCGCCTCGTCGTCCGAGGACGGTGGTGATGGAGCGAGGCCCAAGGCCGTCGGCGCCAGCCACCTGTCCGAGACACAGCAACGCCTCATGGTCGAGCTGCAGGCCTTGCCGAGCTTTGCCGGCATCACGCGCCATCTGAGCTCGAACTCCGAGGCGTGGGGCGAGTTCTTGGCCCACACATCGCCCGAGGTCGCGGTGCCCGAGAGCTGGCTCGAGCAGCAATCGAGCAACTGCCGCGGTGCTGGTGACAACAAGGTCGCACGAGCCTTCCGTCAGATGTTGCTCATCAAGACGCTGCGCCCCGACCGTCTGATGGCGGCCGCCAGCGTCTTTGTGTCGAACGTCTTTGGCGAGGCGTTCTTGCAGCCGCAGGAGCTCAAGCTCGCGCACATTGTCGATCACGAGAGCAACGCCACCGCGCCGCTCATCTTCTGCTCGGCGCCCGGCCACGATGCATCGATCTTGATCGACGATCTCGCCTCGAACCTCAAGCGACCGTACCGCGCCATTGCACTCGGCTCGGCCGAAGGCTTCGACCAAGCCACCAAGGCCATCCAGGCGGCGGCCAAGAACGGCACGTGGGTCATGCTCAAGAACGTGCATCTCGCGCCGCCGTGGCTCGTGCAGCTCGAGAAGAAGCTGCACAGCCTCCGACCGCATCCCAAGTTCCGCCTCTTCCTGACGTCCGACATTCACCCCAAGCTGCCGAGCAACTTGTTGCGTGTGTCGCACATCTTTACGTTCGAGGCGCCACCAGGCGTGCGAGCCAATCTGCTGCACACGCTCGCCTCGATCCCCGAGGCTCGCATGGACGCCAAGCCAGTCGAGCGCGCTCGCCTCTTCTTTATGCTCGCCTGGTTCCATGCCGTGATTCAGGAGCGTCTGCGTTACGCTCCGCTCGGCTGGACCAAGATGTTCGAGTTTGGTGACGCCGACAAGCGCTGCGCCTTCGACACGCTCTCGTACTGGATCGACTCGGTCGCCAAGGGCCGAGACAACCTGCCACCTGAGCGCATTCCCTGGAGCGCTATTCGCACGCTGCTCGGCCAGGTGGTGTACGGAGGCAGGCTCGACAATGACTTTGACCAGCGTCTGCTCGACTCGTTCCTCGAGGACATGTTCACGCCGCGCTGCTTCGGTGACGACTTTAAGCTCATGCACGGCGTCTCGGAGCTGATGGCTCCCGAGTCCGGCACCTCGAAGGCGCAGTTCATGGCGTGGGCCGAGCGCTTGCCCGAGAACGAGTCGCCCGCATGGCTGGGCTTGCCGGAGAATGCCGAGTTGCTGCTGCTTCTCAACCAGAGCCGCCAGTTCCTCAACCGTCTGCTCAAGATGCAGGTCTCCTCGGCAGACGACGACGACGACTACGGCTCGACGCAGAAGCGTGCTGCCTCGGCAGCTGGCGGAGCCGATGGCGAGCGTCCAGCATGGGCGCGCGTGTTGCTCAAGTTTGTCGACGCCTGGCGCTCACAGTTGCCCAAGTCCATCGACTCTCTCAAGCCGGCCGACGGCAACACCAACAACCCGCTGTTCCGCTTCTTTGCGCGCGAGGTGGCCATCGGCCGCAAGTTGCTCGGTGAGATCCGTCAAGACCTCGACCAACTTGCAGAGGTGTGCGATGGAACTCAGAAGCAGACCAACCGTCTGCGTTCATTGATGACCAACATCACCAAGGGTACGTCCCACTCGCTCACTCGCTCGCTCACTCACTCACTCATGCAACCCTCACTAACGCAACTCTATCTATCACGACAGGCATCATTCCGAAGGAGTGGCGCAAGTACTCGGTGCCTGATACTGTCTCGTTGACCGCGTGGTTGGTTGACTTTCAGAAGCGTATCGCGCAGCTGCAGCATCTCGCCAAGCACCACAACTACCACCACGTGTGGATGGGTGGCATGTTCAATCCTGAAGCGTACATGACTGCCACGCGCCAGGCCTCGGCCCGCGCTCACCAGTGGTCGCTCGAGAAGCTGCGCCTCCACGCTCGTGTGCTCTCGGACGGTGTTGCAGCCGATACCTCCGACTCGACGAGCTTCATCGTCACGGGCACTACGATCGAGGCCGCCGTGTGGGATGAGAACAAGCGCCAGCTCGAGTTCTGCAACGAGATGACCAACTCGATGCCGCCGATTCAATTCACATGGCAGAATACCGAGGACGATGGTACGACGGCGGCCGAGCAGTCGGTACATCAAGTGGTGTTGGCCGTGTACTTGCACGAGACTCGCCTCGAATGCCTGTTCTCGGTACCGTTGGCGTGCAGCGATCAGGTGCCATTGACCGCGTGGTATCAACGTGGTGTGGCATTGCTTGCTACGCGTTATGGTTAGGTCTCTCTCTCTCTCTCTCTCTCTCTCTCTCTCTCTCGCGGATACCTGCCATCACTTCTATCTCCAGCCACAACATTGTTCCTCGCCTCACACACATTCATGATGATGATAATTAAGCCAGTAGTATATTACAACCAACACATAACCAATGCATACGATGAGGAACGCTCGTGAGTAGCTCACACTCCACCGCCACCACCACCGCCTCGGGCTACTCGGAGCGGCTGTGATTGTTGATGCGGCGGAGGCGGCAACGCCGGGTCGCCCTGCTGCTGCTGACGCTGTTGCTGCTGTTGCTGTTGCTTGAGCCATAGAGCTTGTGCTCGCGCTCGAGCCTCAATCATTCCACGACCAATAAGCCATATGCTCGTGACAGCAAAGATGAGGATGACGACTTGAGTGGCACACAGGACCTCCAAGGCCGCGCGAGCCTTCCACTCATCGCGGTCCGAGATGTGGGCGAGCTGCGAGATGGCGGGCTCGATCACCAGCGAGAACGACGCGGCACTCATGACGAACGCGGCGATGATGCACATACTCGAGACGCTGCCTGTGCGCGACCATGAGTAGACCGACAAGAAGGCGAAGAGGCCCATGAGGCCTGTCGTAAGCGTCTCGAACGAGAGTGAGTCATGGAGCTCGAGGTAGTGCAGTCGGGCGCGTTGGAGCGCGCCCTTGTCGATGTTGAGCAGCGCCGGAAGGTCATAGCTCAAGTTGAGCACGATCAAGAAGGTACTATACGCCAAGACCGCGAGTTGCAGTCCTGACACGAACTGCCTCGCCATCTGCAAGGGAGCGAATGTACAGATGCGTGGCTGAGTTGGAGTCGAGAGCGTGAGTGTGAGCGGGAGGAGCGCAGCAAGCAAGTGAGCGAGTGAGTATGCGTGACGGCCTGGACGTGAATGTCGACCTCCTCCACTATCATTCGTGACTCACTCACTCGATCGTCAAGGTGTATGGGTCATGTACTTTACAAATCCAAGATGGAGATGCATGGTATTCATGTAGTAGTTCCATTTATAAGTACAAACAAGCGATAAAGCAAACGTGAACGGCTGGATAAGAGCGAGCGAGAGCGGGCGCTATCCGATGATACTCGAGACCTTGCCGGTTGCCAACTCGAAGATGTCGGCCACGATGTTGGTGAGGATCATGACGGTGAGTAGAATCGATAACGCGAGTGGCAATAGCTTCCATAGCAGCGGTCGGTCGAGCCTCGCTGGCAGTGCTCGATGCGGAATCCACGGCTCGGGCGGGTCTTGTGACGACGAGCGATTGGCCCAGTTGATGGCGGTAGCACGACCTCCGCCGACGACACCGCCACCTCCTCCGGGCGTCGGGGCCAGCGGTGGTGCGTGTACGACGGGCGAAGCGGCTGTGGTGATGTTGCCTTGCTGGTAGCGCCTCTTGGCGATGAGCCACACGATGAATGGCACGACAAAGTTCACGAAGCCGTTGAGGAAGAGCGACGACCAATTGACGAAGAACGTGAAGCCGGCGCCTTGATAGAAGAAGAACGCCAGCAGCCACGGGAACACGACGCCCCACACGGCGCTCCAGAACTTGCCGAGTACCTCGCCGACGTAGAGGTTGTAGCGCACGATGATCGAGTACATGGGCACGCTCAAGCCGATGACGAGGATCGTAAAGAAGTACACGCTCACTTGCGTGACGATCGACGAGTCGGCGGCGGTCGACACCATGAAGCTGAGCAAGTTGCTCGACGGAATGCCGTCCCATGCCCAGGCGCCGAAGAGTCCGAAGCCGATGAAGGCCGCCGTGCACACCGAGTTGGTGACCCACACGGCGCGATTGACGCGCACCTTGTCGAGCTTCTCGTTGCACCAACTCGGAATCATGACCACGAAGCCGTACGAGAAGATCACGACGCCGAGAGTGCGCGTCTGTACCGGCCCGACGGCTGGCGTTCGAGAGGTCTCGAGCCCGTTGTGAGCAAACTGCCATGTGAACTCGCCCAGTTGCAACACGAACAACATGAACGAGAGCATTTGGAATGGGATGTTCTATGCATCACACGCCACACGCATCATCAATCGTCCATATCAGCATTCGAATCAAGGTGCATATGCGAGACAGCGAGAGAGAGCAGTGGTACACTCACTTCATCCAATGTCAAGAATCCCATCGGTAGCAGTACGACCATCGATAGCATGTAGCCCATCGAGATGACGATGCCATCGCCATCGAACGGATACTCTGCAGTACTGACGGTCTCGACGATCTTGAACTGTGTCAGACTGAATGCCTCGCTTCTGCCGAACATGGCCATCAAGGCGCTATCCATCACCTGCATATGCCATGGACCTCAATCAGAACCGCAATCGA